>VFQU01000991.1_pt1 | contig 19086 bp, 13 predicted proteins | sample 3512311 | NCBI WGS metagenome assembly VFQU01 (sample SAMN10412377, study PRJNA504923) | tailings metagenome | isolation source: Relicate 3 Philex TSF3 active mining site | place: Philippines: Tuba, Benguet | collected 2017-08-29
GACACTTTACGATCGAACCACAGCCGAGTTGCTAAGACATCGATCGCACTTAAATTCATCAAGTTACAAAATTCAGGAAACTGACGCAAAGTTGCACTACTGCTAACAATCTTTTGCATCCCAGTAATCCCAACTGAAAAGATCACGGCATCTGCTTCAAATACCTCTTCTCCACATACAACCCCAGTTGCTTTTCCATCTTGGATGATCACATCGCTGACGCGCTTTTGAGTCAGCACTCGCCCACCAGCAGTCTCAATTTGTTCAACCCAAGGACGAAAGATCTGATCTCCCACAGTGCCCCGACACCAAACCACATCAAAATCAGGCTGATGCGCCAAAATAAAGTAGTACAGCATTCCTAAAGCTGCTGCTGCCGAACATTGTTCTCCCGGTGCAAATAATCCCACCAGTAACATCGGCTCAAATGACTCTTTGTACAGCCGAGCAGAGACTCCAAACTGTTTGAAAAGCTCACGAGCAGTGACCGAATCATATCGCTGCCATGCTTCATCTGAATTATCAAAATCAACCACCGCATAAAGCAATGGCAAAGCAGACAGTCGATCGCTTAAAGGTAATCGCTTAAACCGAGTGTACAAAAACGTACCTAAAGGCGTAGGCAGTCTCAGCTCTTGCTGGAAAATTGGAGACTCGACTTCTAAACCATTCGGAGAATATTGCGAAGAGCGAGTCCAGTCCGTAAAAGGCTGCAAGCCTAACTGTTCAACCAGCGAGAAAATATTGCGGTAGGGATACCAGAATCCATGGATTCCCGCTTCGACCGATCGACCTTGCGCCGTTTTCCAACCTGCAACCAGTCCACCTGGATACCCGCCTGCTTCTAAGAGCGTGACATCATACCCTTGTTTTGCCAGATGATAGGCTGAACCTAAGCCAGCCCATCCTGCTCCGACGACAACGACTTTGGGAGATTTCTGAGTTTGATTCATCGATCGAGTTTCGCTAACCGCTTTCACAGCATACCAAGCTCTGCTGGCACGCCATCAGGTAATCTTCCACTGATCGAGTAGAAAAGCGTATTCAAAGGCAATTTCTTTTAATCGCTCATATCGTCCCGATGCACCACCATGTCCGGCTCCCATGTTGGTTTTTAAAAGTAAAACGTTCGTGTCAGTTTTGAGGTCACGGAGCTTTGCTGTCCACTTTGCAGGTTCCCAGTAAGAAACACGCGGATCGTTTAAGCCAGCAGTTACAAGCAACGCGGGATATGCCTTAGCTTCAACATTATCGTAAGGCGAATAGCCTTTCATATAAAAGTAAAACTCTCGTTCATTCGGATTGCCCCACTCTTCCCATTCTATTGCTGATAAAGGCAGCGAGGTATCTAAAATCGTAGTAACGACATCGACGAAAGGAACTTGTGCGATCGCAGCTCGAAACAAGTCTGGACGCTGATTAATCACGGCTCCGACAAGCAATCCACCCGCACTGCCGCCAGAAATTGCTAAATGATCACGATCTGTCCAACCTGCTTGAATCAACGTTTCGGCACAGGTAATAAAATCACTGAAAGTATTCTGCTTTTGCAAGAATTTTCCATCTAAATACCACTTGCGCCCGAGTTCCGAACCCCCTCGAATATGCGCGATCGCGAGAACTACACCTCGATCGAGTAAAGCTAATCGAGTAGACGAAAAAACATCTGGATAGTTAACTCCATAAGAGCCATACCCTGTCATCAGTAAAGGATTTTGACCATTGCGATCGAGATCTGCTCGGTACACGATCGACAAAGGAATCTTCGCACCATCGGCTGCGATCGCTTCGAGTCGTTCGCTCTTGTACTGAGTGCGATCGTAGCCACCTAAAACAGGGGTTTCTTTCTTAAGTTCGCGGATCTGTATGTCGAGATTGTATTCAAAAATCGAAGATGGCGTAACTAGCGAAGTGTAGCCAAACCGAAGAATCTGCGTATTGAATTCTGGATTGATCGATTCTGAAACTTCGTAAGTGGGTTCGGGAAATGAGATGCGATGTTCTTCCTGAGTGGACAATTTACGCACTCGAATATTCGGCAGTCCAGATTCGCGATCGTAAATGACTAAATGATCGGCAAACGCACTGACACCCATTAAAAATACATCTTCATGATGTTCAATCACTGTCTTCCAATGTTCAACGCTCGGATTGCTCACCGGAGCTTGCATGAGTTTGAAATTCAGCGCGTTGTCATTCGTCAGAATATAAAAGGTATCCGTATGATGCTCAATTTCATACTCAATTCCAGTCTCGCGGGGACGAATTAGGCGAAACTCCCCATTCGGATCATTCGCATCGAGATAGTAAACTTCCGAGGTAATGTTACTACCTAAACTCAGAAGCAAATACGCTTCACTCCGAGTTTTATCAATACCGAGGAAATAAGAATCATCTGCTTCATGAAACAGCAGTTGATCCGACTCTGCGCTCTGACCTAACTGATGTCGAAATAGCTTGTACGGGCGATTTACAGCATCAATTTGAGCATAGAAAACCGTTTGATTATCATTGCCCCAAGTAAAAGAAGCGGTATCAGAAATCGATTCAGGATACAGTTGATGAGTTGCTAAATCTAGGAAAAATAGGGTGTAGCGTTCTGCACCTGTTGTATCGATCGAATATGCCAATAATTGATGATTTGGACTAATTTCAAACCCGCCTAAGCTAAAGTACTCTGTCCCTTCAGCTAGTTGATTTTGATCCAGAAGTATTTCTTCGGGCGCATCTAATGTTTGATATTTACGACAGTGAATCGGATAAGCTTTTCCAGTTTCAGTGCGCGTGTAGTAATAAAACTCACCGTAGCGGTAAGGCACTGATAAATCATCTTCTTGAATCCGCGAGAGCATTTCCTCGTAGAGTTGAGTTTGCAGCGATTCGGTATGCTGCATTCGTGCTTCAGTGTAAGTATTCTCTGCTTCTAGATAGGCGATAACTTCAGGATTGTCGCGTTCTCTCAACCAAAAATAATCGTCAATGCGTTCATCTCCATGCAATTGATGCACATAGGGATGCTTGGGCGCGATTGGGTAGGACTGTTTCATTTTAGGCACACAGAGAAATGACCGAATTAAATTCTAGCGATTTAAATGAGAATTGAGGTCTGGCTTGGGTTGGAGGACAACATTTGCGGCAATGTTCACTCAATGTTCACCCAAAGGAACTCGGAGATCGCGCAAGCGTGACTTAAACTAGAACCGTCTGTTTCAACCAAATTGCACTGAATTGTCATGACTACCTTTGTGGGCAAAGCCTTGCAAAACGGGAAATACACCCTGGATCAAGAACTCGGACGAGGCGGTTTTGGCATCACCTACCGGGCGACTCATCATTGGCTCAATCAAGTCGTGGTGATTAAAACAATCAATGATGCACTGCGTCAAGATCAGCAGTTCGCAAATTTTCAACGTCAGTTTCAAGATGAAGCAAAACGGCTTGCGATGTTTGTTCATCCGGGGATTGTGCGAGTCAATGACTTTTTTGTGGAAGATGGTTTACCGTACATGGTCATGGACTATATTCCAGGGCCAACTTTAGCGCAGGTGGTGTTTCCGAATGCGCCATTACCCGAATCAACCGCGATCGCGTATGTTCATCAAGTCGGAGCCGCATTGAATGCCGTCCATCATCTCGGACTGCTGCATCGCGATGTGAAACCTCAGAACTTGATTCTGCATCAAGTTACAGGGCAAGTCATTCTGATTGATTTTGGTACAGCGCGCGAATTTTCTCCGGGGATGACTCAAACGCACACGAGTATGTTTTCCGAAGGCTATGCTCCGATCGAGCAATATCTGCCCCAAACCAAACGGACAGCCGCGATCGATGTGTATGGACTTGCTGCGACGCTGTATTCTCTAGTAACGGCTCAGGTTCCGATCGCGTCCATTTTGCGCGATCGTCAACCGCTTCTAGAACCGCGCGAATTCCGTCCTGATTTAAGTCCGAGAGTCAATCAGGCCATTCTACGAGGCATGGCGCTAGAACCTCATCATCGTCCTGCAACCATGAATGAATGGCTAGCCTTGCTCCCAGACTCTGAGAAAACATCTGTTTCAGTGCCGTCGATCAGATCGGTTCCGGCTGCCAGTACACCCATTAGCCAGGTTGCAACGGTTGCCATTAGCTCGCCTCGGGTCGATCGAACAAATATTCAGACCCAGCCGCCAGTCGTGCAGCCCCAGAACCAAAACTGGCAGCCCTGGCTTTGGGGTGGTCTTGCAATGATAGGACTAGTATCTGGCAGTGTTTTAGCAAGCCGATTTACAAGTCAGCAAACGGTTCCCGTACCTCCGAGATCGACTGAATCGCCGCTCGCTGAACCGTCATCTCGTCCAAAACAGAACTCTGAAAAAATAACTGCGCCTTCGGTTGTCCCGCAAGCCAGCCCAAAAGCGACTCCGAACCAAACGCCTGTCCCAACTCCTTCTCCCTCTGTCACACCAGAAGCGGAATCTGATCCGCTCCCTCCTGTCACGACTCCGGAGCCAGAACCCCCGACGAGTCCTCCGGTTGATCCGGAGCCAGCTGCAAGTCCGACACTCTCACCGTCCCCAACTCCCGCACCCGAGGTTTCTCCAGCTTCGGGACAATCTGGTTCAGGACAGGAGAGTAAGAAAGAGCAGAAAGAAGAAAAAAAAGAGGAGCGCCGTGAGGAAAAACAGAAAGACACAAATTGAAATGCGAGGTCGTCGTTGACTGAATTCATGTTTTGGTGGGGAGTGGGAGAATCTAAACTTAGAGTGCTCCCGATCGCCCTATCAGATGTCTTGGAGTGAACGATTAGCTCTGTTCATTCTCAGATTGAAGTATGGGAATGAGTGCTAAGATGAACGGCAACGATAGATTGATCGTTAGTAAGCGAACTAGATGTCCTGCTGTAATAATTTCAGGATCTTGCTGCAAGCTCAGTGCAATCCAAATCATTTCAGGCGAACCCCCTGGAGACGCAACAAGTAGGCAAGTGAGCCAATCCCATTGAGTGAGAGATTGAATAATCAACGCAGCGATCAATGCAGCGATCAACATCAATACCACTGGAACAATAGACCGCACGATCGATAAAATTTTCAACTTTGGATTAATTCCCCAATATTCACCAATCGTAATTCCGAGTAAGATTTGACCGATCAGATTCAAGAAAATCGGGAGTTGAAAATCGAGTTGAGCAATCGCTGGAAAGCTCAATGACAAGACCTCAAACATCAGCCCAACCGCGATCGCGCACAGAAAATTTGCGATCGGAATTCTCAACTTTGTTCCAAAATAAGCAGCAATGAGCGCAATTCCAATAAATAAGCACGAAGTTTGGAGATCAGTCCAAGAAATTTTGATAATACTTTGAACGATCGCAGAAATCTCATCATTGCTCGAACGAGTAAAAGCCACATTTGCAAGCAGAGGCATTCCAGCAACAACCGTGGTAAATCGCATGAGCTGAACCAGAGAAACTAATGCTGTATTCTGGGTGTACTCTGCGGCAATACTTGCCATGACTCCAATGTTTCCGGGAGTCGTTGCTAATAGTCCGGTTAATAAGTCAGTCTTTTCAACTCGCGAATAGATAACGCCAATCAATGCACCCGCCAGCATCAAAAACACAGGCAAGCCGAGAAAGACGAGCAGATGAGCAGATAATGCACTGAGATTGCGATGTTGCAGCGATAACCCGATCGTTAAACCGATGAGTAATTGACCTGCTTTTCGAGCATTGCGATTCGGTTGAATCGGCTCATGAGTCAAGGCTCGATAGCCAGAAATCACGATCGCACCCGCCGCAATTCCGCCAAGCATCCAAGCGACACCTGTTAATCCAAGCACGACCAGCCCAAACCCAATGAGTACGGCTAGAAACCCTTCGATCGCCAGAATGCTATAAACCTCGACCCATCGGTTTAGAGCCGTCGCTTTCAGTCGCTCAGAATTTAGCACAGGTGCAACTCTCCAGAAATAACACTGAGCAGTAGAGAATTCCGAGTTCTTGTGAAACTCGGAATTCTCACCTCATTTAAGATCCCATATTGCACGCTAACTGACTGTTGAGAGAGAACGATTTTCTCGATTCGGATGAACGACTCTGCACCATCTGACAGTTCTTTCAATAGAACTGCACCGACATAGCACTCACTAAATTCAACTGTACAAAGATACTTCTTGATAAATTCATATCCAAAACAACGAATTACTTTTTATTTTGAATGAGTTAAATAATTCTAAAAAGTAATCAAGATTTAGATATTTATTACATCACTATCAATCAAAGAAGCCACTTTTTAACTCAGGCTCTAGAAACTTATCAATTTGTTTTATGGATTCAATCGATCCCTCTATGAATAGAAAGAGTAGAGAAGCCAATATTTGTATCCTTGCTTACAGTTGAGAGAAGCTAGGACTGAATAAATAAGAGTTACACAACAAGCGCTGGAGCGATTTCAATCATGAATAGACGGAGGTTCACTCGTCGCGGTTTTTTGGTGTCTCTATCATTTATTTCATTTGCTTTTGTTGCTGCATGTTCTAATATTCAGACAAGCAATTTGTCAGGCAATACGAGTGAAAAAAAAGTAATTCGCATCGCGATTGGAACTCAAGATCAAGTCATTAATACAGCGACTGGAGGCTCTGTTATTCGCGAAGAAAAATTGCTTGAGAAATACTTGCCAAAAACAGGTAAATACGAAAATGTGGAGTACAAAATTGAGTGGTCAAGCTACACTTCAGGACCTCCTATTACAAATAAAATGCTTGCCAATCAACTTGATATTGGCATGATGGGAGATTTCCCGCTGACGATCAACATGACGACTTTTCAACAGAAAGGTGGGGGTGTCAATACGCTCTACATTGGGACTTTGGGCTACAGTGCCACCGGAGCTGGAAATGCAGTAATGGTTCCAAAAGATAGTTCTGTCAGAACATTGGCAGATTTGAAAGGCAAGCAAGTTTCTGTGCCCTTCGGTTCCGCTGCACATGGAATGTTACTCAAAGCACTGAAGGGAGCCGGACTAGAACCCGATAAAGATGTGAAATTGATTAGTCAAGCACCAGAAGTGGGTGGCACGAGTCTGCGAACCAATCAGATCGACGCTCATGCAAACTTTGTCCCCTTTGGTGAGATGTTTCCCTTCCGAGGATTTGCTCGGAAGATCTTCGATGGTGCAGAACTCGGTGTCCCGACATTTCATGGTGTGGTCGTGCGATCGGACTTTGCTAAGCAATATCCAGAAGTTGTTGTTGCCTACATGAAAGCCTTGCTCGAAGCGAACAAACTCTTTCGTGAACAGCCCGAAGCTATTTCAGCCAAGGTTGAACAATGGGCAGGAGTTGAAAAGGAAGTCGTGTATATGTTTCTCGGGCCATCTGGATTGCAGCGACTCAATCCTAGCATTCAGCAACCCAATCTAGACGCGCTCACCAACAGTGTGACGACTCTGCAACAGTTAGGACGACTAGATGCCACTGTCAAACCTGAAGATGTGAAAAAATTCATTGACAACAGCTATCTGAAGCAGGCGATGCAAGAAATGGGCATGAGCGATCAACAAGTTGCAACAGAGGCTGAGCAATTTGTGATTACAGGAGAAGATGCTGAAACAAAGCAACCGATTCAAGATGCAAAATTGGCAGCTCAACTGTGGCTCAAAGGCGAAGAGAAAGTGAGAAACTATGCTTCGATTCAAAATATGATGGCAGCGTTGAAAAAGCTCCAGGCTGAGGGCAAGCAGGCGGTTAGTGCTATTTTTGTGCACGATCGTAGCAACGGTTGGAAGCTCTTTGCAGAGAATTCTTTCTTTGTTCGCAACAATAATGATATCTCTGCATTTTTGACCGAGAAGGATGCTCAGACTTTTGCTCAACAGAATAATGCTCAGGTCGTTGGATTCAAAGGGCTACAAGAGTTTTACGCACAAGCCTCACAGCCCATAGCAGCACGCTAGATGCGCTTTGATACAGTCAAGAACGCTTGAACATGGAACAATGTGTTCCTCACTGTGCTCTTTTACCGATTGGAGGCATTTTATGTCTAGTCCGTCCTCTCCGCGATCGACAAAACCTCGTATGCTCGATCGCTGGAGTTTTCTACTTTCACAGTTATTCCAGAGTTCAGACAGTTCTTCACGAATTAACCCGATCAGGCTTTTGTTCCGAGTTCTTTCATTAGTTTTATTTTTTGGAATTTGGCAATTTCTCTGCGCGATCAAGTTTCAATTCTTTATCAATTTTGCCTTTCTTCCTTCGCCTGTAGAAGTTCTGAGTGCAACCTTGAAGTTTTTCTCGAACAATCCAATGGTGCATATTCAGGCAAGCGTGCTGAGGGTACTCTTGGGCTATGCGATCGCAGTCGTGCTGGGCATTAGCTTAGGAATTGTGATTGGCTGGTTTCAAAAGATCGAAGACCTTGTGTTTTTGCCGTTAGAGATCCTCCGTCCCATTCCTGCGGTTGCTTGGATTCCACTGGCGATTCTGATGTTTCCCGATGCAGAGTCGGGAATGGTCTACATTACTTTTATCGGCGCATTCTTCCCAATTTTGATTAGCACGATCAAAGGCGTTGAAGGCACTGATTTACTATTGTTGCGCGTTGGACAATGCTTAGGCGCGAGACAATGGCACGTCTTCAAAGACATTGTGATTCCGGGAGCCATGCCTAGCATTGCAAGTGGCTTAGTGATTGGCATGGGAAATTCTTGGTTCTGTCTAGTCACGGCTGAAATTTTGGCAGGACGGTTTGGGATTGGTTATCTGACCTGGGAGTCTTATGTGACTTCTAACTATCCTCCGATTGTGATGGGAATGCTGCTGATCGGATTGATGGGGTCACTGAGTTCTTATGCAGTGGATCGACTGACCCATGTCTTAATGCCCTGGCGCGTCACGAAGAAAGGGAACGCCAACTAATTCATATTTAGAGGATAGTAAGTGTGACAATGTTAATCGAGCAAGGAACTCCGCAACAAGCACTCAAAGGACTTGTGGAGGTCGAGGATCTATCAATTTGTTTTCAACGAAAAGGACAGTTAATTCCGGTCTTAGAGTCGATCGACTTTACGATCGCGCCAGGCGAATTTGTCTGTTTGCTTGGTCCATCCGGATGCGGAAAATCGACGATTCTCAATGCGATCGCTGGATTTATTAAACCTTACAGCGGTTCTGTTACGGTTGATCGCAAACGGATTGTGCGTCCCGGAGCCGATCGCGGATTTGTATTTCAGCAGTATTCACTCTTACCGTGGAAGACGACCTTCCAGAATGTGGAATTTGGACTGAAGATTCAAGGCATTCCTGCGGCAAAGCGCAAAGAGATTGTCAACTACTATCTCAATCGTGTGGGGTTGTATAAGCATCGCAACTCTTATCCTTACCAACTATCAGGAGGAATGCAGCAGCGGGCAAGTATTATCCGTGCTTTGGTGAACTCTCCTTCTGTACTGTTAATGGATGAACCCTTTGCAGCATTAGACGCGCAGACCCGACATATGATGCAAGAGCTTCTGCTCGACATTTGGAGCGAGTTGAAAGCAACTGTGATTTTTGTGACGCATGACATTGAAGAAGCGGTGTTCTTGAGCGATCGTATTTTCGTCATGGGCGTGAATCCAGGGCGGATTAAGCAAATTGTAGATGTGCCTCTAGAACGACCGAGACATATCGATATCATGGTGACTTCAGAATTTTTACAATTAAATCGCGAGGTTTTTGAACTTATTCGAGAAGAAACCTTGAAAAGCATGGAGCTAAGCTAAGAGAATGCTTTAAAGGTATAAACAGACTCTTCGCTCACATTGCCATTCCGGGACGGGTGAATGCGTCTCAACGATTACTTTTAAAACATTCTCTCAGCAGCTTGAACTCAGCCAATCCGAACATTCGATTGGTGAATCGAATTTGCAGCTAAACAGACAAATGCCTGACGCACTCTTAACCAACAGAGACGGGTATAGCTTGTTTAGCTGCGATGTCGATCGCGCGATCAGTTCCAAGTATTGCTATGCTCTAATTTGCTGCAAAAAGTCTGCATGAATCCATTGATTTAAGTTAATCGCTTGTAAATGCTGGTTGCCTGGAATCTGACTCAGTTGATCAATGTGTAATCTCAGCCAGTCAGGACGAATCTGCATCTCTGAGAAAAACCGTCCCGGCTGAGTTTTCTGATACGAACTGCTCAAAATTTGAACAATCACTTCTGGATCAAGATGCGTCCATTTTGCGACTAAAGCTGGCGCACTTGGCGTTGTGTCGTACCAATATTGGGCTGCGGATAATGCCCGAAGATACGCGATCGCGACTTCTGGATACTGGTCAGCCAATTCATTCGTGACTACTACACCATAGAAAGCAGGTAACGCTTCGGAATTGCACCCTTCGAGGTAGCGGAACTGTCCGCGACGACAAGCGATGTCGTGAAATGGTGCAAAGTGAGCATAGCCATCCGCGTATTGTTCAGAAAACTCGAATTGGTCAGCCTGTTGCTGAAAAGGGATTAAATTGACTTGATCTAAAAGCCGAGTCGCATTCAGCGATCGCAGCACCATGCCATGTGCAGAAGACCGGAGGGGAACTGCGATCGCTCGTCCACGTAGGTCATCGACGCTGTGAAGATGAGAACGATGGGGAACCACAACCGCATTACAAGACCCATCAGGATTGGTCGAGACAAAGCTAATCAGGCGAGTATTCTGAACTGTATCTTCAGCACTTAAGAGCAAGGGATAGTCACCGAGCACACCAATATTCAGTTGTCGAGATCGCAAGCCATCGACAATCGGCGCTCCGGTTGAGAAGTCTTGCCACTGAATCTGATACTGAATCGAACTATATCGTCCTTCTTGGGGCAGGAAATGTTCGAGCAGCCCCAACCTTTGCATGATTAAGCCTGCTGTGATCGCAGGAATTGTCCCGTTTTGTACTCCGATCGAAAGAGTTAGCACTTCAGACCGTGAAGAAGACTGACTGCGACGCACAAAACTCGGCGATCGTAAACGAACAACGTTCGAGGCAGAAACAGCAGGACTTGTCTTAGCTTGTAGCAGGTTGATGAGCTTTTGAGTCGGATTGAGATTGCGCGATCGCCGACTCGATGAATCCACTGTGTTCGCTTGGTTTAAGCGTCGAGGCACGACCAGGTAAACTGAGCCAGATAAAGCAAACTCCTGAAGCGAAATTGCTGTCATCGTCCCTAATTCACACTCTGGTTGAAAATCAAAGTTAGTTGCGAAGCCGAGATAGTTCCCCTGCATCATGTAGGTTCGCATCAAGCTCATCGTATCCACGGTTTCAAATCGGAGAAATCCATCCAGCGTATGTCCTAACTCAGACAATCGTGAGCCCAGGACTAAACGGCTCGGTGTGCCTGCAGGAAGCAATGCCCAAGGATACTTTCTCAGATCAGCTAAACTCATCCAGCGCTGTTTTGCTAAGGGATGATGATGAGAGACAAAGACGTGATAAGAAATTTTGTCGATCGCAGTAGTTGAAAGTTCAGAAAACTCTTCAAAATTGACATCAGAAATCCCCACATCTACTGTCTGACTCGTCATCGCTTGATAGAGCAATTCAGCAGATTCAAACACCAAACATTGAACTTGAATACTCGGATATTGTTGTCGATATTCAAACACAATATTAGGCAACCAACCTTCAGCAAGTGCCATTGTGCAGCCGATTTTTAGACTGCCGCATTTTCCTTTTTTAATATCTTCAATTTTCTGAATGAGTTGATTTTCAATCTGAATTAGTTTTGCACCTTCTTCAGACAAGAATTCCCCAACTTCTGTCAGTTGAATTTTGCGCCCTAAACGGTAAAACAGCGAAGTTCCTAATTCTGACTCTAACGATTTGATTTTAGCGCTCACGGCAGGCTGAGTTAAATTCAGCGCATCGGCTGCCTCGGTAAAACTCAGGTAACGAGCTACTTCTAGAAAAACTCGAATCTGATAAACTTCCATCGCTTTACAACCTCATAGGGTGTTTGTTGATCATATCAAATTGATCAATTCAATTCATTTATTGGTTCATAAAATACTGCAATAAAGAAATTCAAAATCGTGCTGCACAATGAAAACAGTTGATTCAATCACATCTTTTTTCAGGCAAACTTCTTCTGGATCAAAGATGTTTCTAATCAAGTCGTTTTCGCTGATTTTTTCTGTAGTGCTTGAGACAGTTTTCAGCGTAAGACTAAAATTCTGTTCATCAATCAGGAGGCTTTTTGAGTGAATACTCAATGGATGAAGACGGATGTGCTGGTGATTGGGGGTGGAACGGCTGGAACCATGGCTGCCATCAAAGCAAAGCAAGCCAATCCCGAAGGTGAGGTACTCGTTCTAGAAAAAGCAAATATCCGTCGCAGTGGCGCGATTGCAATGGGAATGGATGGAGTCAATACTGCCGTCATTCCTGGAAATTCGACTCCAGAACAATATGTGCGAGAAATTACGATCGCGAATGATGGCATTCTCAATCAGAACGCTGTTTATCAAACTGGAAAACTTGGCTTTTCTGTCATTCAAGAACTCGAAAAATGGGGCGTAAAATTTCAGAAAGATGCTCAAGGAGATTACGACCTCAAACAAGTGCATCGCGTGGGTAAATACGTTTTGCCGATGCCAGAAGGAAAAGATTTAAAAACGATTCTGGCGCGTCAAGTTAAACGTCACAAAGCCCAAGTCACAAATCGAGTCATGGCAACTCGGGTTCTCGTGCGCGATGGACGTGCGATCGGTGCAGTCGGTCTTGATGTTCGCAATGGAGATTTTGTCGTCATTCAAGCGAAAGCTGTCATCCTTTGCACGGGCGCTTGCGGGCGCTTAGGCTTACCTGCTTCTGGCTATCTGTATGGAACCTACGAAAATCCAACCAATGCAGGCGACGGTTACTCGATGGCATATCACGCCGGAGCAGAACTGAGTAACATTGAATGTTTTCAAATCAATCCGTTGATGAAAGACTACAACGGTCCTGCTTGTGCTTACGTTGCAAGCCCATTTGGAGCTTACACAGCTAATGCACAAGGACATCGCTTTATTAGCTGCGACTATTGGAGCGGTCAAATGATGCTAGAAGTTTGGAAAGAGCTAAACTCTGGCAAAGGTCCAATTCAACTCAAAATGACTCATTTAGATGAAAATACAATTTCTGAAATTGAGTCAATCCTCTGGGCAAATGAGCGCCCGAGCCGAGGCAGATTCCATCAAGGGCGAGGTGAAAACTATCGCACTCATGGCGTCGAAATGAATATCTCTGAAATTGGACTGTGTAGCGGTCATAGTGCTTCTGGAGTCTGGGTGAATGAGCGGGCTGAAACTTCAGTTCCCGGACTATACGCAGCAGGCGACATGGCAAGCGTCCCTCATAACTATATGATCGGTGCGTTTGTCTTTGGACGCATTGCTGGAGAACATGCCGTTGAATATTGTCAGAATCTCGATCATCTCGACCCTGATCCAGAGTTTCTCGCTGCCGAAAAAGCAAGAATCTATGCGCCGCTCGATCGACCCAACGGAGTACCACATACCCAGGTTGAATATAAGCTGCGTCGGCTCGTCAATGACTATCTCCAGCCGCCTAAATCAGCCAATCGCATGGAGCTTGGACTCAGCAATTTTGTGCGCTACCACGACACATTAGAGCTAATGGGTGCTCGTGATCCGCATGAATTGATGCGCTGTATGGAAGTTCACTTTATTCGCGACTGTGCAGAAATGGCAGCAAGAGCTTCCCTCTATCGCCGTGAAAGTCGCTGGGGACTGTATCACTATCGAGCAGACTATCCAGACAAGAACAATGATGAATGGTTCTGCCACGTGCATCTGAAAAAAGATGATGCGGGTGACATGGTGTTATTCAAACGTCCGATCGAGCCTTACATCGTAGATGTCAATGTTGAAACCGAAGTGTACGACGTAGCTGTTCGTTAAGTTATTTAGAAGAGTGTAAATTGCGATGGCTTTAGCAATTCAAAGAATCGATGTTCCAGTCATTGTCGATGAGTCAAAATGTCTTGAAAAATGTGTCGCCTGCATTGAAGTCTGTCCGCTTGATGTCTTAGCCAAAGACCCTGAAACAGGCAAAGCTTATATGAAGTATGACGAGTGCTGGTTCTGCTTACCTTGTGAAAAGGAATGCCCGACCAACGCGATTACTGTTCAAATTCCATTCCTGTTGCGCTAGAGGAAAGTAATGGACACGAATTCTGAACTTGCTCCTTGGTTAGAAATGCTGCGATCGCCACAAGTTGAAAATCGACTAGTTGCGCTCAAAACCTTACAGCATCTTGGAGACGAAGAGGCTCTAACCCCGTTGATCGAAGCCCTAACAGATGAAAGTCTACTCGTCCAAAAGTTAGCAGTGACTGTACTCTGGGAGCTTGCAAATCCAGCAGCCGTTCCAGCCTTAATTGAATGTCTCGCGTCTCCAGATGAAGAAATCCGAGACGAAGCGCGATCGGCATTAGGTGAACTGATTGCTCCAGATCATTTATTGCTGCTCCTAGATGCTTTACTGCGAGATGATCTAAACCTGCAATTGAATATTCTCTTCCTGTTACGGAAGATTCATGACGCTCAATCCTTGCCGTATGTGTTGCCTTTTTTTGAATCTCCCGATCCAGCTTTGCGAGAATCTGCGGTGACAACATTGCGCTACCTCAATCAAGTCGAACGCTGTCAACCTGCATTAGCGCTATTGTCCGATTCGGATGAAAGTGTTCGACGGGCAACAGCTTTAACGCTGGGACATCTCAGTGATGAGCAAGTTGTTCCTCGTCTCTGTGAAGCATTGACTCACGATCCAGATTGGGAAGTTCGGCGCAATGCAGCAAAATCTCTTGCAATTCATGCAGACAAAACCGCGATCGCGCCTCTAGAAGCTGCCTTAAAAGATGATCATTGGCAAGTTCGCAAATTCAGCTTGCAAGCCTTGCAGAAAATTCCAGATGATCGCTCTCTTCCTCTGTTCATTCAAGCACTCGCTGACGAATATTCAGATGTTCGACGAGATGCTGCGATCGCGCTTGGCATTTTGAAAAATAAAGCGGCTCTCAATCCGTTGCAGCAATCGCTCGACGACCCCGATCGCGATGTCTGCATCTTTGCTCAACGCGCCATTCAGACCATTCAAGAAGCGTTACAAGAACCCTCTAATGCCTAATCATCGTTCTCCCTTCCAGACGGCTCATGACCTTCCCGAAACAGATCCACCTGATCTGATTGCTGAAGCACGCCAACAAGCGGTGACTGAACTGCTCAAAACTATTATTGAACCTGTTCTCAACAACAATATTGTGAGTTTAGGCATGGTTCGTAATCTCAGAGTGGTGGATAACTATGTTTACCTGCGGCTGTATGTTGGAAAGCATCAGCACGATTTGAAACATCAGATTGAGACTGTGCTTTCACAACTCACTTGGTGTAAGAAGAGTTATGTTCAACTCTGCACGATTCCAGGCGTGAGAACGACATTAGCGATTTCGAGTGGTAAAGGTGGAGTTGGAAAATCAACCACTTCTGTCAATCTTGCGATCGCGCTAAGCCTACAAGGCGCAAAAGTCGGGCTGCTGGATGCAGATATCTATGGTCCAAATATTCCACAGATGTTGGGATTAGGACATTCTGAGGTGAAGACGATCGAAACTGCTGAAGGAACGCGATTTCTGCCTTTAGAAGCCCACGGTATCAAAGTCATGTCAGTTGGGCTTCTAGCAGAACCCGATCATCCACTAGCATGGCGCGGACCTGTGCTGCACAAGGTCATCACTCAGTTTATCCAAGATGTCGAATGGGGCGATCTAGACTATCTTCTGATTGATTTACCACCCGGTACAGGAGATGCTCAAATCACGATCGTTCAAGAAAGCCCCATCTGTGGCGTATTACTCGTCACCACACCACAGCAAGTCGCGATCGCAGATGTTCGCCGCAGTATTCATATGTTTCGTCGAGTCGGAATTCCAGTACTCGGCATCATTGAAAACATGAGCTATTTGCGCTGTGGGCATTGTGGTGAGCCGACTCCGATTTTCGGCAGTGGTGGGGGACAACAACTTGCAGAAGAACTGCAAACTCCTCTACTGGGACAAGTTCCGATTGAGGCTCGAATTTGTGCGGCGGGTGACTCTGGAAGACCCGTAACCTTGACTGATCCAACATCATTTGTTGGGCAAGTCTTTCTCAACATCGCTTCAGCACTTGACAAAACATTCTGCTCAATCCACAAATTAGCAGACGCAATTCTATGCTGAGTTGATTTCCAATCTGTAACTGCCTTGCTTTGTTGGCAATCTTACCCGAAAGCAAGGCGAATTTCTGTTGAATTGCATCAGTCAATTGAATCAAAGTAATGCGGCACAAAACAAATAATATTAAACCGTTCGCAGCAATAAAAATCGTCACAGCATTTCAAGGTGATGTTTTCTCTCAGGCAATTGCTCAAATCAAAATAAGCCTAGTAAAGATCCAATCTGGAGTATGGCTCGTTTGTGGCTTGACAGCGATCGCTTATCTGCTCCGATTGATACCCGGTTTCACTCTTTTTAGCCCTCTCATTCTGGCAATTCTTCTAGGCATTTTCATCCAAAATACAATTGGCGTAGCGCCGAAACACCAAGCAGGGATTCACTTTGCTATGAGAAGAATTCTGCGATTTGCAGTCATTCTGCTCGGTGTTCAACTCAGCCTATCGCAGGTTTTATCTGTGGGCATCACGGGGTTACTCATCATCATCACAACCTTATTGAGTACATTTTGGTTTACCTGTTGGGTTGGACAACAATTAGGAGTGAGTCCTAGTTTAACTCGCCTCATTGCTGTAGGAACTTCGATTTGTGGCGCTTCTGCTGTGATTGCAACGAGTGCAACAACTGAGAACAGGGATGAAGATATCACATATGCAATTGGAATTGTTACCTTGTTCGGAACAGTATCGATGCTTTTGTATCCATTACTCTCCGGGCAATTGAACTTAACACCAGAAGCATTTGGATTATGGTGTGGAGTTTCAATTCATGAAGTTGCCCAAGTGCTTGCAGCGGCTTTTCAAGTAGATTCAGTCAGTGGCGAGATTGCTAGTATTTCAAAACTGTCAAGAGTCCTTTGGCTCGTTCCGATGATGCTCATGCTTGGAGCAATTTCTAAAGCTCCTCAATCAAAATCACGAATTGCTATTCCTTGGTTTGTCGTTTATTTTATGCTGTTGATTCTTCTGAATAGCTTGAACTTAATTCCACAGCAAATAAAAACGATGACAGGACAAGTCAATCAGTTGCTCTTAACAATCTCAATGGCAGCAATAGGATTAGAAACAAGATTAAATCAGATTCAAAAGATTGGACTCAGACCTTTGTACTTAGGCGCGCTATCCTGGTTATTCATTTCAATCTCTAGCTATGGATTGATTCAGATCCTTTATTAGTCTTTGGCATGAACCTTACTGATTTAACGATCGCAACAGCATCAATCCTGTTTGTCTGTACTTCAATTCGTTCTGCGATCGGGTTTGGTGATGCGCTTTTAGCAATGCCGCTACTAGGCATGATTATGAGTTTGCGAACAGCAACTCCCATTGTCGCATTGACAGGGTTTATTATTAGTTCACTGATTCTAATTTTTGATCAAGATAGCATTGATCTCAAGTCAGCTTGGAGGCTCATCATTAGTACAGTAATCGGAGTTCCCTTTGGATTACTTCTATTACAGTATGCGCCTGAAAAAACAGTCAAGCTTGGGCTAGGAATCATTCTCATCTTGTATGGACTGTTTAATCTTATTTCTCCTAAGTTTCCGCAGCTTCACCATGAACGCTATGCCGTTTTCTTTGGATTGGTTGCGGGAGTTTTAGGAGGTGCTTACAACATTAATGGACTCCCGATCGCGGTTTACGGCGTGATGCGTCGTTGGTCAGCCAGCTATTTTAGAGCAACAATGCAATGCTATTTTCTGTTTTCAGGAATTGCTACGATCGCAGGGCACGGATTTGCAGGGCTATGGACTCCACAAGTTTGGCGTTTGTTTCTATGGTCAATTCCCGGAATTATCATCGGCATCTATGTCGGTGGGAAAATTAATCGTCTCATTCCACAGCCGATGTTTAATCGTATAATTTTTAGCTTATTGATTACAGTTGGCTGCATATTTCTACTGTAGCTTCTATAAGTTCACCCCAACAGATTTGATAGAGGCTACTTCTCGTGAATGGGAAGCACGATCGTAAATTCTGTCCCTTGTCCTACCATTGAACGAACCTTGATCGAACCACCGTGTTTTTCCACGATAATCTGTCGGGCAATTTCCAGCCCTAAACCTGTTCCTCTTCCCACTTCTTTCGTTGTGAATAGATGGTCAAAGATTTTTTGCTGAGTCGTTTCATCCATTCCCACGCCATTATCACGAATGCGAATCTCAATTGATTGAGAATCAACAACAGTTGTGGAAATACCAATTTGATTTGGATGCGCTTGAATTTCTTCATAGCTCCGTCCCTTATTGCTATCTTCTAAGGCATCGATCGCGTTCGCCAGCAGATTCATAAACACCTGATTCAACTGACCTGGATAGCAATCAATCGGAGGCAACTGACCATATTCTTGAATGATTTTGATCTCTGGGCGGAGATCATCTGCTTTTAATCGATGTTTCAAAATCAGCAGCGTGCTATCAAGCCCTGAATGAATATCAAACGGAACTTTATAATCTTGATCAGCGCGCGAGAAGGTTCGCAAACTGGTACTAATATTCCGAATTCGTTCTACGCCTTCTCTCATTGAGCTAATCAACTTGGGAAGATCCTCGCGAATATACTCTAAGTCGATATCGTCGATTTCTGCTTGAATGACTGGATCAGGGGGAGACATTCTTTTCTGATAAAGATCAATGAGTCCAAATAAATCACTGACGTAATCTAGGGCAGGTTGAATATTGCCTTTGAGAAACCCAACTGGATTATTAATCTCGTGAGCAACGCCAGAAACTAGATTTCCTAGAGCAGACATTTTCTCGCTTTGTACCAGTTGTAATTGGGTTTGCTGGAGATTTTGAAATGCTTTTTCTAAAGCATCAGCCTGTAACTGAAGCTGCAACTCGGCTTTTTTGC
>VFQU01000993.1_pt1 | contig 19075 bp, 17 predicted proteins | sample 3512311 | NCBI WGS metagenome assembly VFQU01 (sample SAMN10412377, study PRJNA504923) | tailings metagenome | isolation source: Relicate 3 Philex TSF3 active mining site | place: Philippines: Tuba, Benguet | collected 2017-08-29
TGGCTGGGCTGTCGCTCAATAGAATGCTTCGGTGGACTTGGGCTAGCGCTGCCGTTCGCGGAACATCACACGTCAAGTCAGAACAGCCGCTTCAAGATGCGAAGCACTGTCTATTGGTGGGTGACGCGCCTGAAGAAATCATTACCCTAGTGGTCTCCGATGGCGCCGGAAGCGCATCGTTCGGCGGCCAAGGAGCGCAGCTCACGTGCCGGTCAATTACACGTGACGCGAGAGCACACTTTCGGAACAGCCAAAGCTTTCCAAGTGAGGAAACTCTTCAAAGTTGGATTGACAATGCTCGTGATTGGATTTTTCGCATCGCTGACGCAAGAGCAGCTGTGCCGCGAGATTTCGCATGCACAACATTGCTTGTCATCTCGTCTGGCAAGTTCTCGCTAATCTGCCATATCGGCGATGGATGCGCGGTATTCAGAACGCAGCAGGATTCCCACTGGATAGCTCCTCTTTGGCCGGACCATGGAGAGTACGCATCAACAACACACTTTATTACCGATGATCCCTCACCAGCCGTGCGCTTCGCTGCAATCTCAGAACCAATAGACTCTATTGTCTTGTTCTCCGACGGACTGGAGCGACTAGCACTCGACTTCGCCAATAAGAAGCCATTCGGCGGCTTCTTCGCTGGCGTCACGGCACCTATCTTTACGAGCAAGGCTCGCGGCTTTGACCGAGAGCTTTCGAAGAAGCTTGCTAGCTTTTTGTCGAGTGATGGAGTCAATGCGAGGACGGACGACGATAAGACCCTGATCATTTCTGCGCTCAGGTGAAGCGTGTTTGGGCCTCTTTTTAAAAGTGATCGACAGCTATCGCTGGGCAAACGCATTGGCAAGGGCGGCGAAGGTGAGGTCTACGCACTAAGCGACTCTCCATCGGAGGCCATCAAGCTTTACACCCTTACGGACATTAAAAGCCGTATCGATAAAGTCTCAGCCATGATTGCTGGAGATTTAGCCAGTACATCAAAGCTCGTTTCATTTCCCAGCTCACTTGTCTTCGATTCCAATCGGAAGCCGGTAGGCTTCTCGATGAGGCTAGTACAGAATCACAAGCCGCTACACGAGCTATACTCACCCGGCCCTCGTAAGCAGAACTTTCCTCAAGCTGACTACCGATTTCTCGTACGGACAGCAGCGAACGTCGCACGCGCGGTTGGTGCCGTTCACCGCTGCAACTGCGTGATTGGTGATATTAACCACTCCGGAATTCTCGTATCGGATGAAGCAACGGTCGCCCTAATTGACGCTGATAGCTTCCAATACACAGAAGGCAATACGTCCCACCTGTGTCGCGTCGGTGTTCCGGAATACACCCCGCCAGAGCTGCAAGGTCTCAAGCTTGATTCTACCGTACGCACTCCGAATCATGATCGATTCGGCTTGGCGGTGGTTTTATTTCAGCTGCTCTTCATGGGACGTCACCCGTTCGTGGGTAGAGTTCGTTTTGGGGAGATGCCAGCCACCCAAGACAATATTAAGCTTCTTCGATACGCATATTCGGAGACACGTGACGTTGGCTTAGATCAGCCACCGGGCACACCTTCGATTTCTGATTTTGGAAGCTACATATCCGAGTTATTCGAGACTGCCTTCTCTAGCAAAGGAATCTCAGCACGACCGTCTCCTGAGGAGTGGGTTCAGGCCCTTCAAAAATTAGAGGGGTCGCTTGAAAGGTGTCAGGACAACTCGCTTCACTACATTTCGCGAGAAGCCAGTGATTGCGCTTGGTGTGAGATGGAAGCTGCTCTCACCACAATACTTTTCCTGCCGGTTTACACGAATGCCGGTGGTGCGATTCTTGGCAGCGACCCAGGGGCTACAAGTTTTGATCTAGAGGCGATCTGGACAGCAATTGATTCAGTTAAATTTCCCTCGGACGAAGAACTAAGGCCAGATTTTCCAAGGCTACAACTTCAACCGAGCCCAAAAGCTCGTCAGCTTAAGGAAGGAAAATCGTCCTCTATCTATTGGATTGGGTTAGTCGCACTCATAGGCGGCTTCGTTGCACTCCCGGCATACTGGATACTTTGGATTCCAGCGATCATCGTGTGTTTTCAGAAAGCCCGAAGCAAGCAGCTGATTGATACCGACCAATTCAAAACCGCCTATTTACAGGCCCACAATAGACTTGGAGATGGGGTGTGGGAATGGTGGGGTAGAGTTGGTCTCACCGCTGCTTACACTCAAAAGCAAGAACTCGCCAAAGCCTATCTCTCTTACAAGGCCTTGAAGCAAGAAGAGAGCAAATTGCTTCGGCAGTATCAACAGCAACGGCGAGAGACGCAGCTCAATCAATTCCTGTCGCGATTTTCTGTAGCGACCGCTCCAATTGATAAAATTGGCCGCGCCCAGAAGACAACGCTTGCGTCGTTCGGAATTGATACAGCAGCAGATATTACTTCCGCGCGGCTAGAAGGCGTTCCTGGAATCGGAAAGGTTCGGAAGAAAGCGCTCTTCGACTGGCGAGCAGGATTTGAGTCGCGGTTTGTCTATGTGGCCTTAGAAAATGATCTTGATCGCCAGTTCCTAAATCAGAATCGGATTCAGGCAGAGCAGAAAGGACGTGAGCTGCGACAGAAGCTCATGGGCGGAAAGCTCTCTTTGGAACGGACCGTCGCGCGTCTCAAAGAAAATCTCAGAAAAGGAGATGGCGCGCTTGAGCAGATATTTGAAGTTATTGCACAGAACGAGGTGGATTTAGGATTTCTTGGGGCGACATGCCCATCTGCACCCCCACTTCCTAAACCTCCCGTATTCAAAATGCCTACGGCGGAATCGATATCCACAACAACTAGTCAACACGCGCAGGCATCTGCTGTTACCAAAACGCCCACCAACCCCAACTATCGTCCGCCATCAACAAATAACCCCAAGTCGGCGCCAAATTGTCCTCGGTGCAGCAGGTCTATGGTCATGCGCACTGCTCGCCGAGGACGCAATGCAGGGCGTCCATTCTGGGGATGCAGCAGATATCCTGTCTGTAAGGGGACACGAAACGTCTAACCCAAACATATCGTAGAAAAAACGGACTAACTTTGATTGCCATTTTCTCGGCGGTGACTGTTAACGATCTAAGTTGCTTGGCCTGATGGGGTGGACGGCCCCCGCACCCAGCCTTGGGGTGCCGTAGGCTGGTGATCCTGAACCAGCCAGGGGAGACTGTCCACTCCATCAGGCCAAGTTTCTCGCGCGAAAGCATTCAACGTTTAAATTAACAGGAATTAAAAATTAAACGGTGTAAGGAATCGTCCATCCACACCGCTATTGCGGTATCTGGTTGCAAATCGCTCAAACCTTTGATGTCATCAATATATGAACAATGAGCAACGGCCATTTCGCATTCTGAGCCTCGACGGTGGAGGGGCAAAGGGATTCTATTCCCTTGGTGTATTGCGCGAGGTCGAGGCTATGTTGAAGACATCGCTGGACCAGCAATTTGACCTCATATTCGGTACGAGCACCGGCGCAATTATCGCTTCGCTTCTCGCAATGGGGCGAACAGTTTCAGATATCCACAACCTCTACAAAGAATATGTCGTGCGCATCATGGAGCGCAAATCGCCGGAGGCAAAAACCAGGGCGCTGACGGCGCTCGCTACCGATGTTTATGGCGACGCGAAGTTCGATGCCTTGAAGACTGGCGTTGGAATCGTCGCTACAAAATGGATGACCGAGAGGCCTATGATCTTTAAGGGGAACCTCGCTCAAGCGCACGGCCGTGCTGCGACATTCGTCCCTGGTTTCGGCGTTACCATTGGAGACGCAGTCATAGCTTCCTGTTCAGCGTTTCCCTTCTTCAATCGAAAAACTGTGAAAACATCAGCGGGAGACTCTATAGAGTTGATGGACGGAGGGTACTGCGCCAATAACCCAACACTATATGCGATTGCCGATGCAGTCGCTGGACTTGGCATACAACCAGACCAATTGCGCGTTCTTAGCATCGGTGTTGGCAATTATCCCGCACCGAAGCCACGGCTATTCAGCAAGATGTGGGCTGCTCAGTACCTTCTTAGCACGCAGTTGCTTCAAAAGACTCTAGAAATCAATACCCAGTCGATGGACGCACTTCGCTCGGTGCTTTTCGCTTCCACTCCAACTATTCGCGTCAGCGACACCTTTCAACAGCCAGAGATGGCGACAGACCTGTTCGAGCATAATTTAGAAAAGCTAAATATGCTAACTCAGCGTGGCACTGAGTCCTTTGCTTTACGTGAGCAAGCGATCACCCATTTGCTAATGGCGCCGAAAACATGACGATAACGGAATCACAGCTCGAAACCTGGGCAAAGCAAGGTTCGGTCACACAATCGAAGGATACCTACGGCACCATCAAAAGTTGTCTGGAGAGAACAGACGCTTCCTATGCGGACAAGGATTATGCCGTCTTTTTGCAAGGCTCATACGGTAACGACACCAACATATACGCGGATAGCGATGTTGACCTGATCATTCGCATAGACTCAATTTTTTACAAAAACATTGATGCCCTCTCCGAGGCAGATAAGGTGGCATATAACTCCTTCTTCTCTGCAGGCGAATATTCGTACATAGAGTTCAAGGCGGCCGTGGTCGCACAGCTGTCGCGCTTTTATGGAACCGCCGTACAGCCCGGCAAAAAGGCGATCTTCGTGCAAAGTGCAGGGCAACGTCGAGACGCCGATGTTCTGCCGGCTGCCCAATATCGGAAATACCATAGCTTTCGGAGTGGTCTAGATCAAAGCTACACCGATGGCATTGTCTTCTGGACGTCCAACGGAGTTGAGATAGTCAACTATCCGACGCAGCACTCGGCGAACTGCACTACCAAGCATCAGGCCACCAACAGCTGGTTCAAACCGACCGTCCGCATCGTTAAAAACATGCGAAACGCGATGAGCTCGGCAAACTATGTACGGGAGGGATTGGCTCCCTCCTACTTCCTCGAGGGCATGCTTTATAACGTGCCGACGAACAAATTCGGTGTGAGCTTTCAGAGAACGATGACCGAGCTTCTGATCTGGCTTCGAGACTGCGATCGCAACGCGCTCATTTGCGCGAACGAGATGTATAAACTTCTCCACCCAACATCCCCCGTGACGTGGAGGGCAGAAAGCTTCGAGGAGTTCCTGTCAGCGGCGATTCGCTTCTGGAACGACAATTAATCAAAATCTGCGCAGGCGCCTGGGGTGTCGTCGTCCACTGACCTAGGCCCTCCGCATCGCTATGGAGGGCGTGGGTGCCAAGGCAACAGATCATCAATCTATTCATGTGGGGCTACCAATCGCACTTTCGTGCATCGCTTCATGATCGAGCCCAAGATGTTTTGAAACAGATCGGTCTCGATGTTGATCCAACCGTGCTGCTGGTCGGGGTACGTCGATCTGGCAAGCAGGATCGACATCCAATCTGTATTGAGCCTGAGGATGGGCGCTGGTCTCCGACAATGTTTACTGGAATCGAAGCGCGCATCGAAGCGGCGATCAAGGCACATCCTGCCAATCTTATCTTTTACTCGAATGACGAAGTCGGAATGCGAGATAAACCAGAAAACATTCGACGCGCCTGCATCAGAGAAGAGGTCCAGCGAGCGCTGAGCATCGCTGACTTTGATTTCGAACTGCGTACCTTTTGCAGCGCAGCCTACCCGATCGAAGATCATTATGTCGTTTGCGTTTTACAGCTTCCCGCAACGCTGTTTGAGCAGTTCCCGGCAATCTCGTACGTCTGGTTAGGAGAACAGCATGAAACGAGTTTTCTCTTAAAATGCATTGATGCGGTGCTAACCGATGGCAGACGCGTATTGGCTGGACCAGAACCCGGACGAAGTGTCTCGGGTAAATTTCGTCCGACGGCCGAACTTGTTCGCGAGGCCGCCGCGTCGTTCCTTAATGTGCCCGTGATCAATGGTAAGTTGGTGTTCTCCGATATGTTTCGCGAATTCAATCAGCTCTCACAGCTGATGTACGAAGGGCGAAAGGGACTTGGCAGGCTTGTACTTGCAAAGTCAGACGATCCGGCAATCATTTACGCGCTTCGTCTGCGAGAACCGGTTTCCATCAGGCAAACACGTTGGGTCAGGAAATTACTTCAGATGGCAACGCGTGAAGCCGTGCTGATCGCCGACTATGAATCGATCTCGGGGCTTGGCCACGTAATCGATCGAGACGCTTGTCCGTACAGCATCGACTTTCTCGACCAGCATGAATGGGACTTCAGGCGTGGAGATCAAATCCTGCTTAGGGTTCGGTTCGGAGAAGCGCGGCTTCCGCAAGAACCCATTAGCGTCGAAAGATTTTCTGATAATTTACGACGCCTGTTCCCCGGCATCACTGATCCTAGCATTCAAGGCCACCAAGCCGTCCTGGACCAAATGATTGGGCAACCGCATGGCAGTATGGTCATCATAGCTGAAGACGCGGCAAGTGAGGCCGAACGCCTGGAGCTTCAAGGTACGCGCATTGAACCTACCTCGCTGACCCCCGAACTTATCGCTCGCGCGTCAGAAATTGACGGCACAATTCTCGTTGATCCGGAGGGTCTTTGTCACGCTATCGGCGTCATTCTGGACGGGCAGGCCAACGAACGCTGCACACCCTCGCGCGGAGCCCGATATAACTCTGGTATTCGGTATGTAGGTGAAGGTGGCGCTGCGCGCATGGCCCTCGTCGTGTCTGATGATCGCACGCTGGACGTTATTCCACTGCTACTTCCTCGTGTGAAGCGTGGGCCAATCACGAATGCTCTCGACGCGCTGGTTGCGGCGACATCTGATAACTTCCATCAACCTCGTAATACGCTCGACAAGTTTCGCTTCTATCTCAGCGCGGAACAATGCGAGATCGCAAATGCCGCGTTAGACCGGATCGAAGCACAACCACTGGAAGTCGGTGAGATACGCTGGATCGGCAAGCGCTTCGCACCCAATCCCGCGATGAACGAAAGCTATTTCCTAGATTGAAGGCCACCCGCTGTGCTACTCGAGGATCATAAACGCCGAGTTGCAAGACTCCTTCGAGGCGAACGCCGCATCTCCGATCTAGAGCGACTATTCTCGGATTTGCGGATGTTGAAGCCGGGGCGAGAGAGCGTACAAGAGATCGGTCATTTCTCAGCCCACCGCGATGAGAGAGTTAGCGGTATCAGCCATACCCGAGCTAACAACATTCAAACGAGCGCGAGGTTGTGGCAACGCCAATTGAGCGGAGTTCCCCCCACTGTGGACGAACTTAGGGAGGCCGGACGCGCAAATCTCAACATCATGCCAAATGACCGCATTCGGGAAAGGCTTGGTATATCTCGTCAGACTGCCAAACAATCGTTCGAGAAGGCTGTCAATAAATTCAGAGATAGGAAGCCGTTGAGGCCACGCGAAGTGGAGATTCTAAAGGTGTTTGGCCTTAGCATGATGTGGCAATTTGCTTTCGACGATAAAACTCTATCAGCCGACTTTATGGATCTGTTGGCCATCGAGGGAGCATTGTCGGAAAGAGAAAGATCGGTTTTTGCAAAAATCGGCATGTTCGTGACCCTTTACGCTCTCTCAATCATGCACGGCGCACGCCTCAAAATGGCAGATGGTGCGATGGCGCAACTTCGATTGAGCAAATCAGATTCCAGTGGCTTCCTGCGAATCAAGGCAGAAATCCCTATCGGGGGTGGCCCGAAACCCATGACAGTAAGTGTATCTCTTTTCGAGACGTCGCTTCCTGCCGATGTCTATTGTGATCCCCAACTCCTCACCTTCATGGATGAGCCAGTTCCGGTGGACATAGAGGGTAATCGTCTGGTGATTCTTACCTAGTCAACAATCCTCCACCCAACTCACCTAGACGAGTTTACCTGCGCCGGGCTTTAGAGACCCGCCGGGATTCATTGGCAAATTCTGCGTGGCAGCGCTTTCTTTATTCCACCGCAATGCCTAGCTGCGCCAATGGCTCGAGCGGATATACGGCGCGACAACCACCGAGTACTTCTGGCGATACTCGGTCATTTTTGCAAAGCTAGTCGACGGCCGCTCGACGTTCGGGGCTCACATTACAAGGAACGACAACCGCTATTCCGGCTGTATTGGCATAGTGTTGTAAGGCCAGTTAAGCAGCGGTTCGAAAAATTGCGAAACGCCAGAGTCGGAAAACTCTTCGGAAACTCCGCTCTAGGACGGTCCGCTACGCCAAATCCGTGAAAGTGTCTGGCACCGGGCTAGGCATTCTCATCTTTCGGGATCAGGGCCCAGTATTCCGCGCGACAACAGCGGCAGTGAGCGCTAAGACCTGTCGTGCTTCGTTCCTGGTGTAAACCACGCCACCCTCACCCTCCGCATGAGCGGCGAGATGCGTGAGATGCCGGATTGTGGCGATAACGGCAGCTTCTCGCTGCTCCTTAGTCATGTTCCGGCGGTCGTTACATAGACGATCAAGCGTGGCTCTCGACCAATCCTGGTCCGAATAGAGCATCTGCCCCAGTTCCTGGACAACCTTTCGACAGGAAGATACGACTGCGGTGTATTCGCCTCGATGAAGGTGACGCTGCGCCTCGAGCAGATCGCCGATAATTGGCTTCCATTGCTCCGGAACATCGTTCACCGGCATCGGAATTTCGATGAGAACCACATCAAACACCCGAGCCTCGCGAAGCATGCCAAGCCAGCGAGATTGCGGGACATCAATCGGCCAAGGGGTATGGATACGGCTGACGTAACTTTCGTCTCGACTCTTTCCAATTGGAGTGAGGATAAAGGATAGCGCCTGATTGGCTCGAACTTCCTCGATCGCGCCAATTTGATGCGGTAGGAGGTGCAGCACGAAACTGACGTTGAATTGTGGGCTTCGTGCGGTCTGCTCGGCAATCAATGGTTCGTCCAGACGCGCAAGCCCCAGTCGATGCTCTCCTGAAGTCGAACGCACGGCAACATCCGTTCCAGTAATCGTCAATTCGTGAGTCTTGCCCTCCGCCGGCAAGAGAGTGATCTCGAACTGAAACACCAGCTCATAAGCGCCCAGTAACCGCTGAATGTATTGCGATGTCGGCGAAACACGCGCGATGATCCGGCCACCTACCGAGATGTCCATCGGTCAAATCTTCCTACTTGGGATCGTAGTCCCACCGAGAACGCTCGATTGCATCGAAATATTCCGTCGATCGAGTGGGGCTGGCCTGAGTCCGTCCCCGGGCAGCAATTAAGGTCCGCCCCAACGGTGAAGTGGAAGCTTGATCCGAGCGAATGAGTTCACAAACTCAGACTCCGTCCTTACACACTTCTAATTCGATGATTTCCCTGAGTGCCGAAGCATAAGATCCGTATGCCAAGGTCTCCTGCGCTAAAATCTCCGCCTTGATTACTTCAGCAACGGCGGCGATGCGCTTAGCGGAAGAATTCTTTCTCAGACCATACTGACGCATAACGCTGCGCGGAGATTCTTCGTGAAAGATGCCAAGCAAATGCTCTGTCACTGTCAAAACAGTATCGGAGGTAGAATAGGGTTCAAAATCAACGAGCGACTGCCAATTATCTATTGCTTTCATGGCTTCTTCGTCCAATTCGCCAATCTCTTCTTGACGGTCATCGTCCCAATCTAATGTGCGCCCGAGTTCAATTTGATACATATGTTCCGCGAGCTCACCTCCCTTGGACAACCCTGCCCTAAGTCGCTCAATATCAAGGCGACAAGCGAATTTGGTTGAATCCAATACTGGTAAAACAATCGTCCGCTTATGAAGCATGTCAAAAGTCTGATTGTTATAGCCCTGAATAAGCTCATGCTTTTCAAGCGCCCAATCATCGTCTTCGTCGAGAACCAGCGCAAACATCTGCGCCGATTCCCAAGAGCTATTTGGCTGATTGCCTGGCCATCTTTCCAGAATCAGAACTTCAGGAAGACCATCCAACACATCAGAATAATCTCCATCCATTGGCATCGCTCCACATCTGGAAAAGTTGTCCGCCGTCACCAGCAGCCGCTTCAGGCCCCGATCGATGCAAGTCGACACACCACTTAGGCGGCTATTTTCATTTCCAAGAGTACAGCAGTTTTTGGCTGGAAGATTTTCGTTTATTGCATTAACCATTTCGAAGAACGTCATACAAATAACTATAAAATCATGTTTTGTTTCGATTTTTATCCATGCTGACCTTTAGTCAAAAATGCGTTATTGCCGAAAATATTCGTACGAATTTTGTTTTTATAAGTTGTTATTTTATAATTAATTGATAAAACTGGAGAAGAAAATACGGCATATCTTTCTTCCAATCTGGCGCTAGTAAGCACTCGATTCGCTCGAATCAACTTCTGCTCGTTACTACCTGCGAATCATTTTCTGAAAAAATCGTAAGCGTCGACGGTCTACGAAACCCGCCGCGCTATGCCACGACCTCAGCCGCTACTTCTTGCCGCCGTGTGAATTGGGCTTATCGATGAGCAGTTCGTGCATCGGCACCTTGAGTGCGGCTGCGATCTTGCCGATTGCATCGACCGTCGCAGCATATCGCTCGGTTTCGATATGACTGATCGACGTCATCGAAATCTTCGCCTCGAACCCAAGCTTCTCCTGCGATAGGCCGCGTTCGGCGCGCAGCCGACGGACATTTCGAGCCAGGATTTCGCGCGCTTTCATAGCGCGAGAGAAACCCGTTGGCGTGTTCCTTTCTATTAAGTATACTTAATATTGCGTATGCTTAATGACCGCTCCCTATGGGTAGCCGAATGAGACGTGCAGACCTAGAATACTGGGACAAACGAGGCCTCCACTTCAATGAAGGCGCCCCTCCCCCGGAGCCGACGCTGATTCGTGTGGCGCCCTACCCTGCCCCAATGGTTTTGGGCGAACGGCAACACGACGGCGAGCGGCTCGTTTACGAGTCCTTTTTGTCCAGCGCTCCGCAGCTCGCCGGATTTGCCGCCTACTCGATGCCTTTGCCCCATACCGGCAATCGTCGGATCGAAGCGGATTTTGTCGCCTTGATGCCGAAGGGCGTCGCCTTGGTTGAGGTGAAGGGCGGCATCGTCCAGGTCAATAGCCGGCCGGGCCCCGGCGTCCGTTGGGCGCACTACACTCGATCTGGCAATCCGACAGGTGGTTATGTCACCCCGTCCCAGCTCTACCGGGTCACGGACACCTTCTCGATCATGGCCCAAGCCATGGCCGGCGTCGCGCTAGGCACCGCGATCGCTCAATTGATGGTTTTTCCGCATACATCACGAGACCATGTCTCGCCCGATGTCTTGGCGCGGCTAGATTCGCCCAACCGCGACTTCCTGCGGATCGTATTTGCCGAAGATCTGGCGCAGTTCGGGATGTGGCGATTGATCGACGATGAACTCCATCGGCCTGGGCGACGACGCGATCTGGCCGGACCTGAAGTCACAAGTCTCGCCCGATGGATCATGAACGAGTTGGATGTCCAACCGGGTCCAGCGCCGGCTCCAGCCGAGGGCCATCGATTTAACTTTTCAAACGAAATCCCACTTCAGCCCGGAAGCCTTATTCCACGAAATAATCCGACGGACTTCGTCCGCTCACCAGCACCTCGCGCCCAATCGGAGCAATTATTCACGGGAATCGACCGCTTCCTCGAACGCACAAGAAATGCGGACCCTTATTCCAGTTCCCCCACGTCACAGCCAAAGCCGGCCGCACGATCCAAACAGCGATCGTTGTTCAGAAAAGTCGTTTTCGCGCTCGCACTCCTGATTGCTGCCGGGATATGGCTAGGACGCTCGAATGCGCCAGCGCCGGTATCGGCTCCAGCTTTGGCCCCCCCAGCCTCGCCCTTTACGGCATCGTCTCCGTCACCGGCCTCGAATGCTCCGGCACGTCCGATACCGACGCCGGATCCTTTTCAGTCGGCAATGACCAAAGCTGTCGGAGAGCCAGAAAAGCGCATCGCTGCCGACGGCAACGACTGGGTCCGTGTTCTTGGTCCCGTCACTGGACGCCCCGGTTGCCAATTCGCAGAAGTTTCGTACTCGGGAACCATAACCGTTGTCATTGCATGCCGAGACGGCGAACGGGGAGTCTGGCGCTACTGAACTTTCTCGGGGTTTCCCAATCCGGTAAATTTTCTGCCGGGAGCAATGTGGCGCAGTCCGCAATAACGGCGGTTTAAAGGAGTTTGTTAAACGATGTCCAGAGAGCCGAATTCGAGGCCTGAGAACTCGCCCGATACGCCGGACGATATGCTGCGGCCTGGGCGGTCGATCAGGGATCCTCTGGAGCGCTTGCCCGTGGCGCCGCCGGGTTTAACGAATCTGGGATCCGCGATTCTAACCCGCGCAGCTAGGCCGGAAACGCTGGCGTTGATCGACAAGGCGATTGCGGCGCGGCGCCGGAATCTCGAAGATCTCTGACACTCGAAGTTCAAGCGCTATTTCATGCGATCCATCGCTAGGTCAAGGGCAACAGCTTCGAAAGTTCGACACTTTCGCGCAGGCGGCTCGGCCGCCGCAGGCCCCAATCCGAGTTTCCGCGTGACCGGCAAACCAATCGGCACCCAAATCGCACAGCCCTTGAATGACCCTTCTTGGCTTGTCGAGATTCCGCCGGCCGAGCTATAGCGGGAATCATGAGCCCGTTAATGACGATCCGCAGGTTTGAAAATGCGGCCAATGGCGCACTTCCTCGGCCCCTCGACACAGTCGTGATGGTTGCCGGCGGCGCCATCGCTGTCGGCACAGCAATGATCGGTTCGCCGAACGACACGGCCTTCAACGCGACGATCGTTCCCAGCCTGATCGTCGCCTTGGCGATCGCAGCACGCGTAGGCCGCGAGGCCGCACAACGCCGGCGTGGCGAGAAATCGTTCGGCACATCGGCAATTGGGCTGTCGCGCTTCGTATATCTTGGCTGTGCTGCGCTCGCGGCGATCATGACCATTATCTTCGTCATGACGCGGGCGTTGACCCAGTTATCTGAATTACTGGGCGTCTAGGACGACGCCCTCGAAGTACCCCCGACACTTGCTGAACACGTCCGAGCCGTCACCCGTCGACCCTGATTGGCAGCGCCGGGGATGCCCCGGCGCTGCCCGAGGACCGGGTCGGCGGCCGCCGCCATTTCCGATTCACGGCCGGACGCTCGTGATCTTAAGTCCCCTGCCCTCATTATCAGTGCGCGCCTCGGCGCCCGGCGAAGCTGGGCGCCGGCGCGCGTAACCAATGGGCGGCCGCGACAGCGGCCGCACGGTCCCCCTCGTCGGGCCCCAGCGGGCCCGACGAGGGGCGCAATTATCCATCGCACCATTTGGTGCGATAGGAAGGGGCAGAAAATGGCTAGGAAAGATGATGAACTCGACTGGAATCGCATCAAACAAGGACATTTAGAAGGCGAGAAATCCGATGAGTTTGGACTATTTTCTCGCGGTGGAGCGGCACCTGGAATGGTCGTTTTTCCATCAGTGGCCAGCTTCCGGCCACGCCAAACTAAGAGTATTTTGGTTAATCCGGAACTCCACACCCGTCTCCGCGCGCTGAAACTTGGCTCCACTGCCGACGTCGGGTACGCGCCTTTTCACCTCCATGTCGCCCGCGTTTCGCGCGCGGCACTCCCAAAGATTCCAGCAAATGTACGGCGCGGGACGCATGTCATCATCTCGCCGAAAAAGCGGGATGTTCGGCGGGTCATCGAGCTTGGCGCCAAGAGAAATTGGCGCTGCCGCGCCTACACGCTCCCTAAAGATCACCCATTTTTGAAAACGCCGGAGGGCGCCGCGATGGCGCACTCACTTTCATTTTTCGAACGCGCAAGCCGACTGCATGGAAAATCAGAAGCCAGGAGCATCCGGGAGGCAAAGAGCTTTCAAATTTACATCGAACGTGCACGGGCCGACGAAGAAACCCGAAAGGAAGAAGTTGAGCATGACAGGCTTGGGCCGATTTCGTTCGGGACCCTCGGGCCGACGTTGGATGTACGGCTGGCGTTTTGGGACGAAATCAACAGAACCGAAAAGCGCGCTGACGCCATTCTGCAATTTCGTCTCGACGCCGAGCTGCCCTATTGGATTTCAGCAGAAGATCGGCGGCAGATCGTCGAACGTTTCGTAAAAATCTTCGAAGAGAATGGGCTCGGTTACTGGGCGGCCGTCCATCTTCCAGATGTCGAGGGTGGATCAAATCCCCGTAACATTCATCTTCATGTCGTCTGGTTTGATCGTCCGGTCAAAAAATTCGGGACGGTCGAAATCCCCTTCCCAGAATTCGAGGAAAAGAAAGCAAGAGAGTGCCGAGGCGCCGACTGGATAGCGCTTCTCCGCCGTCGATACGCCGATGTCGCAAATGGGGTGATTCTGCAAGTCGCCGAGCGTGATAAACAGTTACCTATAAGGCTACTGCATCCCGGCACTTACGAATCTATCGGAATCTTCGTAACCCCTCAGGTGCATGAGGGGCCAGCGCGAACGGCCCTGCGGCGAGCCGGCAAGCCGACGCGCGTGACGCAGCGCAATCTCTCCGTCGAGCGCCTTGATCAGGATATCCGTGCGGCCGCGGCGATGCGGAAAATCGACGATGCGCTCGCACTGCATTCGAGATGGTCCGCGGACATTCTCGCCTTACAAGCCCTCAAGAATGTGCAGCCTTACCACTTGGCGCATGTTGCCTGCAATTTTGCGTCTAAGGGCCTAGACGACGCACATCTGCTTATTTTCAACTCGAAACGGGCCGCCGCTGAATGGGAGAAGCGGTCTTCCGGCAGCACCTCGCGGCATCGCATGATCCTTCTTGATCGACTTGAAAGGGAGGCTGCAGGACTCAGTCACTGGGCTAGCGATCAATCCCATCGGCACACAAACATCGCGGGCCACGTTACTGAGCTGACAGAGATCGCGCGGGCCGAAGAAATCCGGCGCCATACACCGCCCGCACGTCCAAGCCGCCCATCCTCGCCAAGCCGAGAAATTCCGACTCGTGTCATCAACCCGCGCCCCACGGTCCGCGCGCCTGCAGGCGGCATGTCTTCGGCATCGACGCCGGTTGATGTCGCTTCGAAATTGCCGGAGGGTCTGCTCAAGTTTCTCGTCGCTGCCGTGACGGCGAGCGACGCGAAGACACGTGAGCAGTTTCATATGCGCTTGCGCGCAATCAGCGAGTCTGAACAGCGAAGCCTTCTTCGAACGATGCAGTCAGATCCGATACCTGCGACCATGGACAAAACGGCCCGACTGACCTTTGACGCGGCGATGAGGCTGCTCGCCGAGACCCTTTCCGCCAAACTCGAAACGACGACGCCTCCCAGGAAGCGATCGCAGGACGACCGCGGCCGCTAACCGCGATCGTCCCGCGACCATTCCGCGTTATGGCGCTCTATTCGCCGACTGGTTCGCGGTCAATGATCGCGATCAGTTGGGCAGGCCCGATCCGCTTGGCGATCGCATGCCCGGCGACATCGAGTATTTCGTCAAAGGAAAAGAGTTCGTTGTTAGGCCAACGTTGTTTGAACTCCTTGTATGCCGTCGCACCCGCCGCCACGTATTTCGCCTCCACCATGTCCGTTGCCTTCTTGTGCAGGTCCTCGGCGCGATTCAGTTCCGCACGAGCGTCGTTGAGCCGCTTGCGCGCCTTCGCGAGCCGACGCTCGTCGCGAACTTGAGCGGGCTCCTGTTTGGCGGATCGCCGGCCGGGCTTTTTCGTTCCCGGCCTTAAGGTCTCGGCAGTCGAGGGATCCGTCGCCGGCTCATTCGGCGAGACCAACTCGGCAGCCGACGGCGCCGGCGAGCCGGTCTGATCCCCCGGCGTTTCGGTCGTCGCAGCCCCCGAGATCGGCGCTTCGGGGGGTATCGCGGGCCCCATCGAGACGGTCGCGTGGCTCGCATCCGCTTGGGCAACTTTCTTCGTACGCGTCATCGTGACCTCCGGTCGCTGAGGCTCCGCCGTGGCTTCCGGCGGGAGCGCCGGCTTGAGCTCCGCGACCTCCGTCGACGGCGTGGTCGCGAGCTCGGCACGGATAGGATCGACCTTCCCGTCGGCGTGCGGTTGGGTAGTCTGCTTCTTCTGCGTCATCGTGACCTCCTGGTTGGAAGATGACGCGATAAGGCTGAGGGCATCCCCCTTAAGAACGTCAGCAGTCGGCAACTTGCTACCCGTTATTCTCCAAAAGGGGCCCAACGGGTGTCCGAACAACACTTCCAGCGTTCGGCGCGACGCCTAACACAGGGGACTTAAAATCGTCGATCGGCCCCGCGCAGCTACCGGCAATCCCAACCGGCCCGGTAACGCCGGATCGTTGCCAAAAATCAGGACGCGCCCCCCCTTTAGGCGGCCGCCCGACCATCCCGGGAGAGGCCACATGGGGCCTAATTCCAAGCGGCAGGGACCGGCACATCGATAGGTGGCCTCGAACCCGAAGATCCTGCAGATCGTGGCGCTAGTCGGCCGTACCCAAAAGCACGCGAAAGTCAGCGCAGGCGATGCCATCCGATAATCATCTGAAAAATATGAATATTTTGATCTTCGCTCGAGACGTTCAAATCGACTTAGTTGGGGCGACGGCCGTTTTTAAGTCCCCGGGTGGACACTTGTCCCTATGGAAAGGACGAGCAAATCCGGCAGCCAGGGCGGCTTCTTCGCCCCGGAGCCGGCGCCCAGCGAGGGCGCCGGCGGCCGACGGATTGCGCCCACTCCCCCAAAGGATCAACGTCGCCTTATGTCGGTGAAGGCTTCTGCGGCTTACTGCGATATGTGCGTCAAACTTTTCAACGTGATGATCCGCCCGCGCCTCACTCCGATACAGAATCCCAACGCAACAAAGAGGTCACGAAAGCTGTGGTTCGATCGGCATGCTATCGACCGCGAGATCGATCGACTATCTGGGATTCGCCCGCCCACCGACGAACCACCTACTTCCGAGGATCGCGAGTATGTTGAGCAGCAGATGGAAAAGCGTTTGCTCGCACGACCCGCTCAAATGCATCGACGGCGCCCGCCGCAAGGCGGTCGGTCTTGACGATATAGACATCGAGAATGGCCTGCGTCATGGCGATGCTGTGCCCGGAGAGCGCCGCGATCATCGGCGTGTTCACCCCTGCTTCGGCCAGCCACACCATCCCGCTTCTTCGAAGCGCTTGGTAGTTCAGCGTCGTGATCCCGGCTGCATCGAGCCATGTCGAAAACTTCCGCCCGAAGTTTCGCTTGTCGAACTTCTTTTCACTTATCGTTTGCACGAGATGTCGCGGCGAACCCGGTTCAATCTTTTGTCGCTCAAGCTCTTCGACCAAAAGCGTCAGAAGTGGAAATCGGATATCCGCGCCGGTCTTCAACTGCGAGAGATCCATCCATAGTCGTCCGCTCTTGTCCTTGGAGATCATCGCACCGGTCATCGACAAGACATCGGCCTGCCGCTGTAGCGTAAAAAGCCCGAGCAGAAACGCGAGGCGGATATCGTCGGGCACGTGCTCGACCTCCGTCACGCGCTCCTTCAGTAGCGCCGGATTACCGCCGAGATTGCGATCGCGTTTGGCGTCCAAGAACGCCCGCACATCGGGCATGCGCCAGATCGGCTTCTTGCCGGGCTTCTTGTTCGACTTCGTGAATGAGCCTGGGCGCTCAAAGGGATTTTCGGAGTCGACGAGTCCGTTCATCCGACCCCAATTCCACAGCCGCGAGTACGCTTTGAATCTATTCCTGGCAGAATAGGATCCATGTTCTTTGATCAAGTTGGCTTTGAACTTCGAGGCGAGTTGCAACGAGAACATCTTCGGCGCCCAGTCACCGACGCGTTCTTCGAGGTCCGTTAGCGCAGGTCGCCAGAGCGCCTTGGTGGAATCCGCGAGGCCGGTATGCTCCGGTGATTTCTTGAATTCGGCGATCAGCGCCGCGATCGAGCCTGCCTGACGCCGCCGCAGCGGTTCCGGCCCGTTCATCGTGTCGATCTCCGCGAGCCGGCGGATGGCAGCGGCGCGGTCGGTGCCGAGTGCCAGTCTCGTCCGACGGTCATAGAAGAAGGTCTTCACCGTGCCGTCGGCCAAGCGTTTGGTAACACCTTTGAGTCCCGGTACTGGCGTTGGTTTTGTCGCTTTCGGCATGCCAACCTCCCACCTTCCAGTCCGTTGTCCCCCAGCCCATGGAAACTGAGTGGAAACTACGTGGAAACCAAGAGCAAGGCTGAAAAAGACGAAGCCCGCTAAATCATTGATTTAGCGGGCTTCTTTCTTGGTCGGAGCGGCGGGATTCGAACCCACGACCCCCAGTCCCCCAGACTGATGCGCTACCGGGCTGCGCTACGCTCCGAACGGGTTCGCGGCGCGACCTATATATAAGTATAGGTGGCCCTGGGGCGGGCCGGCCTCGAACGGGCGCGGACTATGCCCCACCCCGTTCCGGGATTCAACGCTTCCCTGCCGGGGCCGCCGATCCCAGAAAAAGCGTGCAGCACCCGGTACTTCCCGGCGTCCAAGTCGTCGCTTCGAACGCCACCCCGCTCGCCCCGAAGCAGCCCGTGTCGAACCGGCCGGAGATTCGGCACAGGCGCTCGATCTCGGCATCCGTCGCGCCATCCTCGCGCCACGCATCCTGCAGCGGACAGCGATGGACCTTCACCGACACTGTCTTGCCGCCGTCGCGATCTTCGCGCGTGTGCGGATAAAGCGTGCCCTCGGCCGGACTCACTGCCAGAAACCGGTCGGCCACGTCTTTGGCCGTCGGCTTTTCAAGCGCGCCGAACAATGCCGTCCCGGCCGCCACGCCGCGCTTCTCGATCGCGCGGCTCAACACCGCCTCGGCCCGCTCGGCGCCGACTTCGACCGTCAACTCGTCGAGGATCGCCCGATAAAGCCGGGCGCGCGCTTTGAAGGCGTCGTCGAGTTCACGTTTGAGTTTTTCGGCATCCATCGGCTACCCCCTCCATTTCGGCCGATCCGCGGCAGGAACAGCCCGGCAAGAATTGCCGGAGGACAGATTTCCACGCCCTGCCATCCGGATCAAGTCATTGATTTATATTGGAATACGCCCTGGCACGGGCGTTGCGATACCTGATCTGCCCGATCGACGGGCGACCTTGAGACCAACGGGACCGAACGACGATGGAAAACCCCACTTACCTCGCGCTGTCGAACCAGCTCGCGCTGCGCCGTCAGATGGAGACCGTGGCGA
>VFQU01000995.1_pt1 | contig 18986 bp, 17 predicted proteins | sample 3512311 | NCBI WGS metagenome assembly VFQU01 (sample SAMN10412377, study PRJNA504923) | tailings metagenome | isolation source: Relicate 3 Philex TSF3 active mining site | place: Philippines: Tuba, Benguet | collected 2017-08-29
GAACGAACGATGACTCCGTCTTTTTCATAGACTACTTTGGAAGATCCGTCCGCTTTGAGAGAGAATTCATTTGCAATGGCGCCTTTCCATTGGCTAGGCATCGCTTCTTCTCCGTGATGTTTTGTGCGGTATCCGTACTCCAGTTTGTAACTTTTTAGAAATCCACCCACAAGTTCGGAGGTTCCTTTCGGGCCGTACACTGTTAGGTTGTTTCTTCTCCCTAAAAGCCAGCTTCGATCGATCACTTCTCCTAAATCGGCAAAATGGTCGGAATGAAAGTGTGTGATGAAGATTCCATTAATATCTGTTATAGGAAGATGTTGTTTTTCCATCGCCATTGCGACTCCGTCTCCGCTGTCGAACACTAGGAACTGTCCGTTGACGAAAACCGCGGTTGAGTTTTGGATGTTGTCCGAAGGAATGGGAGTTCCCGTTCCGATGAGAATCACTGTGATTTTATCTTTATCGAACAATTCTTTTGCAGCTGCTTCTTTCAAGCTGATCGAACTTTTGACTCTGTCTAGGACGACTTTGTCCCAGGAACAAGAGATATGGAAAGCTGTGCTTGCGGCGATTATCAGAGCAAGTAGGGCCGTTTTTGAAAGTTTCATTGTATTTACCTGTGTATTTTATTTTTGATCAGATCTTTGTTTTCTCTTAGGATGGTTCGGAAACCTATATGGTTTGCTGCTAAATGTTCCTCTTGCGGTTGCCTGGCTCCGCTTCTGTATCGTTTACAATAATTAGGTGAACATAGATATGATCCGCCTTTGATCACTCTTTCCTTGGCTTCATTTTTTTTCGATAATTCCCATACGTCGGAAGTATGTTCCCAAACATTTCCGATCATATCGTACAACCCGAATCCGTTTTTCGCATAGCATCCAACAGGTGAAATTCCTTTGAAGCCGTCTTTGCCTTCATCTTGAAGGGGAAAATCCCCTTGCCAGGTATTTGCTTCTTGAGGAGGGGAGTCGGAATCGGAAAGTTTTGTTCCTCCTGTAGAGGCCCATTCCCATTCGGATTCGGAAGGGAGAGTATGTCCTTTCCATAAGGCGTAGGCCAAGGCATCCTTATAAGTTACCGCTACTACGGGATAAGAACCTTTTCCTTCAATGGAAGATCCGGGGCCTTCCGGATGACGCCAATTGGCTCCTGAAACGAAATGCCACCATTCTAAAGGATGACCATAACTCTTTTCTTGGTCTGGCTGTAGAAAAACGACTGCGCCAGGTTCGTAAATGATGTCGGTTGATTTTATATTTCCAGAAAGAGTGTTAGTTGTTTCCGCTTCCGTAATATATCCTGTTTCTCTAACAAACTCTGAGAATGCATCGTTTGTAGTTTCCGTACGATCCATCCAGAAACCTCTGACCGTTTCGGATGATCGGGAAATTTCTTCAGGATACAATGGGTTTGTGTTTTCGAATGATCCGGTCGGAACCCAACCCATTCCTTCGTAAACTCCCTGTTTGTCGGCCTTGGGGATTGGGCAGGAATGTATTCCTCTACCGGAAAAGTTTTTTATGATACTGCAGTGAAAGAATGCAATAGAGAGAAAACTCATCCCCAAGATTTTATGAAATAGAGACAATTTAGTTGACCCAGTAAGTGTATTCGTCCTCTTCTTCCTGTTTTTGATCTAATGTTTTGTCGATGGATACCGGAAATTCGATGAAGGACGGCCAAAGAGGAGGAACCATTTGTTGATTATAATTTGTTAATAAACTTTCCAATTCTTTTTGTTTTTCGGGATGTTTTGCGATCAAGTTGTTCTTTTCCGTCGGATCCACATTGAGGTCAAAAAGCCATTTTTTATTCGGCCTGCTTGTTTGAATCAACTTCCATCCTTTGTACTGCACTGTTTGATAATGTCCATCGCTCCAGAAAAGAGGTCTTTGTTTCTGAATCTCTCTTCCTTTGAGGTAAGGCAGTAAATTGACTCCGTCGATTTTTCTGTCTTCCGGAAGTTTTGCTCCTGCTGCATCAGCTAACGTAGGAAGTATGTCGATGTTTGTGATCGGTTGGTCGTATTTTGTGCCTGGTTTGATTTTGCCCGGCCATTTTGCCAGATAAGGAACTCTAATTCCTCCTTGAAAGAAGGTGAGTTTCCATCCTCGGTAAGGTCGATTCACATCGGAAAGACCGATATAGTTAGGTGCTCCGTTATCACTGGTGAAGATGAGGATTGTATTTTCTTCCAAACCTTGTTCTTTTACTGCTTTTAAAACTTTTCCCACACTTCTGTCCAAAGAACGGATCATACTTAGATACACTCTTTTTCTATGATCTGGAATATGAGAGAGTGCATCGTAGTCTTCTTTGCTTGCCTGCAAGGGAGTGTGTACAGCCCAGTGTGCTAGGAATAAAAAGAAGGGACGGTTTTTGTTCGTTTCAATTACCTTCACTGCTTCTTCCGTGAAATAGTCTGTGAGATACTTACTAGGTTCGAACCATTTCCCTCCGTTGTAACTGACTCCGAACCGCATATTCGGCCAAAGAAATTTATCGATAGGATCGAACTCTTGTCTGGAGTTGACTACGTTCGGATCTTCTGTAGGAAGATAGAGGCCGCTTTCCATAAACAGAGATTCATCAAATCCTTGTTTGTTGGGTCTCATCTCTTCCGTGCTTCCTAAATGCCATTTCCCGATATGGACGGAATGATAACCTTGTGATTTTAAAATTTCCGCAATGGTGACTTCCGAGGTAGGCATTCCCAGTTCGTTGAAACTTTTTGATTTTTCCGCTTTTTCCTTATCGATGATTACAGGATACAATCTGTCCGGAGCATCGTATAAATCGGCTCCTACTCTTGCTAAGGCACCTGGAGTAGGAGTGAACTCCACACCGAAACGAGACGGATATCTTCCTGTGAGCAATGCCGCTCTTGAGACTGTACATACGGCACTTCCCGAATATCCCGAATCGAACCGAACTCCTTGTTCTGCAATGGAATCGATATTCGGTGTAGGAACACCTAATTCCGCATAACCTCCTCCGTAAGAGGTGACATCGTTGAATCCCAAATCGTCTGCCATGATTAAAATGATATTAGGCGGCCTGTCCTTCCCTGATGTTTGTTTGTCCGGTCCTTGGTTCCAAGGCACTGGGTGATTTGCTTCTCTAGGATGACGTATATCCGTGATCCAACCTAAAGAATAACGAAGGATGAGCAGTCGGTTGTAATAGGCTATGGCTGCAATGAAAAGTAATGAGGAGAAAATGTACAATGGGATTTTGACGCGTTTCATAGAGAACTCAAGCCTTACTTTGTTATATTTGGCATATTTTCCTTTATAACAGATTATTTTGAGCTTAAATTTTTCATTTAATTTGAAAACCGGAAATTGAATGGTGAATTGTTGATTATATTAAACAAATCCGACTTATTTTTAAAATCTATTCCGTTGTCTTCGCAGTTTAAAATCGGTAGAGGGGTTCAATCAATTTAATAACTGTTAAGCATTGATAGTTCTCCTGGACGCATATTTTTCTTAGAAATAATAAATTGAAAGTCCCAGTTCATGAACCGGGACGACCGAACCTTTCGAGTTTGATAAACTCTTCCAAAAAGGAAAGTGTTTCATTTCAGTTTATTATATGTTTCAAAGATTATCATTTATGATTTTTCTATTTATAGTTTGTTCTACCGCTTCCGCTTGCTTTACAAAGGATAGATCGGGTGTTCCCTGTTTAGGTGCGGGTGAAAAGAATGATTTGGCATGGATCAATCAACTCATCGGTCAAAGTAATGATCGTAAGGCGGCTATCCAGGAATGCGCTGCGATTGGATTGACCGCGGCCGGTACAGGAAACAGTATAGCTTCCTCCGGAGGAGATACTTCTGGAGGAACAGACGGTTCCGGATCGGGGGGAAGTTGTAGTCCGGGAGATTGGGTTGTTTATTCCTCACCTCAAAGTCGTCCTTGGTATTCGGTAACTTACGGGGGAGGGAAATTTGTAGCGGTGGCAAGCGGAGGAACGGATCAGATTATGACTTCTTCCGACGGAATCAACTGGACTGCGACCAATGCCCCTGCCAGTAATTCGTGGTATTCCGTGACTTACGGAGGAGGGAAATTTGTAGCGGTAGCAGGAGGTTTGACGAATACAATCATGACATCAACGGATGGAAGCACCTGGACCGCGTTAAATGCTCCTGCGAATAGTATGTGGGATGCAGTTACTTATGGGGGAGGAAAATTCGTAGCAGTGGCAAGCGGAGGAATGACGAATTCGATCATGACATCTACCGATGGTAGCACCTGGACCGCATTAAACCCTCCCGCCGCTAGTCCTTGGACTGCAATCACCTACGGAGGAGGTAAATTCGTCGCATTAGCAAGCGGTTCTTCAAATTCGATTATGACATCGACGGATGGAAACACCTGGACTGCAACCAATGCTCCTGCGAGTAATATGTGGCAATCCGTAACTTATGGAGGAGGGATGTTCGTGGCTGTGGCGGATAACGGAGGAACAAATCGAATTATGACTTCCAGTGACGGTACTACTTGGACTGCTTCGATTCCTCCCGAAAATAACGGATGGATATCTGTAGCTTATGGAGGAGGGAAATTTGTTGCGGTATCAAGTGATGGAACGAATCGAATTATGACTTCCTCGGACGGATCCTCTTGGAGCGTTTCCGCTGCTCCGGAAGTAAATAACTGGAGTTCTATCACTTATGGAGGAGGAAAATTCTTAGCAGTGGGTGTGAGTGGGATTAAGCAGATTCTTACTATTTGTGAATGATTTTTCGAAAAATGATTTTTAGCCGGTTTGCGGTGGAACGGTAATATTTGCAAAAAAGAATCGATCTTGGATTCTTTTTAATGGACAGATACTGTTTTTTCGATTCTACTAACTTCACTTAAAGTTAGGATCTTTCATGCCGATTCGATTTGAAATGCAAAATACTTTTTCTATGGGAACGGATGCTCATGGTAAATTCGTCGTAAGCACTCCTGAAAAGAGAACTGCGAAAGAAATTAATTTACAATTTGTAGGATTGGTCGGAGGGGTAGATCCGAAATTCAACTTTTTTCTTCATAAGGAAACTATACTTCATCTGGAGGAACAAACGATTGAGTTTCATTCCGAGTTTCCTTTTGAATGGAAAATCCCTTTTGAGCGACCTAGTACCGTTTTGGAATGGCCTAGTATCATTTGGGCATTGGCAGTCCAAGTGAAATGGGCCGACTTTGAATATGAGGAGAAAAATGAGCTCAACATTCTTCGTTTGGATTATGCGAAAAAACCTCAGATCGTATCAAGTGAGATCGTAAATCAATTAACGGAAGAAAGGCGAAAGGCAACGAAGTGGAATGAATGGGACAAAAAGGATTTGGATCGGACATTCGCGTTTGTGGCGATCATTCTCTTTTTTATCTTCGGATCTCATTTTGTCTGCCGCCCGGAAGGTATGAATCTCGGGTTTCAAGCTTTGGGAATTTCTGTGACGCTTTTATTCTCCTTATGCATTGGGCTAATTTTTGTCACGATACGCCGATGGAAGAGAGCTTTTGAAAACTTAATTCTTTTTTGGAACGGATTTTCAACCGGTAAGGATGTTGAAATCTTCGCACTTCCTGGAAGCAATATCCAATGGAAGATGCCTAGTGAATCTTCATGGAGCCTTTGTTATGAACGGAGGATCATTGAATTTCATATGGGAACGCATAGGGGAGATCATAAAAAGATGGAAGATCGCCGTTCCGTTCTGGTTGAAATCCAATCGGGTTCGGTCGGTTCGAAAGAGGAAGAAGTGATACTTCAATTCGATGAGGATCTCCCTTCTCAAATTTTCATCCCTCACAGGCATTTGTATTATAGTTTAAAGATTATTTGGAAGATAAAACCTTTACGAGGAATTTTCTGGAAGATCACTCGAGAGATACCGATCGTTTTCGGATATTGGAAAGATCAATCCTGATTCGATGAATTATTGTTAATCGAATATCGTTTTTCTGCGTTAAGGATACGGAGGGCTTGGTTCCGCGGAAGCGGAACGGGAGCGTCAGCGCACCCCGAAGTAGCCTGGCCCACATAACCGATTGTATTTGGAAATTCTATTTATGGGGAACGCCCATCTTCACCGTTTCCTTGTAACGAAAACATTCTTCCAAGTGATCGTTCACCAATCCACAGGCCTGCATGTGAGCGTAGATCACTGTGCTCCCTACAAACTTGAACCCTCGGCGGATCAAATCTTTGCTCAATGCGTCTGATTCTTCCGTGGTGGCAGGTATATCTTTTAGGGTTTTTCTTTTATTGATGATGGGTTTGCCTTTCACAAAACTCCATATATAACGGTCAAAGGTGCCGAATTCTTTTTGGATCTCCAAGAATCGCTTGGCATTGTTAGCTGCCGCATATACCTTAAGACGATTTCTGACGATCCCAGGATCGAGGAGGATTTTCTCCAATTTTTTCTCCGTGAATTTCGCCACTTTCTCAGGATCAAAATCGGCGAATGCCTTTCGGTATCCTTCTCTTTTTTTCAGAATGGTTGCCCAGCTTAATCCTGCTTGCGCTCCTTCCAGAATTAAAAACTCGAAGTGGGTTCGGTCATTGTGTACGGGAACTCCCCATTCTTCGTCATGATACCGGATGTAATCTTCGAACTTTAAACACCAGCCACAGCGGTTTTTTTCCTGAGAAGAGGTCGAATCGGGACGTGCTTTCATGGATCGATTGAACTTTTATTTATGATCCGAATGAAAGCTTTTTTTTGATTTTTCTTTACCAAGTTCCGTACATCAAATCGAGAGATGAGCCGGTGCTATTTTTTTTACGAAAAACTTCGATCACTACGTTCCCTTTTTTGTGACCCGCTTCCACATAACGATGTGCATCCGCCATATCTTCCAGTAGATAAGTTCTGTCGATGACTGCTTTTAGTTTTCCACTTTGCATCATTTCGCTGAGGATGCTCAGGTTTTCCTTGGATTCGAGAACGATTCCTCCCAGTATTTTGTGTTTTCCTGTGAGGTTAATCCATAATGCTTGTAAGGTTTCTGAAAGAGATCCTGAACCTAAGATGGAGAGATGAGTTTTTAGTTTCGACTTTCCCACCGTCTCGAAAATTAGATCATATATAACTTTGGTTTTGCCGTTGTTGTATTCTTCGTAGTCGAGTGCGGACTCTGCTCCGATGGACTTAACTAGTTCGTGATTGGCTTTGCTGCAAACTGCAGTTACTTTGGCTCCGAATGCGGCTGCGATTTGAATTGCCGCAGTTCCTACTGCTCCCGAAGCTCCGTAAACTAGTACGTTTTGTCCTGCTTCGATTCGGATTTTTTTTAGAAAATGAAAAGCTGTGAGAGCGCCGAAGGGAATTGCCGCTGCTTCTTCATAACTTATATCAGTCGGTATTTGGCTGAATACTTCCGATTCTTTCAAACATTTATACTCCGCATAAGCTCCGAAACTCATTCCCGTCGAACCGAACACTCTGTCCCCTACTTGGAACTCTTTTACTTTGCTGCCTACGGAGATGACTTTGCCTGAGAATACTCCTCCTAATACCGGATTTCTAGGGCGGAAAAGTCCGAAGAAGAGCCTTGCTGCGACCGGATCCGGTTTTCGTAAACGCCAGTCTGCGGAATTCACTGCAGTATTGTATATTTGGATGAGGACTTCTTTGTCTTTGGGTACAGGTTGTCCGATTTCTTCCAATTGGAACACGTCCGGTGAACCGTAATTTTTGCATGTGATCGCTTTCAAGTGTTTCTCTCCTGAATTTGACATTTATACTTACACTGTAAGTATTTCAAGCAAAATTTTTCCTGTCAGGTATTTCCTTGTAAAAACTCTGTTTTTATGTTAGGAATAGGGAAGTAAAGCGATGGGACAGAAAAAAGATAAAAAAGCAGGCGCTAAGTCGAAACCGAAAAACACGAAAGAAATTTCAGGCAAAAAAAAACAGCTCACGAAGGAGAAAGTGATCGATGCTGCGATTTTACTCGCGGATGAAAAGGGAATCGATTCCTTATCGATGAGAAATTTGGCGCAGAGCCTGGGTGTCGAGGCGATGTCTTTGTACAATCACATCAAAAACAAGGATGAACTGCTGGATGAAATCGTCGATTCGATCGTCGCTAAAATCAAATTACCTTTAACTGGTATTCATTGGATGAATGCGATGGAAGAGAGAGCTAAGTCCGCAAGGATGGTTTTGTTGCAACACCCTTGGGTGACTCTTCTCATCGTTTCCAGAGTCAATGTGGGTTCGGCCATGTTGACTTATTTCGATGCTTCTTTAGGTTGTTTGGCGGCAGCAGGTTTTTCTCTTCCTTTGGCAGACCATGCGATCAATGCCATCGACAGTCATATTTACGGTTATACTTTACAAGAATTGAATTTTCCCTTTCAGCCTGAGGAATATGCGGTTCAGGCGGAAATGTTTATGCCTATGTTAGATGAAAAAGTTTTTCCTCATATGACAGGATTGACGAAAGAAGTTATTTCCAGGAGATACGATGGGATGCACGATTTCGAATTCGGATTGAAAATTATTTTGGAAGGCCTGGAGAAGCTGAGAATTAATACTAAAAAAGGAAAATGAAGGGATTTTAGTCCGGTTTGTTTATTGTGTTCCGGAAAGCCGCAATGGAACGATCTTGGCTTCCCGGAAGTTTGATTTTACAAATAGATGTTTAAGGAAGTTTGATTTCTTTTTTAGTTTTGCCCTTCAGCGCTGTTGCAGACTTTTTCTTCGGATCGATCGATACGGAATCAAATTCGATAGGAACCACGATTTTTCCTTTTTGGTCGATCACTCCGTAGGAACCTCCTTGCAATTCGGAATGTTCTTCTATGGGAATCAACTTACAGCCGTTACATACTACTGAGAATTTATTCTCAAAGGGGAGTGCGAAGTCGTATGTTGCTTCGATCTTCTTTTGGCAGGCAGAATTGAAAAAACCGATTTTTTTGTTTTCTACGAACCTTGCCAATCCTTCTGCTTCGTAGTCTGGGCCATTGTCGTAGATGAAAGGTGTGAGCAAAAATTTATTGGTTTGGTCGATGCATTTCCAACCTTCCTTTCCCAATACGAATGTGACTCCCTGTTTGTTGAACTCGTTGGCCAGAATGTATTGAGCAGGAATTACGACTTTTCCGCTTTTGTTTTTGAAGCCATGGAGTTCGTTCTGTTCGAACGGAACAAGGTTTTGTGCGAAAAGTAGGGAAGGTAAAAGCAGAACTGATGCGAACCAAATTGATTTGATTTTTGCCATAAAGTAACACTCCATCTTAATTTTACGCTTATTAGAGTGGGTTCCCTTTCAATTTCATCTTTTATTTTTATGCGATTTTCTTTTTTTTCTACGGGAGTTTTCGGTAAAAAGTCAAAAAGATTTTTCCTTTAGGTCTTCTTTCCTTATTCGATCGACTTCATTATGTTTTTGTAAGGTGATTCTTGCTCCGATTTTGATTTGTATCCTTTTTTGTTTCCTTTATTTTTGTATTATGATCGTTTTAAGAGCCGCCGATTTAGGAGATTTGTCCTTGCTGCAGTCTTGGGATGAGGAGCCGCATGTGTTGGAGTCGGATCCGAACGACGATTGGGGTTGGGAAATCGAGTTAGGGAGATCCGTCGATTGGAGAGAACAATGGATTGCCGAAAAAGACGGTCGTCCCATCGGTTTCATGCAAATCATCGATCCTTATTTAGAAGATTCGCATTATTGGGGAGAAGTCTCTCGGGATGTAAGGGCTATCGATATTTGGATCGGGAATGTTTCCGATTTGGGGAAAGGTTATGGGACGGAGATGATGCGCCTTGCTTTGGATCGATGTTTTTTACAAGACCACGTAACATCTGTTTTGATCGATCCTTTGGCTTCCAATGTAAGGGCGCATCGATTTTACGAAAGATTGGGCTTTAAGTTTCAAGAAAGAAGAACTTTCGGTTTGGACGATTGTTATGTGTTTCGTTTGGATCGTGCGGATTGGAAAAGAAAAGCTTGATATGCAAAATGAATTTTGTATTTATTCGCTTATAGGTTGGTGTTGAGATGGGAATCAGTGAAAGGCAATTGGGGTTGATTAAGGAATCGGCTCACTTGTTGGTAAATGAAATCAATATGACGGGAGAAGAAGCCGTCCAACTGATTTCCAAATGCATCAATAAAGAACTCAACAGAAGAAATACCACGATGGAGATGTTGAACATCAGTTCTAAGCCGGAAAGAACTTCTTTCATTCGTGCTGTGGTCCAGCATGTGGGGGATGCGATTCAAGAAAACCCCTATTGGCGGACCAAACATCTAGGCAAATCGATCGAAAACTTTTATAAGGCGTTGCATGATTCTTGGAATCGAGAGTAGGGTCTCCCCGCCCTGATCAATGGGTGGGGAACTAGACCCGCCACCCATTGCGCTCTATCTAACACGAGTTTTTTCCTTTGACAATTTCATTCTCTGTTTTCAAAAATTTTTTCAAATTCTTTTCACCTTTTTGCCCATTCTCTTTCACCTAATCCGTGGCGCACTGCCAGAACTGTGCGCTAATTCTTGTTTTATGGAATAAAAAATAGAATTCTCGTTTGATGATCTCATTATTTTCCTTTTATATATCCTAAAATAGGATATATTGACATTCATCTTTAGATTTTATTTGAAAATAGGAATGTTATGAAGTCTTTTCTTTTCGTCCTCTCCTTATTCGTCTTTTGGATTCATTGTTCCGGAAAGATGCCCCAAAATAATGCGGTTCCGATGTTTCTTTTACTTGGATTAGGTGGTGCTAGCACTTCTTCTTCGGAAACTGCCGAGGCTCTCAATCCTTTGGTTCCCGGTCAGGCCGTTAATCTCAATGGTGGACATGGAAATGTGACTGGTACAGTCATCGATACGGATGGAGACGGAATCCCCGATGGAATTTTGATTGCAGGAAGTAACCCTTCCGGTGATTCACCTAACATGATTTTAATAGATTCGAATGGTGACGGAGTTTGGGACGGAGTAGACGTGGATGGCGATGGTCAAATCGACTATTACATTTCGTATGCAGAAGACGGATCCATTCGACTCACTACTGCTCCGAACGGGGGAGGAAGTCCTGTCGTTGTGATCCCCGGACAAGGGTTTGACACGAACGGAGATGGAATTGCCGATAATCCGATTTTGTCTTTGCTTTCCGGGGATACAACTCCTCCGATTGCATCTATTTCTCCTGCGGCAGGTGTGTATCCGAATGCGCAGAATCTTACCATTCAATGTTCGGATAATGTTGCCTCCGGACATATTTTATATACCATCAATGGAACTGTTCCCGGTTTTGTTCCGATCGTAGGTAATTTAAGAAATCCACCTAGTGCAAGTTTGTCTATAGGAGGAGGCGGAAATGGAACTTATACGGTTCGTTATCTTTGCAGGGATTTAGCTGGAAATGTCGGATCCATACAAACAGAAGTATATGAAATAGACGACCATGTCCCTGGAGTAACTGCCAGTTTGAGTTCTTCTTATGTAAGTAATTCTTCCGGGGCGATCCAAACATCTCAATTGACTTGGTCGAGTGATAAAACGGGAACATACCAGATCAAAAAAGGAGGTACAGACTGTTGGGATGGAAATCTAATTTCCAGTGGTAATATCACTGCCTCCGTTTCGAATACTTCTACGACTATTGCTGCAAATACATTGACTTTGGGAAATAATACGATCCGTATTTGCGTAACTAATCCTAATAACGGTTATATCGGCTCTCATTCCTTGGTTTTGGTTCGGGATGATACCGCTCCTAATGTTACTGTGAGTCCGGCAGGAGGGACGTATGCGATTTTAGTTTCCGCTTCCTTAACTTGTTCGGATGCGGGTGGTGCAGGATGCGATAGAATCGTTTATTCTTCCCAGACAGGGACTCCTCCCTCCGATCCGAATTTATCCGGAGTGAATGGGAATATCCTCTCGGGAAGTTTATACACCGGTTCGATCCCAACTACAGACGGTGCGACCAGTTTTATCAAATACATTGCCAGGGATCGTGCCGGAAATTTATCTTCTGTATCTAGTGTTAGTTATGTGGTGGATACGGTGGTTCCTGTTCCTCTCGAACTCAGCCTTCAAGGAGGAGGAACCGAGGTTTTGGCACAATGGGCTCCCGTTCCAGGTGCTACGGAATATAGAATTTATTACGGGACAATAAGTCCGGTGACATTGTCACATGCGAACGTCTCCGGGATTACTACCAACTATCATAAATTAACCGGACTTTCTCCGAACACTACTTATTATGTAAAAGTGGAAGCAAGAAACGATGTAGGAGGAGTGAGTCCTCTTTCCGCCGAACAACCAGTATTGACTGCATCGAATCCTCCCGGGACTGCGTCTTTAGGGTTGCATGTAGATATTTCTTCGGGGCAAGGGGCAGAATCAGGAACTGCTCCTTATATTTTAATCAATCCTTCCACACGTAAACTTTTAGCCGTTGTAAATAACGGAGCCAATGGAAGGAGACCGGGACTTTTTATTTGTGATTTAGATGGCTCCAATTGCTTTTATAGAGATATCTCTGCAGGACAAGGAGAAAATTCCGGATATGTTCCTTTCGCTTTAATCGATTCCTTATCCGGAAAACTTTTGGTCGTAACTGCGAATAGTTCCGTTTCATCAATGAAGCCTAGTTTATTTCGTTGTGACTTGGACGGTACAAACTGTTCTCACCATGACATTTCTGCCGGTCAAGGGTCTGGTTCCGGTTATCGTCCTTCGGCAGTGATTGATACTTTGAATCGGAAACTTCTTGTTGCGGCCGCAAATATGGGCAATAGCGGAAAGATAGGATTGTATCGTTGCAATTTGGACGGTTCCAATTGTACTCATACGGAAATCAGCAACGGAAACAATACAGGATTGAATCCTAATATGAAAATCGATATGGTCAACAAACAGATATTCATTGTGAGTGCCAATCTGGCCGCTGCCTTTCGACCTAGTCTCTTTCGATGCAACTTGGATGGTTCTAACTGCAGTCATTCTGATATTTCTGCAGGGCAGGGGGATTCTTCGGGCAACTCTCCTTTTCTAGAACTGGATCTGCTTTCGCATAAAGTGCTAGTTGTTACAACGAATTTGGCAAGCGGTGGAAACGGAAATGGGAAACCGGGATTGTTTCGATGTGACTGGAACGGAACAAATTGTACTTATACAGATATATCTTCCGGCCAAGGGGCGAATTCAGGAGTAGATCCTCGTTTGATTGTGGATTCTTTGTCTGGAAAGTTATTGGTGATCACTACGAACCAAGCGAATCAATCTAAGCCGGCTTTGTTTCGCTGCAACCTTGATGGTACAAACTGTACTTATTCGGATCTATCTTCCGGGCAAGGGAATTCTTCCGGCAATGAACCGGGAGCAGTGATTGATCCTATTTCTGGAAAATTATTGGTAGTGACTAAAAATGGAACCAATCAAAGTAAACCCAGTCTCTTTATTTGGTAAGAGACCGGGCTCAAGAGGTTATTTTTTATTTGATGCAAGGAAAGAAAAAGTTTCTTTTAAACCTTCAGGAAACGGTGTGAAAGGAATTGCGCCGATTTCTTTTTCGTATTGGGTTCCACTCAGTATGAGTGGATCTTGCATCAAATATAACATCTCCACCACTTCTTTTAAAAAAGAATCGAAGATCCCTAGAACGGATAAAGTGATTCTCCCTATAGGAATCAATCTTCCTTTTTTTCCCGTAATGTGTTTGGCGATCTCTGCAATTTCGAGTGCGGAGATTGTTTTTCCCGGGATATGCCAATTTCTTCCGTAGGAACTTTCCTTTTTCGCTACTTCAATGATCATTTTCGCTGCATCAGGAAGATAAACATATTCCCGATTCACTTTCGTGTCCCCTATAAAGATGGCCGGTTTTCCTTCCACCAAACCTTTCAAAGTCGGATTGAGATAAGCATTTTGACTTGTAGGTCCGTAATAGTCTGGCAATCGGACAATCAAAGGTTTTGCTTTTTTCCAGCGTTCCGAAAAGATCAGATTTTCCATTTCGAGTCTGATTTTTCCTTTTTTCGAATTCGGAGTTTTCGGATAAGTTTCTTCAACCGCATAACCTGGATTTGGTCCATAAACATAAATTCCATCTACGATTACTATTTTTTTCCCGTCCGCCGCCGCTTTCATTACACTTTCCGCAAGCAGCATTGACTTTGCGGCCATTTCCTGGTAAGGCACATTGCTTGCTTGGAAAATCACATCCGCATCTTTCGCGACGTCTCGAACTCTTTCCCAGTCGAATACATCTCCTAGGGCCAGTTCCAAACTTTTTGGGTTTCCTAATTCTGCTCTCAGTGTTTCCAGAGAAGTTTTGTTTCTCCCGAACGCAATTGTAGGAACTCCTACTCGCACCAACTCCTGAACGAGGGCTTTGCCTGTCCCTCCCGTTGCTCCTACTACCAACACTTTTTCCATTTGGGATCTCCTTATGTTTATTGATTAATCAATCACAAAATTCTTAAAAAAATTTTTAAAACTTCAGCTCTGGCAAATCCAAAACCAAGGTCAGATTGCAAAAGATTCCCTTGGCTAAAAATACCTTGGCTGTCATTTCCGGATCTGGAATCCCTGCGCTCGTAAATTTTTTCACCACCATGATGTAGAGCTGAAGGAAGGATTCTTGGGTTTTTTGCCGTATGGATGGTTCCGAAATTCCAAAGGCTTGGGTTTGTAAATGGATTTCGTCCGGAAAATCGATCATCAATTGTTCGTAGGCGGAAATCATCTGTTTTTGGAGGTCTTCTCCCACTTGGATCTTTTCAAATTCCGATTGGATTCGTTCGAAGGCCTCTTCCAAAGCGGCCAAAAACAGCTCTTCCTTGGATTTGAAAAATTTAAATACATAGGGCTGGGAGATGGAAGCAGAGGCGGCAATGTCTGCCGTAGTAGCCTTATAAAATCCTAACCTAGCAAACACTTGCACGGCTGCCTTTAGGATTTCCTCCTTTCTTGTTTGGCTTGTGGTACTTCCGTTTTCTTTCATAAAGTTTAGTGATTGATTAATCACTAAACGCCTCATTCATCCTCTCCGTCAACCAAAAAAATGAAACGAAAATCACTAGAAGGATGTATCTTTCTGGTCCTTCGATCAGAATTGTTTTATGGTTTGGTTTGGGAAACCTCATCCTTCTTTGTCCCGATGGGTGAAGGAATATTGGAGTTGGGAAAACGTATCCTCGGACGATCTTCCTTGGATTTTTCCTTCTTACGAACCAGAGCTGGTTCTGCATTGGGGAACACCTCCTGTTGTGGTGAGGGAGGATTTGTCGGAGGTACCACTGACTCGGATCCATTGGGTAGGCCCTCAGACAAAACGCTGGAAGATCAAATCCGAGACGACTTTGCATTTGGTATCCGTGCGGTTTTTCCCGGGGGCGTTGTATGAACGTTTTTCCATTTCAGGCGAGGAATTGGTGAATGAATTTGAAGATGCAGCGGCGCGATTTTCTTCGGATGTTGATTTTCCTCTTCCCTCTATGGAACCGAGCCTTCTTACCGAATCTTTGAACTCTTTGATTTTATCGATGTGGGAAAAACGCTCAGAAGTTCCCGATTACGCCAAGTTAGCGTTAGTTGCCTTTATGCGGGGAGAAACCAAAATCGATTCTTTGGCGGAGCGTCTTAGGATTTCCAGAAAACAATTGAATCGTAAGTTTAAGGAAATATACGGCCTTTCTCCTAAGGATTTTAAAGGGATGCACAGAATGCTGAATTTGATTCGAGACCCTTCCCATTATAAGGATCGAAATGCGAAACTGAGGCTGACGGATCTCGCCTATCAATCGGATTATTCCGATCAGTCTCATCTCATCCATGATTTTAAATCCGTTTCAGGTCAGCTGCCCAAAGAATGGTTTGAATTTTATTATAAAATGTCCCATTTTTACAATTATGATCTTTCTTCTTAATTTATCATGGGAGATAAGGTAACCGTATGATGCAGTTGATATCGAATTTTTTTACAAAGATTAGAAACGAAGTTCGCTACAGGAATTTGGTTCGTTCTTTGGCGGCGGAAGATAAACTTCAATTTCAAAAAGATTTGGATCTTTTGCGAAAAGAACCGAATTTCCTTGCTTCGGCGAATGTTCTTTTAGGAATCGTTTGTGCGGAATCGAACGATATATATTTTCTTGAGACTCTTTTGGAAGCAGGATTAAACCCGAATGTTCCTAACGAATCCGGAATTTATCCTATTCACACCGCTGTGGAAAACGGCAAATTGGATGCGGTAAAAATTTTATTGTCTCACGGAGCCGATCCGGATGCGGAAGATTCTAGAGGAGTCACTCCTCTTCATATCGCAAATAGTTATGATGGGTTAGGTGAGGTCTCCGACCTGCTTTTGGCAAATGGCGCCAATCCGAACAAAAGGGATAAGATCGGAAAAAGATATCTGATGTAATCATAGTTAGGAAGGTAAATGAGTTTGGCAGATAAAAAAACGATCGCAATGATCGGAACCGGAATTATGGGAAGCGGTATGGCGGCAAACCTGGTCACTGGGGGACATTTCGTACATATTTATATGCGTTCCCCGGAAAAACTGAATTCATTTCCCGAAAATATAAAACAAAAGTTAAATGGTCCCGGGGTTCGCATTTTTTCCGACATTCGAAGTGCTTCCGAAGGAGCGGATCTGGCGGTTCTTTGTCTGACGGAAGACGAAGTGGTTCGAAATGCTTTCTTCGATTCAGGACTTTTGGAAGCAAAACCTACTTACATCATAGATACCGGTACTACTTCTCCCGAACTCAGTTTGGAGATGGCGGCTGCCGCTGATAAAAAGGGAATCTCCTTTTTGGATTCTCCCATGACGGGGAGTAAACTTGCCGCAGAATCCGGCCAAATTTTATTTATGGTGGGAGGAGAAAAATCGGCGATGGAAGAGCTTGGTTTTTTCTTTTCCGTATGCGGTAAAAATGCAGTTCACTGCGGTCCCGTATCTTCCGGTCAAAGGGTAAAGATTGCATTGAACATGGTACAGGCGGGACTTTTCCAGGTATATTTGGAAGGATTTCAATTGGCTTTGAAAGAAGGCGCTTCCGGGAGCCAATTTTTGGAGATTCTAAAACAATCCGCCGCTGCTTCTCCTCTTTTGGATTTCAAAATGGGATGTGTGATGAAGAAAGATTATTCTCCTAATTTCGCTTTAAAGAATATGAATAAGGATATGAACCACGCTATGCAAAGAGCGAAGGAGCTCCATTCCGTGCTTCCTCTTTCTTCTTCTTTGAAATCCATTTATGAAGCGGGGATGGCGGCGGGTTTCGGAGAAGAGGACTTTTGTTCTCTTGCTAAGATCAGTGAAGGATGGAATTCCCATCCCCTTCTTCCGTAAGTCAAAAATTTTTTCGAGAATATTTTTATTTTGAATCGTTTCGGGGAACGCCCGAAGAACTATATTTTCATTGTCACTGTGTCGTTGCGTGTTTCTCTGGTGGGGCAATGATAAAAATCGGAACCCCTTTTTCTTCATCTTCTACCAAACTCGTTCTGCTCGGCTCGGGAGAGCTTGGAAAAGAAGTCGCTATCGAAGCACAAAGGTTAGGTGTTCATGTGGTCGCTATCGACCGTTATCCGAATGCTCCTGCGATGCAGGTGGCTCATGAATCGATCGTAATCGATATGTTGGATCCTTCCGTTTTGGAATCCACTCTTAGAAATCTAAAACCTGACTTTATCGTTCCTGAGATCGAAGCCATTCATACTCAGACTCTCGTGAAATTGGAAGGAGACGGTTTTAAAATCGTTCCCAGTGCCAAGGCTGTTAACTTAACCATGAACCGTGAAGGGATCAGGAATTTTGCCGGCAAAGAATTAGGTTTAAAAACATCTAATTATCGTTTTGCGGATACATCGGATGAATTTCGAAAGTTCGTTCTAGAAATCGGAATTCCTTGCGTGGTCAAACCGATCATGAGTTCTTCCGGAAAAGGACAAAGCATCATCCGAAAGGAAGACGAAATCGATTCCGCTTGGGAATACGGCCAAACGGGAGGAAGGACGGGAAAGGGCAGAATGATCGTGGAAGAATTCATTCCTTTTGATTTTGAAATCACTCTGCTTACGATCCGCCATGTAGGAGGAACCACGTTTTTGGAACCGATCGGGCACAAACAGGTAAACGGGGATTATGTGGAATCCTGGATGCCTCAGGCAATGTCTGAAAAAGCTCTAACTTCCGCAAAATTCATCGCGGAAAAAGTAACTTCCGGTTTGGGAGGTTTCGGGATTTTCGGTGTGGAATTATTCATCAAAGGAGACGAGGTTTATTTCAGTGAAGTTTCTCCTAGGCCGCATGATACAGGTTTGGTGACTTTGGTCAGTCAAAACTTTTCCGAATTTTCCCTGCATATTCGCGCGATTTTGGGACTTCCTTTGCCTAAACTGGAATACAATACTCCTGCCGCCTCCGCAGCCATTCTGTTAGATGGAAATACTTCCTCTCCTTCTTTTACCGGATTGGAAAAAGCTTTGGAGAGGGAAGGGGTAGACATTCGTCTTTTCGGAAAACCGGAGGTCCGGGGGAAAAGAAGGATGGGGGTCGCTCTCGCCAAGGCAGCGACCGTAGATGAGGCTAGAGAAAAAGCGAGATCGGCGAGGGATCATATTCGTTTGGATTGATTTTAATCCGTCGAAACTCCTACATTTTTTATCTGTGACTTGTAAATTTATGTCGCAATTTTCCTAGTTCGATCGGTTAGTTTTCTCTGAGATCGTTACGATCGATTTGAAAATAAATACAATGGTAAATAGGAGAGAGATTCATGTTTCGTAAAATCAGTCATAAGATGATTTTGCTTTTGGCAATTTTATTCTTACCGAATATTCTTTGGGGAGACGAGGTTCCTTCCGATCCCGAAGCAGTTAGCTTAGATAAGGCGGACACGACTTGGATGCTTGTTTCTTCCGCACTTGTCTTTTTTATGATCCCGGGCCTTTCTTTGTTCTACGGCGGGATCGTTCGTTCCAAAA
>VFQU01000996.1_pt1 | contig 18983 bp, 14 predicted proteins | sample 3512311 | NCBI WGS metagenome assembly VFQU01 (sample SAMN10412377, study PRJNA504923) | tailings metagenome | isolation source: Relicate 3 Philex TSF3 active mining site | place: Philippines: Tuba, Benguet | collected 2017-08-29
GGTCCAGAACGACCTGGCCTCGCTGATGAGCGACCTCGGCCGCTTCGACGAAGCCGTGCAGTTCGCCGAAGCCTCGGTCGCCAGCGCCCGTCGTCTGGCGATCGACGACGGTGCGCTGGGGGCGAGGCTCGAGAACCTCGGCAGCGCGCTGCAGGGTCAGGGTCGACTCGACCCGTCCGAGCTGGCCTACCGGGAGGCCATCGAGCGCCTCGGCCGCGCCCTGCCGCAGCGCACCGTCGCCTATGCGGTGGCGCTCAACAACTTCGCCCTGGTGCAGCGCGACCGCGGCCTGCGCGAAGAGGCGCTGACCCTTTTCCAGCGCGCAGCCGAGGTGCGCGAGCAGGCCTTCGGACCGGACCACGGCGATCTGGCCGGCCCGCTGATCAACGCCGCGCGGCTGCAGGCCGAGCTGGGGCGGATCGAGGACGCGCGGGCGTCCGCGGCGCGCGCGGTCGCACTGGCCGAGCGCGCCTTCGCGCCCGACTACGTCGGCCGCGGCCATGTCCATCTCGGCGCTGCGCGGGTAGCACTTGCCGCCGGTGACCGCCCCGGCGCGCGCTCGCATGCGCAGGCCGCCCTGGCGGTGTTCGGGCGCGCCGACGCGGCCGCACCGGAATGGTCCGAACAGGCCCGCGGGCTGCTGGCCGCGGCGGCCGATCCGGCGGCCGGCGACCTCGATGAGACATCTGCGGCGCCTTCCACGCCTTAGAAGGTCGAGGCGCGGCGTCCCGTCCGCGCACGGGAGCCTTCGATGTCCACCACCGTCCTCCCCCGACGCCTGCGGCGGGCCCTGCTGCCGGCCCTGCTGATCCTCGCCTGGCTCGGCTTCGTGCCGGCGCAGGCGCAGCCTGCCGGCCCGAACGGCATCGCCTTCTGGTCGCAGCCGGTCGACGACCTGTGGTTCGAGCCCTTCCGCTGGGGCGCCGTGCTGCCGCACCAGGTCGGTCCACCGGACTCGTCGGTCACGGCCCACCTGTCGTACAACACGCCGTACACCGTCAGCCTGCTCGGACAGGGACTGACCGGGCAATGCCACCACCTGAGCATCGGCAATCCGAACGCGACGCTGCGCATCGCCGGCTCGTCCACGCCCGGCGTACTCGAAGTCCACGGCAGCCAGATCGACAACGAGGGCACCATCCTGGTCGGCGGCGCCGACGCGCTGCGCGACTCGACGCTGGTGGTCGCGACCCACACCAACGCCAACGGCAGCGGACGCATCCGCCTGCACAAGCCGGCCGGCCACGATGCCAGCATCAACCCCGCCAACAACCTCGGCTGGTTCCTCGTCAACTGGCCGACCCATCTCATCCACGGCAGCGGCAACATCCGGGTGCGCCTGCAGAACGACGGCACCGTCGAGGCCGACGTCGCCGGCGCGGAGCTGGTGTTCTCCGGTTCCCATACGATCACCAACAACGGCAGCGTGCGGGCCCGCAACGGCGGTCACCTGCGGATCGAGATGCCCAACGGCGACCACGGCTTCGACCAGTCGCCGGAGGGGCTGATCGCGATCGATGCCGGCAGCAGCGCGTCCTTCAGCAACTGCGGCAATCGCGGGTTGAACGGCGGCCGGCTGCTCGGCCCGGGCACGATGACGATCATCTGCCAGGGCGCGCCGATGCAGGACGTCCATCTCGGCGCCTCCGCGCGCATCGGCTTCTTCTCCAACAGCGGCCTGCTGATCGGCCCGGCGGGCCTGCGCAACGACGGCCTGGTCAATACCGGCCCGAACGGCTACGTCGCCTCGCGCTTCGGCGAGAGCGCGACCATCACCGGCAGCGGTCGCGTGCAGCTCGAGGGCGGCGCCCTGAGCAACATCTTCGGCGGCGCCGGACATGCCCTGGTCAACGAACAGGGCCACACCATCGGCGGCTTCGGCACCATCGCGCTGGCGTTGACCAACCGCGGGTCGGTGCTGGCCGATCGCAACGGCCTCGGGACCGGCCCCGGCAACCTGCAGATGCAGACGTCCGCGATGGCCAACGAAGGTCTGATCGAAGCCCGCAACGGCGGCAGCGTGACGATCATGGGCACGACGCTCGATCAGACCCTGCTCGGCACGCTGGGCGCAGCCGCCTCTTCCAGCGTCGTGCTCAGCGGCAGCACGGTGCGCGGCGGCGTGCTGTCGACCGGCGGCGACGGGGTGATCGTGATGGACGGCAGCGCGTCCCGACTGGAGAACCTCGCCATCGCGTCCGGCGGCAACGTCCTCGTGCCCTGCTTCCGTGAGCTCGATCTGGTCGGCGGGATCGACAACGACGGCCGCATCACCGTCGACAACGCGGGCTGCGGACCGAACTTCGCCAACCTGCGCGGCGTCGGCAACGTGCTGATCGAGGGCAGCGGCTCGGTGCGCCTCGCCGCCTCCAGCGAGTTCGGCAACGCGGCCAGGCTCGACGCAGGCGGTGGCCTCATGACGCTCGGCCCCGCGCAGTCGCTGACCGGCCATGGCCGCCTGTCCGGCAGCCTGCGCGTGGAGGGCGCCATCGCGCCCGACCAGCCCTTCGCCCCCGCCGGCGCGGCCGGCGTGCTGACCCTCGACGCCGGCGCGCAGCTCAGCCTGGCCGACACCAGCGAACTGCTGGTCGACATCCTCGGTCCGGCGAGCTTCGATCGGATCGTCGGCAGCGGCAGCGTCGTCCTCGACGGTACGCTGTTCCTCGACTTCCCGACCGGGTTCGAGACCAATGGCGAGCTGGTCATCGACATCGTCACCGGCAGCGCCGTGAGCGGCCAGTTCGACCGCGTCGTGCTGCCCTCCGGCCTCGGCTGCGGACGCGCGGAGGTCGAGGTCCTGGCCGATCGCGCGCGGCTCACCGTCGACGTGCCGATGTACTGCGACGGATTCGAGCCGTGAGCCGATCCGGCTGACGGGTTCGCCCCGGGATCGACCGGGGCGCGCTGTCCACGGCGCGCCCCGGTGGCTGACCGGATGCGCTCAGCGCGGGTTCTGCGGCAGCCCGTCGGTGATCTCGTAGTAGTCGCCCTTCTCCGCGACGAGGATGTGCATCTCGATGTGGGTGCCGGTGGGCGAGTCGAAGGCGCCCATCGCGATCCCGGTCCAGTCGCGGTGCAGCGGGTCCCAGAACAGCGATGCGCCGCAATGTCGGCAGAAGCCCCGACGCGCCTTGTCCGAGGACTGGAACCAGGTGACGTGCTCGCCGCCCTCGATCGCCAGCGCCGAGCGCGGCACGTCGGTGGAGACGAAATAGTGGCCCGAGGACTTGCGGCACTGCACGCAGTGGCAGGCGTCGGGCGGCTTCAGCGGACCGATCACGCTGAATCGAACGCGCCCGCACAGGCAGGCGCCGGTGTGTGATTCGACCGCGGCTGGACTGCTCATCGGCAAGGCTCTCCGGCTGATCGTGTGGTCATCCATCGGGCGAAACGCAGCGGGTGCCGCCGGACCGATGATGCGCCGTTGCCCGGATCGATGACCAGCACGATCGGTGTTCCGCATCGTCCCTCGCCCCGGCCCGGTCCTCAGGGCCCACGTTGCGACGCCTGCTAATCTGCGGCGGACCTCTCCGAAAGTCGGAGCGATGACCGAAGCAGTCCCCGCCACCGATCGCCCGCGTACCCCCCACGGCATCCTCGCAAGCTTCGTGCCGCAGCTCGTTCTGGAGCGGATGGGCCAGCTCGGCGATTGCGCCCCGCAGCCGCAGATCGATCGGCTCGCGGGTGCAGTGCTGTTCGCCGACATCTCCGGCTTCACTGCACTCACCGAACGCCTGGCCGCGCGCGGCCCGGCCGGCATCGAACTGCTGGTGCGTCGGCTCAATGCCTACTTCGGCCGCCTCATCGACGTCGTCCTCGGCCACGGAGGTGACGTGCTCAAGTTCGCCGGCGACGCGCTGGTGGTCCACTTCCCCGGCGACGGGACGACCGAGCACGCGGGCGGGAGCGAAGCCGCTGCGCGAGCAGCAGCCTGCGCGCTCGCGCTTCAGACCGCGGTGCAGGACGAGTCCGCCGATGCCGAGGGTCCGACGCTGCAGCTCAAGGTGGCCGTGGCGCAAGGCAGTCTCGCATGCGCCTTCCTCGGAGGCGTGCGCAGTCGTTGGGAACTGGTGGTCCACGGACCACCGCTGCGCGAGGCCGGCGTCGCCGCCGAGGCCTGCGCGCCCGGCTGGGTGGTGCTGTCGCCCTCGGCCTGGCAGGGCATTGCCGCCGATGCCGTCGGCGAGCCCATCACCGACTTCGCGGTGCGACTGCTGCGGGCGCCGAAGGTCGAGACGCGACCACCAGCAGCGCAACCGGAACCGGATTCCCGCGTCGCGCAGGCTGCCTGGCAGTTCGTGCCCCATGCGATCCGTGCGCGCCTCGCCTCAGGCCAGGGGGACTGGCTGGCCGAGCTGCGGCGCATCACGGTCATCTTCGTGACGCTTCCCGGCCGCCTCGGCGATGCCGGACTCGCCGAGACCCAGGGTTTGATGACGCGCCTGCAGAACCTCATCTACCGGGTCGAGGGCAGCGTCAACAAGATCAGCGTCGACGACAAGGGCCTCTCGCTGGTCGCCGTCCTCGGCATGCCGCCGCTGTCGCACGAGGACGACCCGCGCCGCGGCCTGATGCTGGCCCTGGACATCCACGAACTGATGCTGCAGCTCGATCTGCAACCGCTGATCGGCGTCACCACCGGACGGGCCTTCTGCGGGGTGATCGGCAACGAGCGCCGCCGCGAGTACACCATGATCGGCGACATCGTGAACCTGTCGGCGCGGCTGATGGTCGCCAGCGCCGGGCAGGTGCTGTGCGACCAGGCCAGCCGCGACGGCGCAGTCGACCATTTCGATTTCGAGCCGATGGCGCCACTGGCGCTGAAGGGCAAGCGGATGCCGGTGGCGGTCTACCGACCGTCGCGCAAGGCCGGCCGGCGCCTCCAGGTGGGGAATCGCTTCGTGGGGCGCGAACGCGAGTCGCGTCTCCTCGGCGAGGCGCTGTCCGCGCTGCTCGACGGTCAGTCGTCGGCGTTCGTCCTCGAGGGCGAGCCTGGGTCGGGCAAGTCCAGGCTGCTCGACGAGATCGTCGCGCAGGCGCGCGGCATCGGCGTCCGCGTGCTGCGCGGTGGCGGCGACAGCATCGAGCGCACCACCGCCTACCTGAGTTGGCGCGACATCCTCTCCGGCGTGCTCGGCGATGCCGACGGGGGTCCGATGCCTGCTGCCTCCACCATGCCGGCGCACCTCGCCGCGCGCGTCGACCTGCACGACGCCGCTCCTCTGCTCAACGACATCCTGCCGCTCGGCCTCACCGACACCGACTTCACGCGCGAGCTCGAAGCCGAGGCCCGGGCTGCGGCCCTGCGCAGGCTGGTCGGCGAGCTGCTGGACGACGGTACGCCGCTGCTGCTGGTGGTCGACGACCTGCAGTGGCTGGACTCCGCTTCGTGGGCGCTGCTGATGGCCGTGGTGCGCCGCGTCGAACCGCTGCTGCTGCTCTGCGCCAGCCGACCCATGTCGGCGTCGGAGTCGACCCTCGAGCAGCGCGAGCTTCTGCGCCGTCCGCGGACCCGCGTGCTGCGACTGGAAGGATTCGATCCGCCCGCCATCGCCGAACTGGTCCGCGCCAGGCTCGACGTCGACCAGGTATCGCCGGCACTGGTGCGCTTCATCGCAGAGCGCACCCAGGGCAACGCGTTCTTCATCGAGCAGCTGCTGCTGGCGCTGCGCGATGCCCGGCTGCTCGACGTGCGCGACCGTCGCTGCGACGTGCGGCCGGAGGTCGACCTCGCAGCGGAGACCGGCCTCCCCGACACGGTCGAGGGCGCGATCACCCAGCGGATCGACCATCTCGACCCCACCGAACAGCTCCTGCTGAAGGTGGCGAGCGTGGTGGGACGCAGCTTCGCCGCGCGGCTGATCGATGCGATCTTCCCGATCGAGCAGCTTCGCGGACGGCTGCAGCCGTTCCTCGACAGGCTGGCGCAGTGCGGACTCACCGAGATCGAGGTCGGCGAGGCGGATCTGCGGTACCTGTTCCGCCACATCCTCACCCGGCAGGTGGCCTACAACCTCATGCTCTTCTCGCAGCGCCAGGCGCTGCATCAGGCTGTGGCGGGCTGGTACGAGGACAGCTTCGCCGACCGAAGTCCGTTCTTCGCGCTGATCGCCCACCACCTGGTCCAGGCGGGCGCCACCCACCGCGCCGTGCACTACCTGATCCTCGCCGGCGACCAGGCGCTGTCCCGCTTCGCCTGCGCGGAAGCCGTCGAGCTGTTCGGCGAGGCGATCCGACTGCTCGACGCCACGGGCGCCGGGGCGCCGGCTTCGGCCGACACCCGGGCGCAGCGTCGGCATTGCCGTCTGCAGATGGGTCACGCCTGCTACCTGATGGGGCGCATGGAACAGGGCATCGTCGAGATGCGCCGCGGGCTCGCCCGAAGCGAGGCAGCGGTACCGGAGAGTCGCTTCGGCAAGCTGATTGCGGTCCTGCGCGAAACCGGCGTGCAGATGCTGCGACGCGGCGGATGGACTGCCCCGAGGAAGCCTGCGGCGCCATCGGCGCAGGCCGCGCTCGCCGCGTATGCGCAGGCCTATCGCGACCTGAGCACCTGCCACTACATCCGCAGCGAGATCCTCGATCTGGTGCATTGCGGGTTGCGCGGCCTGAACTTCGCCGAACGACTGGGCGACGGAGCGGCGCTGGCCGAAGCGCTGGCCCACATGAGCGTCATCGCCAGCGCCGCGGGGCGTCGCGCCGCCGGCGCCGACTACGCCGCGCGCGCCGAGGCCCTGCTGCCGCTGCTGACCGACCCGGCGCGCCGCGCCAACATGCTGGTGGCCCTGGGCATCTACCGCAGCACCCGCTGCGAATGGGATGCGGCGATCAGCCTTTACGAGATCGTGGTCGAGCGGGCCGACTCGATCAGCAACTACCGCCTGCTGCAGATCGGTCTGTACGGCATGGGCCGCTCGGCGATGCGCGCCGGCAGGCTCGACCTGAGCCAGCGGATCTTCGAGCGGCTGGAGGCATTGGGCCGCAGCGTCGACAATGGCCAGGCCTCCGCCTGGGGACTCAGCGGAATGCTGCAGTCGCAGCTCGCGGACGAGCAGACCCACTGGCCCACGCGCATGGCGGCGATGCGGAGCCTGCTCTCCGCGGAATCCGGTCGTGGTCACCTGACCGCCACCGACCTCGCCCTCTGCCACGGCGCAATCGCCCTCACCCTGCTGCGACTGGACCGAGGCGACGAGGCCGAGCAGGAAGCCCTGAGGACCGGCGATGTGATCCTCGGCACCGATGCCGTCGCCACCTACATGCTCGATCCGCTGACCTGGACCTGCGACATCCATCTCGCGCGCTGGCGGCAACTCGGCGATGCGAAGGGGCGTCATCGCCGTCGGCTCCGGCAACTCGGCAAGGTGCTCGGCACCTTCGCCCGCAAGTACGCGTTCGCCCCGCCCATGGCCTGGCGCATCCGCGGTGAGCTGCGCAGTCTGGAGGGCGATGCCCGGCGAGGCTGCGAGGACATCCGGCGCGCGCTCGAGGCGGCGACCGCCCGGACGATGCCCTGCGAAGTGGCGCGCTGCCACGAGGCGCTGGCCGAGCATCTGCCCCGCGGTCCGTCCGCCGACCAGCATCGCCGGACCGCGCTCGACCACTACCGGGCACTGGGCATGTTGGTCGACCTCGACAGGCTCGAATCCCGCGCGCCGGCCCTTGCCTGAGGCGGAGGCAGCGCGGGCCTGTCGATCGACCGGCCGCACGGGCACGCACCGACGCGAGCACCCCGCCGCCGTGCAGGGTGGACATGTCGCAGACTCGGGCGCACAGCGACATCATCGCCGCCGACCGGACGAGGAGCACCGCCCTGAACTGGCTCGAACGTCTCACCGGCATCGTCGAATACTCACCTGAGCACGTCCGCGGGCAGCTCGCGCTCGACGGTGCGCGCCTGCGCTCGCTGGCGAACGGCCGCGAGATGGTCTGCGGCCGGCTCGACATCGCCTCGCTCGCGGAGCTGCGCGTGCGCGCGGCGGGCACGCCATCACGCGGGCGACTGAGCGTGCGCGAGTGCGTTGCGGATGCGCGCGCCCTGCACGCCGATCCCGACCATGCCGGTGCGCTGTTCCAGGTCGCCTCGCAGTTCAACCTGCTGGAGATGATCGCGCCGCAGGTGACCCCCGAGCACGGCATCGCGCGCTACGAGACCGACCCCACGCAGGGCCCCGCCTGCGCCATCGCCGCCGGCGCGGGCACGCTGTACCGCAACTACCTGGTCCCGCTCGGCGACCAGGTCGGGCAGACCGGTGATCGCCAGATCGACTGCCTCGCCGACGTCGGCGCGATGCTGGGCAATCGCGATGGCCGGCTGTGGGCGATGCGCAACGGCTACGCCCTGCCCGCCGAGGCCGGGCTGATCGAGGTCGGCGGGCGCCTGCGCGCGATGGACGAGGACGCTCTCGACGCGCTGCGCGGGGCGCTGCGCATCGGCCTCCAATGGCGCACCGAAGTGACGCTCGACGGCGGCGGGCATCTGGTCAGCCAGGCCTACTGCTCGGCGCTGCCCGTCGCCTACGGCCGGCTGCCGGCGGAACTCTGGGAACCGTTCGCGCGACTGGTGCTGCAAGCCGCCTACGAGGCCACGCTGTGCGCCGCACGGATCAACCTGGACGAGCACGGCGACCCGCGCGTGTTCCTGACCCTGCTCGGTGGCGGCGCCTTCGGCAATCCGCCCCAGTGGATCGCCGATGCGATCATTCGAGCGCTGCGGATGCATGCCGACAGCGGGCTCGACGTCGCCATCGTGAGTCGCGGTGCCCACAACCCCGTGGTCGCCGGGATCCTCGCCGCCCTCGACTGAGTCGCGGTGGGCCGGCCGCGCCGCGCCGGCTTCTTCGAGACTGCGCGGCAAGGTGAATTCGCCGTGGGAACGGCGCATGATCATCCGCGCCCCCACACGAGATGCCCCTCGCATGTCCGCGCGCCTACGCTCCCTTCCCCTGTGCGCGGCGCTGGCCGCGCTCGTGCCTGCCGCCGTCGATGCGGCCGTGCTGAACAACGTGCTGCTGCAGTGGCGCGCCCAAGCGATGAAGTGCGAAGACACGGATCAGCGCGACGTCGAGGCGATGACCCACGTGGCGATGTTCGAGGCGATCAACGCGATCACCCCGAAGTACGCGCCCTACGCCGGGAAACTCGACGCCCCTGCCGGCAGCTCGGTCGATGCGGCCGCCGCCAGCGCGGCGCACGACGTGCTGCAGGCGCTGTGTCCCGACCAGTCGGCCGCCTTCAAGGCTGCGCTCGAGACCGCGCTGGGCCGGGTCGAGGACGCGGCAGCGCGGGAGGCGGGTGCACAGGTCGGGCGCAGGGCGGCGGCGGCGATCCTCGCTGCCCGCGCCGGCGCGGGGGCAGACCGGATGGACGCCCTGTTCGCGCCTGATGCGGCGGGTGCGTACGCGCCCACCGTCCTGCGGATCGGCACTGCCATCGCCACGATGCGGCCCTGGGTCATGCGCTCCCCCGAGGAGCTGCGTTCGGCGCCGCCGCCGACGCTCGACAGCGCGGTGTGGGCCCGGGATTACGAGGAGATCCGCCGACTGGGCGGGAAGAAATCCGAGGATCGCAGCCCCGAACAGGCCGACAGCGCGAAGTTCTGGGCCGGTCGCGACGTGCGCATCGTGCTGCCCCAGCTGGTGTCCCGGCCCGGCCGCACGCTCGTCGACGACGCCCGCTTCCTGGCGCTGGCCGAGATGGCCTGGACCGACTCCTACGTGTCGATGATGGATGGCAAGTACGCCTACATGTTCTGGCGACCCATCACGGCGATCCGCCACCTGGTGGACGACAGCAACCCGGCGACCGAGGCGGACGCGAAGTGGGTTCCGCTGCTGGTCAATACGCCGCCGCACCCGGAGTATCCCTGCGGCCACTGCCTGTCGGCCGGCGCGGTCGGCGCGGTGATCGAGGCCGAGTTCGGCGCCGCCGCACCGTCGATCGTTTTCGAGGCCGAGGACACGCTGCCGCGTCGCTTCGACTCGCCGCGCGAGTACATCGACGACGTCAGCGAGTCGCGCCTGCACGGCGGCGTGCACTATCGCTTCTCCGTCGATGCCGGACGCGACGCCGGCATCGCGCTGGGCAAGCTGGCGGTGGAGCGGCAGCTGCGGCCGCTCGTGGGCGTCGACTGAGGCGGGCGGCCGCGGGCGAGGATGGCGGGCGGGAGGCGCCGAAGTGCGGTCCACGCGGAGGTGGGAGAAGGAACGCAGTATCCGACTCGACCCGGACCGCAGTTTGCGCCGACGCGACCGACTTTCCGTTCTCCCGCTGTCGCGGGCCGCAGGCTCGAGGCGGACCCGTTCACCTGACCGTGAACTGCGGCACCAGTAGCGGAGAGCCCGCCGTGAGGTCGATCGTGTAGGAAAGGCGTTTGCTCGCGGAGGCACAGCACTGGGGATCGCCCGGACGGTATCGATTGAAGGAAGCGCGGATCTGGCCCTCGCGGACCACGTCGAACTCGAACAGGCTGCCATCGCTGCGCGACTGCATGGGCGAAGGCGAGAGCGTGCCCGCGAACGCGCCGTGGACGAAGACGAAGACCTGATAGTCGAAGGGTCTGCACTGCCCGCCGATGTCGGCCATCGCCATGATCACCGTAGTGGTGCCGAACACGCGGGCGTCGCCTGTGAGGGTCCAGCCCGCCGCCGTGACCCGCGCGTCCTCGGGCAGCGTTGCAGGCCGAAGCACCTGCTCGCAGCCGGTGAAGCGCTCGCCATCGTGCCGGGGTGCCTGGGGGATCTCGCCGCCCACCGTGTTCCAGTTGGCAGTCGTTCCGTCCAGCCACGCGCCACCTTCGCCGGACCAGGTCGGCCCGCTGGCCGCCCACGACAGCGCCACGAGGAAGACTGTGCCCGCGGTCACTGTCACCGTGTTGGCCATTGACGCTCACTCGCACCTACCCGGCGCGAGGAGAGCTTCGACGAAGATTCGGGGCGCATGCCGGAACCAGGGCAGCCAGGACGCACTCCATCGTAGTCCGGATCCCGACGACGCGCCGCGCGTCGTCGACGCAATGACGTTCCCGCGGGCCCGGCAAACCGGTATGTGCGCGGGTTGCGGGGCGCATAATGCCGGGCGCAGGAAGCCGCCCATGCTTTCGAGGCCATCGCGTCGTGCAGGCAGCTGGTCAGGACACGGAACTGCCCACGCGCGACCGCAGCCGGGTCGAAGCCCTGCGCGAAGCGGTGCCGGACCTGATCATCGCCTCGGGCTGCGCGCTGGCCTGGATCGCTCCCGCGGCGCTCGGCTTCGATCTGCTCAAGTTGTTCGGCGACTTCTTCGCGCTGGAAATCGGCGTGGCCTTCCTGCTCGGGATGGCCGGCGTGCGGCGCGTGCCGGAACGTCTGATGGCACCCGAGGACAGGCTGTGGTTCCTCCTGCTCCCGCTGACGATTCTGGCCGCCTTCGCCTACGGCTACGCGGGAACGAGCGGGCTGCTGGCGATGCTCTGTCTCGGCGCACGGACGCTCTGGGCGCAGCACAAGGAACGCCAGGACACGCGCCCGGCGGTCACCGGCCTGTGGCTCCTCTACTCGCGCAGCGGCACCGGGATCTCGATGGAGATCACCACGACGCGGCCGACGCTCAGCGGCGACCCGAAGGAGTGGTGCGTGCCGGCCGGGCAGGAGCAGAAGATGTCCGGGATCACGCTGTTCCTCGCCATGTTGGTGATCGGCACCCTGCTCGCGGTCGACCTGCCCGCGCTGGGCGCCACCGCGGACTACGCCGCATCGGTCGGGTGGGCCAGGGAGCCGCTGCACGAGATGATGCCCGCTCACCTCGCGGTCGCCGCCGGTGCGCTGCTCTTCATCGGCCGCGCGCTGGCGCATTTCCACGGGACCACCGCCGCTCGACGCAGCGGTGACTGACCGGTTGTCGGCCCATGCACCACCGCGCTGTCGTTCGGCGGCGTTGCTCAGGCCGCCAGCTCGACGCTGCGCCGCTCGCGCGCCGACCGCATGATCGCCTCCATCATGCGCAGGTCGTCGAGGCCCTGCTGCGGCGGCAGCGGAAGCTCTGCGCGTCCGAGACAGGCCGCCGCGAAGGCGTCGTACATCCGCGGCAGCTGGTTGGTCGGCACCCACATCGGCTCCTCGATGCGGTTGGGCCCATCCAGACCGATGCGCATGCGCTCGCCGATGGCCGGCGTTGCCGGATCGAGCTCGACCCAGGCGCTGGCGAAACCGGCGCGCACCCGGTTCTGCGGACGCGAGGTCCAGCTCGCCGAGCCGGTCGCCAGCACGCCGCCGTCGAATTCGGCGAGCCAGGCGACGTCCGACTCGACCCGCGCGAACCGCGGATCGTCGGCCTGGGTCAGCATCGCGCTGACGCGGCGCGGCAGGCCGCCGCCGATCCAGCGCTGCAGCTGCACGCTGTAGATGCCGATGTCCGGCAGGCAGCCGCCGCCCGACTGGGCCGGATCGAAGCGCCAGTTTCCTGCCGGCTGCGCCATCACGAAGCCCTTGTGCGCATCGATCGACACCAGTCGGCCGTGCGTTCCCTCGCGCGCCCGGCGACACAGGTCCTGCACCGCGTCGGAGAACCAGGCGCGATAGGCCGGCATCAGCAGGCGCCCGGCAGCGACCGCCGCGGCGATCATGCGCTCGGCCTCCGCGACGCTTCCGGCGAGCGGCTTCTCGCAGAGCACGTGCTTGCCGGCGGCAAATCCGCGCAGCGCATGCTCGGCGTGCAGCCCGACCGGCAGGCAGAGGTGGAGCGCGTCGACCCGCTCGTCGGTCGCCAGCCGCGCGTACTCGTCGTAGCCGTAGATCGCGTCGGCCGCGATTCCGTATCGCGCCGCCCACTCGCGGGCCTTCTCCGGCGAGCCGCTGACCAGCGCAGCCAGCCGCGCGCTGCGCGACTGCACGAGCTGCTCGACGGCGAAGCGGGCGTAGCCGCCGAGGCCCACCATGGCGATGCCGAGCCGCGGATCGGCCGGCGCCCGCTTCACGATTGCGGCGCCCGTCGGCATCGCCTGCGCGACGCCTGCGCTGGCGAGCGCAGCCATGCCGGCCAGCGCGCGCCGCCGGCCCTTGTCGATCGCGGTCATCACGGACGTCCTGGCGAAACCTGACGCGACTCTATCGGCCGGCCCTGACCAGCGCAGGCGCGACACGGCGGAGCGCCCGGAACCCGCGCCGGGCCGTCGTTGGCCGGGCCTCCCACCCGACCCCGAGGCGCGCGCGGAGGGCGCCACCTCCGCCCGATCACCTCAGAAGCGCGTCGACGTTCCGGTGACGTACCACTTGCCGTCGATCCGGACGAGCTTGGCCAGGCCGCGGAAGGCCTGCTCTGCCCGGCGGCCGTCGAAATGCACGCGCGCGTCGTCACCGTCGACCCAGCCGCCGACGATCTCGACGCCCGTGGGAATGGCGTCGCGCATCCGCTGCAGCGCCATGGCGCGCGCCTCGGGCGCCATGCCGTCGAAGATCGCCTGGCGATCGGGCGGCAGCGTCGCGCGCACGCGCGCCCCGTCGCCGCTGGCGAGCTCGGCGAAGTTGCGCATGACCACCTGGCCGAGCTCGCCGCCGCCCGCGGGCAGCCGGGTGCCGCGAATCCTCGGCTCGACCTCGTCGAGCACGGGAAGGTCGAAGTCGACGGCGAGGCGATCGTCCCCCTGGCTCCATTCGATGCGCCCGGCGACGCGGGTGGCCTCGCGCACCGACAGCTGTGCGCCTGCGCAGGCAGACGCGGAGCCGACCGCGCCCATCACCTTGAAGCAGGCTTCCGCCGGGGAGCGCTCGTGCAGGGTGATCTCGACCACGGTGTTCCCCTCGATGCCCTCGAGACCCATCGTGTCGAGCATGTTCACGCGGCCATCCTCGGTCAGCTCGACGCGGTCGATCGGCAGGCTGGTGGCGAAGACCTGGAGCGTCGACGACCTGCCGGAGACGAACGGAGTGGCGATGGCGTCGACCAGCTCGACGCTCTGGCCGGAAAGCCTGATCGACCCCTTGGCGGTGCCATCTGCCGCGGACGCCAGCGGGATGAGCGAGAGGAGCAGAAGCGGACAGGCGCGAAGCATGGGCGTGGCCTCCGTGGGGGTTCGCAGCAGGAAACGGCGTGAACGACCGCGCGGGGCCACCGCCTTGTTGGCTGGCTTGCGCTCGCCCGGGCACCGCAGATCGATCGAGGAAGCGCGCGACCGCACCGACCGAGGCGTGCCGCCCGCGGCGCCCGCCGCTCGCGGCCCGCCGAACGCCGCCCGCGGCTGAGGGCTACCTCAACCGCTCCAGCCTGCCCCTGCGGCGCACCAGGTTGCGGTAGTCCCACTGGATGTCGCGCGCCTTGGCCAGCCAGCGTGCGAGCGCGACTTCATCGATCTGGTCGACCGAGGTGTAGCGCGCCTCCGCTGCCTTGAACGAGCCCTCGGGCGCGAGCCCCGCCTCGTCGAACGACTGCCCGCTCCAGAACAGCAGCCGCACGCAGCCCTTGAGCTTGCTGTAGCCGACGATCGGATTGCCGTCGAGGAACCACACCGGATGGGCGTGCCAGACCTTGTTCTCGGCGTCCGGCAGGTGGGTGTCGATCAGCTCGGCCAGGCGGCTGCAGATCGCGGCGTCGACCGGGGACTGGCGTTGGTGGTACTCGATGGTTTCGCTGTGCATGGCGCTGGTCTCCCTCGACGCAGAGTGTCCGCCCGATGTCCGTCGACGCTTCAGGCGTGCCCGACGAACCGACGGCGCCCGTGCAGCGTCAACCCTACGTCAACTGCGCACTTCAGGACCACGAATCCGACGACGACCTCGCGCAGCGGTTGCGCCATCCCGAAATGCCAGGCGCAGCCGGCGATGCAGAGGAACTCGACTGCCGCCGTGCGGTAGACCATGGCGATCCCGCGTGCGCGCAGCGCAGCGAAGGGTACTGCGACGATCCGGCGACGCAGCGGGGCGGTCTCGGCGTAGGCGACCACTCCCAGCAGGATGGCCGAGGCAGCCAGCGGCAGGACTGCGCCGAGCGGCGCTGACGCCTCGGCGGCCATCGCCAGGGTCACAAGCAGGAGGAACGCCGCCACATGCGGCATCGCCCGCGCGGCCATGCCATCGGCGAAGTCGTGCCCGTCCTCGAAGCGCATCCGCAGCCAGCCCGTGAACTGCGGCTGTGCATGCGCCGGGTCCCGGGTGACACGCCGATGCAGGACGATGGTCCGATACAGTCCCAGCGTGCTCACCAGCACTTCGAGCAGGCTCAGGAACACCACGAACAGCAGATCCCAATCGAAGAAGATCACGCCGACGACCGTCAGCAGGCTCCCACCGACGAGTGCAGCCAGGCCCGACGTGTCGCGGGGCTGCGCTATCGCCGGCGAAGTCGTGACCCCTGGCCCTTCCGGCGAATCGTTCATGCGACACGGCTTCCTTCGGGCGACACGCAGGGCAGATTCGGAATCGCGCGGGCAACCGGCGCTCGGCCACCCGACAGCCTGTACGAACGCAGGCCCCCGGACGAAGAGGCCATCGCGGCATCCCGGCCTCCTGCACCGGCAAGCCCGCCGACGCATGCGGTGACGACTCTCCTGCCATCGCACGCTGCCCCGGCAAGAGCAGGACTCCTGTCCACGCGCCCGCGCGTACCGAGGAGGCGTCCCCGATCGGCGACAGCGTCCATGGCAGCATCCCGGTCAAATCGAGGGAATTCGAGGCCAGCAGAACGCACCACGCTCCGGCGCCGAATTCCAGGCCTGCGGCCGCGGTGCCCACTCACCGCCTTCCGCCTCCATCACGTGCCGGACGTACTCGCCCAGATCGAGGTCGAGCGCCGCCTCGGCGGCCGCCTTCCCGGCGTCGGCCAGATCCGCCGAGCGGGCGAAGCGCTCGAAGCGCGTCCAGTCCTCGCTCATCCCCGCCACCATCAGGCGAGCCAGATCGTAGGACAGCTCCTGGCCCTCGTCGGGACGCTGGAAGGAGGCGCCGCTCCAGTAGTCCTGGATCAGTGCCGGCGTCCAGAAGCGCCGGTGGCGCGCGGCCAGCTCGATCAGGGCGTGGCTGTCGGCGACACGGCCAAAGGCGAACTCCATGTTCACCGCGAGGCCTTCGTTGAGCCAGGCCGGGATCGGAAGATGGGAGACGAAGGCGTGAGTCATCTCGTGCACCACGGTCGCTTCGACTTCGCCGAGCTCGCAGCCGTTCACCACGAAGTGCGGCGCCGGACCGTTGAAGTGCACGCCCGCACTCATCGCGAACTCGCCCTCCTCCGGGTACATGCCGGAGAAATAGCGGTAGTAGTCGTCGGCATCGCGCAACATCAGCACGACCGGCTTCTCGGCAAGGCGGTCCCCCGCCAGCCCCGCCAGCGAGCGCGCCACCCGGCGCCCGGTGAGCGACAGGTAGTCGAGCGCGAGCCTGGTCGCTCGCGCGTCGGCCGCGCTCAGCAGCAGCGCGTCGGCGGATTCATGCAGGCGATAGTCGGCCCCCAGATGCGGCGCGAGCCAGGCCAGCCACACCCGCTGCACCGTGAGCCAGGCATCGTCGTAGCGGGCGTCGTCGAAGCGGTCGGCCCATTGCCGCGCCCGGACGAAGTCGGGATGCGGCAGCCCTGCCTGCCAGTCGGCACCCTCGACGAGTTCGAGCACCTGGTGGTCGAACTCGACGCGGCCGTCGGTCGTCGCCACCGATGCCTGCGCCGGCATCGGCGCCCTTGCACCGAACAGGCGCGAAAGCCAGCTCATCCGCGAAGACCGGCGCGGGACCCCCGGCTGGAGGCCCGGCGGCGGCCCGATTCCAGGCGCGGGCCAATGGGTGTGTGGAAAGCCGACGCCAGTCCGCGGCGGCAGCACGCCGCCCCCGTCGAGTTCCCGCTCAACCGCGCCACGCGCATCCGTCGGGCGCGGCAGGCGACATCGCAGGGACGCGCTCATCGCGTCGCTGCGCCGCGCGATAGGCGCTCGGCGTGCAGCCCATCGCCAGCTTGAAGGACCGGTTGAACGGTCCCAGCGAAGCGAAGCCGGCATCGGCGCTGATCTCGATCACCGAGCGCGTCGAGCGCGGATCCGCCAGCGCGCGACAGGCATACGCGATGCGATGGCGATTGACCATGCGGTTGAAGTTGCGCTCGCCGAGCACCCGGGTGATGGCGCGGCTCACCTTGTGCTCCGCGCTGCCCAGGCGCTCGGCCAGGTCGCCGACCTTGAGCTCGGGCTCGCGATAGACGGCCTCGACCTCCAACAGGTGGAGGATGGCATCGGCCAGCGCCCGGTCTTCCTCCCTGGGCACACCGGTGCTCGCGGTCGGCGTCGCCGCCTGCGCCAGCGCCGGGTACGGGGCACGACGGCGCTCGCGCAGCGCCCACAGCGTGAAGACGACGATCGACAGGGCGCACAGCGTCACCACCTGCGGCTGCCAGGCCCGAACCCCCGGCAAGGCGTCCGCCAGGGCCGCAGATACCGTCGCCGCCAGGACGCAGCCGCCGTAGACGCCCATGAAGCCTGCGCGCAGGCGGCGCTCGCTCCGCGGCATCGACGGCGACCAGCCGCGCAGGGCCTCGAGGAAGGCGAGCACCAGCACCGTCGAGCTGGCCAGGGTCAGCAGCGCACCGACGATGGCGGCCAGCCCTGCGGGCGATTCCCCGCCGCCGGCCGACGCGGCGCGCCAGCCGATGATCAGCGCGGAGATGCCGATCGCGACGCCGACGTGGATGCGGCCCACCGCGTCGTCGCCGCGGAACAGGGCGCGGGCCACCAGCCAGTAGGCGTTGCAGGTGGCGCAGCCGCCGACCGCCACGCCCCACCACAGCCAGTCCTGGTCCGGTCCGACCCAGGGCCGCAGCAGGAAGATCGACATCGAGCCGCAGAACACCGCGAACAGCACTTCGGCATCGCTCTTGCGCGGCCTCAAAGCCAGGGCGAGGGTCGAGCCGAGCGTCAGGACGACGACGAGGCCGGTCAACCAGGGCGTGTTCGGATCCGGCATGAGCGCATCGCGGCGGTGAGGGGGCGCGGCATTGTCGCCGGGGCCCGAGCGGGCGGGCAACGCCGACCTCGCCGAATGAACCCAGCGCGAACGCCGATCCCGGATGCAGCGCTTCGACCAGCCGAATTCCGAAACGGCGAGACGCCCGGCGCTGCAGGTTCACATGCTGGCGGCCCCTTCGCATTGGAGCCTGTGCATGAGCGACCCACACCGCATCCTGGCCGGTCAGCGCGCCCTGACCCTCGCCGCGACGTCCTGGTTCGTCGTGGCGAGCCTCGGCCAATGGGCCTTCGTGGCGTTCATCCTCGCCTTCCACCTGCCGCCGACGCTGGGCGCTGACTTCATGGCGCTGAACGCCAAGCCGCACATCACCGGCTGGGTGCCGGGCGACACCCTCGGCAACGTCCAGCTCCTGCTCCACGTGTTCCTCGGCGCGCTGGTCACCGGCGCCGGCGTGCTCCAGCTCGTTCCGGCCTTGCGCCAGCGCTGGCCCGCGCTGCACCGCTGGAACGGCCGGATCTTCATGCTCACCGCGCTGGTCGCGACGCTGAGCGGCTTCTACCTGACCTGGGTGCGGGGCTCGCAGCTCAACCTGGCCAGCGCGGTCTCGACCAGTCTCAACGGCCTGCTGATCCTCGTATTCGTCGCGCTGGCCTGGCGCAGCGCGCTGCGTCGCGACTTCGCCAGCCACCGACGCCACGCGATCCGGGCCTGGCTGCTGGTCAACGGCGTGTGGTTCCTGCGCATCGGCATCATGCTGGCAGGCATCGCCCTGGCGCCGCTGGGAATCGACATGAACTACGACGCCCCGGTCTTCCTCGCCGTCTCTTTCCTCAGCTGGCTTGCGCCTATGGCCGTCGCCGAAGCCTGCTTCGCCGCCGAGCGATCGCCTAAGGCGGGCGCCCGCCGGGCCATGGCGGCTTTGCTGGGCGTCTTCGCGCTGGCGACTGCCGCCGGTGGCTCCGCGGCGGTCGTCGTCATGTGGTGGCCGCGGCTGTGAGCAGCGGCGGGTTCCTCTGACCGGAAATCGACGCCCGGCCCGGAGGCGCTCGCAGGGCACGGCGAGCGCCTGTC
>VFQU01001000.1_pt1 | contig 18940 bp, 12 predicted proteins | sample 3512311 | NCBI WGS metagenome assembly VFQU01 (sample SAMN10412377, study PRJNA504923) | tailings metagenome | isolation source: Relicate 3 Philex TSF3 active mining site | place: Philippines: Tuba, Benguet | collected 2017-08-29
CTCGCGCCGCGGCTCGGCGAAGAACGGCTGCTCGTCGAAGTCGCGGCGGAAGATGCCGCCGAAATCGAACAGCCGCTCGCCCCAGCCCTCGCCCGGATAGAGCAGTCCATGGTCGCGCGATACCATGCGGTGCTGCGTGTCGACCAGCCGCCCGGTCCGGTCGAGCCGGAGATATTCCACCGGGCCCGTGCCGCCAGACGTCCCGGCGCGGCCGCTGCCGAGCGGCACCGCCGTTAGCAGGCGGCCGGCTTCGCGCGAGGGACCGCGCAGCGCCGTCCTGGGGGAGTGGATTTCCCAGACCGCATTCATGATCGGCTCGAAGATCGGGATCGCGACCCGGCTTCCGGTCGCCCCGCCGCCGAGCGTGCGCTTGCCCCGCGCGTTGTCGTAGCCGACCCAGACTGCGACGGTCACGTCGTTGGAAAAGCCGACGAACCAGGCGTCGTTCTCGTTGTCGGTGGTGCCGGTCTTGCCGCCGACGAAAGGTGACAGGTGAGCGATCGAGCGCGCCGTCCCGCGCGACAGAACGCCCTGCAGGATGCTCTTGAGTTGGAACGCCGCGGGCCGGTCCGTGGAGCCCAGCGCCACCAGGCTGGTCGGCGCGGTATAGACGGTCTGCCCGTCCTTCTCGATCGAGGCGATGACATGCGGCGTCGGCCGGAATCCCTCGTTCGCGATCGCGGCATAGAACGCTGCCATGTCGAGCACCCGCACCGGCTGGGCGCCAAGAATGAACGGGTAAAATCGCTCGCACTCCTTGTAGAGTTGCGCCTCGACAGCCAGCCGGCAGATCTGGTCGAGGCTGCGCTCGGGCGAATCCGCGACGCCGCCGTCGAGCAGATGCGCGGTGACGAGATTCTTGGAATGTTCGAGTGCGCTGCGCAGCGACATCACGCCGGAATAACCGCCGTCGTAGTTCTTCGGCGACCACCAGTCCTTTTCCGGCGTGTAGATGCGATTGCGCGAAGTCAGACCGATTGGCGGCAGCGTGATCGGGCCGTCCTGAATCATCGTGTTGGGTTGCAGCCCGCTGCTGAGTGCGGCGAGGTAGGTCATCGGCTTGAACGCAGAGCCGGGCTGGCGGCGCGACTGGGTGGCGCGGTTGAGCTGGCTCAGCGGATAGGAGAAGCCGCCGACCATGGCCAGCACGCGCCCGGTCGAGTTCTCCAGCACGACGGCCGAGGCCTGCACGATCGGGCGCACGCGCATCTGCACCATGACGCCGCGGTTGCGCACCTCGGAGACGGTTGCGTAGATCACGTCGTGGGTGGCGAGCCGGTTGCGCGCCGTCTGCGTCGACGTCGACAGCGGCAGCACGCGGCCGTCGCGCAGGCCGACGCGGATCGACTCGTGGCCGTTCTTGAGCCGCACGCGCTCGAGTACGACGGCCGGCTCCCAGTGCACGTCGTAGAGCGGCAGCCGCACCGCATCCAGCGCCTGCTTCCAGGCCGGCGAATCGGCCGTGGCGGCGCCCGCGGCCTCGATGCGCTTGATCGCCTGGCCGATGTTGGTCTCCGGACCCTCAAACCGCAGGCGGCCCGACCCCTGCTCGTAGCGGGCGAGCCCGTTCTGCACCGCAAGCTCGGCCGCGCGTTGCAGCTCGGGGATCACCGTCGAGCGCACGATGTAGGACGTGGTGGTCAGGCTGCCGATGCCGGCCGCGGACTGCGCCTCGCGCCGCAGGTGGTCGACCAGATGAAAGCCGTTGTCGCGCCGGTGGCGCACATGCGGGATGAAGGCGAGCGGTTTCGTCTCCGCCTCGCGCGCCCGCGCGGTATCCAGCGTACCGTCCTCCTCCATGCGGCCCAGCACGTAGGCGAGACGGCCCTGCGCCCGCTCGCGGTACCGGTCCGGATTGTAGAAGTTCGGGCCTTTGGTCAGGCCGGCGATGAACGCGCCCTCGGCCAGCGTCAGCTCCTTCGCCGATTTTCCGAAATAGCTTCGCGCCGCCATCTCGATGCCCCAGGAGGAGCGCCCGAGATAGATCGCGTTGAGGTAGATTTCGAGAATTTCCGCCTTGCTGAGCACCGTCTCCATGCGGGACGCGACGATGATCTCGCGGATCTTGCGCTCGTAGCTGATCTCGTCGCCGACCAGCAGATTCTTGGCCACCTGCTGCGTGATGGTGGAGCCGCCCTGGCGCTTGTTCGGATTGGCCAGCGTCTCGATGAAGGCGCGGATCACGCTGCGCTCGTCGACGCCCTTGTGCGTCATGAAGCGCTTGTCCTCCGCGGCGATGAAGGCGTCCTGAACATGCTTGGGCACGTCGGATAGCGGGACCCACAAGCGGCGGTGGTCGGCATCGAACAGCTCGGCGTACTTGCGCCCCTTGGCGTCGAACACCTGGGTCAGCCCGGGCATGCTCAGGTTCTTGAGCCGGTTGTGATCGGGCAGGCTCGCGACCGTGGCGTTGAAGAACGCGATCACCTCGGCGATATCGACGGCGGGCTTCTCCAGCGGCTCCTGCTTGCAGATCTGCCGGTAGGCGAGGTGCAACTCGTCAAACTTGATGCCGCGAAAGCCCTTGACCTCGCCCTCGGTCAACTGCTTGTCGATCATCGCGGTCTCGATCAGCTCGTCGAGATTGATGTGCTCGATGTCGAAGGCCTTGCGCAGGTGCGTGCAGCCGGCGTTGAGCAGTTGCGTGACCTCCACGCGGTCGCGCTCGGCGTCGAACTCGGTTTTCACCGCGTCCGGCCGGGTCATGACCTGGCTCAAGGCTAGGGCCGTGGCGAAAACCTTGACGAGGATGGATTCCATCGACGCGACTTGCGGTTAGAGGGCGGCCTCCCCCGCTACCGACTATACAAGCCAGGCGGTTTAGGGGAGGTTTTTCCGGACGGCCCCCGAAAATAAATTTCGCGGTCCGCTTCCGGCCGATTTATCTTGCCGGTCAGGCTTTTATGACTTGGGTTCCGGGCGAAATTGCGGTTCCGGTACGAGTGGGAGGCGGGCGATGGCGGCGAACGGAACCGGCGGGCTGAGCGAGAGGCTTCAGACGCCGATTTCCACGGCGGAGCTGGAGCGGCGCTGGGCCGCGATCCGTGCCGTTATGGAACGGGAAAAGGTCGATGTCCTGCTGATGCAGAACAACAACGACCACATGGGCGGCTACGTGAAGTGGTTCACGGACATGCCCGCCACCAACGGTTACCCGCAGACCGTTGTGTTCCCCCGCGACGACGAGATGACGGTGGTGACGCAGGGCCCGTTCGGCGGCGACGGCCGCCCGCCGGCCGACATCTGGCGCGGGGTCAGGCGCCTGCTGACCACCCCGAGCTACGAGTCGGCTCACTACACCCAGTTTTACGATCCCGAACTCGCCGCGACCGCGCTCAAGCCCTATGCCAAGGGCCGAATCGGCTTCGTCGGCATCTATCAGATGTCGTTTGCGCTCGGCGACTTCATCATGCGCAAGTTTCCGTCGGCGCGTTACGTCGACGCAAGCGAGATGGTCGACCGGATCAAGGTCATCAAGAGCCCCGAGGAACTTGAGCTGATCCGCCGCGCCGCGATCATGCAGGACGGCGCCATGCGCGCCGCCTTCGACGCGGTCAAGCCGGGGATGCGCGACACCGAGGTCGCCGCCGTGGCGCAGCACTACAGCCAGACCCAGGGCTCTGAGAACGGCATCTACCTCTGCGCCTCGATGCCGCTCGGCAAGCCGTCGAAGTTCGGCCAGCGCCACATGCAGAACCGCGTGATCCGGAAGGGCGACCAGATCGCGCTCCTGGTCGAGGATTCCGGGCCCGGCGGCATGTACACCGAGCTCGGCCGCTCCTGCGTGGTCGGCCAGAAGGTGCCGCAGCAGATGAAGGACGAGCTCGCTTTCTGCATGGAGTCGCGCAAGGTGACGCTCGACATGCTCAAGCCGGGCACGCCCTGCAAGGACATGTGGGACGCGTTCAACGCCTTCATGCGCAAGCACGGCCGCCCGGAGGAGGCGCGGCTCTATTGTCACGGCCAGGGCTACGACCTGGTGGAGCGCCCGCTGATCCGCAACGACGAGCCGTGGACGATCCAGAAGGACATGAACATCGTCGTCCACCCGACCTATGCCCACTACGGCTATCTCAACTGGCTGTGCGACAACTATATCATCGGCGGAAACGGTCCGATGGAGCGGCTGCACAAGTTTCCGGAAGAGATTGTGCAGGTGGGGTAGCAGCCGAGGCCCAACGCCCGCGGCGCTGGCGGCGGCACCCGCCGCAGGCCGGGCACCGGACCTCAGGCCCCGGCGGTGCGCGAGAAGCGGGCGGCGACCGCCGAGGTCCAGCGCTGCCGCCACAGGCGGCCGTTATCGATCGCCATCAGCGCTGCGGGTGTGACGATCAGCGTCAGGATGGTGGCAAAGCCGAGCCCGAACACGATCGCGGTGGACAGGCTGATCCACCATTGGGTGGCCGGCGCGCCGATCGTCAGCTCGCGCGAAATGAACTCGACGTTCATCCCGAACGCGATCGGAAGCACGCCGAGGATCGCCGTCACCGCGGTCAGAACCACGGGCCGCGCGCGCTCGCGGCAGGTCTGCAGGATCGCCTGATAGGCCTCCACGCCCTCCCGGCGCAGCCGGTCGTAGGTGTCGATCAGCACGATGTTGTTGTTCACGATCACGCCGGCGTTGGCGATCACGCCGATGCCGGTCATGACCACGCCGAACGGCTGGCCCATCACGAGAAGGCCGAGCAGCACGCCGATCGTGGACAGCACCACGGCGCTCAGCACCAGCCCGACCGAGGTGAGCCGGTTGAACTGCGCCAGCAGGATCGCAAAGATCAGGAAAATGGCGACGCCGAAGGCGGTGGTCAGAAACGCCGAAGCCTTCTCGCGCTCCTCGTCCTCGCCCTTGAGTCGCCAGATCACGCCCTGGCCGAGATCGGCGCGGTTGAGCTCGGCCGCGATCTCGGCCTGCACCTTCGCGGTCTGCACGCCCGCCGCCACGTTCGACGAAACCGTGATGACGCGATTGCCCGCGATGCGGTTGATGTGGCCGGTGCGCGGGGTCGGGACGCGCTGGACGAAGTTGCCGATCGGCACCGATCCGGCCTGGGTCTGGACCCGCAGCTCGTCGATCTGGTCGAGGCTGCGCTTGTCCTCGGGGAAGCGCACCAGGATATCGACCGGCTTGTCGCTGCTGGACGGGCGATATTCCGTGACCTTCACGCCGTTGGTGACGAGCTGGACCGCCGTGCCGACCGCGCTCGGGCCGGCGCCGTACTTCGCCGCCTCGCCCTTGTCGACCTCGATCTTCCAGTCGATGCCCGGCAGCGGCAGGCCGTCGTCGAGGTCGCGCACGTCGGGATGGCGGCCGACGATCGCGGCGACCTTCCTCGCCGCGGAGGGCAGCACCTGCGGGTCCAGCGCGCCGATCTGCACCTGCACGGGCTTGCCGGTCGGCGGTCCGCCGCGCGGCGCCGTCACCTCGACCAGGATGCCGGGAATGTCCTTCGTTGCGGCGCGGATGCCGTCCATGATCGCGGAGGCGCGCGGCCGCGTCTTCCAGTCGGCGAACTCGAACTGGATAATGCCGATCGTGTCCTCGGTGATCTCGCTTGAGCCGCGCGGCTGCTCGCCGATCCGGGTGTAGACCGTGTCCAGCCCGCTGGTGGCCAGGACGCGCTTCTCGACCTCCGAAATGGCGCGGTTCTTCTCGTCGAGCGAAAGATTGCCGCGGCCGTGGACGATGACCTGGCCGAAATCCGGCTCGACGTCGGGGAAGAACTCCACGCCGCGGCCGAACTTACCGTAGGCCACAGGCACCAGCACCAGAAGCGCGCAGGCGACCGCAAGCGTGGCGCCCGGACGCCGAAGCGCCAGCCGGACGGTCCGCATGTAGGGCCCGCGGTCGGCGACGCGGTCGTCATGCGGAACCGCGGCCGCCTTGCCGAGCAGCGCGCCCAGCGTCGGCGTGAAGAACAGCGCCACCGCCAGCGACGCGGAAAGGGTCGCGATCAGCGTGATCGGCAGGTACTTCATGAATTCACCGACCACGCCGGGCCAGAACAGGAGCGGCGAGAACGCCGCGACGCGCGTGGCCGTCGCCGCGATCACCGGCCCGGACATGCGCTTGGCGGCGAGCGAATAGGCCTCCGCCGGCGGCATCCCTTCGGACATGCGCCGCTCTGCGAACTCGGAGACGATGATCGCGTCGTCGACCAGCATGCCGACCGCAAGGATCAGCGAGAACAGCACCACGATGTTCACCGTCAGCCCGGCGACGTGCAGGCCGAGCACGCCGGCGAGGAACGAGGCGGGGATCGCGATGCCGATGAACAGCGATGCGCGGAAGCCCAGCGCGAACAGGATGATGACGGCCACCAGCAAAACGCCGGTCGCGACCGAGTTCTGCAGGTCGTGCAGCATCTGCCGGATGACCTTCGACTTGTCTTGCGTGAACGTCAGGTTCACTGCCTCAGGCCAGCTCTTGCGCAGCGCCTCGGCGGTGCGCTTCACGCCGTCCACGGTCTCGATCAGGTTCGCTCCCGTGCGCTTGGACACCTCGATCGTCATGGCGGGCCGGCCGTTGACCCGTGTGACCGAGGTCGGATCCTTGAAGGTGGGCCGGACCTGCGCCACGTCGCCGAGAGTCACCGAAGCGCCGGCGGTCGCCGCAATCGGCACCTTCAGCACGTCGCGAGGCTCCTCGATCAGGCCGGGCACCTTGACCGCGAAGCGGCCGGTCTCGCCCTCGAGCGCGCCCGCGGCGATCAGGCTGTTCTGCGAGTTGAACGAGCTGATGAACTGCTCGAGCGAGACGCCGTAGCTCTTGAGCAGCATCGGTTCGGCGATGATCTCCACCGCCTCGTCGCGCGCGCCGCGGAGTTCCGCGGTGAGCACGCCCGGCACCTGCTCGATGGCGTTCTTGGCGTTGCGGGCGATGCGCAGCATGGTACGCTCCGGCACGTCGCCGTAGAGCCCGACCACGATCACCGGATAGAGCGAGAGATTGACCTCCTGCACCACCGGCTCATCGGCGTCGCGCGGCAGGTCGCGCTTGGACTGGTCGACCTTCGCGCGCACGTCGGCCAGCGCGGACTTCGAATCGAAGCCGGCCTCGAACTCGAGCAGCACGTAGCCGCCGCCCTCATAGGCGGTCGAGCGCATCTCCTTGACGTTGCCGACCGACTTGAGCTGGGTTTCGACCGGGCGCAGCAGCAGCCGTTCGGAATCCTCCGGGCTGATGCCGCGCTGGGTGAGCTGCACGTAGATGATCGGAATCCTGACGTCCGGCTCCGCCTCCTTGGGGATCGTCGTGTAGGAGACGTAGCCCGCAGCCAGCAGGAACAGCAGCGTTGCGATCGTCAGCCGCGCGTGACCGATGGCGTAGTCGATGAGCCTGAACATGATCGGGCCGCCCTAGCGTGCGGAACCGACGGCGGTCGGGGCCGGGGTGGCCACGACCTTGATGCCTTCGCGGACGAAGTCCTGCCCCTGCACGATCACGCGCGAGCCATCCGGCACGCCGCCGACCCACATGAAGGCCTGGTCGTCCTCCACCACCGTCACGGGCGCAAAGCCGACGGTCTCATCCTTGCCCACGGTGCGCACGCCCAGCTCGCCCCTCGAGGAGAAGGTGAGCGCGGAGCGCGGAACCCGGGTCGCCGGGACCGGGGCGAGCGGGATGGTCACCTCGGCGGTGATGCCGTCGGGAATGGCGCCGTTCGAATTGTCGATCTCGACCTCGACGCGGTAGGTCCGCGTGGTGGCGCTCGCGGTCTTGGACACGTATCGCACGCGCCCTGTCACGGTTTCGCCGCTCACCAGGCGGACGGTCGCCTCGTGGCCGGGCTTAACGCCGCCGAGCCTGCGCTCGGACACCTCGACCACCGCAAGCATCGGATCGAGTGCGACGATGGTGGCGACCTCTCGGCCCGCCATCGAAAAGGCGGAGCTGCCGACCTCGGCCTGAACGTCGGTCACGACGCCGGACCACGGCGCGGTGACGAGGCCGCGTTCGCGCTCGGCCTCGGCGGCCGCGAGCGCGGCCTGCGCCGCCTTGTGCTGGGCCTCGAGATTCGAGAGTTCCAGCCGCGGAATGGCGTTGAGCTCGATCAGCCGGCGCTTGGCGTCGAGCTCGGCCTTGCGCTGCTCCAGCAGCGCGCGCGCCTGCGCCACCTGCGCCTCGCGCGCCTCGTCGGACAGCACGGCGATGACGTCGCCCTTCTTGACCTGCGATCCGCGGCGCACGCGAAGGTCGGTCAGCACGCCGCCGGTGCGGGCCACCACCACCACCTTCTTGTCGGCTTCGGTGCGGCCCGACAGCACCAGCCGGCGGCGGTGGGGAACCTCGCGGGCCTGGATCACGCCGACGCGGAACGGCTGGTCGGCGGCCTCGTTCGGGCGCACGGAGGCGCGGCTTTCCGCTGTCTCGCGCGGCATGAAATGGCCGGAGGCGATCCAGAGCGCGGCGGCGGCGACGAGGCCGACCGCGGTGATGCGGCTGGCCTTCATCGGACGTCTCCCGGCTTGCCGCCATGCATGTCGGATGGACGCAGCATGAAGCGCACGAGGTCCATGAACATCGGTAGCATGGCGTGCGGATCGAAGTCGGGTGCGAGCGCGCGGCGCATCCATACGCCGTCGGCGATTACCATCAGCATTTCGGTCACGCCGGAGAAGTCGATGTCGCGCGAAATCTCGCCCCGATCGGCCGCGTTCTGCAGCATGGCGATCAGGCGCGCGCGCACGTCCGCGTCGAAGGTGCGGTAGATCCGCGCGACCTCCGGGTTCCGGCGGCTCTCCGCCGTGATGTCGATGCACAGGCCGACCTGCTCGTCGGAGCGCTCCGCGAAATGGTGCCGCGCCATGGCTTCGAGGACGGCGAAGAAGTCCTGCGACAGGTCGGCGGCGGCAAACTCCTCCATCACCTCCGCGCGGTCGCGCTCGGCGATGCCGGCGATGATCGCCTCCTTGGAGTGGAAGTAGCGGTAGAGGTTGCCGGGACTCATGCCGGCCTCGGCGCAGATCTGCTGCATCGAGGTCTGGTGGAACCCGTTGCGGGCAAAGCAGGTCTGTGCCGCCGCGAGGATTTCCGCGCGGCGGTCCTGCTGCTTCTGGGCACTGGCGGTGCGGGCCATCGGCGCGACTTTTCTTTTGCGGTGCAGTAAATGAGAATGAACATTCATTCTCATACGTGAGTTAGGCCCACCCTGCGGGAGAGTCAACCCGCGGCCCGGAGCCGTGCGGCCACGGGCGCGGTCCTGCGGCGGGAACTCCGGGTGCGGCCGGTCCGTCGATCCCGCCGCGCGTGGAATTTTCGACACCCCCGGGCCCCGCCGCTAGGATCGGCCGCAGCCAGCCAGACGCAGACAGGGCCACGCCGATGCAAATGCAGGGGTTCACCCGGACCGAGATCGAGACCAGCGGCACGCGGATCGTCACGGTGCACGGCGGCAAGGGCCCGCCGGTGCTGCTGATGCACGGCAACCCGTTCACCCACCTGTCCTGGCACAAGATCGCGCCGCGGCTGGCCGAGGAGTTCACGGTGGTGGCCACCGACCTGCGCGGCTACGGCGATTCCGGAAAGCCGCCGGGCGGCGAGCGGCACGTCAACTACTCCTTCCGCGCGATGGCGCAGGACCAGGTCGAGGTGATGGCGGCGCTGGGCTTTCGCCGATTCATGGCGGCGGGGCATGATCGCGGCGCCCGCGTGCTGCACCGCATGTCCCTCGACCATCTGGAGAAGATCGAGCGGGCGGCGATCCTTGACATCATTCCGCAGCACTACCTGTTCAACAATGTCACGCAGGCCTGGGCCACCTACGCCTATCACTGGTTTTTCATGATCCAGCCGGAGCCGATGCCGGAGACGCTGATGAGCGCGAATCCGGACTTCTTCATCACCAAGAAGCTCTCCAAGACTGCCAAGGGTCTGAGCTTTTTCGGCGAGGAGGCGATGGAGGAGTACAAGCGATGCTTCCGCAACCCGGCGACCGTGCACGCGATGTGCGAGGACTACCGCGCGACCGCGACGATCGACCTGGAGATGGATACGAAGGACATTGCGGCCGGACGAAAGATCGAATGCCCTGCGCTGATCCTGTGGGGCGCCAACGGCGCGGTAGGCCGCCTGCACAAGCCGGCCGACATCTGGCCGCGCTATGCGGCCAATATCGCCGGCGCCAAGGCGCTGCCGTGCGGCCACTATCTGTCCGAGGAGGCGCCGGAGGAGACCTACGCGGAACTGCGCGCCTTCTTCGCCGAGGGCGCGCGCAATCTCGCCTGAGCCCTGTCAGGTCTCCGACACTGCAGGGGGAGCCGCAAGGAAATTTTGCACCGCGTACCAGAGAAGGTGACGGTTGCGGCCGTAGCCCGGCGCATGCGCCGTGTGCGGAAGGATTGCGAACTGCCGGTCGGCGTTCGGCAATTCGCTGTAGAAGTCGAGCAGGTCCTCGTTTGTCGAGTTGCCGTCGTGCTCGCCGCGCAGCATCAGCACCGGACACAGCACCTTCTTCGGGTCGACCAGCGGCAGGTTGGCCGCCATGTCGAGATAGGTTCCGGTCGGGATCGTGTCGCCGAACTGCATCTCCTCGGCGATGATCGCCTCCGGCACGGCAAGGTCGTAGGCACCCGCGTGGCCGTCGCGGCTGAAGATCGAGCGGATCATCTCGGCGTCGCGCTTGCGCCGGTTGCTGGCGCGCAGCTCCGGGATGCGCTTGACGCGGCGCGCGATCTCCGGCGAACCGATGCCCTTGTGCGTGTAGGCCGAAATCACCAGCCGGTCGACACGGCTCGGCGCGGCGGCGGCATAGGCCGCAGCGCGGATCGCGCCCGACGACGTGCCGTAGAAATGCAGCCGCTCACATCCGGTCTCGCGCAGCACGATAGGGATCGCCGCCCTTAGATCTTCGACGCCGCTGGCGATGTCCGAATTGTTACCCGAACTCCCGGACCGGCCATAGCCATCGTGGTCCATGGTCCAGACATCGTAGCCGTAGCGGGCGAAGACGTTCATCATCGAATATTCGCCTCGTCCCGGCACCGTCAGATCGTAGGAGGTGCGCGACGAGTTCGACGATCCATGCACCAGGAACAACACCGGCCGGGCCGGCTCGCCGTGCTGCGGAACGCCGACGCGCTTGCGCCAGATGTTGAGCCGGGTGACGGTCTTGTCGGCCCAGTATTCGGCGGTCCAGACCGCGCCGCCCGCGGCGGGCCCAAGTCCGTGCGCATGCGCGGAAACGATGTCGTCCATCCCGTTCACCCCCTGCAGGCCTGTCCTGCCGGCCGCGTGGCGCGGCAACCTAGCAGAGCGCGCAATATCGCGGCAGGCCGCTCGCGCTGCAACGCGTCGGCCTACCTCCGCGGCGCGACGTCAGCGATCGAAAAGCCTGCGATCCGCTTGTAGTTGTCGGACAGCGCCCGCAGTTCCTCCTGAGTGATGTAGTCGTCCAGATTCTCGAACGGCCGGTCGCCGACAAGCTGCTCCACCTTGATATTGATGAAATCCGGCGGCTGCTCGCGGTTGGTGCGCACAACCTTGCCGGCAGCGGGCGCGCGGACGTTTTCGTAGGCCTTGAGCGCCTCAGGTGCGCCGTGCTGTGCCAGCAGGTCGGCCATGACGCGGGCGTCGATCGCTGCCTGCGCCGCGCCGTTTGATCCGCGCGGATACATCGGGTGCGCGGCGTCGCCCGCTAGAGTAACGCGACCGAAGGTCCAGCGGTCGATCGGGTCCTTGTCGACCATCGGATATTCCAGCACCACGTCGGCGGTCCGGATCATCTCGGCGACGTCGAGCCAGTCGAATCGCCAGTCCTTGTATATGTCGAAGAAATCCGAAAGCTCGCCGGGCTTGTTCCAGTCGTTCTTTTCGTAGGTGTTCTGCTGGATTTCGGCCATCCAGTTGATGAGCTGGTTCCCATCGCCGTCGATATTGTCGACGATCGGATAGATCACCATCTTGCCGGTGAGAATTGAACCGACCCGCATGTAGGACTTGCCGGTCAGGATGGGCTTGTGGCGCGAAACCCCGCGCCAAGAGTTGATGCCGGCGAAGGCCACGCCGTCGTCCGGGTAGAGCTGCTTGCGGATCGACGAATTGATCCCGTCGCAGGCGATCACGGCATCGGCGCGGACCGGCTCAAGGCTGCGTCCCGTGGCGATATCGCGGAAGAAGGCGGTCGCGCCGTTGTCGTCCTGCTCTACAGCGACGCAGTCGTGGCCGGTGCGCACCGCGTCGGAACCCAACCGCTGCGTCACGGCTTTGTAGAGGATCATGTGAAGGTTGCCGCGATGAATTCCGACCTCGGGATAAGGGTAGCCGCCGAGCTTGCCGCGAGGCTCCTTGTAGATGAGTTGCCCGAAGCGGTTGAAGAAGCAGCTTTCGACATTCTCGATCCCGGCCGCGAGCAGCTGGTCGGCGACACCGAGGGCCGTGAACTCCCGCATTGCATGCGGCAGCAGCGTAATGCCGACCCCGAGGGCCCGGATCTCCGGCGCGCGCTCGTAAACCCGGCACGGTATTCCGCGTCGGTGAAGGTTGAGCGCAAGAGACAATCCGCAGATGCCGCCCCCGACGATCGCGATTTGCATCCCGTTTCCTCCGCAGCCGTAGGAGGCGACCCTACCTCCCCAACCGGAGTTCTGCTACTAGCGAGTCGTGCGGGATCGCGACGGGGCGCCCGGTCCGGGGAGTGGGGATGCTGAAGCTGCTGCGGCGGGCCGCGCACGTCTTCGAGACGAAGATCGGTTGGCACCGGCTGGGGGTTCTGCTCAGCGTCACCATCATCGCCGTCGCCGGCGTCGTGCTGTACCGCAAGCTGCACGACATCGAGGCGGCCAAACTCGCGGCGGCGCTGTCCACGATCGCATATCGCGACGTTGCGCTGGCGGCGCTGTTTGTGGCAGCGGCCTACTTCACGCTGACCTTCTACGACCTGTTCGCAGTCCGCACCGTCGGCCGGCCTGACATTCCCTACCGTATCGCCTCGCTGGCCGGCTTTACGTCCTATTCGATCGGCCACAACGTCGGCGCGAGCGCCTTCACGGGTGGCGCGGTGCGCTATCGCGTCTACTCGGCGTGGGGACTCGACGCAATCGAGGTGGCCAAGGTTTGCTTCATCGCGGGACTCACGTTCTGGCTCGGCAACGCCACAGTGCTGGGGCTGGGCTTTACCGTGCAGCCGGACGCTGCGGCCGCGATCGACCAGCTCCCGATCTGGGTCAACCGCGCTCTCGGCATCGTAACGCTATGCGTCCTGGCCGGCTATGTCGCCTGGGTCTGGCAGGCGCCGCGGGTCATCGGCCGCCACAACTGGCAAGTCCAGCTCCCCGGCGGCCCGCTCACGCTGCTGCAGATTTTCATCGGGATCGTCGATCTCGGGTGCTGTGCGATGGCGATGTACCTTCTGGTGCCCGACCAGCCGGACCTTGGGTTCGTCTTCGTTGCCGTTGTCTTTGTATCGGCGACGCTCCTGGGCTTCGCCAGTCATTCGCCCGGCGGTCTCGGCGTGTTCGACGCCGCGATGCTGGTGGCGCTGCATGCCTATGACAAGGAAGAGCTGCTGGCCGGATTGCTGATCTTCCGCCTGCTGTATTACATCGTCCCCTTCGCATCGGCGCTCGCCATCCTGGGTGCGCGCGAGTTGATGCTGACGAGGCGGCGCAATGTCCACCGCGGATGACGGCAGCGACGATCGCGGGTGGGCGTCACGGCTGAGCCGTCTGGTCGGCCGGCAGGCTGCGCCGGAACGCACGGCGGCACAGCTTCCCGCTGCCGCCTTCGAGCCGTCCTCTCTGGAGCGCGATCAAGCGCTGATCGAGGCCTTCGTGGCCGCACTGCCCGACGGCGTGGTCGTAATCGGTCCGGACGAACGCGTGCTCGCCTTCAACGCCGTCGCGCTCGGACTCGCGCCGGCTCTGCGCCGCGGCGGTCTCGCATCGATCGCGCTGCGAACGCCGGAACTAGTCGAGGCGATCCGCGCAGCCCGTGCCGGCGGACGAGTCCAGCGGGTCGAGTTCACCGAGCGAGTCGACGAGCGCTATTTCGAGGCCGTGGTCGCGCCGGTCACGCTGAGCGGCGAGGCTGCCCTCGTCATTTCCCTGCATGACCTCACCCCGATCCGACGTGTCGAGGAAATGCGCGCCGACTTCGTCGCCAACGCCAGTCACGAGCTGCGAACGCCGCTCGCGGCGTTGTCGGGGTTCATCGAAACGCTGCAGGGCACGGCCAGGGACGACGCCGCCGCTCGCGCACGATTCCTCGACATCATGCGGACCCAGGCCTGGCGCATGGCCCGGCTGATCGACGATCTGCTGTCGCTGTCGCGGATCGAGCTGCGCGAGCACCAGCAGCCGGAGACGCAGGTCGATCTGGTGCCGATCGTGCGTCAGGTGGTGGACGGCCTGCAGACCATTGCGCGCGACCGCGGCGTGACGATCCAGGTGAGGATCCCGGAAGCGCCGCTCGATGTGCTCGGCGACCGGGACGAGCTGGTCCGCGTGTTCGAAAACCTGATCGAAAACGCGCTGAAGTACGGCGCCGCCGGCAAGCGCGTGGACGTGACCCTCGCGCTTGAATCCTCAGCGGACGGCTCGCCCGAGGCGCGCGTGGCGGTTCGCGACCATGGCCCCGGCATCGCCGCCGAGCATCTTCCGCGGCTGACCGAGCGCTTCTACCGCGTCGACGTCGGCGAAAGCCGCGCGCAGGGCGGAACCGGCCTCGGGCTGGCGCTGGTCAAGCACATCCTCAACCGTCACCGCGGGCGGCTCGGGATCGAGTCCAGGCCAGGCGAGGGAGCCACCTTCACGGCCCGTCTGCCGGCTCGCTGATCCACAGGCGGCGTACAAATTACGCTGTAAAATCAATGGATTGAGCTGTCATTCAACTGTCACCGGACCGTCATAGAAGTTTGGTGAGGCGGGCCTAGGGGTGGGTCGTCAAAGGGTGGCCTTCAAAACCGAGACGACGAGGCTTCGGCCTTCCCCCGATCAAAACCGCAAACAGGAGAGTCCAGTGAAACACACCTCAATCGCAAGCGCGGCGGCGCTTGCGCTGACCGGCATTCTCGCCGCGTCCGGCGCCCAGGCCCAGACCCGCGATCAGATCCGCGTTGTCGGATCGTCCACCGTCTTCCCGTTCTCTCAGGCTGCGGCCGAGGAATACGCCAAGAAGAGCGGCAAGCGCGCTCCGGTCGTCGAATCCACCGGCACCGGCGGCGGCATGAAGATCTTCTGCGGCGGCATCGGCCCCTCGCACGCCGACGTCACCGGCGCCTCCCGCGCCATGACGGCCTCCGAGTACAAGAGCTGCGTCGCCAACGGCGTGACCGACATCACCGAGGTGCAGATTGGCTTCGACGGTATCGCGGTCGCGGCGTCCAAAGACGGCCCGAACATGAGCGTCACCAAGAAGCATCTGTTCCAGGCCTTGGCGTCCGAGGTCGAAGTGGACGGCAAGATCGTCGCGAACCCGTACAAGACCTGGAACCAGATCGACAAGTCGCTGCCCAGCACCCCGATCACGGTGTTCGGCCCGCCGCCGACCTCCGGCACGCGCGACGCCTGGGTCGAACTTGTCATGGAAGCTGGCTGCAAGGAGTTCCCTGCGATCAAGGCGCTCGACAAGAAGCGCCATGACGAGGTGTGCAAGCGTATGCGCCAGGACGGCCCGTTCATCGAGGCCGGCGAGAACGACAACCTGATCGTGCAGCGGCTGTCCGCCGACAAGAACGCCCTCGGCATCTTCGGCTTCTCATTCCTCTACGAGAACCTGGACAAGCTCAAGGGCCTCAAGGTCGCCAACATCGAGCCGACGGTCGACACGATCGCCAACGGCACGTACCCGGTGTCGCGCCCGATCTTCTTCTACGTCAAGAACGCGCACCGCAAGGTGATCCCGGGGCTGCAGGAGTTCGTCGCCGAGTACGTTTCGACCCAGGCGATGGGCAAGGGCGGCTATCTGACCGAGCGCGGTCTGATCCCGCTTTCGGAATCCAAGGGCGCCGAGGTCCGCAAGAGCGCGACCGGCAGCGCGAAAATGACTCGCTACGGAAGCTGATGACCAATCCGGAGCCGCGCTGCCACGTTCCAACGGCGGCGCGGCTTCGGCCTGAGTTCGTTCCGATCTGCCACGCGCGAGGATTGCCGTGTTCGGCTACGCCCTTCTCCTGATCCTCCTCATGTCGCTTGTGGCGTTCTTCGTCGGGCGCTCGGCGGCTGCACCTTTCGCCCTGGCTGGTGGAAGCCATTCGCGGCCGGTCTATCATGGCGCATTCGCGGCTGTGTGGGTCGGCGTTCCCGCCTTCGTCCTGATCCTGATCTGGGTCGCACTTCAGGGGCCGGTCATCGACCGCCTGTTGATCGGCTCGCTTCCCGAGGCGGCGACCGCCAATTCGAGCCCGGCGCAGCTTTCGCTGCTGCTTGCCGAGATCAAGAACGTCGCGAATGGAATGATCTTTACCGAGCCGACCCCGGCGGTCCGCGAGGCGGCGGCCACTTATGGGCGCTGGGAATTGCTCTCCCGCTGGTCGATGCTGGCGGCCGCTGCGGCTGCGACCGCAATCGCGCTGTTCGCAACGCGCACCCGGATCGCGCCGCGGTTCCGTGCGCGCAACAACTTCGAGCTTCTCATCACAGTGATCATGATCGCCTGCTCGGTGGTCGCAGTGCTCACCACGCTCGGGATCATCGCATCGCTGCTGTTCGAGGCGGCGCGCTTCTTCGCGATGGTGCCGGTCACGGAGTTCCTTTTCGGCCTGCGCTGGGAACCGCAGATCGCCATTCGCGCCGATCAGGTCGGCGGGCAGGGCGCCTTTGGCGCTGTGCCGGTATTCATGGGGACGCTGCTGATCGCGTCGATCGCCATGCTGGTCGCTGTGCCGGTCGGAGTGATGACGGCAATGTATCTCGTGGAATACGCCAGCGACGGCGTGCGCGCCGTGGTCAAGCCGCTGCTCGAGATTCTGGCGGGCATACCGACCGTGGTCTACGGGTTCTTTGCTGTGCTGTTCGTGGCGCCCGCGGTGCGCGAGGCCGGCGCGCTGGTCGGCATCGGCATCTCGCCCAACAGCGCGCTCGCCGCCGGCGCGGTGATGGGCATCATGATCATCCCGTTCATTTCCTCGCTGTCCGACGACGCTCTCAAGGCTGTGCCGCGCGCGATGCGCGATGGCTCGCTGGCGATGGGCGCGACGCCTGCGGAAACGATGACGCGGGTGCTGCTGCCGGCGGCGCTTCCCGGCATCATGGGCGGGATCCTGCTGGGCGTGAGCCGGGCGATCGGCGAGACAATGATTGTCGTGATGGCTGCCGGCCTGATCGCGACGCTGACGATTAATCCGCTCGACGGCGTGACCACGGTCACCGTCCAGATCGTCACGCTGCTGATCGGCGACCACGAGTTCGACAGCCCGAAGACCTTGGCCGCCTTCGCGCTCGGCCTGGTGCTGTTCATCGTCACCCTTGCCCTCAACATCATCGCACTGACCATCGTGCGGAAATATCGCGAGCAGTACGAATGAGCGACACCGCGATCCGCTCCGACATCGACTGGTCCTCGCCGGTGGCTGTGGCGCGCCGCCGTGGTCGGCATGCCGCCGAGCGGCGGCTCAAGTTTTACGGTCTCGCGGCGATTTCGGTTGCCATCGGCCTGCTGGTCGTGCTGCTGACCTCGCTCATTGTCACAGGGTATCAATCCTTCACCCAGACGATGGTGCGCATCGAAATCCCGGTGAAGGCCGAGTACGTCAAGCCGGACGCCCTGCGCGAGGGCAATTACCGCCTGATGGTGCGGGACGCGTTGAAGACGCTGTTCCCGGACGTGAGCGGCGCTCGCAACGAGCGCGAGCTGACGCAAATTCTAAGCAGCAATGCCGCATATCTGGTGCAAAGCCGCGTCATGTCCGAGCCGGCGCTGATCGGGCAGACCGTGACGATGCAGATTCCCGCATCGGATCCGTTCGACCAGTTCAGCAAGGGGGTCATCCCGCGCGACGTGCCGGAGGCCAACCGCCGCGTCAACGACCGGCAGATTGCCTGGTTCGACAAGCTGGATGCAGAGGGGCGGATAACGCGTCCGTTCAATTGGGGGCTTTTCTTCAACTCCGACAGCCGCCTGCCGGAGATGGCGGGTCTTGGCGGCGCCATCATCGGATCGATCTATACGCTGCTGGTGTGCTTCGTGATCAGCTTCCCTGTGGGAGTGGCCGCGGCGGTATACTTGCAAGAGTTCGCCCCGAAGAACCGCTGGACCGATCTGATCGAGGTCAACATCAACAACCTGGCCGCGGTGCCCTCGGTGGTATTCGGGCTTCTGGGCCTCGCGGTGTTCCTGCAGTTCTTCGGCCTTCCGCGCTCGGCGCCGCTGGTTGGGGGCCTCGTGCTCTCGCTCATGACGCTGCCGACCATGATCATCGCCACGCGTGCTGCGCTCCAGGCGGTCCCGCCATCGATCCGTGAGGCGGCGCTCGGCATCGGCGCGTCGCGCCACGAGGTCATCATGCATCACGTCCTGCCGCTGGCAATGCCGGGCATCCTGACCGGAACGATCATCGGCATGGCCCATGCGCTCGGAGAAACCGCGCCGCTGCTCCTGATCGGAATGAACGCATTCATGACGGCGCCGCCCGCCGGAATCCTCGAAGCCTCAACGACATTGCCGACCCAGATCTATATCTGGGCGGATAGTCCGGAGCGCGGGTTCGTCTCGCGCACGTCGGCCGCGATCCTGGTTCTGCTGATGTTTCTGGTGATCATGAACGCCATCGCCATCTATCTGCGGCAACGCCTGGAACGCACCTGGTAGTATCGGAGCAGCAACATGAACGAAGCCGCACCTGTGACGCTCGTACCGAAGCCCGTGACGATCCCGCCGCAGGGTCGGTCGGAAACGGCCGAAGCCGCTGCCGCGGCGCCGCATGCCGCCGGGGCCGCCGTGACCCAGCGCCACGCGCCGATGCAGGACGACGTCAAGGTCGTCGCCCGCGACGTCAACGTCTATTAC
>VFQU01001001.1_pt1 | contig 18936 bp, 20 predicted proteins | sample 3512311 | NCBI WGS metagenome assembly VFQU01 (sample SAMN10412377, study PRJNA504923) | tailings metagenome | isolation source: Relicate 3 Philex TSF3 active mining site | place: Philippines: Tuba, Benguet | collected 2017-08-29
TCGTCGATCAGGTCGATCGCCTTGTCGGGCAGGAAGCGGTCGGTGATGTAGCGGTTGGAAAGCGTCGCGGCCGATACCAGGGCGGAATCGGCGATGCGCACCTTGTGATGCTGCTCGTACTTTTCCTTCAGCCCGCGCAGGATCGAAACCGTATCCTCGACGGTCGGCTCGTTGACGAAGACCGGCTGGAAGCGACGGGCAAGCGCCGCGTCCTTCTCTACATGCTTGCGGTATTCGTCGAGAGTGGTCGCGCCGACGCAGTGCAGCTCGCCGCGGGCAAGGGCCGGCTTCAAGAGGTTCGACGCGTCCATCGCGCCGTCCGCCTTGCCGGCGCCGACCAGCGTGTGCATCTCGTCGATGAAGAGAATGATGCCGCCGGCTGCCGACTGTACCTCGGAGAGCACCGCCTTCAGCCGCTCCTCGAACTCGCCGCGATATTTCGCTCCCGCGATCAGCGCGCCCATGTCGAGCGCCATGAGCTGCTTGTCCTTCAGCGATTCCGGCACGTCGCCATTGACGATCCGCAGCGCCAGGCCTTCCGCGATCGCGGTCTTGCCGACGCCCGGCTCGCCGATGAGCACCGGGTTGTTCTTGGTGCGCCGCGAGAGCACCTGCATCGTGCGGCGGATCTCGTCGTCGCGGCCGATGACCGGATCGAGCTTGCCCGACCGCGCATCGGCAGTGAGGTCGCGCGCATACTTCTTCAAGGCGTCATAGGCCTGTTCGGCCGACGCGCTGTCGGCCGTGCGGCCCTTGCGCACATCCTCGATGACGCGGTTGAGCGCGACGGGCGTGACGCCGGCCTTGGCCAGGATGTCCGCGCTCTTCGCCGACTTCTCCATCGCCAGCGCCGTCAACAGGCGCTCGACCGTGACGAAGCTGTCGCCGGCCTTCCTGGCGATTTCCTCGGCGGTCGCGAATACCTTGGCGAGCGGCTGGGCGAGATAGAGCTGGCCGTTGCCGCCCTCCACCTTCGGCAACGCTTCCAGCGCCGTTTCGACGCCGAGCTTGACGTCGCGTGGCCGGCCCCCTGCCCGCTCGATCAGCGAGTTGGCAAAGCCTTCTTCGTCGTCGACGAGAACCTTGAGCAGGTGCTCCGGCGTGAACTGCTGGTGGTTGCGCGAGAGCGCCATGGTCTGCGCGGACTGTATGAAGCCGCGCACGCGCTCGGAGTATTTCTCGATATTCATGTCCCGTGTCTCCCGTCCGGTCCGGACCCATGGAGGCGTCCGGAACGCTTGTGGCGACGGACCCCCGATCATCGGCAGGTCCATTGTTGCTCAGGATATGGGAAGCCGCCCTGCGGCGCTCAAGATTGAGGCAGGACTGGGCGTGCAAAATTGCGCGCTGCCGGAACGAAACGAGGCGGCAGGGTCGCCCCGGCCGCCTCTCGATTGGTCATCAATTATCAGGCTCAGCCCTGTGCGGGCTCTTCTGCCGGCTGGGCTGCATCGGCAGCCTGGTCTTCAGCGGTGCGACGCGGGCGGCGCGGACGGCGCGGACGACGCGGCTGGTCGCCTGCCTCCTCGCCATCGGCAGCAGCTGCCGGAGCCTCTTCAGCGCTTGCTTCTTCCGAAACAGCCTTGGCGGCCGGAGCCTCGCGACGTTCGGGCTTGTCTGGCCGCGGCCGTTCGCCTTCGTTGGTCTGGCGCAGCGCCACTTCCGCAGGCGTACCTTCGATCACCGGCTGCGGGCCGGAGCCGCGAGGGCCGTTGCCGCGCTGCTGGTTGCCGTCATTGCGCTGCTGGTTGCCACCATCGTTGCGCTGGAGGTTTCCGTCGTTTCGCTGACCATTACCGTCATTGCGCTGGGCATTGCCGTCCTGGCCGCCCTGCATCTCGCGATCGTCGCCGTCGAAATCATCGTCGTCGTCGTTGCGGTCGCGCTGCTGCTGCTGTTCGGCCTGGTTCGGCATCTGCGCAAGTGCCGTCGCGATGATGCGATTGTAATGCTCGGCATGCTGCAGATAGTTCTCGGCCATCACCCGGTCGCCGGAGCTCTGCGCGTCGCGCGCGAGCGTCGTGTACTTCTCGGCGATCTGCTGGGCTGTGCCGCGGATCTTCACGTCCGGCCCGTTGCTCTCATAGCTGCGGGTAAGGGGATTGGGGCCTCGGCGGTTGTTGTTATTGTTATTATTATTGTTGTTATTGTTATTGTTGCCGCGTCCGCGCATGCGCCTGTTCTGCTGTGGCCTCATTCGTATCTCTTCTGCTGTCAAGATAGCGAGCGATTCCGCTGTGGCTCGAAAGCCGGCAGCGTCGCTCCGGTGCAGGCGTTGAGTCGCTTCTTCGCGCTACGCCACATAGGTCCCTGCTTGTAGGGTTCGTCCCTGGCCCCGGACACATTCACGCGCAAAGCTTGAGCGTCGCTCTCGCGATAGGGCAACCTGTCCATCGGGAACCGAATCGCTGACTGCACTGACTGCTTCGTCCGATCCGGTGGCTGGACCCTATCTGCATTCCGCAGCGATGCCAAGCCCTTTTTCCAAGGCGTCCGCAGTGTTTAGCCGGCTCTGAATGCCAATGCGCGGCGGATGCCCGACAGATCGTCACGCGCGCCGGCCTCGGCAAGCCCCTCCGCCAGAAACACGGCTGGCACGCTCCGCGTCTGGTCATGGCCGATCTCCACGCCGACGAACCCCTTCGGTGCGAGATGCGCTGCGGCTCCCTCGGCGATCCGACGATAGGCATCGAGCCCATCTTCCCCGCCATCGAGTGCCAGCATCGGATCGTGCTCGCGAACCTCGACAGCCAGCGCGCCGATCTCCGCGCTCACGATATAGGGCGGGTTCGACAGGATGGCGTCGAAGCGGCCTTCGACCATCGCGAACCAGTCGGATACGACGCCGGTGAACCGATCGGCCACGCCATTGGCCTCGGCATTATGCCTTGCCGTCGCCACCGCCTCGGCGGAGATGTCCACTGCCACCGCGGTCGCTTCCGGACGGGCAGCCAAAATCGCCAGCGCGATCGCGCCCGTGCCCGTGCCGAGATCGAGCACACGCGGCCGCGCTGTGTCGGCCAGCATCTCCAGCGCCAGGTCGACCAGCGCCTCGGTGTCCGGCCGCGGATCGAGCGTCGCTTGCGAGAGCATCAGCCGGACGCCATGGAAATCGCGATAGCCGATGATGCGATGGACGGGCCGGCCCGCAATTCGCTGCGCAAGCGCCTCGTCGACTGCGGCGGCCTGCGCATCCGTCACGATCAGGTCGGGCCGACGAAGCGCGTCGCTTCGGCTCGTCCTCGTCATGTGCTCCACGAGCAGCCGCGCTTCCAGAGCAGCCTCGGCAATGCCCGCGGCTTCCAGCCGTCGGCGGGCGGCGGCGAGCGTGGCGGCCAGTGCGGCCTCAGCCATCCGTGCCGATTTCGGCGAGTAACTGCGACTGGTGATCGGCGATCAGCGCGTCGATGACCTCGTCGATCTCGCCCTCCATCACGCGGTCGAGCTTGTAGAGCGTCAGGTTGATGCGGTGGTCGGTCAGACGCCCTTGCGGGAAATTGTAGGTGCGGATGCGTTCCGAGCGATCGCCAGAGCCGACCTGGCTCTTGCGCGACGCCGAGCGCTCGCTGGCGGCCCGCTCGCGCTCCATCTCGTAGAGACGCGAGCGCAGGATCTGCATGGCCTTGGCGCGGTTCTGGTGCTGCGACTTCTCCGCCGAGACCACCATGATGCCGGTGGGAAGATGTGTGATGCGCACAGCCGAATCGGTCGTATTGACGTGCTGGCCGCCTGCGCCCGAGGCCCGCATCGTGTCGATGCGGATGTCTTCGGAGCGGATATCGACGTCGACCTCCTCGGCCTCCGGCAGCACGGCCACCGTCGCCGCCGACGTGTGGATACGCCCGCCCGCTTCCGTCGCCGGCACGCGCTGGACGCGGTGGACGCCGGATTCGAATTTCAGATGCGCGAAGACGCCCTTGCCGGAGACGGTCGCGATGATTTCCTTGAAACCGCCCGCCTCGCCTTCGCTCGCCGACACGATTTCGACCTTCCAGCCGCGCGAGGCGGCGTAGCGCTCGTACATGCGGAAGAGATCGCCCGCGAAAAGCGCCGCCTCGTCGCCGCCCGTGCCGGCGCGGATTTCGAGGATCGCGTTCTTCTCGTCGGCCGCGTCCTTGGGCAGGAGCAGCAGCTGCATCGACTGGCGAAGCTCTTCCAGCCGCTCCTCGACCGCCGGCAGTTCCAGTTCGGCAAGGTCGCGCATCTCGGCGTCGAGCGACTTGTCGGCAACCATCGCCGCGAGGTCCTTGCGCTCGGCCTCGGCGGCGTCAAGCGCACGGATGGCGGCCACCATCTCCTGCAGCTCAGAATATTCGCCGGCGAGCTTCACGTATTTTTCCGGATCGGGGCCGGCCGCCATCTGCGCCTCGATCATCTCGAAGCGCTTGACCATCTGGTCCATGCGGTCGCGTGGCAGTTCCATGTCCGTAATGTCCGTCTAGAGCGTTTCCAGGTGAAGTGGGTACCGGTTCACCGTCCGGAAACGCGGGAAAGTCAAAGTATCGGAGCCGTTGCGCGATTCGGAGAAAAGCGAAACGGCTCTAGAGCGGAATGTCGTGCCGCGTGGCGAAGTCGGTGAGCGTCTCGCGGATCGAGCGACGACCGTCATGGCCCGCGAGGATGTTGTCCATCATCGTGGTCAGGGCGGCAAGATCGACCTCGCGCAGCATCGCCTTCACCGGGCCGATGGCCGCCGGCGACATGGAGATGGACCTTAAGCCCACGCCCATCAGGGCCATGGCCGAGATCGGCCGGCTGGCAAGCTCGCCGCACAGCGTCACCCGCGTCTCGTTACGCTTTCCGGCATCCGCGATCTGCTTGAGGAGCCGCAGGAAAGGAACGCTCAACGGGTCGAAGCGATCAGCAAGCCGGGTGTTGCCGCGATCGGTCGCAAAGACGAACTGGAACAGATCGTTCGAGCCGATCGACACGAAATCGACCGTCTGCATCAGCTCGTCGAGCTGCCAGAGAAGCGACGGCACCTCGATCATCGCTCCGAGTTGCAGTCGGGTCGGCAGGTGATGCGCGAAGCGGGCGAGATGGCGTACCTCGCGGTCGATGATCTCGCGCGCCTGCGCGATCTCGGAAAGCTCCGTCACCATCGGCAGCATGACTCGCAGTTCGCGTCCGGCAGCCGCCTTCAGGAGCGCGCGCACCTGGGTGCGCAAAAGCGCCGGGCGATCGAGCGTCAGCCTGATCGCGCGCCAGCCGAGCGCCGGGTTTTCCTCGATGCCGGCGCCCTTGAAATAAGGCAGCACCTTGTCGCCGCCGATGTCGATCGTGCGGAACGTGACCGGCAGCGAGCCTGCCGCCTCCAGCACGTCGCGATAGAGCCGCTCCTGCGCCTCGGCGCGCGGGAAGGTCGCCGCCACCATGAACTGCAGCTCGGTGCGGAAAAGTCCGATTCCGGCGGCGCCCGATTCGGCGAGCTGCGGCAGGTCCACCGCCAGCCCGGCATTCATCAGGAGATCGACCTTCTGCCCATCCCGGCTGACCGAGGGCTGGTTGCGAAGCTCGCGATAAAGCTCCTGCCTGCGGGCACGGAAGCGAACCTTCTCGGCGAACGCCGCCTCGACGTCCGACTGCGGGCGCAGATGCAGCGTCCCGTCGTCGCCGTCGACGATCGCGGCGTCGCCGTTCTCGGCCATCGAGACCGCGCCCTTCATCTGGCCGACGACGGGAATGCCCATCGCGCGCGCCACGATGACGACATGGCTCGTTATCGCGCCTTCTTCCAGCACGAGCCCGCGCAGGCGGTCGCGCGGATAGTCGAGGAGTTCGGCAGCGCCCATCGAGCGCGCCGCGATGATCGCGTCGCGCGGCAGCGTCCGCGCCAGCATTTCCGGCCCGCGCCCCATCAGCTGGCGCAGCAGGCGGTTGGCGAGATCGTCGAAATCGCTCATCCGCTCGCGCAGATACGGGTCCGTCATGTGCAGCATGCGCGCGCGCATGTCGCTCTGCACCTTCTCGACCGCCGCCTCCGCCGTCAGGCCGTTGCGGATCGCTTCCTCGAGGCGGCGAACCCAGCCGCGATCGTTGGCGAACATCCTGTAGGCCTCAAGCACCTCGCGATGCTCGCCGTCAAAGGCGACGTCGCGGCGCGACAGCATGTCGTCGATCGAAAGCCGGAGCGACCCGAGCGACTTTTCGAGCCGCGCAAGCTCCTCGTCGCTGTCCTCGTTGAAGAGGTTGGTGACAACGATGCGCGGCTCGTGCAGCACGACATGGCCGAGCCCGATGCCGTCATTGAAAGCAAGGCCGCGGAAGGTCACCGGGCGCGTCAGGTCGAGTTCGAGACCGGGCCGCGACAGCCGGCCGAGATCGCCGGTGGCGATCATCTCGGCGATCACCATGGCGATCGTCTCGAGCGCCTCCATCTCCTCGTCGCGGTACTGCCGCATGGTCCGGTTCTGGACGACGAGCACGCCGAGCGTCCGGCCGGCGCGCAGCACCGGCACGCCCAGGAAGGAGTGATAGATTTCCTCGCCCGTTTCCGGGAGATACGCGAAGGCCGGATGGTTCTGCGCGTCCGAAAGGTTGAGCGGCCGCGCGCTGGCCGCGATCGTGCCGACCAGACCCTCGCCCAGCCGCAGCTGCGCGGAGTGGACCGAGCCAGGGTTCAGACCTTCGGTGGCGTAGAGCTCAAGGACCGAATCGGCGCGCAGAACGTAGAGCGAGCACACTTCGGCGACCATGTTCTGCGCGATTTCGCGCGCGATACGGTCGAGCCGCTCCTGCGGCTCCAGCGCTTCCGCCATGAGCTCGCGCAGGCGTCTCAACAATATGCGCGGTCCGCCGGCCGTATCTCGCATGAGGCCTCGTGTCCGACGCCCCGCCCGCGCTGCGCGGGTCCCTTCGCCGTGCTGCGGGGTCGTCCTGTTCCTTCAGTCTACTGCTTATCCAGCCCGTAGACGGAATGCAAAGTCCGAACGGCAAGTTCGGTATAGGCGCCGTCGATCAGGATCGAGATCTTGATCTCCGACGTGGTGATGGCGCGGATGTTCACGCCCTTGGCGGCAAGCGCCTTGAAGGCCGTCGCCGCGACGCCGGCATGGCTGCGCATGCCGATGCCGATAACGGATATCTTCGCCATACCCTGGTCGTGCTGGAGGACATCGAAGCCGATCTGCTCGCGTTCGCGATTGAGCACGGCGAGCGCCTTGTCGAGGTCGCCCGAGGGGACGGTAAAGGTCATGTCGGTGCGCGACCCGTCCTCGGAAATGTTCTGGACGATCATGTCGACATTGATGTTGGCCTCGGCGAGCGGGCCGAAGATGCCGCCAGCCACGCCCGGCCGGTCGGCCACGCGCCGGAGCGAGATCTGCGCTTCGTCGCGCGCATAGGCGATACCGGTTACGACCTGCTGTTCCAAGATTTCGTCCTCGTCGCAAATGAGCGTTCCGGGCGGATTGTCGAAGTCGCCCATGCCGGGCGCATCCGGGTCTTCGAAGGATGAGCGTACGAAGGTGCGCACCTTGTGCACCATGGCAAGCTCGACCGAGCGCACCTGCAGCACCTTGGCCCCAAGCGACGCCATCTCGAGCATCTCCTCGAAGGAGACGCGCGCCAGCCGCTGGGCCTTCGGCACCATGCGCGGATCGGTCGTGTAGACGCCGTCCACATCCGTATAGATGTCGCAGCGGTCGGCCTTCACCGCAGCCGCGATCGCGACCGCGCTCGTGTCCGACCCGCCGCGCCCGAGCGTCGCGATACGGTTGTCCGGGCTCATGCCCTGGAAGCCGGCGATGACGGCGACCTGCCCCTCGCCGAAGCGCTTGATCAGGAACGAGCCGTCGATGTCGGCGATGCGCGCCGCGCCATGCGCATTGTCGGTCTTGATCGGGATTTGCCATCCCTGCCAGGAGCGCGCATTGACGCCCATGGCCTGCAGGACGAGCGCCAGAAGTCCCGACGTCACCTGCTCACCCGAGGCGACCACGGCGTCGTATTCGCGCGCGTCATAGAGGTTCAGCGTCTGTCCGCCGGCGCGCGAGGCTTCCTGCACCCAGCCGACGAGCTCGTTGGTCTTGCCGGCCATCGCGGAAACGACGACGGCAACCTCATGTCCGGCATCGACCTCGCGCTTCACATGCCGGGCCACGTTTCGGATGCGGGCAATGTCGGCGACCGACGTTCCGCCGAACTTCATCACGATACGCGCCATGGCGAAGGCTTGTCCCTGGACCGCTGGTTATGGGCGACGATGTGCCCGCAAAGGAAAGCGCCCCGCATGGGGGCGCCAAAACCGTGGCTGCAATAGCGAAGTCCGCTCGCCTTCGCAAGCGAGCGCCCCGGTTCAGCCCGCGGCCTTGCGCCAGGTTACGGCAAAGAGCCCCGCCCCGATGAGAAGCCCGCCGCCAACCCGGTTGACGACGCGCTGCACTCCGGCGCGGCCGACCGCCGAGCGTGCGGCCGACGCGGCAAGCGCGTAGATCGCGGCATTGAGCGTCGCCAGCACGAGGAACGTCGTCTCGAAGATCAGCATCTGCGGCAGGACCGGCTTCGAAAGGTCGAGGAACTGCGGCAGGAACGCGACGAAGAAGACGATGCTCTTCGGGTTGAGCGCGGTGACCACATAGGTGTGCAGGAAGATGCGCCCCGGACGCGCCGCTGCCGTCTCCGTCTGCGCATCGACAGGCCCGACAGGCGCGCGCCAGAGCTTTATGCCGAGGTAGACGAATAGGCCGCACCGATCCATTTGAGCACCGTGAAGAGCGTGGCAGAGGCCGCGAGCAGCGCGCCGAGCCCCAGCATAGACGCCGTCATCGCCGTGAAATCGCCGAGCGCCACACCCGCGACGCTCGCCCCCGCGACCTTGCGCCCATGCCCGAGCGCATAGGAAATGACGAGCAGGATCGTCGGGCCGGGGATGGCGAGGAGAACGGCCGAAGCCGCGACGAAGGCCAGCCAGTGTTCGATCGACATCAACGGCTCCAGACGAAGTGGGACGCCCATCGAAGCCATGGAACCGCGGGTGCCGCAAGGGGTTGCAGGACGGATCGGCGCATGCCGGCCGGCGAGCCTTGACATCGACGCCGCGCCGCCCGACTTCATGCCCCTCGATAACGGAGACGAACCACATGGCCGACGCGCAAAGGACGACGATCGACACAGCCGAAGTCGAGCGCTTCTCGGCCCTGGCGGCGGAATGGTGGAACCCTAACGGGAAATTCCGTCCGCTGCACAAGTTCAACCCGGTTCGCCTCGCCTATATCCGCGATCAGGTCGCCGCCCGCTTCGGACGCGACCCGCGCGCGGCAAAGCCCTTCGACGGCCTGCGCATCCTCGACATCGGCTGCGGTGGCGGCCTTCTGTGCGAGCCGATGGCGCGGCTCGGCGCGACGGTGGTCGGCGTCGATGCGTCCGCGACCAATATCGAGGTAGCCAGGCTCCATGCCGCCGAAAGCGGCGTTAAGATCGACTATCGCGCCGGCACGGCGGAGGAACTCGCCGACCAGGGCGAGATGTTCGACGTCATCCTCAACATGGAAGTGGTCGAGCACGTCTCGGACGTCGACTTCTACCTCTCGCGCTGCGCGGCGATGGTGAAGCCGTCCGGCATCATGTTCGTCGCCACGATCAACCGGACCGTCAAGGCGCTCGGCCTCGCCATCATCGGCGCAGAATACGTGCTGCGCTGGCTGCCGCGCGGCACGCACCAGTACGGCAAGCTCGTGCGGCCGGAAGAGCTGGAGAAGGCGCTGTCGGCCTCCGGCATGGTCATCACCGACCGCTCGGGCGTGTCCTACAACCCGCTCGCCGATCGCTGGCAGCGCTCGAAGGACCTCGACGTCAACTACATGGTTCTGGCCGAAAAGCCCGCCGCCTAAAGTCTCAGCGGCGCGACTGCGCCAGCGACGTCAACACCACGCCGACCGCCAGCACGCCCGCCCCGATCCAGGTGAGCGCCAGATAGCGCTCGCCGAGGAACAGCGTTCCGACGACGAGCCCGAAGGCCGCCGCCACATACCCCATCTGGCTGAGATAGACCGGCCCGCCGACGGCCTGGAGGCGGAAGAAGAAAAAGAACATCGCGGCCGACGACGCCATCTGCAAGACCGTCGTCAGCAGCACCGCGGAGAGCGCGGCGAACTCTCCTGTGCTTCCGGTGCTAAGGATCAGCACCAGCAGGATCGCGGCCGAGGCGAGATGGCTGCCTGCCGCCAGCTCCGTCGCGCCGGCGCCGTCCGGCCAGCCCCATGTGCGGTAGATGTTGCCCATGGCGAGAAAGACAGGGATCGCCAGCGCCAGCGCGATCCAGAACAGCTCCGCCGGCGCGCCCGCCTCCCCGCGTGTGATCGCCACCATCACCGCGCCGACAAAGCCAACGCCGATGCCGGCCATGCCGAGAAGGTTGGGGCGCCTTATGCCGGTGATCAGCGAGAAGAGAAGCGTGAAGATCGGCGACAGCGTGAACATCACGCCCGTGTAGCCGGCCCCGACCTGCGGGATGACCGTGAACATCAGAAGGTTCGGGATGGTGTAGGAGATGAGCGCCGTCAGCGCGAAATAGCGCAGCTTGGCCTCCGTCGGTTTCGCCCAGCCGCCGCTCGCAAGAAGCGTGACGGCCAGCACCCCGCCGGCGCCGGCCGAGATGATGAACGCCCAGATCATCGGCGAGACGCCGGCATCGGTGGCGATGCGCCCGAAGGGCAGCGTCACACCGAGAAGCAAGCCCGTGACGAGAAGCAGGGCGACGGGCGATGACTGCAGGCGGTGCATGGCTGCCCGTGATCCCGGAAACGATGGAAAGGCGATCGGTGGAGCTAGTTGCGGTCTTCCGGCAGCGGGGGCAGCGGCAGCAGGTCGACGCCCTCGTCGACGAGCGCACTCACCTCCTCGAACGTCGCCTCGCCGTAGATGCCGCGCTTTTCGGTCTCGCCGAAATGGATCTTGCGCGCTTCCTCGGCGAATTTGTCGCCGACATAGTCGGCATTCTCGCGCATCTTGCGGGCAAGCTCGATCATGGCGGCCGCGATGCGCTTCTGCTCGGCATCTGCGGCCAGCGCCATCGTCTCCCGCTTGCGCCCTGTGGACACCGCCGGCGCCATCAGCGCCTTGCCCACCTTCTGCGAATGGCAGACCGGACAGGAGACCAGCCCGCGCTTGACCTGCGTGTCGTAGTCGTCGCTGGATCGGAACCACGCCTCGAACTCGTGCGTGGCATCACAGACGAGGGAAAAGCGGATCAAATGACTGCGTCCTCGCCGGTTGCCACGCTGAACTCGCGCGCATTCTTCAGGTTCGGCACCTTCTTTCGGGCCGCAAGGCTCGCTGCCGGATCGATCTCCGCAATGATGATGCCGGGCTCGTCATGGTCGGCTTCGGCGATGATCTTGCCCCACGGATCGACGATCAGCGAATGGCCATAGGTCTCGCGGCCGTCCTCATGCCGGCCGCCCTGCGCGGCAGCGACCACGAAGGCGCCGTTCTCGATCGCACGCGCGCGGATCAGGATGTGCCAGTGCGCCTCGCCGGTCTGGCGCGTGAAGGCCGCCGGCACGGTCAGGACCGACGCGCCAGCCATCGCCTGCGCACGAAAAAGCTGCGGGAAGCGCAGATCGTAGCAGACCGCCATGCCGAGCGGGATGCCCTCGCCGATATTGGCAACCACCGTCTGCCGGCCGGCCTCGTAGGTCGCCGATTCGCGCCAGCTTTCGCCATTGTCGAGATCGACGTCGAACATGTGGATCTTGTCGTAACGTGCCCGAAGCGCGCCGTCCGGGCCGATCAGGAAGCCGCGATTGGCGACCTTGCCGTCCGGCAGCGCAATCGCCGTCGAGCCGATATGGAGCGTGATGCCAAGTTCGCGCGCGAGCGCCTTGCCCCGCGCCAGTACCGGATCGTTTGCTTCGTCGCGCAGCATCGCCTTCAGCGCGGCTCGGTCGCGCACCAGCGCGCCGGTCATCTCCGGCGTCTGCACATAGCGCGCACCCCGGCCCGCGGCCTCGCGGACCAGCGCGTCCATAGCCTCCACATTGCGCCCGATATCGGTGCCCGAGCGCATCTGGACGGCGGCAACTGTCAGGCTCATGCCGGATTGCTCCTGATGCCGGCCTCTGCCAGCATCGGGTCGAGCTTACCGGCAGCATCCAGCGCGTGAATGTCGTCCGAACCGCCCACATGGCGATCGCCGATGAAAATCTGCGGGAAGGTCGAGCGTCCCGAGCGCGCAATCATCTCCTCTCGCAACTCCTGCGAGATGCTCGCATCGTGTTCGGTATAGGTGACGCCCTTCTTGTCGAGCAGCCGCTTGGCCGCCGCGCAATAGCCGCACATCATCCGCGTGTAGATCGTGACGCCTTGCATCGTGCCCGAACCCCTTCTTCCAATCCCGCTTATATAGTTTCGCCGATCTCGGCGGCAAAGCCCCCGGGCAGGGCACGGGCAAATGTCAGGACGTCGACCGATGCAGCGCCCTTGCGCATCAGCATACGGCTGACGGCACTGACCGTCGCGCCTGTCGTGTAGACGTCGTCGATGAGCACGATGCGGCGCGCCCGAACGCCGTTGACCGCGTGATCGGGCACCTGGAAGGCCCCCCGCACATTGGCAGCCCGCTCCTTTGCCTTCAGCCCGACCTGCTGCTGCGTGTTCTTGCGCCGGACGACCAGCCCCGGCTCGAAAGCGATCCCGCTCTGGACCGATACCGCTCTTGCAAGCTCCGCCGACTGGTTGAAGCCGCGGCTGAAGAAGCGCCTGCGGTGCAACGGCACGGCAACGAGCACGTCGGCGTCGGCCAGGCTCTCGCGCCCGGCTCGCATCATCCATCCTGCCATCCAGGGGGCGAGTTCCGTGCGGCTTCGAAACTTCAGGCCTTGCACCATCGCGCGCGCGACGCCGTCATAGCTGACGGCCGACCGCGCCCGACGAAACGGCGGTGGATCGGCGATCGCCGCGGGCGAGATCGAACCCTCGCCGTGATCGTGATCGAACGGCACGCCGAGCACAGCGCACCACGGTTCTTCGAGAAACCGCAGCTTCGACCAGCACGCGCCGCACAGAGTGCCGGGCTTGCTGACGTGGCGACGGCAACCTCCGCAGACCGGAGGAAAGAGCAGGCGCCCGAGCGCAAGCGCGATCGGTGCGGCATACCCCTTGAACTCGGCGATGCGATCGGCCACCTCAAGCCTCCAGCCCGACCCGACTGTAGGCGCAAGGATGGGCGAACGCCAAGCGGAGCGTGATATGGAGCCGATCTTCGACAGCGACCTGCATGCGATCCGGCGCCGCCGCGCCCGATCGATCGGGGATGACGGCGCGCTCTATCTCGCCCGCCGCGCCGAAGAAGAACTGGAAGACCGCCTAGCCTCGGTCAGCCGCCGCTTCGAGGACGCGGTGACGCTGTTTGCCGCCCGTCCTCACCCTGCGGCCGTTGTCGAAGCGTCGGGCAAGGCCGCGAAGGTCAGCCGCGTCGAGGACGAGCGCGTCTTCTCGGCAGGCGACGCAGATCGCCTCTGCCTCCCCGACCCGCTGCCGCTCCCACCCGCCTCCGTCGATCTCGCCGTCAGCCTCAACCTCCTCGACACCGTCGACGATCTTCCCGGCGCGCTCATCCAGATCCGACGGTCGCTCCGGCCCGACGGGCTTTTTCTCGGCTGCATGGCGGGCGCCGGCACGCTCGCGGAACTACGGGAATCGCTTCTGGCGGCCGAAGCGATGCTGTCGGGTGGCGCTGCCCCGCGCATCCATCCCTTTGCGGACGTGCGCGACGTCGGCGCGCTGCTGCAGCGGGCCGGCTTCGCACTGCCCGTCGTCGATCTCGATACCGTGACGGTGCGCTACCGCTCGCTTTCGTCGCTCGTCGCCGACCTGCGCGCCATGGGCGCCACCAGCATCCTGCATGCCCGCAGCCGCAGGCCGGCGCCGCGCGAACTCTTTGCGCTCGCCGAGGCGATCTATGCGGAACGGTTTTCGGACGCCGACGGCAAGCTGCGCGCGACGTTCACGACGATCTGGATGTCGGGATGGGCGCCTGCGGAAAACCAGCCGCAACCGGCAAGGCGCGGTAGCGCGACGGTGTCCCTCGCCGACGCTCTGAAGATTTGAGGATCAGTCCTGTGGTGGCACTTCGCCGCCATTGTTGAGCGCCTGGGAGAGGCTGCTCTCGTTGCTGCCCCACATGAAGGCGATCGAGGCCCCGACCTGGCTCATGCCGCCGATGATCGCCATCGCGAGGACGGCGACGATCAGGCCGTACTCGATGGCCGTGGCGCCGCTGGCGTTCCTGGAAAATCGGCTGAACATCGGGTACCCCGTTCTTTACTCGGGGCGACCCTACGGTTTCGCGATTAAAACTGGTTAACTGCCCAACCGCGATCCGTCGGCATGGTTTCCGAAGCGTTTCCGCTCAGCAGTCGCCGGTACGCGACCCGTTTTCGCGGATGATGCACAGCGAATCCGGCATGGGCTGCAGCACGCTCCGGCGCTCGGTGTAGGTTCCGCGCGTGGCGATCGAGCCCGTCGACATCGTGTCGACTCCAAGCGGCGCCTGCGCCATGGGGCGTGTCTCTTGTTCGGCGATCGGTGCGAGGATCAGCGCCAGGGCGACGCCGGCCGACCCGAAGAGCAGGGCGAAGCGCAGCATGCCGGCCCCTGTCGAGGAAAGGCCGACGCGCCGCAGGTTGAAATCGCCGTCATTCTCGTTGCTCATGCCCAAAATCCCCGTCCGTGCGGCGCAATTCCACACGCGGAAATTCGCATGACACGCTGAATGGCCGGTTAACGCTGGGGGATGCTGTCGATCAGGAGCGGGATCAGCGGCTCGTCGGCCGGCGGCATCGGATAGTCGCGCAGGGCCTGCGGCCGCACCCATTTGATGCGCTGCCCTTCGCGCGGCACCGGGATGCCCTCGTAGCGCCGGCAGACATAGAGCGGCATCAGGAGATGGAAGGTCTCGTAGGTGAAGCTCGCAAATGTCAGCGGCGCGAGGCAGGCGACCTTCGTCCTGATGCCGATTTCTTCCTCGAGTTCACGGATCAGCGTCTCTTCGGGCGTCTCGCCCGGCTCGACCTTGCCGCCGGGAAATTCCCACAAGCCGGCAAGAGATTTTCCCTGAGGCCGTTCGGCGATCAGGACGCGCCCATCGGCATCGACAAGCGCGCAGGCTGCAACCAGCAGGATCGGCCGGTTCGTCTCCGCGTCGCTCACGAAACGGGTCCGGCCGGCTGGCGATAATGGTAGGAATAGAGTTCCGAGAACCCGAGGCCGCGATAAAGCGCGAGGCCCGCCTCGTTGTCGGCCTCGACCTGTAGCCACGCTTCGCGTGCGCCCCGTGCGTGCGCCCATTTCAGGGCCGAGCGGATGACGCGGCGGCCATGGCCGCGCCCGCGTTGAGCCGGGTCGGTCGCAACCTCGAAAAGCCCCGCAAGCCGCCCATCCTGGACGCATATCGCCGTCGAGACCGGTCGCCCACGATCCTCGACGACGAACAACCCCACCTCCGGTTGGATCGCTCCGACCAGCTCCGAGAGGCCTGGACGCAGCGTCGGGTCGAGGCTGCCGATGCCGATCGCGGCACTGATGAAGCGGTTCATGTCCTTGAGCGGTATCTGCGTCAGCGCATCAGCCAGCGTCTCTTCGTCGAGCGCCAGCCGCATGACGTGGGAATGGGACGCGACCTGCCAACCGGCCTCGTCGAGCATGGCCTGAATTGTGCGCCCGGCAAGTGGCGACATGCGGAAGGTCAGCGGCCTTCCATAGGCGGCGAACCGGCTTTGCGCCCGCGCGATGCGCTCGACGAGATTGGCGTCGTCGCCGGGATCGAGCGGATTGACCGAGTTCAGGCGACGCGCCGGATAACCCGCCGTCAGCCGGATCGCCCAAGTGCCGTCATAATGCGTCGACGCTGCCGGCCAGGCCCGGAACCCGGCCGCCTCGAAACGACGCACGATGGTGAGGTCGGCCGCGGTCTCCGTTCTCATGCCCGCGATCAGCTCCGATAGTCGCCGTTGATGGCGACATATTCCTTGGTGAGGTCGCAGGTCCAGACCGTGGCCCTACCACCGCCGAGCCCGATCTCGACGCAGATGTCGATGTCCTCGCCCGTCATGTAGTCGGAGACGGCGGTCTCGGAATAGGATGGGTCGCGCTCGCCCTCATGGGCGACGCGGTGCGGCCCGAAATGGATGGCGAGCAGGTCACGATCGGCCGGCTCGCCGGCCTTGCCGACGGCCATCACGATGCGACCCCAGTTCGCGTCCTCGCCGGCGATCGCCGTCTTCACCAGCGGCGAATTGGCGATGGACAGCGCGATGCGCTTGGCCGAGGCGTCGGATTTTGCGCCCTCGACCGTCACCTTGACCTGCTTGCGCGCGCCTTCGCCGTCACGCACCACCTGCAGCGCCAGCACCTGCAGGAGATCGCCCAGCGCCTTGCGGAAACTGGCGAGACGCGCATCCGTCGCGTCCTCGATGCGTGGCGCGCCGCGAGCCACGGCCGCGCCCGTGGCAAACAGCATCAGCGTGTCGCTCGTCGAGGTATCGCTGTCGACGGTCACCGCGTTGAAGGTCGGCTGCACCGCTTCCGACAGCATCGCCTGAAGCGCCGCAGCGCCGATCGGCGCATCGGTCGCCACGAAGGAGAGCATCGTCGCCATGTCCGGCGCGATCATGCCGGCACCCTTGGCGATGCCGTTGATCGTCACCGGCACGCCCGCAAGATCGACCGTCACGGTTGCCATCTTCGGGTAGGTGTCGGTCGTCATGATCGCCTTGGCGGCTTCGTCCCAGCGGCTCCCCACCGCTTCGGACGCCATGCCGGCCAAAAGATGCGTGAACTTCGAGGCGTCGAGCGGCTCGCCGATCACGCCCGTGGAGGCGAGGAAGACGTCGCCTGGCATGCAGCCGGCGGCCTTTGCGGCCGCGTCCGCCGTCATCGCCGTCGATACGCGGCCGCGCTTGCCGGTAAACGCGTTGGCGTTGCCGGAATTGACGACCAGTGCCCGCGCGGTCCCGGCGGGAAGGTTCGCCCGGCAGAAATCGACGGCGGCCGACGGACAGAGCGAGCGCGTGAAGACGCCTGCGGCAGTCGTGCCCTCGTCGAACACCATCATCAGGACGTCGGTGCGGCCCTTGTACTTGATGCCCGCCTGGGCGGTTGCGATGCGCACGCCGTCGATCCCCGGCATCGCCGGATAGGATTTCGGCGCCAGCGGCGAGACGGCGTGCGACATCGTCGGGTCTTCCTGCTTACTCGGCTTCTTCGGTCTCGGCCGGTGCGTCCGCGGCCGGCGCTTCGCCTGCAGCCGGCGCTTCCGGTGCCGGTGCGTTCGCGGCGTCATAGGCCTGCTTCAGCGCTTCGTCGCTGATTTCGACGGTGGCCTCGTCACGCAGTCCGTCGACCGTCTCGACATAGGCCTCGCGCAGCATCAGCGACTGGATCTGCGGCTGCACCTGCTCGAAGGAAGGCGGCTGCTGGGTCCGCTTGTCCTCGACCTTGATCACGTGGAAGCCGAACTGCGTCTGGACGGGATCGGCCGAGTGGCTGCCGGTTTCCATGGCGAAGGCCGCTTCCTCGAAGGCCGGCACCATGCGGCCGCGGGTGAAATAGCCGAGATCGCCACCCTGCGCGGCGGCACCGTCGCTCGAACGCTCGGCGGCGATCTCCTCGAAATTGCCGCCGGCATCGAGCAGGCCGATGATCTCGCGCGCCTCTTCCTCGGTATCGACCAGGATGTGGCGCGCGCGGACTTCCTCCTGCGCCGGCTGCGCGGCGAGCAGTTCGTCATAGCGGGCGCGCTGCGCGGCTTCGTCGATGTTTCCGGCGATCTCGTTTTCGATGTAGGCGCTGTGCAGCGAACGCTGGCGCAGAAGCTCCATGCGCTGCTGGAACTCCGGCGTTTCGGCAAGGCCCGCCTCCTCGGCGCGCGCGGCGAGCAGGCGGATTTCGATGAGCGCGGTCAGCGCGGCGACGCGGCGCTGCTCGGCCGGAAGCTGCGCGAACTGCTCGCTGAGGTCCTCGGAGGCGAGCGTCAGGTCACGTTCCGTGACCGGCTGTCCGTTGACGGTGGCGACCACCGCATCGTCCTGGGCAAGCGCGGTGCCGGCAAGCGTAACGCCAAGCAGAAGAGTGGCTGCGAGCCGTGCCAGCGGCGACGGACGGGCGAAAATGGTCATCAGGATCGACTCCGGTCAGTTGGGAAGATGCCTGCAAACCGGCCTAATGTGGCGGAAATACGCGCTTCTCCGGCAGCCCGGCCAAGCGTTGACATCATGGATGCCCCCTCTTATCTGTCCTTCGATTGTGCGTCCAGAACCCAGTTTTGGGCGCTTTTCTGTCGTTTCCGCCGCGCCGTGCGCGACGGCAGGCGCGGCTGGAGCCCCGGCCGCCACCCCTTGTTCGAAAGGACCATCATGGTCGGCCTTGGCGCTATCGCCCGCAAGATCTTCGGCTCTTCCAATGACCGCCGCGTAAAGGGCCTTCGCCCCCGTGTCGCGCAGATCAACGCCCTGGAAGAGGAGATGAAGGCCCTTTCCGACGAGGCACTACGCGGTCGTACCGACCTCTTCCGCAAGCGCCTGGCCGAAGGCGAGACGCTCGACGATCTCCTCGTCGAGGCTTTCGCGACGGCCCGTGAGGGATCGCGCCGCGCGCTCGGCATGCGCCCCTTCGACGTGCAGCTGATCGGCGGCATGGTGCTGCATGAAAAGGGCATCGCCGAAATGCGCACCGGCGAAGGCAAGACGCTGGTCGCGACCCTGCCGGTCTATCTCAATGCGCTCGCCGGCAAGGGCGTGCACGTCGTCACCGTCAACGACTACCTCGCCCGCCGCGACGCCGAATGGATGAGCCGCCTCTACGGCTTCCTCGGCCTGACGACCGGCATCATCGTCCACGGCCTTTCGGACGAGCAGCGCAAGGCGGCCTACGCCTGCGACGTCACCTACGCCACCAACAACGAACTCGGCTTCGACTATCTGCGCGACAACATGAAGT
>VFQU01001002.1_pt1 | contig 18930 bp, 23 predicted proteins | sample 3512311 | NCBI WGS metagenome assembly VFQU01 (sample SAMN10412377, study PRJNA504923) | tailings metagenome | isolation source: Relicate 3 Philex TSF3 active mining site | place: Philippines: Tuba, Benguet | collected 2017-08-29
CTGGCAGCACCGTCAGCATTCATAACGTTTCATGGCAAGACTTTGAAACGCTTCTCGCTGACTTAGGTGAAAAGCGAAACACGCGCATTGCATACTATCAAGGCACACTAGAAATCATGTCTCCACTGGCCCGCCACGAACGTCCTCACCGAATTATTGCGCATATTCTGACCGTCATTCTCGAATTACAGGGGCGTGACTGGGAAGATTTTGGTTCCACAACCCTTAAACGTCCTGAAGTCGCTGGCATTGAGCCTGATACTTGTTTTTACATTCAAAATGCTCACCGAGTCCAAGGCTGTACTGACCTCGATCTAGACATCTATCCCCCGCCCGACCTTGCCATCGAATCCGATGTCATCTCACTGACAACAGTCAGCGCCTATCAAGCCATGAAAGTTCCTGAAATCTGGGTGTACCGTAACCAGGCTCTAAAAATTAGCGTCCTTGATGGTGATCACTACGTTGACGCTTCAAGCAGTTCAACCTTCCCCGATTTACCCATCACAACTTTGATTCCTCAACTGGTACAAAGTGCGATCGATCAAGGGACGAGCCAAATGCTACGGAACCTTAGAACTCAATTCCGTCAATCTAATGAACCATGAGTAACTTCCACGTTCAAGATGGCTCTGCACCTTACTTCTCTAACTCGATGAGAAATCAAACTTAGAGAAAAGTCTCATCTCAGGAAAGCAAGTTTTAGCAGACAACTTTTTCAGGCGTTGCTCCGATCGGAGTTTGACCGGGCATACCCAAGCCGAAGCCTTGACCGAGGTTGACTCCAATCGATCGACAAAATTCGATGTCTTCTAGGGTTTCTAACCCTTCCGCCAAGACCGTAATTTCAAGCTCTTGGGCAGCTTGAACAAAGCTCTTGACCATGACTTGCTTCATTTCGTATCGGCTACAGCCGTGGACAATTCGACGATCGAGCTTAATCACATCTGGTCGCAACTCGGTACAGTAATGATCGAGCGCAACATTACTTCCTAAATCATCGAGTGCTAATCCGAACCCATTCGCCCGAATTTGGTGAATGACTTTATGCAGATTGGGATGATGGGTCAACGCTTCAACTTCTGTCAGTTCAAATACGATTTGCCCTGGATGCAGACCTAAATCGAGAATCTGCTGAAAATTCTGTTCTAACGATTCGGGATTATGTGCGATCGCATTCGGTAAGACGTTAATAAAAAAGATGGGACGATCAGACTGATTCCATTCTGCTAGGGCTGTTAAGCAAATCGATCGTGCCAAATTATCAAATTCGCGCGTCAAGTTCATCGACAGCGCTGCATCGATCAATTGCTGTCCATTGAACTGTTGCCCTTGAGCATTGCGCGCTCTGGCTAAACATTCATGTGCGACCACCCGACGCGAATCGAGATCAAAAATCGGCTGGTAATTAAAAAATAATTGTTGCTTTGCCAGAACTTGGAAAAACCAGGCGTGTTTGACCAGCTTTGTCATTTGGTGCAGCGGCTGGGCTTTCAGAAATTCATGTAGCAAATGTTGAGCATCTAACGGCGATCGCGTCAGAACATAGCGTGACATCGCTTGACCAATCTCAGAAACTCGCTGGCAAAGCCCAACAAAGAGCGCAGAGAGTTCAAATTCGCTGACTGCACGATAGAGCAGTTGCGGCAAAGCTGCAACTTTCTGAAACCCCAATTGATACAATGCTAAATGCGTTTCTCGATCTCCCGGCTGGACGACTAAATTCAGCGAGGGATTGAATTGATTCTGAATCTGCACAAACAAACACCCTTTCCTTTGCAAGCTGAATGCTAATAATGCAATGGAGATGACCTGATACCCTTCTCAGCACAAGTCGCGAAAAATTTGCTACTTGATTTGGCGGATAAATAATCCGCATCTCCACGGTATCAAGGATTGATCGAATCTTGGGTCATTTGCCCATTACTTCATGTAATTTCCACAATTTGGGTGAAAAATCCGCAAGAAATCCGATGCATGAGATTATTTTAAAGCGCTATTTCGCCCTATATTTTCTATGATTTCCCCGACAATAGAGACTAATCAATGGTCAGAACTGCTTCAGCAAATTCTCGATCGAGATTCTTTATCGATCGAACAAGCTTCAACCCTCATGCAGGGCTGGCTCAATGATCAGATTCCGCCCGTTCTATCGGGTGCGATTTTAGCTGCATTACAGTCGAAGGGGGTTTCAGCCGCAGAATTGGCGGGGATGGCAACGGTTTTGCAGTCTCAGGCACACGTGAGCGATCGCCTGGCTTTCCCTGTGATTGATACTTGTGGAACGGGTGGAGATGGGGCTTCAACGTTTAATATTTCGACGGCAGTTGCTTTTGTGGCGGCGGCAGCAGGGCTGCGTGTGGCAAAACATGGCAATCGATCGGCATCAAGTCGAGTCGGCTCGGCAGATGTTCTAGAAGCGTTAGGTGTCAATTTGGCAGCATCGCCGGATCAGATTCAAGCAGCAATTTCTGAAGTCGGTATTACGTTTCTTTTTGCTCCGGGTTGGCATCCTGCGCTGAAAGTGGTCGCTCCGATGCGACGAATGCTGAAAGTCCGAACGGTGTTCAACCTGCTAGGACCTTTAGTTAATCCGATGCAGCCGACAGGACAGGTCATTGGTGTGTTTAATGCGACGTTACTCGAACCGATCGCGGAAGCTTTGAAAATGTTAGGGAAAGAATCTGCGATCGTGCTTCACGGTCGAGAAAAACTCGACGAAGCAGGACTCGGAGACTTAACCGATATGGCAGTTCTTAATCAGGGACAGGTTGAGTTGACGAGCATTGACCCGCAGGAATTTGGTTTACAGAAAGCTGCGATCGAGTCATTGCGCGGCGGAGATGTGGATGAGAACTCCGAAATTCTCAAATCAGTGCTACAAGGAAAAGGGACGCAAGCCCAACAAGAAGCTGTGGCATTAAATGCTGCATTAGCGCTCCGCGTCGGGCAAGCCGTGGATTCCTATCAGCAAGGCGTCGATCGCGCAAAAGAGGTCATTGCTTCTGGTGCGGCTTGGGACAAACTGAATCAACTGGTGGAATTTCTAAAATAACTATGGCTGCTCTTAGTTGGGAAGAACTGGAAGCTCTGACAGATTTTCAGATCGATCGAGTCAATGGCAATACCAATGCTCAGTCTCGATTGCGTCTGTTTGGCAAGTCCGAATCAGATGTTAGAGTGACGCTATATCGCGATCATCATGCGTGGTGTCCTTATTGTCAGAAAGTCTGGCTCTGGCTCGAAGAGAAGCAAATCCCCTATCGAATCGAGAAAGTGACGATGTTTTGCTATGGGGAAAAGGAGAGTTGGTATAAGCGGAAAGTGCCTTCGGGTATGCTACCTGCGATCGAGCTAGACGGACGGATCATTACTGAAAGCGATGATATTCTCATGGCGCTAGAGCGAGAATTCGGTGCCTTGGGTTGGAGTATGAATGATCCTAAGGTTGTTCCTCTGCGGCGTTTGGAACGGTTGTTGTTTCGCGCTTGGTGTGCGTGGCTCTGTTATCCGGCGAATTCAGCCCGGGAAGACCAGCGCAATCGGGAGCAGTTTGTGCGGATTATGGCTCAGGTTGAAGCAGCATTGAGTCAAATGCCTGGGGCGTATTTCTTAGAAGACTTCGGCATTGTCGATGTGGTCTTCACACCTTATGTAGAACGGATGAATGCCAGTCTTTATTACTACAAAGGCTATTCGATGCGAGAAGAGAATCCGCGCATGTCGGCTTGGTTTGATGCGATGGAAACTCGATCGACCTATCGCGGGACTCAAAGCGATTTCCATACGCATGCGCATGATCTACCGCCGCAAATGGGTGGGTGCTATGAGAATCAAGATCCTCAGACTCAGATCAATCAGTCCCGCGTCGATCGCGGAGCATGGGACGGTTTACCGGATGTGACTTACCCAGAGCCTGAAACGTCTCGTGCGGAGGCATTACATCGGGTGGTGAAGCATCATCAGAACATTATTCGCGTCAATCCGGCAGACGATCGCTTAATGGATGAAGCGCTGCGTTGTGCGTTAACCTTCATGATGACGGGTGAAATTTGTACGCCGCCTGCTGGGTCAGATGTGGCTTTGAGATATTTGCGCGATCGCATTAGTGTTCCGCGCGATATGTCGATTTATGCTGCAAAACGATTGAGAACTGCATTAGAAAAAACGGCGGCATTAGTCGGCAATCAACAGGGTACACCTATTCCTGTTAGGCATCGGCGCGATCAAGATCCAGCGAATTTTGTCAGCTTGTAACGTGCTGCTTTCTCAATGAAGCATTACGATAGAGCAAGCAGCGATAAGTTCTGATCTTCATAGAATGATTTGATTGCGTTAAAGTCTCGTCTAGGCAACTGTTCAACTTGCGATGTTGAACAGTTGCCTAGACGAAGCCAAATCACTTTTGGGGGATTCCCAAATAATAAGCTCAGGTCATGCATGTCTGCATCTTTTGAGACAATCATCAAATCATTGTCTTTTGCATAATCCCAAACAATCGGATCGATTGTTGCTTTCATGCCCACATCTCGAACATGAAGTGAATTTGGAAAAAGATCAATCAAACGATTCGGCAACTTGGGGGACAAGTTTTCATCAAAAAGTAACTTCATGCGGATCAGGGAGCGATCATAACTCGACGCTCACGATCAGTGGCATAAGCAATGCAAGCTTTTAAGTCTTCTCGCGTCAAATCTGGAAAGTCCTCGAGAATTTCTGCTTCGGTCATCTCGGAGGCTAGATACTCAAGTACTTCATAAACTGTAATTCTTAAGCCACGTACGCAGGGCTTTCCACCACGTTTATTGGGTTCAATTGTGAAGAAGTCTCGGTAATTCATAGTTTTAGTCATTCATCATTATTGGCATTTTGGAATAATTTTGTAGCAAGCTTAAAAACCATTGAATGTCTTGCGTGTAATAGCTTTAATCTCTTGCCCCAGATAACCTTTGTCTTTCACCAATAACTCAGTATCGTTTTGTGACAGCAAAATTATTATAAAGCGATCGCTGATTTAGTCGAGCTAGAAAATAATCCTAATTTCGTTAAGAGCCAGAAATTTCATTGCATTCTGCAGCAATATGCTTGTGATTAGCCTGCATGAGCTGCATTGCAGAGTGATCAATTCCCATACCATAACGCCATTCACCGTTGAGATATAACCAAGATGGCACCTGACGCACGAGATTGCGATCGCCCTCCAAACAGATTGTCTCTTGCTGAAGGGCAAGTTTCAGAGGCGTATATCCCATCCAGACATGGGTAAACGCACTCAAATCAGCCGATATTAAGACATCGACTTCAAAGCCTGGATTTTTTTGACATACATCGACTTCTCCACCTTCGATCACCAGCCACCAACTGCGCTGAGTTTTGCGCGTTTTGGTTAATCCTTGAAAGTCAAACTGTAGGACTAGCTTTTGCGAGGGTACAGCCTCAAGGTTCACTCGCCGTCTCATTCCCCACATTAATAAGGCATCATCCAAATCTTCTGGGGCAATTTGTTCACTTCCCCATTGTTGTGCCCAAACACCCATTGCTTCAACAATCGGGCGTAGCGCTTCTCCGGCTGGCGTTAGCAGATACTCATACCCTTGCCCTGTTTCTTTTTCATGGCTCATGACAACACCCATCTTCTCAAGTTCTTTGAGTCGTTGAGATAAGAGGGCACGAGACATTAAGGGCACGCCTCGACTGATGTCATTAAAGTAGCGATTGCCATACAGCATTTCTCGCAGCACAAGGAGCGCCCAGCGATCGCCAACGACTTCCGCTGCCTTTGCTACCGGACAGAATTGCCCATACCCCTTTCTCATAATGCTTTGGGAGAGAATTGCCATCAGGTTCAGATATTGAACTTGTAGCACTTTATTCGCTCAATCAGAATGGGAGCATCACAAGACTTAAAGGAGCCATGATTTATGCCGGAACTACAAACTATATCGATGGTGCAGCAGCAAGTTGTGGATTGGGCATCCCTAGCAGAATCTTTAGGTAAACAGTTTGCAGCACGAGAAACTGAAGCAGATGAATCAGACTTATTTGTTGCTGATAATATTGCCAGATTAAAATCAGTTGGCCTGACTGCTGCGGGCGTTCCAAGTGAACTGGGTGGAGGGGGTGCTAGTTATGCTGATCTCTGTACTGTACTGCGTATCTTAGGACGCTATTGCAGTTCAACTGCGCTTGCCTTTTCAATGCATACCCATCAGGTGATGATACCGACTTGGCGATGGCAACATCAAAATGCTCCAGTGGATGGATTGCTCAAACGAGTCGCGGCTGAGCAACTTGTGCTGCTGAGTAGTGGTGGTTCAGATTGGTTACAGAGTGCTGGTACGGCTGTCAAAGTAGAGGGTGGATTTCTAATTAGCGCTCGTAAAGTATTTGCGAGTGGTGCGCCTGTGGCGAATTTATTAATGACGAGTGCGGTTTATGAAGACCCAGAATTAGGGTCTATAGTCTTACATTTTGGTGTGCCGATGACTGCTCAAGGCGTTTCGATTGAACCGACTTGGCAGGCGATGGGAATGCGGGGAACGGGTTCCCATGATGTTGTGTTGTCTGATGTGTTTGTCCCGGATGCGGCAGTTGCTCTACGACGGGAACAAGGGAAGTGGCATTTTATTTTTCACCTGATCTCGATGATCGCGATTCCATTGATTTACTCCGTTTATGTTGGGGTTGCAGAAGCGGCGCGCGATCGCGCAGTTCAACTCGCAATGAAACGTCATACCGATGAACATTGCTGCTATATGGTGGGAGGTTTAGACAATGAATTGATGGCGGCAAAGTTAGCGCTTCAGCATATGATTTCTACTGCTGTCGTCAGTCAACCTAGCTTTGAAACTACAAATCAGATCATGACGGGACGGACACTGGTTGCGAAAGCCGTTCTCAATGTCGCTGATCTAGCAATGGAAGCTGCGGGGGGAAGTGCGTTCTATCGCAAACTGGGGCTAGAAAAATTGTTCCGTGATGTGCAGGGAGCGCGCTATCATCCTTTGCGGGAAGAGGCTCAGCGCAAGCTGTCGGGACAACTGGCACTCGGGTGGGATACGTCTTCTTTGTAGAGCAGTGTCTTTTGTGTAGAGCGATCTATTGTTTAGAGAGTAAAAAATAGATCGCTCTTTTACTGCCAACTTTCTAAGTGAGCGGCGGCGAGTAACTTTGGCAATTCAATATCTTGCAACTGCTCCCTGCATTTGGATCGATGTTATGCGTCGTCATCGCTATTCACAACAGCAATATCGAAATGAAGTACATCTTCGCGTGTTCCAAGCTTTGTATAAAGTGCGATCGCAGGATCATCCACAAGGTCTGCCTGCACGAAAATAACATAAGCTGATCGCGCTACAGCAATCTTCTTCAGTTCCTGGATTAATGCGGTAGCAATGCCTTCGCGTCGATGCGCTGCTGCAACAGCGAGATCGTAAATATAAATTTCACTACGCTCCTGCTCAAACTTCTGAAGTTCATAAGCAGCAAGACCTCCAACGACTGAACCATTCTTTAACGCTGCAAGCGCGATGAAATAATCGCTGCTGAGCAACCGCTTGAGATAGGTATGACTTGGGCGAAATGAGTTATAGGTATCAACTTCGTCGAAAGCCTCACCGAAGGTAGCTAATAAGTCTTCCATCAGTGTCAAGTCGTTGGAGGTAAGCTGACGAATGCTAATTGGCTCAGAAGATGGCGTTTTCATATCTATTGATTGGGGCAACGCAGAAAAATGATCGGTGAAAATGTATAATGTCTCGCTTTACTTGCTGCAAGGAGCTTTCGGACTTCAATAATCTCGGTTCTAAACGGCCGGGTGTGGGTTGTTGGGCATAGCTACTATATCCTTCTCAAACCTTTATCTTTCTTAAACCTATCTTATTAGCGCCAATTGTCTAATACAAAAACGTCTACTCGATTGTAACCAGGCTCGTTTGGTCTCTGCATAACGACATCTACAGGTTCAGTGTAGAAAACGTTGAGCAAGCATCTTGGTATAGGCTGTCTCATGACTCGTATTCACTCCAGCAACTAGATGCAGCAGTTTTTGTACGGTCGGTGTGCAGAGGGAGTTATGGGTAGACAAGAGCAGTACCGGAATGATCAATTCCCACACCATATCGCTATTCACCCTTGAGATATAACCAAGTTGGCACCTGACGCACGCGATCGCCCTCAAAACAGTGCCATAAATCACACGATGAGGGGAGCAAAACGATGCGTTGGCAGAAACGCTACATTGTGAAATTAGCCTCCTCACAGATTTGCGATCAGAATGGGCGCACCCGTATGTTTTTGAGGAGCATCGCTATCTTCAATTGTGACTGCAACTTTCGTCACCAGTTTTTTAGAACGGTAGGCTTTGGGAACTGAGAGCGTTTGGGAAAATTCGCTGCGATCATTAACCTGGAAAGCTTCTGTCAAGATTGCCTGTTTCTGGTCTGTAGTGAAGGGGGCATCTGGTTTCAAAACAGTCCATAACGCATAAACTTTGCCCGGGGGTAGAGGCGGTAAGTTCTTGACGACAAGCGTTGCTTCTAGTGTGTTTGGATTGACCACCATTGTTGCAGAACCCTGGTTACCACTCGTTGCATCTAGAATATAAGTCAGTGCCGCATAGCGCTGTGTTTCAGTTTGGCTAGTTTGTAGAGCTTGCCGCAACCCGTAATTGTTAATTCCTAACGCAACAATCAGGACTGCTGCCGCAACCTCCATTCCACTTCGCCAAGAAAGAGATCGACCCGGTCTGGAGACAGTCCGTATGCTGGTTTTAGAATTAGCTATCTGGGCATTCTCTAAAATCATGGAACGTAGAGAAATTGGAGGTGCCAACTCGGGTGAAACGTGAGACACTTCTAGAGCTTTTTGCATTTGGGTAATTTCTTCTGCGATCGCTGGCTCTCGCTCCAATAAACGCTCAAATTCTGCTGCCTCCTCTGGGCTGAGGTCACCTAGGACATAACCTGCAATGAGTAGCTGTAACTCTTCTGAAGGCATCGACATCGCCATCCCCATCAACTCTTTAGTTTAAACTTGTCAGCGCTTTGCGTAATTTGAGCAGTCCTGTTCTCGCTCTCCCTTTTACCGTACCCAGTGGAATCTCCAGTTGTTTAGCAATTTCTGATTGGCTAAGCCCATCATAGTAAGCCATTTTCAAAATTTGCTGTTGATCGTCTGACAACTGAGCTAAGGCGTTACGGACTTCCTGGGATTGCTCGTGTTGAAAGGCACGCTCAAGCGGAACATTCGGGGCGCTCTCAGCCTGTCTACCCAGTTTCCAACGATCGAGCGTTTGACGCGCACTGTTGCGCGATCTCAATCGATCCCGTGCCCGCGATCGCGTCAAAATTGCCAGAAAAGTACGGAGAGATCCGCGCTTTGGGTCGTAGGTTGTCCCTTTTGCCAGTGTCAGAAAGATATCTTGGGTTAAGTCTTCAGCCTCTTGAGCATTGCTAAGGGTACTGAGTGCGATTCCGTAGACTAACCCGGCGTGGCGATCATAGATCACACCGAGCGCAACAGTCTGACCATTGCTCAATGCCAGAATTAATTCTGCATCTGTCTGGTTCGACTCGGGGGAGGCTTGGTTAGCAGACGGCTCAGACGGCATACACAAAACAATTTGTTTTTGGGGACGAGGGCATAGAGTCGGAAGTTTGCAGAAAACGAATAAAGATGAAAAACACAGGCAATCTCAAGCTCTGGCGCGGCAGAAGCTACCGAATCCGTCCAAGAGTTTGCCCGTGAGTTGGTTAAATTATTCTTGCAAGTATACTACGCTGTTCGCAGAAGGCTACGCTTGCTAGATATCGTTATTGCTGCTTTAGCCCTCATTTTGGCACGGTTTTCAATCAAAGCATCTGGATTAGAGTGCTCGAAAAATGCCGCGCAATTCTCCAGCCCGATTCTGCTTGGTGTGAATATCGACATAGAGGTTGCCTTCAGAGAGTGCCTGAAGCTGTTCAGCCGTCAGAGTATACTCTCCGGCAAATCTACCGCCCATTGCAGTATCGTTCAATGTTACAGTTAGCGCATATTGGAAGGGGCCGTTCTGGTTAGGTTCGCCCCGATGGATGTGAACCGCAGAGGTGATGTTAGGATTCGGAGGATTAACGGGGTCTGCTGCATAGTCACGTAAACCACTAGATAGCCCCCCAAAGTCTCCCCGAACAATGAGACGATCTCCTGCCAATGCTGCGCCAGCTACACCCGTTGCAGAAGTTGAGGGTGCGTTCGGTACTACATTATGGTTCGTCAAGATGGCTGCATAGCGTTGCAAAGAACTGCTAGACATTCCTTGAGCCATAAGAACGGACTCAGCTTCTTGTAAATCTGCCATCAAATGCTGATTGATTGGATTCTGAATCTGGGTTGGTTGAGCCGATTGGAATGTGTTGAAGGATGGTGCAATTTTACTCAAAGAAGCTGCTGTTGAGAGACCGATTATCAATACACAGGCGATCGTGCCAAGCAGAAAATTGGAGAGTAATCGCTTTGTCTTATTCATCAGGACTAGCCTTAGTTAGTAGATTTCTGGCAATAGTACGAAGCAGGCGATGATTTGGATGTATGGGGATTCTAATTTTTTAGTTTTTAGAGAAGAGTATTCGTCGGCTTGCAAACAGAATCGGTTGGGAAAACAGCGTGGCTAAGCGTTCGATGGTGATTCTGTGCTCTCTTTAAAACAGTTCGACTAAGATTTCTGGCATTACGAATTGCCTATTGCACAGTTGAGTGTATCAACAGGTCTGATAAAATGTCGCTCTCATTTGAGTTGTGCGGAGTTGGCATATGCGGCATGACGATTATTTGGACTGAAAGATACTGAATTGTGTGATCTTCCGTTAGCTCTGTTTTAGAGATCGTAGTAATTCCCTTGGTCTTGCATCTCGAATCACAGGATATCGATCGAGGTAATTGACATAAATATAATGCTCGTACTCATACCAATTCATTTCAGCTTTTTCGCGATTACACTGCTGGCAAATCACCCAGAAGTTTCGGAAATCCATTGAGAGCCAAGGATATTGTGCGCGGGGCAATTTGTGATCGATCGTTCTGCCACTTTTGAACGAATATTTCTGATCACAAATCGGACAGTCTCGATCGGAATGTTCTTTGACCCAGGTTTGGCTCTCTAACGTCGTTCCACATTCACTATCCCCATTGACATATCGCCAATAGTCATATTTTCGATAGTCCTCAAAATCCTGAGCCGTCAGCTTGTGATATCGTTTGTTTCCAACTACAGCGGCAAGTTTGAAGAGTTCTTCTAAGCTTTTATCGTCAAGATTCATCGTCTGGGCTTGGGTTTAGAGAAGTCAATGATTTCAGGTTCAGTATCAGGAAATTGTCGATCGACTAATTCTCCGATTTCGGCAACTTCTTTGGCGAGCTTTTGATTAAATTCTTCAATCTCTTCTTGGGTTTGGTATTTCTTGCCAATCCGATCGACTTCGAGAAAGAGTTCTTCGAGTGAGAGATCTTCAGAAGCGCGATCGCTGTCGAGTAATTCCTGGATGCGCTGATACAACGCAATCACATTGTCCCACCCAGTATTCTTGAGTCCGCTTGCTTTTAACAGCGTTTGGCTTTCTTTACTAAGCTGCGATCGAGTCTGTGAGTTTGCTTTCTGCAGCTCACGATAGTTCATGCCTTGAAAAGTTCGTTTCGCCATTATCCGAGCGTCCAACGAAACAACCGAATAATCGCTTTCCGAAGCTGACTATCTTCGTACTGCAACAGTTCTTTGGTATCTCTTGCTAATCGCAGCTTGATCGCATCGACAAACGTTTTCAACGCTTTGTTATCTTTTTTCAATTGCTCATTTGCTCCAACCAGTTCAAGATTCTCCGAAGAGAGCGTCTCAACCTTTGTCGAAAGTTGTTGAACTTCAGTAGAGAGCTTTGCGTACTCTTGTTCTAATTGTTGTTTACGATCGAGTAATTTCAATTTATCAGCTTCGATTAGAGAGATGGATGCCTCTAATTCTTGATACTCAGCCTGCAATGATTTGAGTTCAGTCTCTGCCTTGCTTTTGAGTCTGCCATAGTAAGCATTATTGCTTCCCAAGCTAGAATTCTTGACTGCAAAGGACTCGACTAATTTTGCAGCGCTCGGCTCAAGACTTAACACATCTAACAAGCGTTCACACTCCTCTTTGCTCAACGCTTGACTAATATTTTTATTGATTCCGTATTTTGCTTTCAAAACACTTTGAAGCTGATCCTTTGATGCCATACTCGACCTCGTAAGCTTCACTTATTATACGAATTCAACGAATCCAGAAATAAGTCATACATAAAGTTATCAGTGTCAATGGCAACCCAAATTTCAAATGCTCCAAAAACGATAATCGATATCCTAATCTCCCTGCTGCTTCAATCATGATCAAATTCGCAACCGAGCCAAAAATCGTCAAATTGCCTGCTAATGTTGAACCTGCTGCAAGCCGTAACCAAGATTGAGAATCGTTCTGTGCAATCAAAGGATGCAATAACAAAACGGCTGGAACATTAGAAACGAGATTCGACAAAATTGCAGTCACGCTGAGAAATTTAGCTGGATGATCAATCGCTTGAGTCAGTGGTGCAAATACATTCAAATCTTGGGTCGCTTTGGTGAGAATAAACAATCCCGAAAATAGAACTAACAAATTCCAATCGACAGGTTGCAGTAAGCGATCAGGCTTTAACCTCCGAGTAACCAACAAAATACTAGCAGCGACCAAAGCACATTCCGCTAAAGGCAATCCCACAACAAATGCAATCAACATTGCTGCCGTCACGCTCACAGTTTTGAACAACAAAGGTCGATAGACGCGAGGTTGAGGCAGCGAAAATTCTTGTGGAGTCGTCGATCTAACTTCGGGATACATCCAATACAGCAATGCAAGTTGAACGCATAAGCCAAAAATCGCGATCGGCGTGAGTGCCTTAGCAAAGTCCAAATAGCCGATTTTGGAAAATGATCCAATCAAAATATTCTGTGGATTCCCGCTAATTGTGGCAACAGAGCCAAGATTCGTTGCCCCTGCCATTGCTAGTAAATAAGGAATCGGATTGATTCGCAAAGTTCGCGCCAAATCCAAAATCAGCGGCGTGAAAATCAGTGCCATTGCATCATTCAGAAAGAAAGCCGATAATGCAGCGACTCCAAAAGTAAGAACGGTGAGTAACCCGAATGGACTATGGGTAATGTTGAGAAGATGAGCGATCGCCAGTTGAAAAAATCCAGCTTGTGACAAGCCTGCATTCACAATCATCGTGCTGAGCAAGAATACAATCGTGGTTACATCGATTGCGCGCCAAGCGTCTTGCAGATTCAATACGCCTAAAGCAATGAGAAATCCTGAACTTGCAAGTGCTATTGTGGCGCGATTCATGCGCAGTCCAGGGAAAGAACCAATCGCTAAGCCGAGATATGCGATCGCAATCACGAAATACTTCACCAATAGACGGTTTCTCCCCCTTCTTTAGACAGTTTTCCCCCCAAGACAGCTTCTCTAGGATTTGACATGATAGAAAGCATCAAGTGAGAGCACACCAAATTATGAAGCTTCCATTTTACGATTGGTATCGCAATCTCGTTCGCAACTCGAAATACCGTTGGTTGATTATTGCAGGAACCCTGGTTTACTTGTTTAGCCCGATCGACTTACTCCCTGACATGATTCCTCTGATCGGTCAGATTGACGATACCGTCGTTCTCGGCTTACTGGTTGCTGAAGTCTCTTCAATGCTAATGGATCGTCTCAAAGCCCAGAAGGGTACAACGACCGCAACGGTTGATGGCACACCTGCTGAAGCAGTCGATGTTGAAGCAAAAACGATCAGCTAAAAAAATTGGGAGAATGGGGGAGTTGGGAGAAGTGATTTCTTATCCCCCATTCCCCTAATTCCCCACTCCCCTAAGCACAAACTCAAGCACAAAAAAACGGGCTAACTACAAAAGCTAACCCGCCAGCTTGGGAACGCGCAGAGAAACTAATTTTGAACGACCAACTTCACGTTAGCGTTGTTCAAGCCAGGGCGCTTGACTTCAGCCAAGGTCTTGTTAACCGCATACTTCTGGTTGATCGAATTGATCAATTCGGTTTGATTGTGCTTCTTCGCTACACCCCAAAGGTCAGCGATCAAATCGAAGGAACCATCAGCGTTCCGCGACCAGCCCAAATCATACTCGCCATCGAGAACTGCAACGATGTCAGAACGAACCCGCTGACCGTTGTAGCCGCGAACATCAGCTTCGGTCTTAACCGAGATGCCCAAATCGCGCAGAGAAGACTTGAGGATTTCTGCGTCGGTGATCTTGGTGCGAAGAGTGCTAAAGTGAGACATTTTAGGGTTTCCTCCGTGGAAAGTTGAAAACAACGACAACGTTTAGGTTTAGATGTTTTGAGGCTTACATGCTCAAAAAATGGTTTGTGCATTCAAGCTTTCAAAACGGTGTTCAAACTGCTGGTACTAGCCCAGCCCTTCATCCTGTTGGGAAGACAGGAGAAAGCCTTTTAGAACTCCAGCCGCTGATATTCAGCAACTGATGCTGCCGCAGGTCGCGCGCGCTGCCTAGCCCAATCCCGAAGGGCTGTTACCTGCTCAGTCATAGTCTTGGACAACGGCATTGTGGCTCTTGATGCCGCAATGATGTCCAATTGAGTAAACTCTCGATCTTGAGCAAAAGCTTCATACATCGCTGCAACTAATGCTTGCTCAATTTCAGCGCCAGAAAATCCATCACAGACGCTTGCTAACTGGTCGAGATCGAAGCGTTCAATTTCTCGTCGGCGTTTTGCAAGGTGGATTCTGAAAATTTCTTTCCGCTCTTCTGCATTCGGCAGATCAACAAAGAAGATCTCGTCGAATCGTCCTTTCCTTAAAAACTCGCTAGGTAAACGTTCAACCCGGTTTGCAGTTGCCATCACAAACACTGGAGAAGTCTTCTCTTGCATCCAGGTCAGGAATGAACCGAAGATCCGGCTTGAAGTTCCACCGTCTGAATCGGCTGATCCGGACGTTCCAGCAAACGCTTTGTCCATTTCATCAATAAACAAGATCGCCGGAGAAATCGATTCAGCAGTCTTCAAAGCATTTCGCAGGTTCGCTTCTGATCGACCCACCATCGAGCCATCATAGACACGACCCATATCTAATCTCAGCAAGGGCAATCCCCACAATCGGGAAGTTGTCTTGGCAATGAGAGATTTTCCACACCCCGGAACGCCGAGAATCAACATTCCTTTCGGCTGGGGTAATCCATACTCTCTCGCTCGCTCAGTGAAGGCGTTCGATCGCTGTTTTAGCCAGTGCTTCAATTCGTCTAAGCCACCAACTGCCTCAAGCGTCTCATCTTCTTCCATGAACTCTAGGATGCCGTTCCGACGAATCAGCTGCTTCTTCTCAGAAAGAACAATATCAACTTCTTCTTCGGTCAAACGCCCGTTCGTAACCTGAGCCTTACGGTAAACTTTTTCTGCCTCATCTCGCGTCAACCCTAATGCTGCTTTTAACAACTTCTCGCGGGTTTCAGTCGTAATGCGGCGATTTCGGATCTGATCTAATTGAGTAGTGAGAACCTGATTCAACTCAGTCATCGTTGGAAGTGGGAAGTCCAGAACGATAACCTCTTTCTCTAGCTCAATCGGAACCGTTTGAACCGGAGACATTAAGACGATCGCTTTTTGCGTGCCTTTGAAAGATGCGATCGCATCGCGCAGCCATCGATTCACAGCGGGCGAATCAATAAACGGATGCAAGTCTTTGAAAACAAAGAGTCCAGGCTCTCGCTGGCGCATCACCCACTCGATCGCGGCTTCGGGAGAAACCGTATTGTGCTGGGTCACACTGCGGGGCTGACCATACTCGACAATCCCGTGAGTCACCGTCCACAAATACAATCGCTTGGGGGGCTTGGTTTGGGCAAGCAGGGCAAGTGCTTGCTCTGCCCGTTCCTCTTCTGAGGTTACAAGATAAATTAGAGGATATTGAGCCTGTAATAGGATGTTTAACTCTTCTTGCATAACCGCGACCCACTAGAGTGTAAAGCGAACCTGTTCAGGCTGCGAACGCTACTGAGGATAAATCCTTAGCAGGGAACGACCACCTTTTCCTCACTGGAAGATCCGATCGAAACGGTCGATAGCTCATCTTCGAGAATGATGTCTGAGTTTTGCCCTAAAGCGGTCAGTTCACCATTCTTTAAAACAACCGGAGTGGTACAACTGGGACAGTCATAAATCCGGTGAGTTTGTCCATGAGCTTCCTCTTGCTCAACTACCTCCGGGTATGTGAGGTAAAAGCTGAGTGCCCTCTCTGCGAGGACGGACATTGCCTCTGAACTCATTGCAGCTTGGATTTTTAGCTTGCGGTGAAGTTCGGGCGGAAGATACAACGTAACTTTCTGCTTGTCTTGCATAGAACTTTCAGTCGTTTTACCCGGGTATGTGATTACGATATCTGCCTAATCTCAGGCTGTCAAGACAGTATGCCCGCATGACAGCATTATTGTTACAATCATTTACATTATGAAGCAAGGTTTGAGTTGGATTTTGATAAGTTTGATAGGTTTGACAGGGTGCAATGACTTGCCGTGGAGCAGTTCGCAGTCTCAGCAGGAGCGGCTTCCCGATCGCTGGCAGACTTACCGAAATGAGCGGTTTGGCTTTGAGTTTTTGCATCCAGAGGGATGGATTGATTCGATACCGCCAGAGGCTCAAGATGGGATTGCGTTTAGTGATCCGAGAAATCCCGGTGTAGAGATTCGGGGCTGGGCGGAGTTAAAGCGATCGACCGATAAAAAATCTCAGAATCCGAAGTCGAACTTTACGACTGATCAGGGGGTTCCTGCGCGTTTAGATATCGCGGTTGAGAATCAGTCGAGTGTGATGACGTTGACGATTCATCAGAAGGATGTGGAATATCACTGGCGGGCGACGGCTCCGACTGTGCAGTTTGGCAATTACTATCGATTCTTTGACTTTATTGCCAAGCGATATCGCGTCTCACAGTGATAGGATTCTGTTTTACAAATTTCTGTGCAGGTAGATGGATCTCCACTGAGATGTAGAGAAACGAAGATCGACACTTTTGTACAGAATCAATTCAAGAGGAAATCGGGAATGCTGGCGAAGCGAATTTTGCCTTGCTTGGACGTGAAAGCAGGGCGTGTAGTCAAAGGAGTCAATTTTGTTGATCTGAGAGATGCAGGCGATCCGGTGGAACTTGCACAGGCTTATAACGAAGCGGGTGCGGATGAATTGGTGTTTCTTGATATCACCGCGACTCATGAAGATCGCGACATTATTTATGATGTGGTGTATCGCACAGCAGAACAAGTTTTTATTCCACTGACGGTTGGCGGTGGAATTCAGAATCTCGACACGATTAAGAAATTATTGAGAGCCGGAGCCGATAAAGTCAGTATTAATTCGGCAGCCGTTCGAGATCCGGATTTGATTAATCGAGCCAGCGATCGCTTTGGAGTCCAATGCATTGTCGTTGCCATTGATGCGCGTCGTCGCCAAGATCCTGAAAATCCAGGTTGGGATGTTTACGTTCGAGGTGGACGGGAAAATACCGGAATTGATGCTGTCTCTTGGGCAAAAGAAATGGCACAGCGGGGTGCAGGAGAATTGCTGATCACCAGCATGGATGCGGATGGAACGCAAGCCGGATACGATTTGGATCTGACTTCAACGATCGCGTCTCAAGTCGAAATTCCTGTGATTGCCTCAGGAGGTGCAGGAAATTGTGAACATATTTATCAAGCTGTAACAGAAGGTAAAGCTGAGGCGGCTTTATTAGCGTCTTTGTTACATTACGGTCAGTTAAGCGTTCAACAAATAAAGACATACTTAAGCGATCGTGCAATCACCGTTCGAGCGACATAGAATGACGAGACTCAGAGCGGACGAGCATTTTCAAAATCGACTGATAAGAATCTGCTACCACCAAGATTAGAAAAATGCGATTCAAATCGTGTTTCTACAGGGATGCTCTTTTCTGAGCATCTGTTACAATGTGTAAACTATGGTGATAACAATCTTATTTATTGTCATTGCTCTTGTAGCTTGGGCATTGCACCTAATGCAAGAAGCGATCGAGCAAAAAGAGTTTTCCCTGATGCTGGCTGGCACATTGGTCGCAGTGGCAGCATCAGCACTGGTTGGTGTCTATTTTGTCATGGGCAATTACATGGGATATGTGAGTCATCTCTCTCCCCGTGAGACTGCCTTGAATCAAGAAGCCTACGAGTCGGTTGCCCGCTATTTAGAAGAACAAGATCAGATGTATATGAGTGCTTCGGCATCTCGCTCAATTTCTCAGGCTGTGCGAAACATTTCGCCATAAATTCGATTACGATAAACAAGTGTTATGAAATTTTGACAAATGGGGTAAGTCGTCTTACGCCATTTTTTAGTGGGATTTTTATGAGTTATTACATCGCTCCCCGTTTCCTCGATAAGCTTGCGGTTCATATTACAAAGAACTATCTGGCGCTGCCGAATGTGAAAGCACCTCTAATTTTGGGCATTCACGGGCGCAAAGGAGAAGGAAAATCGTTCCAGTGCGATCTGGTGTTTGAGCGCATGGGACTTGAGGCAGTTTATATGTCAGCCGGGGAATTAGAAAGTCCTGATGCGGGCGATCCAGGACGGCTGATTCGACTGAGATATCGAGAAGCAGGCGAATTGGTGAAAGTTCGCGGCAAAATGGCAGTTCTGCTAATTAATGATTTTGATGCGGGTGCGGGACGAGTTGATCAGTTCACGCAGTACACCGTCAATACGCAACTGGTGCATGGAACGTTGATGAACATTGCGGATAATCCGACTAATGTTCAGCTTCCCGGCAGTTATGATGCCGAGCCGACGCAGCGGATTCCGATTATTTTGACCGGAAATGATTTCTCGACGTTGTATGCGCCGCTGAC
>VFQU01001004.1_pt1 | contig 18899 bp, 16 predicted proteins | sample 3512311 | NCBI WGS metagenome assembly VFQU01 (sample SAMN10412377, study PRJNA504923) | tailings metagenome | isolation source: Relicate 3 Philex TSF3 active mining site | place: Philippines: Tuba, Benguet | collected 2017-08-29
CACTGTGCTCGCCCGCCACGGTGCCGCCGCGCAAGGTTGCAAAACCGATCGCGCCTTCACGACGCGCGCCGGTGTTGCCGTGCCGCCCGCTTTCGATATTGTCGGCTAAGGCGATCCCGCGCGCTTCGGCGGCGGCCTCGCCCAGCAGCTTGGCCGTCCCCGAAGGCGCATCGACCTTCATGCGGTGGTGCATTTCAAGCACTTCAATATCCCACTGCGCATCCAGCCGCGCGGCGGCCTCGCGCACCAGATAGGCTAGCAGCGTGACGCCCAAGGAGAAATTGCCGGTCTGGAGCACAGGCACATGCGGTGCAGCCTCGGCGAGCAGCACGAAATGCGCCTCCTGCAAGCCGGTAGTGCCGACGAGAATCGGAATCTTCGCCGCCCGCGCCGCCGCCAGATTGACGCCCAGCGCATCGGGCGCGGAAAAATCGACGAGGCAATCGCATTGCACGGCGTGCGGCTCGGGATTGCCGCCTTCGTCGATGCCGACCTGCAAGCGGTGCCCCGCTTCGTGGATCGCCGCGGCGAGCGCCTCGCCCATCCGGCCCTTGTGACCGATCACTCCGAATTTCAGCATCAACTTTTCCCTGATTCGTCATGCTGAACTTGTTTCAGCATCCATCCCGCGTCTAGGCTCACTCCGCGCTCTTGGAGCGATGGACCCTGAAACAAGTTCAGGGTGACGACAAGAGGATGAAATGGCGCCACCTCGCAACATCGTCATCCTGACCGGCGCGGGCATTTCCGCGGAAAGCGGGATCGACACCTTCCGTTCTGCCGGAGGGCTCTGGGAACAGCACCGGGTGGAGGATGTCGCCACGCCCGAAGGCTTTGCCCGCGATCCCGATCTGGTTCTGGGCTTTTACGATATGCGCCGTGCGGCACTGGCCGATGTTGCCCCCAATGCCGCGCACCGGGCGCTGGCGCGCCTTCAGGCGGCATATTCGGGCGAAGTGCTGCTGGTGACACAGAATGTCGATGATCTGCACGAACGCGGCGGAGCGGGGCAGGTGCTGCACATGCACGGCGAGCTTAAAAGCGCGCTGTGCACCGCCTGCGGCACGCGCAGCAGGTGGGATCGGGCATTGATCGAACGCCCGCCCTGCCCGGTTTGCGCGGCGCCGATGCTGCGCCCTGATGTCGTGTGGTTCGGCGAGATGCCCTATGAGATGGGCCGCATCTATCAGGCTCTTGAGGTCTGCGATCTGTTCGTAAGTATCGGCACCAGCGGAGCGGTCTATCCGGCAGCGGGCTTCGTGCAGGAGGCGCGGGCCGCGGGCGCACATTGCCTTGAACTCAATCTTGAACCCAGCGAAGGCTCGCACCTGTTCCACGAGACGCGCCTTGGCCCCGCCAGCGTGCTGGTTCCGGAGTGGGTGGATGAGGTGCTAGCTTGCTGACCCGCAGGCCTTGCACGCTGGGTCTTTGGCAATCCTGATGGTGCGAAGGCCAGGGGCAAGGCCATCGAGAATGTGCATCCGGCCCCATTGCGGATCGCCCAGCGTGCTGATCCCGTGGAGCAGCACACGGACCACCTGAAGCGCGGCAAAGCTGCCCGCCCATCCAGCCATCGCGCCCAGCATGCCATCTTCGGCGCAGGTATCGCAGTCCTCGGCATCGAAGGCATCGCCGACATAGCATCGGTAGCAGGCCTCGCCCGGCAAATGCCCCGCGAACGCGCCGACCTGTCCCTGAAACCGGCCCACCGCGGCTGAGACCAGCGGGATACCGGCCGCAACGCAGGCATCCGAGACGGCAAGGCGGGTGGCGAAATTGTCGGTCCCGTCCACCACCACATCACCGCCCGCGATAAGGTGCGCCGCGTTGTCAGCCGTGATACGCGCATCGGACACATCAACGCTTAGCGCATCATCGAAATTCGCCAGCCAGCGCCGTGCCGAAACCGCCTTGCCGTGGCCGACATCGCGCGTGGTGAAGATCGTCTGGCGTTGCAGATTGCTGACATCAACCACATCGCTGTCGACGAGGGTCAGCCGCCCGATCCCGGCAGCGGCGAGATATTGCAGGGTTGGCGAGCCGATCCCGCCAAGGCCAATCACCGCCACGCGCGCGCCCGCAAGCCGCACCTGGCCTGCACCGCCCACTTCGGGCAGCACGATATGGCGGGCAAAGCGTTCGAGACGGGCAGCGGGCAAGCTCATGGCTACAACCTGTTGGCAGGCTGTGGGCGGCCTGTGAATAGGCTGTGGGTAAGTCGGCCCGAAGCCTGTGGGCGTGCCTGTGGAGAAGTCTGTGGGCAGGGCGATGAAAACCCTGCCCGCAAGGCTGCAAAGGTTCAGCTTTCGAGTTGCCTGAGCAGGCTGCGCACATCGCCGTCAATATCGGCATCGCGCGCGCGCAGATCCTCGATCAGACGCACCGCGTGGATCACCGTGGAATGATCGCGTCCGCCGAACTTGCGCCCGATTTCGGGATAGCTGCGCGGCGTGAGCACTTTGGAGAGATACATTGCCACCTGCCGTGGGCGCACTACCGCGCGGGCACGTCGCTTGCTGCTCATCTCGGCGCGGTCAATCCGGTAGAACTGGCACACCGTGCGCTGGATTTCGTCGATGGTGATGCGGCGGCGATTGGCGCTGAGGATATCGGTGAGCTGTTCTTCGGCTAGCTGCAACGAGACCTGCTGGCCGGTGAGCTGGGCATAGGCAACCAGCTTGTTGAGCCCGCCGACCAGCTCGCGCACATTGCGTGTAATGGTGCGGGCGAGGAAATCGACAACATCCTCGGGCACATCGAGCGGGGCAAAACGGGTCAGCTTGGAGACAAGGATCCGCTTGCGCAGTTCGATGTCAGCCGCCGCGATATCGGCCACCAGACCCATCGAGAGGCGGCTGAGCAGGCGCGGCTCGACCCCGTCCAAGGCCTGCGGTGCGCGGTCGGCGGCGAACACCAGCCGCTTGCCTTCAGCCAGCAGCGCATCGATGGTGTAGAGCAATTCTTCCTGCGCGCTCGCCTTGCCGATGATGAACTGGATATCATCGACCAACAGCAGATCGAAGCTGCGCAGCCGCGCCTTGAACTCGATCATCTGGCCAGCCTTGAGTGCCTGGACGAATTCCACCATGAAGCGTTCGGCCGAGCAGTAGAAAATCCGTGCCCGCGGGTGCGAGTGGAGATAGCCATGGCCGATGGCGTGGAGCAGGTGGGTTTTGCCCTGACCCGTCGCCGCCTTCAGATAAAGCGGCGAGAATTGCGGCGCTTCGAGCGCAGCCATGCGCTGCGCAGCATTGCAAGCGAGCACATTGGCTTCGCCCGTAACGAAGGCGGCAAAGGTCAGCGTCGGATCAAGCCCGATCGAGCTGGTGAAGCTTGCATCCGCCACCGCACCTGTGGCCATGGCGAGCGCGCTGACCCCATCATTGGCCGGGCGGCGGCCATCATCGATCCTGAGCTCGGGCAGCTGGCGGCGGCCGGGCTGCACTTGAATGTTGACCTTGCGCACTTCGCTGCGCGCGATCTTCCAGGCGAGCTGCAACCGATCGTGAAAACGATCACGCACCCAGTTGGCAGAAAACTCGGTCGGCAGGAACAGATCGAGCGTGCCCGTCTCGCGATCGAGATTGCCGAGCTGGATGGGCTTGATCCACTGGCTGTGCAACTGGTGGCCCAGATCCTTGCGCAGCCCCTGGCTGATATCGGCCCAGTCGGCGGCGAGGTTCACGGCTTCTGAATCTTCCATCAAATGTTCATCGGCATGGCGGCGCGTCGCTCGCGCTTTGTCATTTCTGTGCACCACGTCATCCCCACTACCACTATGCGCCCGGCGCCCTCACCCGGACGGCTTCGTTGATTTACGCGTCAGGCAAAGCTCACCCGTCCCCCGGAACAGGCGTTCACGGTGAAGCTCCCCCTTAGGTTCGGTTGTAAGTGCCCGCGGTGTCCCTCCCCGGGTGAGAGACGACTAAAGAGCGCGCGCCGGGTTTGCGCAAGCCATGAATTTTTAAAAAAACTGAAATAATCCTGTTGACTCGCTGCAACGCCTAGGACTTGCGTTCAAGTGTAGGAAACAAAAGCATAAATGTGCTTTTGTGTGCGCGAATCGTGAAGAATCCTGACATTCTGCCCCCGTGCTCGCGTCACAATGGTCACACAGCAAAGGGGCCGCACCCCTCAAGGTGCAGCCCCTTGGCCTTCAGCCATACGAACAATCCGTAAACACCCTGTGAGGGTATCGCCGAATCGTTCCCTTGTCGCGAATCAGAGCGCGGCGACCCGGCGGGTCAGGCGCGACATCTTGCGCGCCACAGTGTTCTTGTGGAGCACGCCGCGCGCCACGCCGCGCGCCATTTCCGGCTGCGCGGCCTTGAGCGCTTCAGCCGCAGCGGCCTTGTCGCCCGATTCGCAGGCCGCTTCGACCTTCTTGATGAAGGTGCGGATGCGGCTGATGCGGGCGGTGTTGATTTCCGCGCGGGCGGCGTTGCGGCGGATGCGCTTCTTGGCTTGCGGCGTGTTGGCCATGGTGTCTCGTCTGTCTCGCGTTCGGTTGAGGCCACAGGGCGCGGCCGGTGTGATATCTCAGGTATGGTCAAAAGGGGCGAACAGGCACCTGCCCGACCGCCGTAAGGGCGCGCACATATGCGCAAGCGCGCGCGAGGTCAATGATTCCCTCACTTCTGGCACACCGGGCAATACCAGGTGCTACGCCCGCCTTGCACGATGCGGCGGATCACCCCGCCATCCTCGCGCCGACACGCCTCGCCCTCGCGGCCATAGGCATCAAAGCTGCTGGCGAAATAGCCGAGCTCGCCATCGGGCCGGGCATAATCGCGCAAAGTCGAGCCGCCATCGCGGATCGAGGCAGTGAGCACGTCGCGGATCGCGGGGACGAGGCGTTGAAGCTGCGCCCCCGTCACCTTGCCCGCCGCCTTGCGCGGGTTGATCCGCGCCCGCCATAGCGCCTCGCAGACATAGATATTGCCGAGCCCCGCCACGATCCGCTGATCGAGCAAGGCCAGCTTGATCGCAGGCACCTTGCCCGCCAGCGCCGCTTTGAGATGCGCCGCCGACAGCCCATCGCCGAGCGGTTCGGGCCCGAGCGCGGCAAAGGGCGGCCAGACGTCGAGATCGGGCGTGCTCACCAGATCGACCGAGCCAAAGCGGCGCGGATCGCACAACGCAAACCGGTGGCGCGCGGTGGCCATCAGCAGGTGATCGTGGGTTTCGGGCACCTCGGGATCGATTCGCCACCTGCCGCTCATGCCCAGATGAAACACCAAGGTGGCCGCGCGATCGGTGTGGATGAGGCCATATTTCGCGCGGCGCTCAAGGTGCGTGATGCGCGCGCCGGTCATCACCTGCACCAGATCGGGCGGGAAGGGGCGGCGCAGATCGGGCCGATTAAGAGTGAGCGATGTCACCACCTCGCCTTCGAGAAAGCGTGCAAGACCGCGCACTGTGGTTTCGACTTCGGGCAGTTCGGGCATTTGTCTTTGTGTTCCCTCTCGCTCGCGTTGCTTGTGGGGTCGCTTTCGCTCACGGGCCGCCCGCGCCCCCGTCCTTCCAACCGGAGCCTACCGGGTTACTATCCGGGTGGAAGGACGGGGGCGCAGGCGGCGCGGCAAACGCAACAAAAGATGCCTCTAACACCCTTTGCGTTGGGAGCAATTGCCTCTAGGTGGAGGCGCATGAGCCAACAGTCCGAACCCGCAACCGTTTCCTTTGGTTACACCGAAGTCACCCCGGAAGAAAAAACCCGCCGCGTGGGCGAGGTCTTCACCAGCGTCGCGCGCAAATATGACATCATGAATGATGCCATGTCGGCAGGCATGCACCGGCTGTGGAAGGATCGTTTTGTTCGCCGGGTGAAGCCGCAGGCAGGCGAGCAGATCCTCGATATGGCAGGCGGCACCGGCGATATTGCCTTTCGCATGGCGGCGCGCGGCGCGGATATTACTGTGGCCGACATCAATCAGGAGATGCTCGATGTCGGCGCCGAACGCGCGGCGGAACGTGGCAGCGGGGAAGGGGAGGGCAGCCTTGTCTTCACGCGCCAGAATGCCGAGGAGGTCTCCTTCGCCAGCGGCACTTTCGATGCCTACACCATCGCTTTCGGTATCCGTAACGCGACCCATATCGACCGCGCCCTGGCCGAAGCGCACCGCGTGCTGCGTCCGGGTGGGCGGTTCTTCTGTCTGGAGTTTTCGACGGTCGAATGGTCGGGGCTGAAAGAGGCCTATGATCTCTATTCCGAACACCTGCTGCCGCGCATGGGTCAGGTGATTGCAGGCGATGCGGCATCCTACCGCTATCTCGTCGAATCGATCCGCAAGTTTCCGAGAATGCCCGAGTTTGAACGGATGATCCGCACAGCGGGTTTCGCGAACACCAAGGTTGAGCCGATCATGGGCGGGCTGGTGGCGATCCATTCGGGGTGGAAGATTTGAGCGCTGGGCCTGATACACCCCTCCCGCCTGCGGGAGGGGCAGCGAGACTTGGCGCGCAGCGCCTGGTTGCAGCGGGGTGGGAAGCCGCCGCCGCACTACGTGCTCACCCCCAACCCCTCCCGCAAGCGGGAGGGGAGTAAGACGTCATGACCTCCTCGATAACGCACCTTGTCCGCCTCGCGCGCTGGGGCGTGACTCTGGCGCGCCGCCGCGCGCTGGTGGGGATCGAGAATGATCCCAATGCGCCCGCTGGCCTGCGCCAGCTGGTGCGGCTGGCGCGGCTCGCCACGCTGACGGGTAAATCGGGCCCGCGCGATTATGCAGGCGCTTTCCGCGCCATCGGCCCCGCCGCAATCAAGCTCGGCCAGAGCCTTGCCACGCGCCCCGATCTTGTCGGTGAGGAAGCCGCCAACAATCTTCTCAGCTTGCAGGACAGCTTGCCGCCGGTGCCCTTTGCCCAGATCCGTGAAGTGATCGAGAGCAGCTTTGGCCAGCCCATCGACAAGCTGTTTGCCGCAATTGATCCGGTGCCGGTGGGCGCGGCCTCGATCGCGCAGGTTCACAAGGGGCGGACCACCGACGGGCGCGAGGTCGCAATCAAGGTGCTGCGCCCCGGCATCCGCGAAAAATTCGCCCGCGATATCGCCACTTATGAATGGGCCGCAGCCCATGTCGAGGCAATGGGCGGGGAGGCTGCCCGTCTGCGCCCGCGCCTCACCATCGCCAATTTCAAGCGCTGGTCTTATTCCGAACTCGATCTCAGGCGCGAGGCGGCCTCGGCCTCCGAACTGGCGCAGGAGATGGCAGGCGTGGGCGGCTACCGCATTCCCGCCATCGACTGGGATCGCACCAATGGCCGCGTGATGACGATCGAATGGATCGACGGGGTCAAGATCAGCCGGGTCGATGAACTGCGCGCGCGCGGCCATGATCTTGATGCGATCTCGCAAAAGCTGGTGATCAGTTTCCTCACGCAGGCGATCAGCCTCGGATTTTTCCATGCCGACATGCATCAGGGCAATCTTTTCGTCGAGGATGACGGGACCATCGTGGCCATCGATTTCGGCATCATGGGCCGGATTGATCGGCGCGCGCGGCAGTGGCTCGCCGAAATCCTTTATGGGCTGACAACGGGCAATTACCGCCGCGTTGCGGAAATCCATTTCGAGGCGCAATATGTGCCCTCCTACCATTCGGTCGGCGAATTCGCCACCGCGCTGCGCGCCGTGGGCGAACCGATGCGCGGCAAGCCGGTGAAGGAACTCAGCGTCGGGCAGATGCTCGATGGGCTGTTTGCGATCACCCGCGATTTCGATATGCAAACCCAGCCGCACTTGCTGCTGCTGCAAAAGACGATGGTGATGGTCGAAGGGATCGCCACCCAGCTCAATCCCGATATCAACATGTGGGATACCGCAGCGCCCTATGTGCGCGATTGGCTGCGCGACGAATTGGGGCCGGAGGCAGCGTTGGCTGACAGGCTGAAACAGGACACCGAAACCCTGCTGCGCCTGCCCGGCCTGATCCGCCGCATCGAAGAGATGTTCCCGCCCAAAGGCGGCGCGCCCGAACCGCCGCCGCTGCCCGAGATTGCGCTCATCACCGATAAGCGCGAGGGCGGCGGATCGCTGCTCGGCTATGTGGCGGCAGGGCTGGCAGGCGCTGGCGCAATGTGGGCTCTGTTCGCAAGCGGCCTCCTGGGGTAGAAAGCGGCCTCGTAAGTTCTATCTTAACCAAAATGGGCACATCACAGGCTCGCGCGCGTGGGCGCGCTCTGCCGGGGAGACAGGCGAAACATGCAAGGCTGCGGTTTCAGGCACGAGGATGAGGGGCAGGCATGAGCGCTGGCCCCCTTACCGCGCCGCGCATCCTGCTGGTCGTCGGCGGCGGGATTGCGGCCTACAAGGCGTGCGAACTGGTGCGCCTGATCCGCAAGGGCGGCGGCAGTGTCACTTGCGTGGTGACCAAGGGCGGGCAGCAATTCGTGACCCCCATGGCGCTCGCCGCACTTTCGGAAAATCAGGTTTACACCAATCTCTTCGATCTCAAGAACGAGGCGGAGATGGGGCACATCCAGCTCTCGCGCGAGGCCGATCTGGTGGTGGTGTGCCCGGCGACGGCTGATCTGCTGGCAAAGATGGCAGCCGGGATCGCCGATGATCTGGCGACCACCCTGATTCTGGCTACTGACAAGCCGGTGCTGGCAGTGCCGGCGATGAATGTGCGGATGTGGGAACATGCCGCCACCCAGCGCAACATTGCCCTGCTCAAGGCGGCGGGCGTCAACGTGCTCCATCCCGATCAAGGCCCGATGGCCTGCGGGGAGTTCGGCTATGGCCGCCTGCCCGAACCTGAGGCGATTTGGCAGGCCATCGCTGCGCATCTCGGGCTTGCCGTGCCCGAGCCTGCTGCCGCAGCGCCGCGCCCGGTCATCGCCGTCGAAGCGCTTGAGCCGGAAGAGGATTGGGATGAGGCCGAAGACAATGCCGCGCTGCCCGCCGCGCACGAAACCGCGCCGGGCGGGCTGAGCGGACTGCTCTCGCGCCTGATCCCGCGTTCCACGGCCAAGCGCAGCCACGCCGATATCGAGGCCGAATATGCCGCGCTCGGTGCAGAGGCTCCGGCCGAGGAGCCTTTGCCAGAAGAGCCGCTGCCTGCCGAAGGCTTGCCTGATCTGGCTGGCGGACCGCTGCTGGCGAAAAAAGGCGCAGCGGGCGCGGCTCCGCCAATCGATCTGGCGGCGATCAACCACATGGTCGACCCGCGCAAGGCGGCGCCCGAACGCATCGCGCCGGTCGCGCCGGTGGAGATCGAGGCTGAGCTTGGCGATGTGATGGATGGCGGCGATCTGGTCGCGCCCGCTGATTATCGCCCGCTCGATGGCCGCCATGTGCTGGTGACCGCCGGCCCCACCTGGGAAGCGATCGATCCGGTGCGCTATATCGGCAACCGTTCGAGCGGCAAGCAGGGCTTTGCGATTGCCGCCGCCGCCGCCGCACTCGGCGCGCGGGTAACGCTGGTGGCCGGGCCGGTCGCGCTCAAGACGCCGCCGGGCGTGCGCCGCATCGATGTCGAAAGCGCCGAGGAGATGGCGCGTGCGGTGCGCGATGCCTTGCCTGCCGATGTCGCGGTGATGGTGGCAGCCGTCGCCGACTGGCGACCGCGTGACTACGTGGGCGAAAAGATCAAGAAGCGCGGCTCGGCCCCGCCCGCCCTGATCCTCACGGAAAATCCCGACATTCTCGGCGGGCTTGCCACCAGCCGCCAGCGGCCCGAACTGGTGATCGGCTTTGCCGCCGAAACCGAGAATGTGATCGATTACGCCCGCGCCAAGCGCAAGCGCAAGGCGGCCGACTGGATCATCGCCAATGATGTGTCGGGTGATGTGATGGGGGGCGATAGTAACCGCGTCCACATCATCAGCGGCGACGGGGTCGAAAGCCTCGACCACATGCCCAAGAGCGCAGTGGCGATGGCGCTGGCTGAACGGATCGCGGCGAGTTTGCGGGCCGAGGCGGCGGAGTGAGCATCCCGGTTAAAGTGCAGCGCCTGCCCCACGGCATAGGCCTGCCTTTGCCTGCCTATGCCACACCGGGCGCGGCGGGGATGGATGTGGTGGCGGCTGAGGATGTGGTAATCGCCCCCGGCGCGCGCCATCCGGTGGCAACCGGCCTTGCCCTTGCCATCCCCGAAGGCTTCGAAATTCAGGTGCGTCCGCGTTCGGGCCTTTCCTTGAAGCATGGCATTACCGTGCCCAACACGCCCGGCACGATCGATTCCGATTATCGCGGCGAGTTGAAAGTGCTGCTGATCAATCACGGGGCCGAACCCTTCGCCATTGCGCGCGGGGATCGCGTGGCGCAGCTGGTGCTGGCTCCGGTGGTGCAGGCGGCGTGGGACGAGGTCGCCGAACTCGATGAAACCGCGCGCGGCGCAGGCGGCTTCGGTTCGACCGGGGGCCATGCCAAGTTGTAGATATTGCGGATCAAACAACGAAAAAGGCGGCGCGATCCCCCGCGCCGCCTTCTCATTCCCGTCCAAGGGTAACTTGATCGCCGAAGCGGACCTTACTGCTTAACCGTGATCCGCACAACCTCGCCCGAATTGCCGGGAAAGCCGGTGAACAGCGCCTCGACCAGATTGGGCACCAGCTCCTGCAGGCGGTTGGTGCGCGAGACAGCCTGGGCATTGCCTTCGAACAGGCGCTTGCCCGTGGCCGCGTCGTCGATCTTCATGGAAATCGCGCTGGAATAGATAGTGTAACTGCGAACCTGCGGCGCGCCGAAGAACGGATCGGCAAAGCCCCAGCCCCAGGCACCGCCGCCAAAGCCGACCGGGCCCCACGGGCCAAAGCCGCCGCCCCAGGGGCCAAAGCCGCCCCACGGGCCGAACCACGGGTTCACAAAGCCGCCCCCGCCGACAAAATCGGTGCGGATGCGTTCACGCCCGCCATCGACCGCATAATCGAAACGCACCAGCATATTGGCCTGCGCCGGGTCTTCGACACGGGTATAGCCGACCTGTTGCAACTGCGCGGCGACCAGATTGGCATAGGTCGCAAATTCGAGACCGCCGGCGTTTTTCGGGTTTTCGGCGACCACCGCAAAAGTCTGGCCCGGAGGCGCGGGCAGCGGCGCGGAAAAACGCGAAACATCGGCCTTGAACGGCATGGCGCAGGCCGCCAGCAGCGCAGCCAAAAACAGCTGCAGGGCAAGCCGCAAGGAGCGAAGGGGTGAGGCGGTCGTCATGATAGTCGGTCTGTCCTCTGACGGGCTCGGCGCTTGGAGGCACGCTTTGCGCCGCATTGATATCGCAACGCTATAGGTCTGCCGTCTGAACCGCAATTGAACGCCCAGCCAGCGCTTCCCCGCGTTGTTTGCAACCAGCGTTCACCCACGCACAAGGCCGAGCGCGGCATAGGCCGCATCGAGCGTCGGCTTGCCGCGTTCGCGCGCCTTGGCCGCGCCGCGGGCGAGGATCGCGTCCAATGCCTCGCGGTCTTCGATCAACTGGGTAAAGCGCGTGCGGATCGGCCCCAGCGTTGCCACCAGCAAATCGGCGAGCGCAGGCTTGAATGTGCCAAAGCCCTGCCCGCCATACTGGCCCAGCACTGCCTCTGCCGACTGGCCCGACAGCGCTGCATAGATGCCAACCAGATTGCGCGCCTCGGGGCGGGAGGCAAGCTCTGCCTCATTGTCGGGCAGCGGCTCGGGATCGGTTTTGGCTTTCTTGATCTTCTGGACGATCAGATCATCGGGATCGACCAGATTGATCCGGCTCATATCAGAAGGGTCAGACTTGCTCATCTTGGCGCTGCCATCGCGAAGGCTCATGATCCGCGCGGCTTCTGCCGGGATGATCGGTTCGGGCAGGGTAAAGACAGGGGCAGCTTCGCTGGCGAAATCATTGTTGAATTTCTGCGCAATGTCGCGGGCGAGTTCGAGATGCTGTTTCTGATCCTCTCCCACCGGCACATGGGTTGCCTGATAGATCAGCACGTCGGCCGCTTGCAACACCGGATAGGTGAACAGCGCCACCGATTGCCCCTCGCGGTTCTTGCCCGCCTTGTCCTTCCACTGGGTCATCCGGCTGAGCCAGCCCATCCGCGCCGTGCCATTAAGCAGCCATTGCAGTTCGGCATGCTGCGGCACCTGCGCCTGATTGAACAGGATCGCGCGATCGGGATCGATCCCGCAAGCGACCAGCGCAGCCGCCATTTCCAGCGTGCCGCTGCGCAGTGCGGCGGGATCATGCGGCATCGAGATGGCATGAAGATCGGCAAGGAAGAACAGCGCTTCGTTTTTTTCTGCGCTACCGCCTTCGGCTACTTGAGCGTGGGATCCCGCCTCCAGCGCATCCTGCATCGCCACCCAGTTGCGGATCGCGCCCAAATAATTGCCGAGGTGAAGATTGCCGGTGGGCTGAATGCCCGAAACGATACGCATGGGGCCGGTGTTTCCTATCAGGTCTGTCGGCGCATTAGGCGCTGGATGGTGGCTTTGTCGAGCACGCCGAGCATGACAGTCGCCGCGCCATAGGTGACAAGGCTGACTGCCATGATCGCAGCGATAGCGAGGAGTTTCTGCAAGGTCGCCCCGACCAGCCACGGCGCGATGGCCTGCATCAGCACCCATAGTGCGCCCCCCATCACCGCGCTTGCGAGCGTGATCCGCGCCAGCCGCCCCACCACGCGCGGCGGCAGGCGGAAAAAGCCGCGCCGCGCCAGCACCACGCTCAGCATCACGATATTGGCCCATGCGCCCACTGCCCCCGCGAGCGCGAGGCCAACCACCCCCAGCACCGGCACGAGAGCAAAGTTCAGCCCGACAGTCACCACCAGCGAAGCCGCCGCCGTGATCACCGGGGTGCGGGTATCCTTGCGGGCGAAGAAATTGGGAGTGAGCACTTTCACCAGCACATAGGCCGGCAGGCCCACCACCAGCGCTTGCAGCACATTGCCGGTAACGCGCGCGTCTTCTGCCGTGAAGGCCTGACCCTGCATGAAGGCCTTCACGAAGGCAAAGCCCGATATGAACAGCGCGACAGCGCAGGGCAGGGTGAGCAGCATGGCGAGTTCGATGGCGTTGGCCTGAAGGCGGGTCGCCTCGTCATCCTCGTTGCGGCTGATATAGCGCGACAGCGCGGGCAGGATCGCGGTGCCAAGCGCAATCCCGATGATCCCCAGCGGTAGCTGGTTCCAGCGGTCGGCCATCGCCATATAGGTAAGGCTGCCATCGGGCAGATCGCGGATGAAGGCGAGATCGATGAAGCGGGCAATCTGATAGACGCCTGCGCCAAACACCGCAGGCACGATCAGCACGCCCATTTCCTTGACGCGCGCGGTGATCTTGGGCCGCTCGCGCGGGATGCGAAACCCGGCCCGCCGCATGAACCAGTAAAGCCAGGCAAGCTGCAACACCCCGCTCACCGACACGGCAATCGCCAGGCCCACGCCGGTCATCGCGCGCGCGGCCTCTCCGGCAGCGCCGCTCGCTGGCTGCATCGCGCCCCACACCAGCGCGGCGAGCAGGCAGACGTTGAGCAGGATAGGTGCCGCCGCGGCCGCCGCAAAGCGCGACAGCGAATTGAGAATTGCTGCCACCAGCGTCGCAAGGCTCATGAAGACGAGGTAGGGAAAGGCGATCCGGCCCATCAGCACGGCATGGGCAAACAGCGCGTCATCGCCGCGCAGCTCGGCATTGGCGAAGGCATAGAGCACCCACGGCATCGCCAGCATCATCAGTGCGCCGAACACCACCAGAATGGGCAGCAGCACGGCGAGTATCTCGCCTGCAAAGCGCTTGGCCGCGCTTTCGTCCTCCGCCATGTGGCGGTTGAACAGCGGAACAAAGGCGGATGCAAAGGCGCCTTCGGCAAAAAGGCGACGGAACAGATTGGGTAGTTGGAAGGCGAGCTGCCAGGCATCGGCCACACCGCCCGCCCCCAGCACGCGGGCGAGCAGGATGTCGCGGGCAAAGCCGAACAGCCGGCTCACCAGCGTCAGCCCGCCAATCGTGCCGACATTTTTCAGCAGGCTCATGGCTGGCGGCTGCCTTGCAGGGTCAGTTGGAGCCGCCCGTCACCGGCGAAATCGGCTCGCCGCCCGCAGCGGCTTCGGCCTGCCGGGCCTGCAATTGCTGGATGTAGAGCCCGTTGAAGTCGATCGGATCCATCATCAGCGGCGCATAGCCTGCATCGCGCACAGCATCGGAAATCACCCGGCGGGCAAACGGGAAAATGAGGCTCGGCGCGCCTGCGAACAGGAAGGCATGGGCCTGATCCTCGGGCACGTTGCGAATGCCGACAAGGCCGCAATAGGTCAGATCGACGATATAAAGCTGGCCGCGCTCGCAGCTTGCCGAAATCGTGATCTTGAGCATGACCTCATGCACTTCGGGCCCGACCGCTTCGGCACCGATGTTGAACTGCACATCGACCTGCGGGGCTTCTGTCCACTGATAGGCGTCAGGCGCGTTGGGATTCTCGACCGAGAGATCCTTGACATATTGCGTGATGATACCCGCGGCGGGCTGGTTGTCGAGCCCGTTGGGCTTGCCTTCGCCGGGGTTGTCGAGATTGGTGATGACGCCTTCGGGCTCGGCCATGATCGATGTCTTTCGGTTTTCGCAAGGGGTCTTGCGCAGGTTTCATTGGCACCCGGCGCCTTATTGTTCACGCCCGGTGCAGCCGCGCGCGCCTAGCAGCCGTATCCATCTTCCGCAACATGAGTGCACAAGGCAACAGCCCGGCATGCACGCCACCGCATGATGCAACCGATTGGGCGTTGCCGAATTGTAATTGGTGCCCATTTGAGGCAACATGGTCCTTCGCTGGAAAAAGTGGTGCGCCAGCCATGCCGCCCAGCGCAACAAAACGGCCTGTCGGGCCGTGTGACAGATCGGAATAGTGATAGTGCTCGAAATCGTCCTGCTCGCCATGGTTGCCGCCTTCCTCGGGCTCAGGCTCTATTCGGTGCTCGGCCGCCGCGCCGAGCATGAGGAAGAATCTGTGCCGCAGCGCTTTGACGGCAGCGACAGCGCGCCTGCCGCCGCTCCTGCGCTTGGTGCCGCCCAGCCCGCAGCCGCACCCGCACCGCGCGCGCCCGAGCTGGTGGGCGTGATGCCCGCGGTCGAACGCGGGGTGCGCGAAATCGCTGCTGCTGACGGCAAGTTCGATCTGCCCGCCTTTGTCGAAGGCGCGCGCGGGGCCTATCGCATGATCCTCGAAGCATTCTGGAGCGGCGACAAGGCCACCTTGCGCGAATTGTGCGACGATAGTGTTTATGGTGGCTTCGCCGCCGCCATCGACGCGCGCGAGGCAGCGGGCGAGGTTTTGGAAAACACGCTTATCCGGATTGAGGAAACCCGCATTCATTCCGCCTCCCTCGATGGCCGCATGGCCCGCATCGCGGTGCTGTTCGTGGCCGATATTGCTGCGGTCACCCGCGATGCGGCGGGCAATGTGATTGCCGGCTCGCTGGATGACGCGATAGAAAGCCGTGATGTCTGGACGTTCTCGCGCAACACTGCTGCGCGCGATCCGAACTGGCTGCTTGAGGAAACCGACGAAGGGTGAGCGGGGCTGATTTGGGCAAATTTGCCCTAATCGGAGCAAATCAGGGCTAATTGGCCGCATCTTTCCGGGGAGAGCTTGCAATGCGCGCTGTTCTCGCGCTGGTGCTGGTGGTGATGCTGGCGGCTTGCGGGCGCTCGGTCGCTCCTGTCAGGCTGCCTCCTGCAAATGCCACGGGACTCGGCGCTTCCAGCGCGGCACTCGCGGGATTGTCGCTCGGCCCTGCTGTCGCCGCGCTCGGAGTGGAAGAACGCGCCGCAGCCCGAACGCTCGCGAGCTTTGCCGAATCCTGCCCGGCGCTGCTGCGCCGCACCGATGCCAGCGGCCTTACGCAGCCGACCGACTGGCAGCCCCCCTGCGATGCCGCCCGCCGCTGGCCGACTGGGCGCGCGCGCGAGTTTTTCGCCGCATATTTCGAAGCGGTGCAAATCGGCGATGGCAGCGCCTTTGCCACCGGCTATTACGAGCCCGAGATTGCGGGCAGCCGCACCCGGCGGCGCGGGTTCGAAGTGCCCGTTTACGCCATGCCGCCTGATCTGGTGCGCGGCTGGCCCGATGAAGTCCCTGCCAATGATCGCACCGGCCGCCCCCCGCTTGGCCGCTATGACGAACGGGGCCGCTTTGTGCTCTATCATGATCGCGCCGCGATCGAAGAAGGCGCCTTGAACGGCAAGGCGCAGGTGATTGCTTGGGCGGCTGATCCGGTTGAGTTCTTCTTCCTGCAAATTCAGGGCTCTGGCCGCCTTCGCACGCCCGAAGGCGAGATCATCCGCATCGGCTATGCCGGGCAGAACGGGCGCGAATATGTCGGCATCGGCGGCGTCATGCGCGAACGCGGCCTGCTGGGGAGCGGGCCGGGCAAGTATTCGGGATCGATGCAGGGCATCATGGCCTATATCCGCGACAATCCGCGCGAGGGCCGCGATCTGATGCGATTGAACAAGAGCTGGATTTTCTTCTCGGAACTGAAAGGCGACGGCCCGCTGGGCGCGATGGGTGTGCCGGTGCGCGCGTCGGCCTCGGTGGCGGCGGACCCGGCCTTCGTGCCGCTTGGCGCACCGGTGGTGCTCACGGGCATGGACCGGCGCGAGGCCAATGGGCTGTGGGTGGCGCAGGACACCGGCGGCGCGATCAAGGGCGCGAACCGCTTTGACACCTTCTGGGGCGCAGGCGAGGATGCGCGGGTTACCGCTGGCGGGATGAGCGCGCGCGGGCGCGCGCTGCTGCTTTTGCCCAAGGGCGTTGCCGCCCGCCACCGCGCCCGGCGATGAGGCGCCCGCCGCGCGGGCTTTCCGCCAGCGAACAGGCACTGTGGGCCAAGCTCGCCGAAACCGTCACGCCGCTGCCGGGACGCAAGCTGCCGGTCGCGCCGCCCGAACCTGCCCCGCCAGCTAAGGCTGCCGATCCGGCACACCATCCCCACCCCGCCAAGCCGCAGCCCCATCCCGGCCAGCCTTCCAAGGGGGGGCGCAAGACGCCCATGCCCGCGCCGCACCGCGCGCCGGTGGGCGGTGATCTCGATTCGCACTGGGAGCGCCGCTTCAAGAGCGGGCGGATCGAACCCGACCTGACGCTTGATCTGCACGATCACTCGCTCGATGCCGCTTACACGCGGATCATGGCGGGGCTTGATCAGGCGCGATCCATGGGCGCACGCGTGGTGCTGGTGATCGCCGGGCGCGAGCGCCCGGTCGATCCGGCTGACCGCCAGTCTAGGCGCGGCGCAATCCGTGCCAAGCTGCTCGACTGGCTCGCTGCCAGCCACCACGCGGGCCATATCGCCGCGGTGCGCCGCGCCCACCGCAGCCACGGCGGCGAGGGCGCGCTTTATCTGGTTCTCAAGCGGCGCGCATAGAAAAACCCCCGGCAGGGCGGCTGCCGGGGGCATTCCTTGCAACGCCTTCAAAAATCAGGCGTGGTATTTGGCGTGGGTGAGATCAAACCGGTCCGCGTTCATCACCTTGTTCCAGGCCGAGATGAAGTCGCACACGAATTTGCCCTCGTTCCCGCTTTCCGCATAGACTTCGGCCTGCGCGCGCAGCATCGAGTTCGAACCGAACACGAGGTCCGCGCGGGTGGCACGGTATTTCTCGGCGCCCGTCTGGCGGCAGGTGCCGACATATTCCTCGTCACCGCTACCTTCGACAGGGGTCCACTTGGTGTTCATGTCCAAGAGGTTGCGGAAGAAATCAGGCGTGAGTGCGCCGACTGTGTCGGTAAAGACGCCGTGCTTGCGGTTGCCGCTGTTTGCGCCCAGCACGCGCATCCCGCCGACCAGCGCGGTCATTTCGGGGATCGAGAGGCCGAGCAGGTGCGCCTTGTCGATCAGCAGTTCCTCGGTGCGCACCACCGACTTGGTCTTGAGGTAGTTGCGGAAGCCATCGGCAAAGGGTTCGAGCGGTTCAAAGCTGGCCGCATCGGTGTGCGCCTCGGTGGCATCGCCGCGCCCGCCGGTGAAGGGGACGGTGCTGGCAAAGCCTGCATCCGCCGCCGCCTTCTCGATCGCCGCCGCACCTGCCGCCACGATGGCATCGGCCATCGAAAGGCTGCCGCGATGGGCTTCGATCACGCCAAGCACCTTCGCCAGTTCATCGGGATCATTGGCTGCCCAGCCGCTTTGCGGGGCCAGCCGCACCCGCGCGCCGTTCGCACCGCCGCGGTGATCCGAATTGCGATAGGTCGAGGCCGAAGCCCATGCGGCCTTGACCAGTTCGGAAACGGTGAGGCCGCTCGCCATGATCGCGCTCTTGAACGCGGCCACCTCGGCGTCGGACGGCATGGTGCCAGCGGGAACCGGGTCCTGCCAGATCAGGTCTTCGGCCGGGACTTCGGGGCCCATGTAGCGGATCTTGGGCCCCATGTCGCGGTGGCACAGCTTGAACCAGGCGCGGGCGAAGGCATCGTCGAGCTGTTCGGGGTGCGCCAGGAAACGCTCGGAAATCTTGCGATATCCCGGATCGTTCTTGAGCGCCATGTCAGCGGTGGTCATGATCGTCGGCACGCGCTTGCTGGGATCGCGCGCGTCGGGGGCGAGGTCTTCGGGATCAGGGTTGATCGGCGTCCACTGATGGGCGCCAGCGGGCGACTTCACCAGCTCATAATCATACTTGAACAGCAGGCGGAAATAGTCGTGGCTCCATGCGGTCGGGTTGTTCGACCAGCTGCCTTCGATGCCCGAAGTGGTGATGTGGCCCTTCTCGATCTCGTCTTCATCGTTGAGCCAGCCGAAGCCCATCAGGTGCAGATCCATGCTCTCGGGTGCGCCGCCGAAGGTATCGGCCGGGGCCGCGCCATGGGCCTTGCCGAAGGCGTGGCCGCCAGCGGTGAGCGCCACGGTTTCCTCGTCGTTCATTGCCATGCGGGCGAAGGTTTCGCGCATGTCGCGGGCCATGCCCTCATGGTCGTGCGGGTTGCCCTGCG
>VFQU01001006.1_pt1 | contig 18838 bp, 23 predicted proteins | sample 3512311 | NCBI WGS metagenome assembly VFQU01 (sample SAMN10412377, study PRJNA504923) | tailings metagenome | isolation source: Relicate 3 Philex TSF3 active mining site | place: Philippines: Tuba, Benguet | collected 2017-08-29
GCACCCCGGCGGCGATCGAGACGACCACCGCCTCCGGCGACAGGAAGGGCGCGACCTCGGCCGCGACGGCCCGCCAGACCTGCGGCTTGACGGCCAGGATAACGGTGCGCGCCTCCGCCAGCGCCTCGTCCGGCGGATTGAGCCGCATGCCCGACAGGTCAAGCTCCCCCGGCGAGGGCTCGCGCACCAGGATGTCGGCCGGCGCGAAGGCGGCCGCGCGTCGCCAGCCGGCCAGGATGGCGCCGCCCATGCGCCCGGCGCCGAGAAGAAGGATCGGGGTCATGCCCCCTCCATAGCCGCAGCCGCGCCCGGGCAAAACGCCGACGCTGGTCCGGCCGCCCTCAGGCCTGGCCGACGGTCTCGAACATGCAGGCGGCCATCGCCTCGTCGGGCGACTTGGCGCCGGCGATGAGGAAGTCGAACGCCGGATAGAACCGGTCGGCCGCCTCGACGGCGACGTCGATCATGGCCGCGGTCTGGCCCGGCGTCGGACGCTCGGCGCCGAACAGGCCCAGCGCATGGCGGAAGATGATCTCGCCATCCTCGGCCCAGATCTCGAAGTGGCCCTGCCACAGGCGCTGGTTGACCAGGTTGGCCAGTTCGCAGGCGCGGGCGCGCAGATCGCGGGCGGCGCGCAGGTCGATGCTGAGGCACAGCTGCAGGCATTCGGCCTCCGGACGCCAGGCGAACCAGAGCTCGTAGTCCTTCCAGTCGCCGGCCAGGGAGAAGGCCAGGTCGCCGTCCTCGGTGCGGTCGAAGGTCAGGTTCTCGGCCGACAGCACATGTTCCACGACCTCGAGCGGATCGAGGGCCAGGAAGGTGTCGTCGTCTTCGGGAGGCGAGATGTCCATGGGCTTAACTGGTCCCCTGCGAGAGCGGGCCGGCGCGGAGGCGGGGACCCCCGAATCGCCCGCGTGCTCTGACCCTAGTCTGGTTCGCGGCGTGCGTCACAACCGCTTCGTTCGAGGCGCGAGCGCTACTCGCTCTTGGCTGCGGGCGCGGCGCCGGCCTTGAGCGCGGCCACCTCGGCGCGGAGGGCGGCGATCTCGGCCTTGAGGGCCTCGAACTCGTCCCGGCGGATCAGATCCATGTCCGCCGCGAAGCGGTCAGCCTGGGCGCGAAAGGCCGACTTGGCCTCCTCGCCGGCGGCCTGGGCGAGGCCCGCGGCGGCCGTGGTCAGCTTGGCGATCTCGTCCAGGAAAGGGTTCTGGGTGTGCATGGTCTCCCTCATATGGGAAACGAGGGGTGAAAGCGAAGGGGAATGAGTCTAAATCGGCTCATCAACGTTCCGAACGAGAGCCCCTTCGTGGAATTTCCCAACATCTCGCCCTTCGTCGGTGGCTGGTCCTTCCCCCTGCCATGGGGCGGGGAATTCGGCATCCGCTGGTATGCCCTGGCCTATGTGGCGGGCATCCTGCTGGGCTGGCGCTACGCCGTCGCCCTGGTCCGCAACAGCCGGCTGTGGGGCGGCCGGCCCGCCACCGCGACCAGCGAGCAGATCGACGACCTGATCCTTTGGATCACCCTCGGCATCATCCTGGGCGGGCGTCTGGGCTATGTGCTGTTCTACCAGCCGCAGCTGATCTGGACCGCCCCCCTGGACATCGTGAAGATCTGGGAAGGCGGCATGAGCTTCCACGGCGGCCTGATCGGCGTGGCGGTCGCGCTGATCGGCTTTGCCCGGGCCAACGGCATCGACCTGCTGAAACTGGCCGACCTGACCGCGCCGGCGGTCCCCATCGGCCTGTTCTTCGGCCGCATCGCCAACTTCATCAACGGCGAGCTCTGGGGCCGCGAGACCCAGCTGCCCTGGGGCGTCATCTTCCCCTCCAACGAGGCCGGCCCGTTCCCGCGCCATCCCAGCCAGATCTACGAGGCCCTGCTCGAGGGCCTGGTGCTGTTCTTCATCCTGTTCTGGGCGACGCATTCCAAGCTGTGGCTGCAGCGCCGGGGCGTCGTCGCCGGCCTGTTCCTGCTGGGCTACGGGGTCTTCCGCGCCCTGCTCGAGAACGTTCGCGAGCCGGACGGCTTCATGCCCGACTTCCCGCTGGGGCTGACCATGGGGATGATGCTCTCGATCCCGATGCTGGTCGGCGGCGCCTGGCTGGTCTGGCGCGGGCTGAAGGAACCGCTGCCGGTGGAGGCCGCCCCGGCGCCTGAACCGGCGCCCGCGCCCAAGGCCGCGAAGAAGGCGACCAAGGCCGCCAAATGAGCCTCAAGGACCGGCTGAAGGCCGAGATCGCCCAGGGCGGGCCGATCCCGGTCGCCGACTACATGGCCCGCTGCCTGCACGACGCCGAGCATGGCTACTACGCCACCCGCCCCTCGCTGGGCGGCGGCGGCGACTTCATCACCGCCCCCCTGGTCAGCCAGATGTTCGGCGAACTGGTCGGGCTCTGGGCCGTCGAGACCTGGACCCGGCTGGGCAAGCCGGCGCCCTTCCGCCTTGTCGAGGCGGGACCGGGCGACGGCACGCTGATGAGCGACCTTTTGCGAGCCGTGCGCCTGGCCCCCGACTTCGTCGCGGCGGCCGATCTCTGGCTGGTCGAGACCAGCGCGCCCCTGCGGGCGGCGCAGGCCGAACGGCTGGCCGGGGCGGCGCTGACGCCGCAGTGGGCCGAAAGCCTGGACGGGGTTCCCGGCGGCGCGCCGATGGTGCTGGTCTCCAACGAGCTTCTCGATTGCCTGCCCGCCCGCCAGTTCGTGCTGACCGGCGGCGGCTGGGTCGAACGGCTGGTGGGCCTGGACGCCGACGGCGAGCTGGCGTTCGGCCTGGCGCCCAGCGACCACGGCCAGCCCCCCGGCCCGGAAGGCACGATCCTGGAGGTGTCGCCGGCCCAGGAGGCCTTCGGCGCCCAGCTTGGCGAGCGCATCGCCCGCGACGGCGGCGCGGCCCTGCTGATCGACTACGGCCGCGGCGAGCCGGAATTCGGCGACACCCTGCAGGCGCTGAAGGGCCACGAGAAGCTTGGCCCGCTGGATGCGCCCGGCGAGAGCGACCTGACCGTCCACGCCGACTTCCCGGCCGTGTTGCGCGCCGCCGAAGCGGCCGGGGCCCAGACCGCCGGACCTATCCCGCAGGGCCTGTTCCTCGGCCGGCTGGGCATCCAGCACCGCGCCGAGGCGCTGCAGGCGGCCCGGCCCGACCGCGCCGACGTGATCAGCCGCCAGCTCACCCGCCTGATCGCCCCGGACCAGATGGGCGAACTGTTCAAGGCCGTCTCCATCCACCAGCCCGGGCTGGATTCGCCGGGGTTCTGAGCGCCCTACGTCCTTCGACACGCGCTCCGCGCTGCTCAGGATGACGAACCTTGGCGCGAACCAACCCCTCCACGTCATGCTGAGCAGCGGCCAATGGCCGCGTGTCGAAGCACGCACCCTTGCAAATAACTGACCGGTCAGTTATCAATCCGCCATGCAACCCGGCGCCCCGAAGTTTCGTCGTCGCAAGGAGGCCCGTCCCGGCGAGATCGTCGAGGCGGCGTTCGCGGTGTTCGCCGAAAAGGGCTTCGCCGCCGCCCGGCTGGATGACATCGCCGCGCGGGCCGGCGTCTCCAAGGGGGCGCTCTATCTTTACTACGAGACCAAGGAAGCGCTGTTCGAGGCGGTGGTGACCTCGCGGATCGGCGCCAACCTGGCCCAGGTGCGGGAGATGATCGCCGCCTTCCCGGGCCCGTTCGGCCTGCTGCTGGCGCGGCTGGTCCCGACCATGGCCCAGGTGATGGGTCGCTCGGCGGTCGGGGCCATCGGCAAGATGGTCATCGGCGAGGGCCGCAACTTTCCCGAACTGGCCCGCTACTGGCGCGAGGCGGTCGTCGAGCCGATGCTGGGCGCCATGACCGCCGCCGTCGCCGCCGCCCAGGCGCGCGGCGAGGTCCGCCCGGGCGATCCCAGACTCTACGCCCTGCAGATCGCCTCGCCCTTCCTGATGGGGGTGCTCTGGCGCGAGACCTTCGTGCCGGTGGGCGCCGACCCTGTCGATCTGGACCGGCTGGCGGCGCAGCACCTGGCGGTCCTGCAATCTGGCCTCCTCCTCCCGCCGACGAGCCCGACATGAAGCCTCCGCCCCCGATGGTTCGACTGGTCCTGGCTGTTGTACTGATCGCCGGCGTCGGCGTGGCGGCCTTCCTGCTGTGGCCCAGGGCGGAAGCGCCGGGCCTGACCGGCTATGTCGAGGGCGAGAGCCTGTATCTCGCCGCCCCGGCGTCCGGCGCCCTCAGCCGGCTGGCGGTCGAGCGCGGCCAGCGGGTCGAGGCCGGCGCCCTGCTGTTCGAGATCGACCCGCGCACGGCCATGGCCCAGGTCGATCAGGCCGGGGCCGCCGCCGAAGCGGCGCGCGACCGGGCGGCGGACGCCCTCAAGGGCCAGCGGCCCGAGGAACTGGCGGTCTACCGCGCCCAGCGCCGCAGCGCCGAGGCGGTCCTGGCCCAGGCCGAGGCCGACTACCGGCGGATCGAGACCCTGACCCGCCAGGGCGTCTACGCCCAGGCGCGGCTGGATCAGGCGCGCGCCGCCCGCGACGCCGCCCGCGCCCAGCACGAAGAAGCCCTGCGCAGGCTCGAGGCGGCCGAACTGGGCGCGCGGCGCGACCAGGCCGCCGCCGCCGCCGCCGAGGCTCGCGCCGCCGAGGCCGGCCGGCGGGAGGCAGGCGTGCGGGCATCGCTGATGACCCAGACCGCCCCGCTCGCGGGCCGTATCGAGGATGTCTTCTTCCGTCCCGGCGAATGGACGCCGGCCTCCAGTCCGGTCGTCGCCCTGCTGCCCGACGATCGGGTCAAGGTGCGCCTGTTCGTGCCCGAGACCGAGGTTCCCCTCTGGCGGCCGGGCGCCCGGCTGACGGTGCGCTGCGACGGGTGCCGGCCACAGACCGCTCGGGTCGTCTATGTCAGCTCCCGGCCGGAGTTCAGCCCGCCGGTCATCTACAGCCGGGGCAACCGCGAGCGACTGGTGTTCCTGGTCGAGGCCAGCCCGGAAGCGCCACGCGAACTGGCGCCGGGCCAGCCGGTGGACGTCGAGCTGATCCGGTGACCGCCGCCATCGACGTCCACGGCCTGAGCAAGGCCTTTGGCGACAAGCGGGTGGTCGACGATGTGTCGATCCGGGTCGAGGCTGGCCGCGTCACCGGCTTTCTGGGCCCCAACGGCTCGGGCAAGACCACGACCATGCGCATGCTGTGCGGCCTGCTGACGCCGGACGCCGGCGAGGGGACGTGCCTGGGCCTCGACTTCCGCCGCCAGAGCCGGGAGATCAAGCGGCGCACCGGCTACATGACCCAGAAGTTCTCGCTCTACGAGGACCTGACCATCGGCGAGAACCTGGAGTTCGTCGCGCGGGTCTACGGGCTGGATCGTCGTCGCCAGCGGGTGACGGCGGCGCTGGACCAGCTGGGTCTTGCCAGCCGGCGCAACCAGCCCGCCGGCGCCCTGTCGGGCGGCTGGAAGCAGCGGCTGGCCCTGGCGGCGGCCGTGCTGCACGAACCCTCGCTGCTGCTGCTCGACGAGCCGACGGCCGGGGTCGATCCCAAGGCGCGCCGCGAGTTCTGGGACGAGATCCACGCGCTGGCGGCCGGCGGGCTGACGGTGATGGTCTCCACCCACTACATGGACGAGGCCGAGCGCTGCCACGACATCGCCTACATCGCCTATGGCCGGCTGATGGCGAGGGGCACGACCGGCGCGCTGATCGAACAATCGCGGCTGGTCACCTTCCGCGCCGAGGGCGAAGGCGCCGACAGGCTGGCCGGCGAGCTGGCCGGCCGGCCCGGCGTGGAGATGGCCGCGCCGTTCGGCTCGGCCCTGCACGTCAGCGGCGTTGATCGCGCGGCGCTGGAGGCGGCCATCGCGCCCTTCAGGGACCGCTTCGCCTGGCGCGAGACAAGGCCGACCATCGAGGATGTCTTCATCCATCTGATGAACCGCGCCGAGGACAACTGCGCATGATCTCGGCCGGGCGGATCATGGCTGTGATGATCAAGGAGTTCGTCCAGCTCACGCGCGACCGGCTGACCTACGCGATGATCCTGGCCGTGCCGATCGTCCAGCTGCTGCTGTTCGGCTACGCCATCAACAACGACCCGCGCCACCTGCCGGCCATCGTGCTGGACCAGGACCGCAGCGCCTTCAGCCGGTCGGCGCTGAGCGCGCTGGCCAACACCGGCTACTTCCGCTTCGTCGGCGAGGCGGCCTCGCCGCGCGAGCTGGATGCGGCGCTGGAGAGCGGGCGGGCCCAGTTCGCCATCACCGTGCCCGCCGACTTCTCGCGACGGGTGGTGCGGGGCGACGACGCCCAGGTCCTGATCGAGGCCGACGCTTCCGACCCCACCACCGTCGGCGGCGCGGTCAGCGCCGCGACCGGGCTGCCGGCCCAGGCGCTGGCCCACGACCTCAAGGGCGCGCTGGCGTCTCGCGCGGGCGGCGCGCCGTTCGAGATCGTCGTCCACCGCCGCTACAATCCCGAGAACGTCACCGCCTACAACATCGTGCCCGGCCTGCTCGGCATCGTGCTGTCGATGACGCTGGTGATGATGACCGCCCTGGCCCTGGCCCGCGAGCGCGAACGGGGCACCATGGAGACCCTGCTGTCGACCCCGGTGCGGCCGCTGGAGGTGATGATCGGCAAGCTGGCGCCTTATGTCGGCATCGGCCTGATCCAGACGGCGATCATCCTGGTGCTGGCCAAGCTGCTGTTCGGGGTGCCGTTCATGGGCGGATGGGCGGCGCTGTCGATCGGGGTGGTGCTGTTCATCGTCGGCTCGCTGAGTCTCGGGTTCTTCTTCTCGACCCTGGCGCGCAGCCAGCTCCAGGCCATGCAGATGAGCGTCTTCTACCTGCTGCCCTCCCTGTTGCTGTCGGGCTTCATGTTCCCGTTCCGGGGCATGCCGGGCTGGGCTCAGGCCATCGGCGAGGCGATCCCGGTCACCCACTTCCTGCGCATCGTCCGCGGCGCCCTGCTCAAGGGCGTTGGCATCGAGGCGACCTGGCCCAGCCTGCTCGCCCTGACCGCCTTCGTCGCCGTGATGACGGGCCTGGCCATGAGCCGCTACCGGACCACTCTGGACTAGAGGGCGCTTCGATCGCCTTGGGCGCCGGGGGCGGGATGGCTATGGTGCCCGGATGATGCTTCCCACCGTCCAGTCCACCCTGCTGGCGGCCGTTCCCGGCCTGCGCCACGCCTTCTTCACCCGCCAGGGCGGGGTATCCTCCGGCCTCTACGACAGCCTGAATGTCGGCCGGGGCTCGGGCGACGACCCGGCGGCGGTGGAGGAGAACCGGCGCCGCGCGGCCGACTGGTTCGGGGTCATGCCGGACGCGCTGAACACCTGCCACCAGATCCATTCCACCCGCGCGCACGTCGCCGAGGCGCCGTGGGGCCGGTACCGCCCGGAAGGAGACGCGGTCGTGACCGATCAGCGCGCCGTGGTCTGCGGCGCCCTGGCCGCCGACTGCGCCCCGGTGCTGATCGTCGATCCCGAGGCGCGCGTCATCGGCGCCGCCCATGCCGGCTGGAAGGGCGCGCTAGACGGCGTTGTGGCCGGGACCATCGAGGCGATGACGCGGATCGGCGCCCGACCCGACCGGATGATCGCCGCCGTCGGCCCCTGCATCGGCCCGGCCTCATACGAGGTGGGCGATGAGTTCGAGGCGCGCTTCCTGGCGGCCGACGCCGGCCACGGCCGCTGGTTCCGCCCTGGCGAGGCGGCCGACCGGCGGTGGTTTGACCTGCCGGGATTCGTGCTGGACCGGCTGGCCGCCTCCGGCGTTCACCGCGCCGAATGGGTGGGCCGCGACACCTGCGCCGAGCCCGAGCACTTCTATTCCAACCGTCGCGCCTTCAGGACCGGCGAGCCCGACTACGGCCGCCTGCTGAGCGCGATCATGCTCACGTGAGGCCCCCCGCAGCGCGAGCGGCGTTGATTCTGGCGCGGGACTTGAAATAGTCGCCGCCTGATGAGCGCACTTCGCACCATTCTGATCGCCGGCCTGGCGGCGGCCGCCGCCTCCGGCCTCGCCCTGGCCCAGGAACGCGAGCCGGCCGAGCGGCAGCTTCTGATCGACCTCGCCTACACGCTGGGCGAGGCGCACGCCCTCCGCCAGGCCTGCCAGGGGCCGACCGACCAGTACTGGCGCGAGCGGATGATGATGGTCAGCCAGACCGAGGCCGCCGACGCCGAGTTCGACGGGCGGCTGACCGCCTCGTTCAACCGCGGCTACGCCGCACGCGGCGCACAGCATCCCACCTGCTCCATCGACAGCCGGCGCGATGAACTGGCCGTGGTGCGCAAGGGCGAGGGCCTCGCCCGCAAGCTCGGCTCCATCGAGCGACCGGTGAAGCGCAGGGGTCCCGACGATCCCGCGGCGAACGGTGATCCGGATTCCGTGGCAAGCGAGGCCGCACCGCGCTAGTGTCGGCCCCGCACACCACTCGGAGGGGTCGTCGTGGGTCTGATCTTCGTTATCGCCATCATCGTGCTGGCGTTCATCCTGCTGTTCAGCGTCATCAAGATCGTCCCGCAGGGCAAGGAATTCACCGTCGAGCGCTTCGGCCGGTACACCCGGACCCTCAAGCCCGGCATCTCCATCCTCACCCCCTTCATCGAGACCATCGGGCGGCGGGTGAACATGATGGAGCAGGTGCTGGACGTGCCCCAGCAGGAGGTCATCACCAAGGACAACGCGGTGGTGAAGGTCGACGGCATCGTCTTCATCCAGGTGATGGACGCCGCCAGCGCCGCCTACCGCGTCGATAACCTGAACTACGCCATCGCCCAGCTCTGCATGACCAACCTGCGGACCGTGGTCGGCTCGATGGAGCTGGACGAGGTCCTGAGCCAGCGCGACCAGATCAACAGCCGCCTGCTGTCGACCATCGACCACGCCACCAACCCCTGGGGCGTCAAGGCGACGCGGATCGAGATCAAGGACCTGACGCCGCCGCCGGACATCACCAACGCCATGGCCCGCCAGATGAAGGCCGAGCGCGAGCGGCGCGCGGTCATCACCGAGGCGGACGGCGAGCGCCAGTCGCAGATCGCCCGCGCCGAGGGCAGCAAGCAGGCCGCCATCCTCGAGGCCGAGGGCCGGCGGGAAGCGGCGTTCCGCGACGCCGAGGCGCGCGAACGCGAAGCCGAGGCCGAAGCCAAGGCGACCGCCTTCGTCTCGGAAGCCATCGCCCGCGGCGACGTCAACGCCATCAACTACTTCATCGCCCAGAAGTACGTCGAAGCCTTCGGCGCCCTGGCCAACAGCCCGCAGCAGAAGACGGTCATCGTACCCGCCGACTTCGCGGGCCTGACCGGCTCGATCGCCGGCATCGGCGAGCTGGTGAAGACCCTGGGCGGCGACGACCCGACCCCGCCGCGCGCGCCGGCGGTCCCCCGCACCCGGAGCTGAGGCGATGGACACCCTGGGCGCGATCTACGCCACCCATCCGTTCTGGATCTGGCTGGCCATCGGGGCGGTGATCCTGGTCGCCGAGCTGTCGACCGGTTCAGGCTGGCTGCTCTGGCCGGCCGCCACCGCCGGGGCGATGGCGCTGCTGACCCTGGTGCTGCCGGACGGGCCGCTGCTGCACCTGGCGATCTATGCGGTGCTGACCATCATCGCCACCGTCACCGCCCGCAAGTACCTGCCCGGCAACGTCTCCGGCGACGGCCCCGACATCAACGACAACATCGGCCGGCTGGTCGGGGTGCGCGGCGAGGCGGCCAGCGTCTTCGCCGAGGGACGCGGCCGGGTGCATGTCGAGGGCAAGGAATGGGACGCGCTGAGCGACGATGCGCTGATCCCCGGCCGGCCGATCGAGGTGGTCGCCGTGCTCGGCGCCGCCAGCCTGAAGGTCCGCGCGGCATGAGGCGGCTGGCGCTCGCCCTCGCGCTCGCGGCGATGGCCGGCCCTGCCCTCGCCCAGACCGGCGACAGCGACCAGTTCGATCTGACCTGCTACCTGATCGGCAAGGGCGGCGCCGTCGACCGCGCCAATGTCGAGCAGAGCTTCAGCATCGACCTGAAGACCGACCGCTTCTGCCGGCTGGCCATCACCGGCGACTGCAAGGTCATGCCCCTGGTCAAGCGCGGCCGCTGGCTGGACCTGTCCTACCGCTTCAAGGCCCAGGACCAGGACTGGGAGACCTACCGCCTCTACGACCGCGAGAGCCGGTCGATGGACCAGGTCCTGCGCAAGGTCGGCGACCCGGGCAATCCCTACGGCGACCTCGCCTGCGACGTCGGGCCGTTCAGCGGTTTCAAGCCGAAGTAGGCCTCAGGCTTCTCCGAGCGTTTCCAGCATGCCGCGCCGGGCCAGTTCGTCGGCGCGTTCATTGTGCTCATGGCCGGCGTGGCCCTTGATCCAGCGCCAGTCGACGTCGTGCCGCGCTCGCGCCGCGTCGAGCCGCCGCCAAAGGTCCTCGTTCTTGACCGCGCCCTTGGTCATCGTGCGCCAGCCCCGCGCCTTCCACAGCGACAGCCACTCGCTGATCCCCTGCTGGACGTAGCGGCTGTCGGTGTGCAGCTCGACTTGGCAGGGCTTGTTCAGCGCCTCCAGCGCCTGGATGGCGGCCATCAGCTCCATGCGGTTGTTGGTCGTGTCGAGCTCGCCGCCCCACAGCTCCTTGACGTGCCGCCCCGACATCAGGATCGCGCCCCAGCCGCCTGGCCCCGGATTCCCCCGGCAGGCGCCGTCGGTATAGATCACCACCGCTGGCGTCACGGGCGGTCCGCCAGGATCGACAGGCCGGCGCGGTGAACGGCCAGCTTGCGCTCGTACTCCAGCGGGTCCTTGGGCCTGACCAGCGCCCCTTCGGGCGTGCGGCCCCAGTCGGCCAGCCGCGTCAGGAAAAACCGCATCGCCGCCCCGTGCGCCAGAACCGGCAGGGCCGCCCGCTCGGCGTCCGACAGCGGCCGGCGGCTCTCGTAGCCGGCGATCAGCGCCTTGCCGGCGGTGACGTTGAAGTCGCCGTTGCTCTCGAAGCACCAGGCGTTCAGCGTCACGGCCAGATCGTAGGCCAGGAGGTCGTCGCAGGCGAAGTAGAAGTCGATGGCGGCCGCGAACCGCCCTTCGCGGAAAAAGACGTTGTCGGGGAAGAAGTCGGCGTGGATCGTCCCGGCCGGCAGCTCGCCCGGCCAGCTCGCCGCCAGCAACGCCAGATCGGCCGCGACCACCTTCGACAGACCCGGCTTCAACGCCTCGGCCGCCTCGCCCAGCCCGGAGAACAGGTCGGCCCACGCCGCCTGGCCAAGGTCGTTGGCGCGCCGGCCCGGGTAGCCCGCGCCCGCCTGGTGCAGCCAGGCCAGCCCCTCGCCAGCCTGCCGGCACTGGGCCACGGTCGGCCGGCGCGCCGACAGGCCGGGCAGGAACTCGGCGATGGCCGCCGGCTTGCCCCGCAGGGTCTGCAGCACCTGGCCCTCGCGGTCGGCCACCGGCCGCGCGGACGGAAAGCCCTGGTCGGCCAGCCAGCCCATCAGCCCGAGGAAATAGGGCAGCTCCTCGGCCCGCACGCGCCGCTCGTAGACGGTCAGGATGAAGCGGCCGGCCGTCGTCTCCAGCAGGAAGTTGGAGTTCTCGATCCCCTCGGCGATGCCCTTGAAGGCCAGCGCCTCGCCCAGGTCGAACCGCGCCAGCAGCGCGGCCAGCTCCTCGTCTGAAATATCGGTGTAGACCGCCATGGCGCGGGGATGGGCGAGCGGCGCGCCCGGGTCAAGCTGGCTTGTCGTTATTACATGCGTTATAATCGCGCCATGATCGCGCTCAAGCTCACCCAGATCGGCAACTCGGTCGGATTGGTCCTGCCCAAGGAGGCCCTCGCCAAGCTGGGCGTGGGCAAGGGCGACACCGTCTATCTCACTGACGCCCCCGACGGCGGCCAGGTGATCTCGCCCTACGACCCCGAGGTCGCGCGCCAGATCGCCCTGGGCGAGGAGATCATGGACGAGTACCGCGACACCCTGCGCGCCCTGGCCCGGTAACATGGCCGAGCCGGTCTGGGTCGAGGTCGACGCGATCCTCGCGCTCCATGCCCGCAGCCTCGCACTCCATGGCGGAGCAGCCGGCGTTCGCGACCGGGGCCTGCTGGATTCGGCGCTGCAGCGGCCGCGCAACCTGCATCACTACGAAGGCGTGACCGACCTGATCGAGCTCGCCGCCTGGCATGCCGCGTCGATCAGCGCCAACCACCCGTTCAACGATGGAAACAAGCGGGCCGCCTTCTTGGCGATGGCCCTGTTCCTGCGCCTCAACGGCCTGCGCCTGACCGCCTCTCAGGTAGATGCGGCGCGCACCGTCTTCGACCTGGCGGCTGGCGCGCTGGATGCTGCGGGGCTGGCCGCCTGGCTCCGGGTCAATCACGCCCCCGCGCCAGGCGCCTGAAGCCGCCCTCAGGCCGTCAGCACGCGGGGCAGCTTGAACGTCACCGTCTCGCGGGTCGGCGCCACTTCCTCGACGGTCACCTCGAAGTCTTCCGCCAACCGGCTGATCAGCCCCTGCACCAGCAGCTCCGGCGCCGAGGCCCCGGCGGTGACGCCGACGATCCGCGCCCCCTCGATCCAGGCCGGCTCCAGCTTGGCGGCGTTGTCGATCAGATAGGCCGCCCCGGCCCCCGCCTTCAGCCCGACCTCGACCAGCCGCACGGAGTTGGAGCTGTTGGACGAGCCGATGACCAGCAGCACGTCACAGGCCTCGGCGATCGCCTTGACCGCGTCCTGGCGGTTGGTGGTGGCGTAGCAGATGTCTTCCTTGTGCGGCGTTGCGATGCCCGGAAAGCGCCGCTGCAGCGCCGCGACGATCTCGGCGGTGTCGTCCACCGACAGGGTCGTCTGGGTCACGAAGGCCACGTTGGCCGCGTCGATCGGCTCGAAGGCCTCGGCGTCCTCGACCGTCTCGATCAGCCGCACCACGCCCTCGGGCAGCTGGCCCATGGTGCCGACCACTTCGGGATGGCCGGCATGGCCGATCAGCACGATCTCGCGCCCGGCGTCATGGTGCTTCTGCGCCTCGACATGCACCTTCGACACCAGCGGGCAGGTGGCGTCGAGGTAGAGCATCTTGCGCGACTTGGCCTCGGCCGGGACGGTCTTGGGCACGCCGTGGGCCGAGAAGATGATCGGCCGGTCCTCCGGCGCCTCGCTGACCTCCTCGACGAACACCGCGCCCATGGCCTTCAGCCGTCCGACGACATGCCGGTTGTGGACGATCTCGTGCCGCACATAGACCGGCGCGCCGTACTTCTCGATCGCCCGCTCGACGATCTGGATGGCGCGGTCCACCCCGGCGCAGAATCCGCGCGGGCTGGCGAGCAGCACCTTGAGGGGAGGTTTTGCGGTCACGGTCATGCTCCCTAGTTAGGCCGAACCACCGTCGCCCGCCACCACCGCGTTGCGAGGCCACGCATATGCCTTTATCAGCAACAGAATGATTTCGGCGTCCGTCCCGGGCGCCGTCCCAGTCCAGGTCGGAATGTCAATGCGCCGCCTTATGTCCTTCGCCGTCATCGGCGCCCTGCTCGCGACGGTCGTCCCGGCCATCGGTCCCGCCTCGGCCCAGCAGCGCCGGCCCGACGCCGACCGCCAGCAGGAGCAGGAAGCCGCCAAGAAGCGCCAGCGCGACCGCGAGTGGAACCAGAAGGAAGCCCCGCTGCCGGCCCTGCGCAACGCCGGGCCCTGCCCCTATGTGAAGGTGCTGTACGACGCCAGCCGCTACGTCGAGTTCGAGGGCGGCCGCGAGTCGGCCCAGGCCGTAGCCTACAGCGGCGAGATTCAGGGCCTGTCCTCGGCCTGTGAGTACCGCGACGACGAGCCGATCCGCGTCAACGTCGAGCTGCTGTTCGCGCTGGGCAAGGGTCCGCAGGCCAAGGACAACCGCAAGACCTACCGCTACTGGGTCGCGGTCACCGAGCGCAACCAGGCGATCATCGCCAAGGAATACTTCGAGCTTCCGGTCAGCTTCGATGGCGACCGCGCCGTGGTCCGCGAGACCCTCGAGGGCATCGTCATTCCGCGCGCCAGCCTGGAGACCAGCGGCGCCAACTTCGAGATCCTCATCGGCTTCGACGTGACGCCCGAGATGGCGGCCTTCAACCGTGACGGCAAACGCTTCCGGGTCAACGCCGGCGCGCCGCGCGCGGAGACGCCCACCGCGCCATGAGCGATCTGAAAAGGACTCTCGGCGACGCGGTGGCCGCCGCGTTCGCCGAAATCGGGATTCCCGCTGAGCTCGGCCGCGTCACCCCGTCCGATCGCCCCGACCTCGCCGACTTTCAGTGCAACGGCGCCCTCGCCGGCGCCAAGGCGGCCAGGAAGCCCCCGCGCGAGATCGCCCAGGCGGTCGTCGAGAAGCTGTCCGGCCATCCGGCCCTGGCCTCGATCGAGATCGCGGGCCTCGGCTTCATCAACATGCGGGCCAGCGCCCAGGCCCTGGCCCAGCGCGCCAACGAGATCGCCGCCGACCCCCGCAAGGGCGCGGCCGAGGTCGAGCCGCCGCGCCGCGTGATCGTCGACTATGCCGGCCCCAACGTCGCCAAGCCGATGCATGTGGGCCACCTGCGCGCCTCGATCATCGGCGAGGCCGTCAAGCGCATCTACAGGTTCCGCGGCGACACGGTGCTGGGCGACGCTCACTTCGGCGACTGGGGCTTCCAGATGGGGCTCCTGATCACCGCGGCCATGGACGAGATCCCCTTCGTCCGCGCCCTGATGGAGCGGCTGGTCGAGGCGCCGCGCGGCTTTTCCGCCGAGGACGAGCGCCGCGTGCTGGCCGAGCTGGAAGGCTACATCACCCTGGCCGATCTTGACCGGATGTATCCCCAGGCCGCGGCCCGGGCCAAGACCGACGAGGCCTACCGCGACCGCGCCCGCAAGGCGACGGCCGAGCTGCAGAACGGCCGCTTCGGCTACCGCCTGCTGTGGCGCCACTTCGTCATCGTCAGCCGCGTGGCCCTGGAGCGCGAGTTCCACGCCCTGGGCGTCGACTTCGACCTGTGGAAGGGCGAGAGCGACGCCGACCCGCTGATCCCCGGCATGGTCGCCGAGCTCGAGGCCAAGGGCCTGCTGGTCGAGGACCAGGGCGCGCGCGTCGTCCATGTCGCCGGCCCGGGCGAGACCCGCAAGAAGAAGCTGGATGACGGCTCGGTCGTCGTGGTCCCCAGCCCCGATCCGCTGCTGGTCGTCTCGTCCGAGGGCTCGGCGATGTACGGCACGACCGATCTCGCCACCATCCTCGACCGTCGCCGCACCTTCGACCCCGACCTGATCCTCTACTGCGTGGACCAGCGCCAGGCCGAGCATTTCGAACAGGTGTTCCGCGCCGCCGCCCTGGCCGGCTACGCCGACCGCAAGGGGCTGGAGCACATCGGCTTCGGCACGATGAACGGGCCGGACGGCAAGCCCTTCAAGACCCGCGAGGGCGGCGTGCTCAAGCTGCACGACCTGATCGAGATGGCGCGCGACAAGGCCCGCGAGCGTCTGCGCGAGGCCGGCCTCGGCGCGGAGCTGTCCGACGAGGAATTCCAGGAAACGGCCCACAAGGTCGCCGTGGCGGCGCTGAAGTTCGCCGACCTGTCGAACTATCGCGGCACCAGCTACGTCTTTGACCTCGACCGGTTCACCACCTTCGAGGGCAAGACCGGCCCCTACCTGCTGTACCAGGCGGTGCGCATCAAGTCGGTGCTGCGCCGGGCCGAGTCCGAGAAGGTCCAGCCGGGCCGCATCACCGTCCGCGAACCGGCCGAGCGCGACCTGGTGCTGCTGCTGGACGCCTTCGACGCCGCCCTGACCGAGGCCTACGACAAGAAGGCCCCCAACTTCGTCGCCGAGCACGTCTACAAGCTGGCCCAGGCCTTCTCGAAGTTCTACGCCGCCTGTCCGATCATGGGCGCCGAGGACGAGACGCTGCGCGCCTCCCGCCTGCGCTTGGCCCGCGCCACGCTGGACCAGCTCGAACTGGGTCTGGACCTGCTGGGCATCGAGACGCCGGACAGGATGTGAACCGGCGCGACCGGTCGCCCGGTTCGCGCCCGGTTCTAGTGACCCTTGCCGCCGCCGGCGCCGCAGCCGCCACAGGGCTTGCCCGGATGGCCGCCACCGGGCTTGCCGGGGCGGCCCTTGCCGCCGATGCGGATGCTGACCGAGGCGCTGGCCCGCGCCGAGGCATAGGCCGACGCGCCTGAACCGGCCCCCGCGCCGCCGATGACGACGACCCCGCCGCCGCCTTCGCCGCCGCCGATGTATTCGGGCCCGACGCCGCCGGAGCCCCAGAAGAAGCCGTCGTTCAGGCGCACGACGCCCGAGCCCTTGCACCCCTTCCAGCGGCGGTCATCGTCCGCGCCATCGCGACGATCCGGGCAGTCGCGGCCATAGCGCTCGCCACGCCGCTCGCTGTACCCGCGCCCGTAACCTTCCTCGTAGTCTTCCCCGTAGCCTGCCTCGTATCGGCGCTCGGCGTAGCCGAAGGCGTAGCCGGTCACCCGGCCGCCCTCGACGACCTCATGGCCATAGCCCACATCGCGGCGATCGCGGCGGTCCCGGCGATCGTACAGGTCCTCCTCGTACCAGCCGTCCTCCTCGCCATAGCGGGTGGCATAGCCGTCGCGGTAGGTCTCCTCGTAGCCGTCCTCATAACCGGCGATGGCGCCCCGCCGGCCATCGGCGTCCTCGTGAACATAGCCGCCGACGCCTGCCTCATAGCCGCTCTCGCGCCGCTCGTAGCTGTAGCGCGCGCCGCCCCGGACCGAACGCTCGACACGGCGCTCGCCATAGCCGTCGTCGTCGCGGCGCCAGTCCTGTTCTCGGGAGTCGCGGTAGCGACCATCGCGGTCCTGCTCGCCGCGAACCTGCTCATACCGCGCGCGGTCCGAGGCGCCATAGCGGTCCTCTCGCCGGTCGCCCGCCTGGGCGCCGCTCGCCAGGGCCAGCCCGGCCGTGGCGGCCAGAAGTCCGCCGAGAAGCATGTGGGTCGTGACGCGGTGCGGCCTGCTCATGCCTGCCTCCAGGGTACAGAGGCGGCGAGCCTACGGTCCGGTCTCGCGGCGGGCGAGCGCCTGCGCCCCCTGCGGGAGCGACAGGGTTAAGGCGCCGCCCCGGCGGCGAAGATTAAGCACGCTCGTTCAGAAATCGACGGCGACGCCCTTGCGCTCCCAGTCGCCGAACCGCGTCGGTTCGGGGCCGCGCGGACCGCCGTCCTCGGGCGGCAGCGTCTCGGCCGGGGCGGCGGCGCGGCGCGCGGCGGCCTCCTCCAGGGCCCGGCGGGCAGCCGGGGTCAGCACCTTGCCCGGCGCCGCGCCGGGAAGGGTCTCTGCCGCGCCCTCGGCAAGGGCCGAGTCCGGTGCGGGATCGCTCTGTTGCTGAGGATCGCTCGGCGATTGTGAAGCAGGGTTCATGTTCTGACCAAGATTTAACAGAACACCGTCTTGCGGACGGCCAATCCCGGTGGTTTACGCACCGGACGACAACAATACACACGACAGAGGGAAATTACAACAATGTCACGTTGGCCATATGCGTTCTTCGCCGCTGCCGCCTTCTATATTCTGGTGGGTACAAACTGGGGTCTTTACATGAGCGTTACTCATGATTTCACGACCTCGCCTGCCCACGCGCACCTCAACCTGCTTGGCTTCGTCAGCCTGTCGATCATGGGGGCCTACTACGCCCTGCTCGGCCGCGACACCCCCGCCTGGATGGTCAAGGCCAACTTCGTCCTGTCCAACCTGGGCGTGGTCATCATGATCGCCTTCCTGACCGCCATCTTCACCGGCGCCGCCCCACCCCCGGTGGCGGGCCCGGTCGTGGCCCTCGGGGGCGTGCTGGTCATCGTCGGCTTCGCCATCTTCTTCGCCGCCGTCATCCGGGGCCTTGTCCTGGCCGGTCCGCCGGCCCGGCCGAAGCTGGAAGGCCTGGCGCCCGCCTGAGCGCCCGCGCCACGACTGGCCACGTCTCCTGGGGCGGCTCGCAAGAGCCGCCCCTTCTTCTTTGGCGACATCCGCCTCGCGAGGCCCTTGCCGCTCCGCCCTCCCGCCGGCCGGATCGCCGCCGCGCCCTTGCGTCGCGCGGAGGTTTGGCGCACGGGGGCGGCGTGACCGATACCACCGCTTCCGCCCGCCCCGACGATCTGGCCGCCCGCCGCGCCGCCCTGGCGCTGCTCGAGGCGGCCCTGTCGCGCCGCGCGGGCATCGACGAAGCCGCCTCCAGCCTGAAGATCCAGGCCCTCGAGCCCCGCGACCGCGCCTTCGCCCGGGCGCTGACCCTGGCCGCCCTGCGCCGGCTGGGCGTCATCGACCGCCTGCTGGCGGCGCGGCTGAACCGCGAGCCGCCAGACCGCGTACGGCACATCCTGCGGCTGGGCGTCACCCAGCTGTTCTGGATGGACACGCCCGACCACGCCGCCGTCTCGACCAGCGTCGCCCTGGCCGATGGCGAGCGCGCCACCCGTCCCTTCAAAGGCCTGGTCAACGCCGTCCTGCGCGGACTGCTGCGCGACGGCGCGCCGGCCGATGATCCCGAGGCCCTGGCCCCGGCCTGGCTGATGGCGCGCTGGACCAGCGCCTGGGGACCGGAGTCGGCGCGGGCGATCGCCGCCCAGATTGCCGCCGAACCCGCCACCGACCTGACCGCCAGGGACAACGGCGACCTGGAAGTCCTGGCCGCAGAGCTGGACGCGGTCCTCCTGCCGGGGGGAACCCTGCGCGTCGCCCAGCGCGGCGATCCGGCCGCCTGGCCAGGATTCGCCGAGGGCCGCTGGTGGGTGCAGGACGCCGCGGCCGCCGTCCCGGCCCGCCTGCTGCACCTGAACGCCGGGCAGACCGCCCTGGACCTCTGCGCCGCGCCGGGCGGCAAGACGCTGCAGATGGCCGCCGC
>VFQU01001007.1_pt1 | contig 18809 bp, 21 predicted proteins | sample 3512311 | NCBI WGS metagenome assembly VFQU01 (sample SAMN10412377, study PRJNA504923) | tailings metagenome | isolation source: Relicate 3 Philex TSF3 active mining site | place: Philippines: Tuba, Benguet | collected 2017-08-29
CAGGTCGGCATGCTCGACGGCGCGCGCTCGCGCTTCGGCCGCTCGTACATCGGCGAGCCCGACGTGATCGCCGCCGAGCTCGCGCGCGACGCGGCGGTTCAGGATGCCGACACCCTGCTCGTCACCGTGCCGAACCAGCTCGGCGTCGAGTTCAACGCCCGCATTCTCGAGGCGATCAAGCGCGACATCATGCCCGTGGTCGACGCGGAGGTCGTGCCCTCGCTCGCCTAGGTTCGTGATCGGTCAGGTGGGGCGCACGCTGAGGGCGAGGCCGTCGGCGCGCGCGGTGTCGAGCGGGATGCCCGCCGCGAGCTCGGCACGGGTCACCTGCTGCTCGGCGCTGCTCCACTCGTCCCGCACGATCCACGTCTCGACCCCGGCCGCGCCGCTCGCGTCGAGAAGCGGATGCCACAGCACGAGCTGCCCGACCCCGGCCTCCGAGACGACGAAGGCGGCGAGCTGCGACCCGTCGGCCCGCGGCGTGAGCGCGAGGCCGGTGACCCCGGCTGCCGAGCCCCAGACGCCGGCCGCCGAGCTCGAAAGCACGGGCGGCACCGCGCGAGCATCCCGCGATGCTGTGCGCCAGGTGCGGTAGATCGCGATCGCGCGCCGCATCTCGGCGAGCTGCGCGTCGCTCCAGCCCGGCAGGTCGCCCATGAGGATCCACGGGCCGCCCACGAGGTACGGCGCGAGCTGTGCGCGCACCGGCAGGTGCGGCTGATCGCCCATGTACTTGCTCGTCCACGACGACGGCAGGTAGACGCCGAGGCCGAGGGCCGCGAGGCGGTTCTCCTCCGACCGGCACCAGTCGTCGCCGATCGTCGTGTCGTGGTGCGCGATCATCTGGAGGTCGAGGGGCTTGCCGCCGTTCCAGCAGTTCTCGATGAGCAGCTCGGGGTGCGCCTCGCGCAGCGCGGCGAGAACTGAGTACCAGCCCGCGACGCCCGCCGCCTCACCGGCGCCCGGGTCATGCGTGTGGTGATCGGCGTCGCAACGGCTGATGGTCTCGAAGTCGTGCAGCAGCCAGTCGATGCCGTCGCGCACGAGCCGGTCGAGGCACGCGAGCACGTGGTCGCGCGCGGGCTCGTGCCCGAGGCACAGCGAGTGGTTGCGGTGCGACACCATCTGGTGGCGCCAGTTCCAGGTGGCGAGCCAGTCGGGGTGCGCGGTCGCCACGGCCGAGTCTGGGGCGGCATTGCCGGCGCCCACCCACAGCCCGAGCTTCATGCCGCGGTCGTGGGCGAGCGCCGCGATGCCGGCCACCCCGCCCGCATAGCCCGACTGCGCGTTCCAGTCGCCGACGTGGTCCTCCCAGCCCTTGTCGACCGTCACGACCTCGACGCCGAGGTCGGCGGCGACGTCGAAGAAGGCGGTCACGCGCTCCGGGTCGATGTCGGTGCCGAAGCCCCAGGTGTCGGCGATGAGCGGTGGCGGCACCGCAGCGGCGCGGTCGGGGATGCTCGCCGCGAGCAGCGCGCGCAGCCAGCCCTCGGCCGACTCGTGGTCGCCGAGCCCCTGCCGCACGAGCAGGCCGGGAAGGGCATCCGCCGCCGGAAGCTCGGTGGGCCGGAAGGACTGCCACGGCAGGCGGGTCTGCACGGTCAGCCCGTGGTCGTCGGCGAGCAGGTCGAGCAGTACGCAGTCGCTGCGGTCGAGCGCCGTCGCGAGGGCGACCGCACGGCCGTCGGCGTCTCGGCCGGCGACCGTGCACCAGCCGGCGGCGTCGTGGTAGCGCTCGTGCGGCTCGGGGGAGTGCCCGACCGTGCGGTACAGAACGCCATCGTGCCGGTCGCCCTCGGGGAAGTCGAAGGGCGTGCGGGTGCCGCGTGCCTCGTCGAGGTTGAGCACGGCCGCGTCAGCGACCGAGTACGGGCCGCTCACGAGCGTGCGCGGCCGCGCGGGGCTCACGGCGAGCTCGTCGATGCGGAAGCCGCGGAACTTCGCATCCCACGTGAACGGGTGCAGCACGCGAACCGTGATGTCGTGCCAGCCGTCGAGCCGCAGCGCGGCGACGATCGTGTCACCGGGCTGCGCGGCGGAATGGTCGGGGCGCTCGGGGTGCGCGACGATGCGCTCGAAGCCGTGGGGCATGGTTTACATCATACCTTTAAGGCACGTTCGCATCCCGCTCGTGCCCGCACCGCTCAATAGCGCGGCGCGGGCGGCTGGCCGAGGAAGCTCTCGTAGGTGCGGTGCCCGCTCGACGCGTAGTCGGCGGCGAGCGTCGTGCCGATGAAGCGGAAGTGCCACGACTCGTGCGCGTAGCCGGTCACGGCGGTCATGCCCTGCTCGTACCGCAGGATGAAGCCGTAGCGCCACGAGTTCTGGGCCAGCCAGCGCCCCTGCGGAGTCGCGCCGAGGCAGCCGATCGACGAGCAGTTGGCGGCGCCGATCGGGTAGATGTCGGCCGCGAGGCCCGTCTGGTGCTCGCTGTGACCCGGGCGGGCGACGTACAGATCGGTGTACGCCTGACCGCTGTTGCGCACGCCATTGCTGTAGATCGCCGCCTGCGTGGCACCCGAGCGGTAGCCGCTCGCGATGCCGATGCGCCCGACACCCGCCGCCTGCACCCCGGCCGCCATGCGCTCGAGCGCCGTCGCTGCCTCCGCGCGCAGCAGCTGACCCCCGATGTTCGGGATGCTCGGCTGACGCATGCCAGCGGGCACGTAGCTCGTCGGAATCGCGTTGCGCTTGTTCACGAGCACCCACAGCGACGATGCCGCGCCGATGCTCTGGCAGGCCTGCAGCCGCTCGATGCCGGCGCTGAGCGCCCCGCGGCCGCCGACCAGCACGAGCGACGCGACCGTCGGCGCCGAGAGCGCCGGCCGCACGGTCGACGGAACGCAGTACGGCAGGGAGAGCGCGATCGGCAGGCCCTGACGGGCGGCCAGCACCGAGATCGAGAGCGCGTCGGCGAAGCCCGTGCCCGACGCGACCACGATGCGCGACGGGTTCGCTCCGAAGGCGTCCTGCGATACCGCGAGTGCCGTCGTGTAGCGGTCGGCCCCGCCGAGTCGTCGCACGCCCTCGGCACCGAGCAGGCCGGCGAGCTGCGCCTCGATGCCGGTCGAGACCACGCCGGTGCCGCCGACGATGACCACCTCGGTGGTGCCGAGCTCGCTCAGCAGGGCGACGGTCGCGGGGTCGAGCGCGGGTCGGGTTCCGCGTACGAGCACGATCGGGGCGCCGATCGACCCGGCTGCCGGCCCGGCGGCGAGAGCATCGGGAAACCCCGAGCCCGTCGCCAGGTAGACGGTCGGGGCGCCGTCGGCGAACGTCGCCCCGACGAGCGCCGCCGCGGTCGCGTAGCGGTCAGCCCCGCCGATGCGCTCGGCAGGGGCGATGGCGTCGGCCGCCCGCAGCACCGTGTCGGAGATCGCGCCGACCCCGCCGACCACGACGATGCGCTGCGGGGCGAGCCGCTCGAGCTCGGCGGCGACGACCGTCGGCAGCTGATCGCGCGCGGTCAGCAGCAGCCCGCCGCCCGCCGCGGTCGCCACGGGCCCGGCGGCGATCGCATCGGGGAAGTCGCGCCCCGTCACGAGGTAGACCACCTCGGGCCGCTCGGGGCCCGGGAAGGTCGCCTGGCTGGCGGCGACGGAGGTCGCGTAGCGGTCTGCTCCGCTGATGCGCTCGACGGTCGCCGCGGCGGGCGAGACCGCCGCCGGTGCGGGCGAGACCGCCGCCGGTGCGGGCGAGACGGCGGGCGTGGGCGCTGGCGCGATCGGGTCGGCGGCGTGGGCGACGCCCGCACTGCTCAGGGCGAGCAGCCCCGCGAGCCCGAGAGCGAGCAGGGGGGCAGAACGCGAACGGCGGCTGAGCATCCATCGAGGATACCGGGGGCTTCAGCGACCGGCGGCGTAGCCCTGGTTGCCGCGCGAATTGGCCGCGGCGAACATCCACCCGCGATCGGGGTCGATGCCGACAGCGCTGAGGCGGCCGAGGCTCCACGGGCCCATGACGGTCACGGCGTGGCCGCGCTCGCGCAGTTCGGCGATCACCGCGTCGCCGAGCCGCGACTCGACCGTGAGCGACGCCGTCTGCACGGTGCGCGGCTCGAACGAGGCGACCATCGCGTCGGTGTGGAACATCGGCGCGTCGATCGCCTGCTGCGGCTCGTAGCCGCCGACGATGCGGCGCAGCAGGTAGAGCAGCTGCCACTGGTCCTGCTGGTCGCCACCCGGCGTGCCGAGCGCCTCGACCACGCGCCCGTCGCGCGCGAGCATCGTCGGCGACAGGGTGCTGCGGGGGCGGATGCCCGGCTCGAGCCGCGACGGAGCATCCGCGTCGAGCCACATCATCTGCAGGCGCGTGCCCAGGCAGAAGCCGAGCGCGGGGATCGTCGGCGACGACTGCAGCCAGGGCTCGCGACCGCCGGGGCGGCCGGGTCGCACCGCGCGCGAGGCCGTGTCGCCGATGAGGGCGGCGCGCTCGGCGCTGTAGGCGGGGTCGAGCAGGTCGGCGAGTAGCGGGGCGGGGTCGACGCCGCGCGCGACGAGCGCGGCCGGGTCGGCGAACCACGCGTCGCGATCCGCGAGGGCGAGTTTGAGCGTCTCGGCGATGGTGTGCACGCCGAGCGCCGTCGAGGGGTCGAGCGCGGCGTCACCGCGCTCGGCGGCGACCGCGTCGAGGATCGCGAGCGACTGCAGCAGGGCCGGCCCCTGCGTCCACAGGCCGGCCTTCAGCACCTGCACGCCGCGGAAGGTCAGCGACGCGGCCTGCTCCTCGGCGGGCGCGTACGCCGCGATGTCGGCGGCGGTGAGCACGCCGGGCAGCGCGCCGCCGATCGAGTGCCGCACGGGGGTCTGCACGAACTCCTCCGTCGCCTCGCCCACGACCTGCCGCCAGAGCGCGATGGCCGCGTGCACGCGGGCCTCGCGCGTTCCGCCGGGGTCGCCCGCCGCCGCGAGGCGCTCGAGCAGGGCGGCCCAGGGGGCGTTGGTGATCATGTCGCCGGGTTCGGGGATGCGCCCGGAGGGCATCCACTGCGCCGCGGAGGTCGGCCAGTGCTGCTCGAACAGCGGCGCGACCGCGCGGATGGTGCGCACCACGTTCTCATGCACGGGGTGGCCGTCGCGCGCGTAGCCGATGGCGGGAGCGAGCACGTCGGGGAGCTCCCACGTGCCGCGGGTCGCCAGCAGGTGCAGCCAGGCGACGACCGAGCCGGGCACGGCGGCAGCGAGTGGCCCCGCGCCCGGAACCTCGTCGAGCCCGAGCCCGCGATAGCGCTCGATGGTCGCGGCGGCGGGCGCGGCGCCCTGGCCGGCGAGCACGAAGGGATGCCCTCGCGCGGGCGCCACGATCGCCGTCAGGTCGCCGCCCGGTCCGTTGAGGTGCGGCTCCACGACGTGCAGCACGAATGCCGCGGCCACCGCGGCGTCGACGGCGGTGCCGCCCCGCTCGAGCACCGACTGCGCCGTGCCCGTCGCGAGCCAGTGCGTGCTCGCCGCGAAGCCGAACGTGCCGCGCAGCTCGGGGCGCGTACGGTCGGCGGAGGCAGGCGTGAAGGCAGTCATGGGCTCACGCTAATAGGCTGACCTCTCGTGGCTCTCACTATCGGCATCGTCGGCCTGCCCAACGTCGGCAAGTCCACTCTCTTCAATGCGCTCACGCAGAACGACGTGCTCGCTGCGAACTACCCGTTCGCGACGATCGAGCCGAACGTGGGCGTCGTCGAGCTGCCCGACCCGCGCCTGACGGTGCTCGCGGACATCTTCGGCAGCGAGCGGATCATCCCGGCCACCGTCTCGTTCGTCGACATCGCGGGCATCGTCAAGGGCGCGAGCGAGGGCGAGGGCCTCGGCAATCAGTTCTTGGCGAACATCCGCGAGTCTGACGCGATCGCCCAGGTGGTGCGCGCCTTCACTGACTCCGACGTCGTGCACGTCGCCGGCGCCGTCGACCCGGCCAGCGACATGGAGACCATCAACACCGAGCTCATGCTCGCCGACCTGCAGACGCTCGAGAAGGCGCTCGTGCGGTATGAGAAGGAGGTCAAGGGAAAGAAGCTCGACCCCTCGGTGCTGCAGGCGGCGCAGGATGCTCACGCCCTGCTCTCCGCCGGCACCACCCTCTCCTCCGCCGGGTTCGACGCGTCGCCGATCCGCGAGCTCGGCCTCCTGAGCGCGAAGCCGTTCATTTACGTGTTCAACGTCGACGAGGGGGTGCTCGGCGACGCGGGTCGCATGGCCGAGCTGGCGGCGATGGTCGCCCCGGCCAAGGCGGTCTTCCTCGACGCGAAGATCGAGAGCGAGCTCATCGGGCTCGACCCGGAGGACGCGGCAGAGTTGCTTGCGTCGACAGGCCAGACCGAGAGTGGACTCGACCAGCTGGCCCGCATCGGCTTCGACACTCTCGGCCTGCAGACCTACCTCACCGCCGGCCCGAAGGAGTCGCGCGCCTGGACGATCGGCAAGGGCTGGAAGGCTCCGCAGGCGGCCGGCGTCATCCACACCGACTTCGAGAAGGGCTTCATCAAGGCCGAGGTCATCGGCTTCGACGACCTTGTCGAGTGCGGCTCGGTCGCGGAGGCCCGCGCGCGCGGCAAGGCCCGCATCGAGGGCAAGGACTACGTCATGCAGGACGGCGACGTGGTCGAGTTCCGCTTCAACGTGTAGCGGCGACTACCAGGAGAGCGTGATTTCGAACTCGCGCTCGTCGTGCTCGATCTCGACTTCGACCTCCATGGTGACCTCGTCGGGGAGCTTCACGGTCACGCGGAGGCCGTCCCGCTCCATGAGGATGCCGTTGCCCGACGCCAGCTCGTCCGCGATCGCGCGGAGCTGGTGAGCGGCTTCTTCGCGGCTCAGGGTCTGCTTCTTCTCGATCTCGACGATGTCCATGGTTTGGCTTCATCACTGCGCTCGAGCATTCGCGACGAACGACGAGTGAACCGATTGCGAAATGTGGATGCTCAGCCTCGAGCACATCTCGTACGTCAGCGTGCCGCGATGCTTGCCTCGAGGATCGAGGCGAGTTCGGCAACGTCCGCGATGTCGCCGGCCGCGATGCTCACGATTAGGTCGTGTGCCTCGTCGTTGTTCCACGTCAGTCGGTAGCCGTTGACACCGAGAAAGGCGATGAGCCCGGCGAGGCCGAGGCGCTTGTTGCCGTCGACGAGAGCGTGGTTGTCGACGATCGACAGCGTCAACGCGGCAGCCTTGAGCGCCAGCGTCGGATACACCGGCGTTCCGAATAACTCGGTCCTTGGGCGTGCTGCCGCTGACTCGAGCAAGCCGGCGTCGCGCACGATCGGCGCGGCGCCGATCGCGCGCTCGGCGATGTAGAGCAGGTCGTCGAGGTCGAGATAGATCATCGACCGAGGCGGTCGAGGGCCTCAGCGAATCGCGGCAACTCCTCGTAGAGAACCTTGTCGAGAAGGTCGCGCTTGCTGCGGCTTTCGATGTACTCGCGCACAGCGGAGCGGGCGACTTCTTGCATCGAGCGGCCTTCGTGTTCGGCGCGCTTGCGCAGAGCGTCCGTCTCGGCGTCGTCCAGTCGTAGCGTCATGGCCATACACCGTATGGTATCAAGGGTGATACCTGCAGGAGGGGTCGCTCGTGTTCTTGCGCAGATCCGGGTTGTGCGATTTCCTGGGCCGGCAAGCGACGATCAGTCGTAGATGTCGCCGCGGTGCCTCCGGACCAGCGCGACGGAACGCCGGGACCACGATCGCGGTCGTACGTCTGGGATCTCCAGCGAGGCAACCTCGTCGTGCACGTGCACGTGCACACCGACGGTCGAATCCTCGAACAGGATGTGGCTGACTCCGCCGAGCTGGTCGCGGTGCGACTCAGCGAGTTGGTTCCCTCGCAATAGGAGCGAAGGGTCCGTTTTCTCCGGCGTGGCCACTAGGAACAAGGCTCACCTGTAACCCGGGGGCAGTTCGCCCTGCGCAGGCCGGCAGCCCGCGACGTCGTGGCAACAGCGACGTGCATCTGGCACAGTGTGAAGCCGTTTTGACGTCAAACCGGCTTCACACAAGCTGCGACAGGTGTTCCGCCGGAGCGGCGGCGGCCGCAGTCTCAGTCGCTCGCAAACTCGTCGCGCAAGCGCGGCTCGACACGGTGCTCGGGCCGCAGCCCGGCCTTGTCGGCGTAGAACGCGCGGATGACGTCCATGTCGGCGGCGACGTCGCCCGTGAGCTCGATGGTCGGGCCGAGCCCGGTCGTCATCGTGGTGCGGTCGACGTAGCCGAGCGTCACCGGCAGCGACGCCTCGCGCGCGATGCGGTAGAAGCCCGACTTCCAGTGCGTGTGGCCCTTGCGGGTGCCGTCGGGGGTGACGACGAGGCCGAACACATCACCCGAGCGGATGCGGGCCAGCACCTCCCCGACGACCGCAGCCGGAGCATCCCGATCGACGGGGATGCCCCCCAGTCCGCGCATGATCGGGCCGCGCCAGCCGCGGAACAGGCTCATCTTGCCCAGCCAGCGGAAGCGCATGTCGAGCCGCCAGGCTATGGCGAGCATGAGAACGAAATCCCAGTTCGAGGTGTGCGGGGCGCCGATGAGCACGGTCGGGCGGTCGGGAGCGGGCTCGGAGACGAGCCGCCAGCGGCTGAAAGTCCAGTAGAGGCGCGCGATCTGGCGGCGGAGGAACATGCGTCAACAGTACGTGGACGTCGCACCGCGAAAGCACTCGCTGACGGGGGCACCACTGTCGTGCGGGTATGTGTCGCCGATGTCACATGACACCGGCGACACATACCCCGAAACGGTCGCCTGCGATGGCTGGCTACTCCGTCGGCTCCTCGACCGGAGCCTCGTCGGCCGGCGCGTTGTCTTGCTCGACACTCTCGCGCAGCTCGCGGATCTCCGCCTCGAGCTCGTCGAGGTTCTCCGGCTCGGGCAGGCCGCACTCGCCGAGCTCCTGCTCGACCTGCAGGGTCAGGCCCTCCTTGCCGTCCGCGTGCGCGGCATCCACCGTGCCCTCGTAGATGGCGTTGTCGGCCGACTCGCGGTTGACCGCCGAGGCCTCGAGGCACAGGTGGTAGACGCTGCCGCCGGCCGTCCACGTCACCGAGTCCTGGCCGGTGAGCTCCTGCACGATCGCCGTGTACTCGTCGATCTGGCCCTCGTTGGCGTACTGCTCGACCGACGGCGGGTTGAACGAGGCGCCGAGCAGCGTCGCGACGATGAGCACGACGATGCCGACCGCGCCGGCGATGCCCTTCTGCTTGCCGTCCATATCCTTGTTCAGGAAGATCAGGATGATCAGCGGCAGGAAGGCGATCATCGTGATGATCGCGCCCAGCTGGTTCTGCACGAAGAACCGCACGGGTTCCGACTTGCGGGCCGGGTCGAGCCGGTTGGCCTTCTTCCAGAGCTGCGAGCCCGCGACAGCCAGCAGGCCGATGCCGACGAGCATGCCCAGCAGCAGCCACAGCGCCGTCTCGGAGTTCTGGTACCAGGGGGCCTGCACGGCCGGCTTGAACGGCTCCAGCCACAGCAGCCAGTAGATCGCGAGGCCCTCACCGATCAGGGCGCCCGCCCAGAACGCCGCGGCACCCCAGCGCAGACCGGTCGCCTGCCCCTTCGCCTCGGCGCTCGGCTTCCAGTCGGCGCGGGGGCTGTCATCGCCCCCCGCGGCGCTCGACGACGCGGCGCGCTCGGCGGCCGACTCGTCGACCTCGACCTTGACGACCTTCTTCGTGACTTTGCGTTCTGCCATGGGGTGCCCTTCAGACTCGGGATGCGCGAGCGCACGCTCGGCCAGAGCCTAGTGCGGGCATCCATCGGGGGAGTAGCGTCACGCCATGTTCCTTCTCGAACTCAACTGGCTGGCCATCCTCATCGGCTTCGTCGTCGCCTTCGCCGCCGGAGCCCTGTGGTTCGGGCCGAAGACGTTCTTCCCCGTCTGGTGGAAGGCGATGGGCCGCTCGGAGGAGGAGACCCCGGGCGGCGGCAACATGGGCCTCGTGTTCGGCCTCACCGCGGTGGGGGCGCTCGTGCAGGTCATCGCGGTGGCCTCCGTCATCCATTTCGTCGACCTCGCGGCGGGCCCCGTCGGCCCGCTCGGCGGCGCGCTCACCGGTCTGCTGCTCGGCATCGGCTTCGCCGCGGCGAGTTCGCTCAGTCACCGGCTGTTCGCCGGCCAGGGCCTGAAGGTGTGGATCATCGAAGTCGGCAGCGACGTGCTCAACTACACGCTCGTCGGCCTCGTGATCGGGCTGTTCGGCTAGGCGCGGCCTCAGCAAGACAGGGCACGATGAGGGCCGTGGATGCTGAGACCGCGCTCGCCCGCGCCCGTGCCGCGCTCGCCGCGGCCGCGCAGCGCCTCGCGGCGGCGGGCGCCGCGCCCGAGCAGCTCGTGCGCACGATCCCCGCGCGGCGCGCGCTCGGGGTGATCCCGCGCCGCGAGACCTTCCGGCGCATCGGCGAGGCGTACCTCGTGGGCGCGCTGCTCGTCACGGAGGCGGGCGACGTGCTCGAGCCGGGCCGCATCATCCGCGCGAGCCGGCAGGTGCTGCCGGGGCACCAATCAGAAAGTGCGCGGGCCCGCCGCGAACTGCGCCAGCGCCTGCTCGACGCCCGGCTGCCGGAGGGCAGCACCGTGGTGATCGACCCGCGGCCGCTGCCGCTCGATGACCCGGCGGCGCTCGCCGCCGAGCACGCGCCGCTCGTGCTGCGCGAGGTCGACGGCGCCGCGACGGTGCTCGTGCGGTGGATGCCCTCCGCTGCGGATGCGGCGCTGCGGCCCCTCGACGCGTACCTGGCCGAGCGCCTCGACCTGGCGCTGGGCACCGTCGCCGCCGCACGAGCAGAGAGCGAGCATCCGTGACCGAGTCGACGGGGCTGCACCCCGACGCGTTCGCGTTCTACGCCGAGCTGGAGCAGAACCAGAACCGCGAGTGGTGGCTCGCGAACAAGCGCCGCTACGACGAGAACGTGAAGGCGCCGATCGAGCGCCTCGTCGACGCGCTCGGCGGCGAGTTCGGCCCGCTGAAGATCTTCCGCCCCTACAAAGACGTGCGGTTCAGCGCCGACAAGCGCCCGTACAAGGACCACCTCGGGCTCGTGACCGCCGACGCGGCGTCGGGCGCTGACGCCTCCACGTTCTACCTGCAGCTCTCGCAGCACGGCCTGATGCTCGCGGGCGGCCTGTACCAGCCGGATCGCGCGCAGCTCGCCCGCTTCCGCGAGATCGTCGACAACAACCGGCTGGTCGGCGACCTCGAGGCGACGCTTGACGAGGTCGGCGAGCACGGCTTCGCGATCATGACCGAGGATGCCCTCGCCACCGCACCGCGGGGCTATCGCGTCGACCATCCGAAGATCGCCCTGCTGCGGCTCAAGCGCCTGGCCATCGCCGCCCAGCACCCGCCCGCCGACTGGATGACCGGGCCCGAGCTGGTCGAGCGCGTGCGCGCGGGCTGGCGCACCGTGCGCGTCTGGAACGATTGGCTCGTGGAGAACCTGCCCCGCCCCGTCGAGGCGAGCCGATGAGCCCCGCCCGCGTCGACCCCGTCGTGCGCGCCGTGCGCGCGGTCATCGCGCCGATCACCCGCACCCGCGCGTTCCGCTGGGCGGCGCCGCGCGTCATGCCGCCGATCGAGGAGGCGATCGCCGCCGTCACTGGCCGCAGCGTGCAACTGAGCGGTCTGCTCGTGCCCTCGCTGATTCTGACCACGACGGGGGCGAAGAGCGGTCAGCCGCGCGACGTGGTGCTCATGTACACCGCCGACGGTCACGGCCGGGCGATCGTCGCCGGCACGAGCTTCGCGCGCGAGAAGCACCCGGCGTGGACCTACAACCTGCTGGCGCACCCGGAGGCGCAGATCACGGTGCGGGGGCGGCGGTACGCGGTGCGGGCATCCGCGATCGAGGGCGCCGACCGCGAGTGGGCCTGGCGCCTCATCGAGCGCCAGTGGCCCGGCTATCGCGCCTACGAGCGCGAGTCGGGTCGGGTCGTGCGGGTGTTCCGACTGACCCTGACCGCTGAGCTCGACACCGGAGGTGCCGCCCGTGGCTGAGTTGCGCCCCCTGCCCGCCGCCGACCCGATAGTGCGCGGCGTGCGCACCGTCGTCTCCGCGATCACCCGCACGAGCGCCTGGCGCTGGGCGGCCCCCCGCGTCATGCCGCAGATCGAGAGCGCCCTCGCCGCCGCGACGGGCGGCCGCGTGCAGATCAGCAGCCTGTTCGTTCCCTCGCTGATCCTCACGACGACGGGCGCCAAGAGCGGTCAGCCGCGCGACACCGTGCTGATGTACACGGCCGACGGCTACGGTCGCGCGATCGTCGCGGGCACGAACTGGGCGAGCCCGAAGCACCCCGCCTGGACGTACAACCTGCTCGCCCACCCGGAGGCTGAGATCACAGTGCGCGGGCGGCGGTACGCGGTGCGGGCATCCGTGATCGAGGGGGATGCCCACGATCGCGTCTGGCGCCACCTCGAGTCGCAGTGGCCCGAGTATCGCCGTTACGAGCGCGACTCGGGCCGCACGGTGCGACTGTTCAGACTCCACCTGCTGCGCGAACTCTGAGCTGCGCGGTGTCGGTCGGCACGGTGCGCCGACGGGCGCGGCGCTCAGCTCGACGCGTGCGCGCCGACCGCACCGCCGCCGCCACAGCCGGTTGCCCGAGCACGATGCCGGCGAGCACGGTGACCATGCCGAGCACCTGCAGGGCCGTGAACGTCTCCTGTGCGACCAGCACGCCGAGGGCGACGCCCGCGACCGGGTTGAGCAGGCCGACGAGCCCGACCGCCCCGGCGGGCAGGTGCTGCAGGGCCGCGAACCAGGTGGCGAACGCGAGAGCGGTGGCGACGAGGGCGAGGTAGGCCGCGCCGACGATGCCGGCCGCGTCGAGCGCGGGCGGCGCCCCCTCGACGAGCAGGGCGGCGGGCACGAGCACGAGGCCGCCGAGGGTGAGCTGCCACGCGGTCACCGAGAGCGCGGGCGTGCCGTCGTTCCAGCGCCGGGCCAGCACGAAACCGACCGACGACATGAGCATGGCGGCGAGTGAGGCCGCGATGCCCCAGCCGTCGAGCGCGCCGGTCGCCCCGGCGAGCAGGATCACGACGCCGGCGAAACCGACCAGGGCGCCCGAGAGTGACAGTGCCGCGGGACGCTCTTTCGCGAGCGGCCAGGCCAGCAACAGGATCACGGCGGGCGAGGTGGCCATCAGCATCGCCGCGACGCCGGAGGGCAGCAGCTGCGCCGCGACGTAGATGAGCACGAAGAACGCGCCCACGTTGAGCACACCGAGCACGGCCGAGCGCCACCACCAGCGCCCCTGCGGCAGGCGCCGCGCGAGCAGCAGCAGCACGAGCCCGGCGGGCAGCGCGCGCATCGTCGCGCCCCAGACCGGGGTGTCGACGGGAAGCAGCTGCGAGGTGACGACGTAGGTGGAGCCCCAGGCCAGGGGAGCGATCGCGGCAACGAGAAGCCAGCGCCAGGGTGATGTCATACCCGGCGAAACCTTTCCGCGGAAAGTATTATTCCCGCATGAGCGAGAAATCTCTCGACGCCGCTGTCGATCGCGTCGCACGCATTCAGGCCGAGTGGCGACGCGAGCGCCCCGAGCTCGACGTGTCGCCTCAGGGTGTCTTCGGCCGGCTCGCCCGCTTGTCGATCGCGATCGACGCCGAGCTCGAGCGCGTCTTCCAGCAGCACGGGCTGACGACCGGCGAGTTCGACGTGCTCGCCGCTCTCCGGCGCGCGGGTGCGCCGTACGAGCGCACCCCGAGCGCGCTCGCCGAGAGCACCATGATCACCGCGGGCGGCCTCACCAAGCGGGTCGATCGCCTCGAGGCAGCCGGCCTCGTCTCGCGCCGCCGCTCGGAGACCGACGGTCGCGTGCGCGTCGTCGCGCTGACGGATGCGGGGCTCGCGCTCGTCGAGCGCAGCTTCGAGGCGCACCTGGCCAATCAGCACCGCCTGCTCGAGCCGCTCGACGCGGACGACCGCGCCGCCCTCGAGCGGCTGCTCCTTCGCTGGCTCATGTGGCTGCGACCGGAAACATGAACCAGATGTCGGGTATCTAGCCCTAGGCTGTGTTCGTGCTGCTCGACATCGTCTTCATCATCGCTGGCTTGGTGCTCCTGATTCTCGGCGGGGAGGCACTCGTTCGCGGCGCCTCGACCCTTGCCGCGAAGGTCGGGGTGTCGCCGCTCGTCATCGGACTGGTGGTGGTGTCCGCCGCGACGTCGGCCCCGGAGCTGGCGGTCACGGTTGGTGCGGTGCTGCGCGGTGAACCCGACTTGGCGCTCGGCAACGTCGTCGGCAGCAACATCGTCAACATCCTGCTGATCCTGGGGCTCTCGGCCATGGTGCTGCCCCTTCTCATTAAGCGGCAGCTGGTGCGCTTCGACATTCCCGTCATGGTCGGCCTGAGCGTTCTCCTCGTGGTTCTCAGCCTCGACGGTCAGATCGGTCTGCTCGACGGTGTCCTGCTGCTCGGCGGGCTCGTGGCGCACACGGTCATCAGCATCGTCGTCAGCCGGCGCGAGGTGGTGGCGGGCGTCGATGGCGCGGGCACCGCGCTCGTGCCAACCCCGGAGAAGCCAGTGCCACTGTGGCTCGCCGCGATCCTTCTCGTCGCGGGCATCGGCCTTCTCGTTCTCGGGGCACAGCTGCTCGTCGACGGCGCGGTGAGCATCGCGCTGAGTCTCGGACTGAGCAGCCTCGTCGTCGGCCTGACCATCGTCGCCGTCGGTACGTCGCTGCCCGAGCTGGCGACGTCGATCATCGCCGTGCGCCGCGGTGAGCGCGACATGGCGGTCGGCAACATCGTCGGCAGCAACATCTTCAACATCGGCATGGTGCTCGGCCTGCCCGCCATCATCTTCGGCCAGGGCATCCCCGTGCCGCCGGCGGCGATCGCCTTTGACCTGCCCGTGATGCTCGCCGCGGCCATCGTGCTTCTCCCCTTCGCGTTCACCGGGTTCGTCATCGCCCGGTGGGAGGGGACCCTCTTCGTCGTCGTCTACGTCGCCTACACGGTCTATCTCGTGCTCGCGGCCACTGAGCATGACGCCCTCGAGGGCTTCACCGACGTCATGCTCCTGTTCGTGCTTCCGCTCGTCGTCGTCACGATCATCGTCGCGACCTCGTACGAGGTCGGGGTGATCCGCGGGCGCCGCCAGGCGCACGCCGCGGCAATCGCCGACGAGAACGCAGAAGCGGCCGGCAGCGCGCCCCCCGCGCCCCCGGCCGCTTAGCTGCCCGCGTCAGTTCATCGACGCGAGCAGATCCTTCATGTTCTTGTAGATGAGGCCCGCAGCGTTCTTCTGGTTGAGACGCGACAGGCGCGACATGGCCTTCGCGTCGCCGCCGATGAAGATCTCGTACGAGCCCTTCTCGACCGCCTCGATGATCTGGCGGCCGGCCTCGGCCGGAGCGGTGGTCTTGCGGGCCTGATCGCCAGCGCTGGCGGCCATCTGCTTGGCCTGCTCCTCGGTCATGATGCCCGAATTGATGCTGATGTTGGTGCCGATCGCGCCCGGGAACACACCCGTGACCTGCACGCCGGTCTCCATGAGCTCCGAGTGCAGCGCGCGGCTCAGCTGAGCCACCGCCGCCTTCGTGGCGCCGTAGACACCCTGGCCGGGCACCGGCGCGTAGGCGCCCATGCTCGCCACGTTCACGAGAGCCGCCTCGGGCCGCTTCACGAGCTCGGGCAGAAACGCCTTGCAGGTGTTCAGCACGCCGTACAGGTTGACATCGATGACGCGCTCGATCTGATCCCAGTCGAGCTGCATGACGGGCACGAACTTCTGGATGATGCCCGCGATGTTGAGCAGGCCGTCGACCTGGCCGTGCTCTTTGATGATCGCCGCGGGCAGCTTCTCGACGGCCTTGCGGTCGGTGACGTTGACGACGTGGGTCGAGATGCGGTCGCCGTTCGCGCCGGCCAGCTTCACCGTCTCGGCCAGACCCTCCTCATTGAGGTCGAGGGCCGCGACGCGCGCGCCCTTCGCCACGAGGCCGAGCACGACCTCGCGCCCGATGCCGTTGCCGCCGCCGGTGACGGCGAAGACGTTCCCACTGATCTGCATGATGCTCCTTCGATGACGGATGCGCGTCCTCGCGCCCCCTCAGGCTAACCCGACCCTTACCGATCGGTCAGGGTCGAACGTCCCGATGCTCGACTCCGCGTCGTTCTAGCGGTTCAGCGAGACGGGGGTCAGCACGGCGATCACTCAGGGGGCGGGAGTCTTCATGGTTCGGGTCCTTCCGGTCTAGACGTGGTGGTGCTCGCCGCGCTTCGGCGGCACATAGGTGCAGGTATCGCCCGCGCACAGGGTGGGCTTCTCGCGCGCGAAGCGTCGTGCGAGCTCGCAGCCGAGGCAGTACCCGAACGCGGCCTCGAGATACAGCAGTGCCAGACAGATCGCGCAGATGGTCTGCGCCACGACCGCCGGCAGGCCGAGCCAGCCGAGCGCGAGGCACCCGGCCAGGGCCATCCCGAACCCGAGGCCCCAGGCGACCTGCTTCGGGCGCGCGTCGACCCACTCGGGTCGTTGCGCGCGCGTGATGAGCGCGCCGAGCACCAGCGTCGGGGTAAACCGGGTGCCGACCAGCAGGCGCAGGTACATCTCGACGGCGAAGACGATGCCGAAGACACGCATCGGCTGCAGGTCACCCGTGATGACGCCGGACAACCAGGCGCTGAAGCCGCCGAGGAAGAGCAGGCCCGCCGAGGCGCGCACGGCCCGCTCGTTGATGACGGGAATGTCGATGCCGCCCACCCATTCGCCGATGACGGGGCGGATGCTGCGGTCGACGTCGCTCACGCCCGCAACTATACCCCTAGGGGTATTGAGAGTGTCTGGGAATCCGCAGGAACCCCTGCCAGGCTGACCGCATGACGGTCATGCCGATGTTCCCGCTTGGCTCCGTGCTGTTCCCGGCCATGCCGACCGCGCTGCGCGTGTTCGAGGAGCGCTACATCGTCATGCTCTCGACGATCCTCGGCGACGATCCGCCCGAGTTCGGCATCGTGCTCATCGAGCGCGGCAGCGAGGTCGGCGGAGGCGAGCAGAGGTTTCCGATCGGCACGGTCGCGCAGATCACCCGGGTCGAGACCAGCGAGGGTTTCATCGGCCTCATCGCTGTCGGCGACCGCCGCGTCGAGGTCGTCGAGTGGCTGCCCGACGACCCCCACCCGGTGGCCGACGTCCGCGCCGTCGACGAGCTCGCGTGGGACGAGGAGCACCGACCCCTCCTCGAGCGCGCCGAGCAGCTGGTGCGCCGAACCATCGCCCGGGCCAGTGAGTTCGTCGAGCAGCAGTGGCCGGCCGACATCGTGCTCGACGACGAGCCGGTGCGCGCGTGCTGGCAGCTCGCCGGCATCGCCCCGCTCGGACCGCTCGACCAGGTGCGGCTGCTGCGGGCCACGAGCGTGGTCGAGCTGCTCAGCGGTGTGATCGAGGCCACCGAGGGTGCCGCCGAGATGCTCGCCATGCCGGGCTTCGACGACGACGGTCTGAGCGCCCTGCTCGACGGTGATGACCGCGACGACTAGCCTGCCGATCATGACCGAGCTGCTCGCCTTCCCGGTTCCCGTCGACGCCGCCACGGCGGCCTGGGCCGGGCCGGTCTTCATCGTGATGGCTCTGACCGGGGTGATCGTGCTGATCTGGCAGGCCGTGCGGTACTTCCGCGACAACAAGTAGTGCGCATCCCTCGCCCTGCGCTCAGGGAGTAGAGTGAGCGCCAGTACCGCCCTCAACTGAATACCCGGCCGTTTCGGCGATGCGGGAGAGCCAGGGGCGCGACCCCCGGCACCGAAGGAGCAAGCCTCCCCGCCAATCTCTCAGGTCACCCGTACCGCATCAGCCAGGCCACTCTGAAAAGCAGGGCACCGATCGTCGTCGGCACCGCCCTCGCCCACGGTGAAAACCCCGACCGCCTGCCACGAGCAGGCCGGCCGCGGCGAAACTCTCAGGCACGATGACAGAGGGGGAGTTCCACCGGCCGTCCGCGTCAGGAGAACTCCGTGTCTGAAGCTCCGCTGTCCGAACCCTCGACCCAACCCGCCTCGCGTTTCTCGCCGCTGCACGACGTGCACGTGGCCCTCGGCGCCGCCTTCACCGACTTCGCCGGCTGGCAGATGCCGGTGCGCTACAGCTCCGACCTCGCCGAGCACCACGCGGTGCGCACCGCCGCCGGCATCTTCGACATCTCCCACATGGCCGAGATCGCCGTCGACGGCCCCGATGCGGCGGCCTTCCTCGACGCCGCGCTGGCCGGGCGCCTCTCGGCGATGGCGGTCGGCAAAGCCAAGTACTCGCTGCTGCTGAACGAGCAGGGCGGCATCGTCGACGACCTCATCGTCTACCGGCTGGCCGACACGTCGTATCTCGTCGTGGCGAACGCCTCCAACCGCTTCGCCGTCGTGGATGCCCTCCGCGAGCGCGCCGCGGGCGTCGGCGGCCCGGCCTTCGCGGTCGAGCTCGACGACCGCACCGAGCAGCTCGCCCTCATCGCCGTGCAGGGCCCCGCCTCGGAGGCCGTGCTCGCCGCGACCGCGGGGCTCGTCATCGACGGGCTCGCCGACCTGACCTACTACGCCTGGGGCTCGGGCAGCTTCGGTGGCTCCGACCTCATGGTCGCCCGCACCGGCTACACCGGCGAGGACGGCTTCGAGCTCTATGCGCCGGTCGAGCACGCTGCCGCGCTGTGGGCGGCCCTCACCGCGGCGGGCGAGCCGCTCGGGCTCGTGCCCTGCGGGCTCGCGGCGCGCGACACCCTGCGGCTCGAGGCCGGCATGCCGCTCTACGGGCACGAGCTGGGTGTGAGCATCCTGCCGGTGCAGGCCGGCCTGGGCCGCGTCGTCGTCACCGACAAGCCGGTCTTCGTCGG
>VFQU01001008.1_pt1 | contig 18802 bp, 16 predicted proteins | sample 3512311 | NCBI WGS metagenome assembly VFQU01 (sample SAMN10412377, study PRJNA504923) | tailings metagenome | isolation source: Relicate 3 Philex TSF3 active mining site | place: Philippines: Tuba, Benguet | collected 2017-08-29
TTGCCCGAGACAAGCATCATATCATATATCGGTGACTCGTCTATGCTTTCTTAAGGGAAAAGAACCCTGTTTTTATTTGTGCTTGCCATCTGAATTCCCGAAATCAGAATCCTTTCTGTTTCCTAGTTTATGCCTCAAAACATTCCAGAAAAAAGAAAATTCACAAGGGTCATTCCTGAAGAAAAAGATCCTGTAGAAGTCCATTTGATGGGTACTTTGCTTTTAGATGTTCTCTATGCAAGGGATATCAGTTTGGGAGGAATCGGGATCGTAGCTCCCAACCATTTCGACGAGTGGGATCTGAACGAAAAAATCGAAATCATTGTGGCTTTGCCAGGAGATCTTGCTGACTTTCGCGCCAGAGGAGTGATCAAACAAATCGGTAAAAAGTCGAAAGAATTCGGAATCTACGGGGTGCAGTTTACGGAAATGGGCCCCAAAGGAAAACAAGATCTGAATGTATATGTCCGCAGAATGGAAAGAATCGGCAGGGTTCTTTCCTAATCTTCCCTATCTTTTCTTTACCGGTTCGAAAGCGACATAGATTTCTTCGTTGTCAATTTCTATCTAAAATCATAAACTGAATCTGAACCGTTGGGGGTGGGCATGTATTTGCTCTGAGAGAGTCCCCAGGAACCTGATCTGGGTAATGCTTGCGAAGGGAAACGGGAAAAAACACGCTATAGATCCGTCTATTTAGTTATATAGATTGATTCTATCCGCACGTTCCTTTCTTTTTCTTTCGGCCTTTCCAAGAAGTTCTTTCGGTTGGGAGAAGAAGACAATGGATGCCAAACCACAAGAAACATTTATCGTTCCTAGAAACGAAGTCAAGTTAAGCGACGGAACCGTCTATCATAGTTATAGAACCGAGGGAAGTTTGTGTTCCCACCACGAAGGTTTCGATTACAAACAAGGAATCCCCAAACTAAGAAGATCTTGGGTAGACGTTAGAGAAGAAAGAGGGGATCAAAATCATTCCCAAATGTACTATGCTAGGCGAGGGACCATTACGGAAGAGATGAGGTTTGTCGCACTTCGGGAAAATGTAACTCCCGAATTCGTAAGAAATGAAGTCGCAATCGGTCGAGCCATTATTCCATCTAACAAAAGACATTTGGAATTGGAGCCTATGATCATTGGAAAAAAATTTCTTGTTAAGGTGAATGCGAATATCGGTAACTCTGCCATCTCTTCTTCCATAGAAGAGGAAGTGGAGAAACTTCGATGGGCGCTTCGTTGGGGCTCCGACACGGTGATGGATCTTTCCACAGGAAAAAACATTCATGAAACAAGGGAATGGATTTTGCGCAATTCTCCTGCACCGATCGGAACCGTGCCAATCTATCAAGCGTTAGAGAAAGTAAAAGGCAAGGCAGAAAACCTGAATATCGATGTGTTTTTGGAAACATTGGAAGAGCAGGCGGAACAAGGTGTAGATTATTTCACAATCCATGCGGGAGTTCTGCACGACTATGTAAGGCATACGGAAAAAAGAATCACAGGGATCGTATCCAGGGGTGGCTCCATTATGGCTCGCTGGTGTTTGCATCATAAAAAGGAAAATTTTCTATACGAACATTTCGACAAAATCAACCAAGTGATGAAAAAATACGGAATCTCTTATTCGTTAGGTGATGGACTTCGTCCAGGATGTATTGCTGATGCCAACGACGAAGCTCAATTCTCCGAGCTTAGAACTTTGGGAGAACTTACGAAAAGAGCCTGGGAAGACGACATCCAAGTCATGGTGGAAGGACCGGGCCATGTTCCTATGCATTTGGTGGAAGAAAACGTAAGATTACAATCCGAACTTTGCAACGAAGCTCCTTTTTATACTTTGGGGCCTTTGGTGACGGACATCGCTCCCGGTTACGATCATATCACTTCCGCCATAGGAGCGGCTATGATCGCATGGCACGGAACGGCAATGCTTTGTTATGTGACTCCGAAAGAACATTTGGGGCTTCCCAATAAACAGGACGTAAAAGACGGAATGATCGCATATAAAATCGCGGCTCACGCCGCGGATTTAGCGAAAGGACATCCCGGCGCTCAGGAGAGAGACAATCTTCTCAGCAAAGCCAGATTCGAATTCAGATGGGAGGATCAATTCGCTCTTTCCTTGGATCCGGAACTTGCCCGTTCTTACCACGACGAAACATTGCCTCAGGACGGAATGAAAAAAGCACATTTCTGTTCTATGTGCGGACCTCATTTCTGTTCTATGCACCTCACACAAGAATTGAGAAAAGAAGAGGCGAGTAGAAGATAAAAAGAAGGAAAAAATTTTAGCAGTTTGTTTGATTACACAGGCGCCGGAAGATCCGTCCGCCTGTGTGTTTTTTGAAATGTCGTTTTGGAAAAGTTTTTTCTTAGGATCTTTCTCTTATGAAAGAAGAAAGATTATAAACCGAGTCCTCTTCCTATGATCTCTTTCATGATCTCAGTGGTTCCTGCATAAATGGTTTGGATCCTTGCATCCAGATAAGCTCTGGCGATAGGATACTCCATCATATAACCGTAACCTCCGAAGAACTGAAGGCATTCATCCGTATGTCTTTTTTGCATTTCAGTAGTGTACCATTTGCACATAGAGGCTTCCACAGTGGTATTTTCGCCTTTCATGTGTTCGATGATTACTTTATCCATAAACACTTGAGCCATTTCCAGTTCGGTCGCCATCTCTGCCATTTTGAACTTTGTATTTTGGAAAGAACCGATCTTTTGACCGAACGCTTTTCTTTCTTTGATGTATTGCAATGTGATGGTTTGCACAAGGCGGGTAGCTTCTACTGCAGCCAAGGCAAGAACCAAACGTTCTTGAGCCAATTTTTGCATTAGATAACGGAAACCTTGTCCTTCTTTACCGATGAGGTTTTTTTTAGGAACCTTAACGTCGTTATAGTAAAGTTCGGAGGTATCTTGCGCTTTTAAACCGATCTTATCCAGATTGCGGCCTCTTTCGAAACCTTCCATTCCTTCTTCTACCATAAGAAGAGAGATGGTTCCGTTTTCATGTTTCACCGCAGTGATGATTAAATCGGACAACTGACCGTTGGAGATGAAAGTTTTCTGGCCGTTCACCAGATAGTGGTCTCCTTTATCGACTGCGCTTGTGCGTAAGGATTTTAAATCAGAACCGGCACCTGGTTCCGTCATTGCGATCGCAAGAATGCTTTCTCCTGTGACGCATTTAGGAAGCCATCTTTTCTTTTGTTCGTCATTCGCATAAGTGGAGATATACGGTGCGATGACGTCATTGTGAAGAGAAACGAAAAAACCGCTGTTTCCCACTCGGGAAGATTCTTCTATGATGATTACGTTGTAGAGAAAGTCGGCTCCGGCTCCTCCGAATTCAGGATCCACATTCGGGCAAAGTAATCCGTATTCTCCCGCCTTTCTCCAAACTTCTTTGGGTACTATGTGGTTTTTTTCCCATTCTTCATGATTGGGTTTGACTTCAGTTTCGAAAAATTTCCGAGCCATCTCTCGGAATTGGTGGTGTTCTTCGGTAAAAGGCAGGATGCGATCCATGCAAGTGACTCCTTTGCATGTAGATGGTAAAAGAATGGCGAAATTAGGTCAATTATAAACAGTGTTCAGTTTCATATAAACACCCGGATTTTTCTTGATGTACTGAATCGCATCTTCCTGTCCCAAAACATAGAGTTCCGTTCCCGGCCAGGCCACAAATGTGAAACTGGAAGGGAGCTTTTTGGTCAGAGGGTAGATTTCTCCTACAAAGTCTCCCGGCCCGAGTTCACGGATGGTTCTGTGATTTTGCATCACCACAACGGTTCCGGAACGAACGATAAACGCTTTTTCGAAACTGCGGCCTTCTTCGATCAGAACTTCTTCCGATTTGACCGTTTCGAATTTTAAGATCAGCTCCAATTGAGTGACTTGGTAACTAGTGAGTCCTCGGAATGTTTGGGATTCTGTCAAAGTTTTCCAAGTATTTGTCTCTCGGATAGAATTGAGTTTGATGAAGTTTTCGTGAAGTTTGGATCCTCGGATGAACTGGAAAAACCTCATTTTATCTATGGTAAGAGCTACCACATCCGTTTCCGCATATACGTCCGCTTGGCGGAGAGTGTCCAAAATAAGGGAAGCTTCTCCGAAGTATTCGTATGTTCCGTATCTTTTGACGGCGCTGTGGTCTCCCGATAGACCTTCGAATCTCACATTGCCGGAAGCGATGATGAAAAAACGATCCCCGTGGGTTCCTTTTTTGATGATCTGTTCCCCTCTGTGGAATTTTTCTTCCTTTACGATTTGTAGGAACTCCTTCGCCTTTTCGATGGGGAATCCTGAGAAGATATCGATTTGAGATAAAATTTCCAAAAGTTTGAAAGCATCTTGGTGTTTCGGGGGAGTGATTTCCGGATAAAGAGTGTTTTCGATTCCGAACTTCGCCAAAGTGAGATGGGTTCCTTGCGGCATATCTTTGGAAGCGATATGATAGACAGTGATTCTTTTTTGAACTTCTTCCGGCAAGGATGCCAAATAACTGATCTTAGTATGAAGAGGAGGAACCCCCGCTTCATGATAAATGACTTTTCTGTCCCAAGGGAAATCTTTCAGGAACTGGTATCTTGTTTCGGGAAGAACCCCTTTTTTGTACATATCATCGAAAGCTTCCGGATCGTTCAAATGGTCGGATGTATAATAGAAGGATTGGTCTTGGAAAAAGAACTCGAAACCTACGGAAGGAATGGAGTGGATCGCATAATGAAAGTAAAACTCTCCTCCGTTGATGATCGTTGGACGACCGATGACTACGGGGATAAAGTCGAATAGATCCGTGATTTCTTTTCTGGGAATTTTCGTTAAACTGCAGTATTTTCTAAGAAAAGATTCCATCACTGTCGCAGTGGCATAGATAGTGATTTTGGACTCTTCCAAAATCTTTTGGAACGTACCTGCATCGTGGTCTGCGTGGCAATGGGTGAGGATGATGGAGTTGATGAGTTTCGGATTTACGTTCGATCCTCTGAGCCATTCCGTAGAGTTTACGGGAGGATCGACCATTATCCCTTGGCCATTCAGCCAAATGATAAACCCGGAAGTGTTGTCGTTCGGATCGAATCCGTGAGAAGGTCCAAGACAAGTGATTCCGATCAGAGGAGGTTGAAAAGGTTCTAACAATCGTTCACCGATGTCAAACTTTACGTGGAAGTCCACTTCTCCCGGAATTTTGATTTTTTTATCATTGTCGATGAGCAGGAATTCGTTGCTGGGAAGTTGTTCGATTGTAATTCCACCGAACTTTACTTTGTGGTTTTCATCGAAGAGAATGAACTCTACCACATCTTCCATGGATTTATAACTACGGAAATAGGCCATTTCCGCTTTGATGTCGGGGAAACCGTAACTTTGTTCCCCTTCTATGAATTCGGATGCTAAATTGAGTTCTGCAGGTCCCATCAAGGACTCCCCCAAAACAATTGTTAACTGTTCTTTTTGCTCCGGCGAACAAACAATAAATGTTTTTTTTCCGCCGCGGAAAAAGAAGTTAAAATAAATAGGGAACTCCAATTCGGCAACGGAGATCCCTTTTTCAACGTGAAAGAATTTATTGGGAAGTACGAATACTAAGGGCGTTTTTTTTTCCAAGCCCATCGTATCTTTGATGGTTTCGGGAGGAGATCCGAATTGGATGTATCCTTCCGAAGTGTCTACTAAGTATCCCCCCCTGGGGAGTGCGGTAAAACCGTTTGGTTCTGAACTTACCATGAAGGGATAATTTATTTCCTATTTGTGGTTTTCGATGAATTTTTTGATTTGAGGTTTTGGTAAAGCACCAATTGCCTTATCGACTAAAACACCGTTTTTGTACAAGAGAAGAGTAGGGATGGATTGGATACCCAATTCCTGAGCGGTCTTTTGGTTGAAGTCAACATTCAACTTTTTGATTTTTACTTCCGCCATTTCATTAGAAAGTTCATCTAAAACAGGAGCTACCATTTTGCATGGTCCGCACCATTCTGCCCAACAGTCTACAAGAACCATTCCACTAGAGGTCTCTGTTTTGAAATTGGCGTCATTGATTTCTGTAAGTGCCATTTTCCTATTCTCCTTTTGAAAGGTTATCCTTTCCAAGTACTAGACTGTCCATCAGGGGCAAAATCGTCGATTATTGTTTCTTTTTTTTCTTTTTGTCATCCGATTCTAGGTCGGAGATTTTTTGCTGGAAGGATTCGATCAGGGTTTTTGTTTTTTCCAAATCTTCGGTTTCCCCCGTAATTTGAAATATCTTTCTATTCATTTCCAACATTTCCACGGAGTGTTTCAAATCTGTGGAATCTTGTGTGGACATTTCGAATTTGGAACGATAGTCCTGAGCGGCAGAGTTGGCAAGCTCAATGATCAAATTAAAGTGTTCTTTTCGGGTATAATAGAAGGGGTTGTCAAGATCTTGCTCTTTTTCATAGGCAATGAAATCGAATAGGTTTTTGGAACATCCTGCCAATCGATAATGAATGTCCGGCCAGCTCCATTTCCACTTAGAATTGGTTCCGAAAGCGACTATGGTTTTTTTGATCGATTCCCTGAGACCTTTGATCAGGTTCAGCCTTTGTGTGGGGGTGATTCTTTCGATTTTAGCCAACATCTCCTTGTTCTCGGAAAGAGATCCGTCGATGTTATTGCTGACCGTTTTTTCGATAAAGGAGATACAGTTGTAAATTTCTTTCCTACCTGTCTCCAGATAATTGTTGTTATTGATTTCCAGAATGGCGGTAGAGAGTTCGTTGATCACATTACAAGTGTTGATTGTTTTTACGGAATTGATTGCCAATGCGATATTGAAATAAGGTTCCATTTCCTTGTTTTTTTTGGATTGGACTTTGTAGATATTTGCTTCTTTTTTGAGTTCTTCCAGGTAATTTTTGAAATCTACCAGTTTCTCGTTAAAATCTGCTTTTTTTTCTTTTGTGATCGCCATATCGCTTCTTTCATTTTCGGCACAAATTTCAAATCGTGTCCACTTTTTAAAAAAACCGCCTTACTCCTGAAAAAACAAATCGACCCCTCCCTATTCTCTATCATCTTAGAGAAAAATGAACGAAATTCCTAGAAAAGGGCGCGATTTTTTAGATCTTCTCGATACCTATAAGTACATGAACGATCCCATTTTTTGGGAGACGATGGAACCGGACGGACGTTGGGACTTTGCGCAAGGATGGGTTCATCTTCATATCCCAGAATCGGAATGGAGACTTCGTTTGGCGGAAAAATTTCCCCCTTTGCATTCCGAAGGAACCAATCGGTAAATTTTGTGATCCGCAGAAATTCGATCTTTTTCTGTGTCCTCGTACTTTTATGTTTCTGTAAATGTTCCACTGCAGGGATTTTTACCCCTATCGGATTTTCCGTTTATAAAGACGTAAAAGAACCTGTTTCCGTCGGACCTTCCACTTCTTACGAAAAATCCGGAGAAGCTTGTGCCTACAACTTCGGAGGTTTTTATGTGGGAGGAGACTTTTCCCTCAGAAAAGCGATGGAGAACGGAAACATCACAAAACCTGGCTTAGTTGACAGATCCACATTTGCCATTGCTACTATTTTCGCAAAAGTTTGCACACGCGTGTTAGGAGAATGAAATCCTTTCTTCCTCTCTTTCTTTTCCCTTTTCTTTTTTCTCATTGTATCTTTGCAGATCATACTGTCATCGGGGGTGGTTTGACCGTAGGGGTAAGAGAGCCTTTCGAAACGAATTCCTTTCAAACTGTCGAATCTACCGCATCGGGAGAAGCTTGCTCATATAATTTTTTCTATTTGATTTCTTTGGGAGATTCCTCTCTTTACAAAGCCAAAGAAAAAGCGAATCTCAAAACGATTGCATTTGCGGATCGTATCGTGGTTCACTACAATATTCTTTTTTATTTTCTTACTATATCATGCACTAGAGTCACAGGAACATAATGTACCCGGTTAACATCGATTTTTGGATTTTTCACTTCAGAGGTTATGAGGGCCACTGGGCAGTCGGCATTCTCATTATGGGTTTCTTTTATCAAAGATACAGATCTTTGAAAGCAGGTTACGAGCAGGATTGGTACAATAAAGCTTGGGGATATGCCATCCTTTCCGGTCTGATTTTCGCCAGAGTGTTTCATTTTTTATTTTGGGACACTGCCCGCTTTTTGGAAAATCCTACCATACTATTCACTTCCACTGGCGGCTTTGCCATATTAGGCGGAACCATAGGAACCGCATTCGGTGCCTGGGTGTATTGCAGATTCACTAAAGTCAATTTTTTGCATTGGTGCGATAGTTTGATGATTCCTCTTACTTTGGGGCTTTGCATCAGCAGGTTTTCCTGTTTTCTCAACGGAGATGCCTACGGTCTTCCTACTAGTTCCATCTTCGGTGTGGTTTTTTCCGAAAACAGCGATGCATGGATGGCGGAATGGAAATATCTGCATCAGTATTATGCAAATCATCCTGATCCACTTTCCGTAATTTCCAGTTTGTTTCAACCGCAGGTTTATTTGGGAGACATTCCTTTGCCAGCCAGTCTTTCCCATTTGAAAGAACTTGGTTATCAAACCTTGGCTGATCTAACGGTTCTTTATCCTCCTTCCGCTTCCGGAGAGTATCAAAAGGAATTATTGAGGCTGGGTCTAATTCCTTTTCCTGTAGTATATCCAAAAGTACATCCTGCACAGTTGTATGAAGTTTTCATTATGTTTATCGTTTTGATGGCGATGTACAAAATAGAAACTTTTTCTTGGTCCAAAGAAAGAATGTTTTTTGTCTTCTGGCTATTCTACGGTTTGAACCGGTTTCTCATTGAGTTTTTCAGGGGGGATCGTAATTTAGCGCTGGGAAGTTTGACGTATGCGCAGGTGATTTCATTGGCCATCGTCTTCTTTGCCGTTGTCGGTTTTATCATTAAATCCAAATATATGTCTAGAAAAGAATCGGAGTCTTTAACATGAGATTTTTACTACTGAGTTTGATTGTAGGGTTATTCGTTTCCTGCACTGGAAATCGAAAATTATTTCAGGCGGCGCGTGACGGAGATGAATCCCGCATCAAAGCATATTTAGCCGAAAACAAAGACGTCAACGTTAAAGATGATTCCGAAACCACTATGCTTATCTACGCTGCAGGTCATGGAAATAAAGAGATCGTTTCCATCTTGCTGGATGCAGGAACCGATGTAAACGCCTTCAATAAAGACAAAAGAACCGCTTTGATGATGGCAGCTAACTTCGGACATACGGAAATTGCGAAGTTACTTATCGCTAAGGGTGCAGATGTGAATCTTCGAGACAATGTCGGCTGGGATGCACTTATGGTTTCCATCTTACGTTATCAAGGTGATATTGCCAAAGAAATCATGAAGAAAAAGCCGAATCTGAAGCACCAAAACACGGAAGGACAATCCGCATTGATTTTGGCGATCGTGCATCAATTCTCAGAGATCGTTCCTTCTCTTCTTAAATCGGGAGCGGAAGTGAACCAAACGGATATTTTCGGGGAAACGGCGCTCATCAAAGCGGTGGCTAGAAACGATATAGACGGAATCAAGTTACTCGTAAAGGCGAAGGCGGATCTGAAAGCCTCAAGTAAAGACGGCAAAACTGTCGTTATGATGGCAGCTAAAAAAGGGCAAACGGATGTTCTCAAGGTTTTGTATGAAGCTCGTGCCGATTTTAATGCACAAGATTCCAACGGTTTTACTGCGCTGATGTGGGCGGTAAATATGGGATCCGTTTCTGTGCTTAAATCATTATTAGATTATAATGCCAATCCGAACATTCAAGACAAATCGGGGCAAACAGTTTTGATGAGAGCGGCAGAGCAAGGAAACCAAGAGATGGTTTCTCTTATCTTAAACAAAAGACCTAATTTGAAATTGAAAGACAACCAAGGAAAGACTGCTTTGGCGGTCGCTTTGAGTGCCAGTCAAGGAGAGATTGCTGAACTGATGAGAAGGGCAGGGGCGAAAGAATAAGCTATTTTTTTCAGGGACAAGGATGTATCGAATTTGGCAGACGATGCATCCTGAAAATCTAACCGGTGAAGCCAAGTAGCGTAGCCGGTTAAAAAGCCAACGAACCCTCGTTACATCTGCCCCAGGAATCAAAGTGATATGTTGTGATCCTTTAAGAATTCATATCTTTTTTTGAATTGGCTATTGGGGGTATTTGGATTGTTCTTCTCTCGAAGTTCCTCCAATATCCCATTTACGAAATACATTTTAATCTTGCCTTTGTTTTTTGCATCTATGTATCCGCGATAATCGCAATCAAAGAAGTCTTTAACAAGCTCAAAGGTAGCGGAAGATATATTTATCTTTCCGGAAACACCTGAAGATTCGCATCTGCTTGCGGTATTGACCGTGTCGCTCCAAACATCGTATGCAAATTTTTTTTCTCCGATGACTCCAGCGATTACTTCACCGGAATGAATTCCCAGCCTCAGTTCCCAATACGGAAGATTTTGTGATTCTTTTATATCTTTCATTTGGTTCATAAACGCTTGTATCTCTATTGCAGCCAATACACAATCCACTGCATGAGTTTTATTTGTGGAGGGGATTCCTCCGACAAACATATAACTGTCCCCGATTGTTTTGAGTTTTTCAAGATTGTAATGATCCATTAAGCTATCAAAATAGGAAAAACATCTATCCAATTCTTCAACTAACTCTTTCGGATTCATCGTTTCCGCAATGCTTGTAAATCCTTCAAAGTCGGTAAAACAGATCGTAGCGGAATTGAATTGTCTAGGTGTGCTAACCCCTTTTCTTTTCAGCTCTTCTGCTATTTCTTGCGGTATTATATTTAATAATAATTTTTCTGATTTTTCATGTTCTTCCGTTAATTTCGTTTCTGCAGTCTCTACTGCTTTCACAAATTGATACACAATCAATACGATAAGAAAAGATCCTAGTATCAAAGGAGGAATCAAATATTCGGCAGGTACGATCCATTTGGGTGGACCAAAGAGCGCATTTCCCCCCATGACTCTATAATAATACTGGCTAGCAGTATAAAGTCCTAGAGATGCAATCGATATTAGAAATCTAGTAACATTATAGTTCTTAGAGATCATTAGAAATGATAAAATAGAAGTAATGAAAAAACCTATAGGTGCAGGGTCATCTGCCTGCGCTAATGTAAGTGCTCCTAGGTGGTAATTAATGGAAACTAACGTAATTATAGCGGATAAATTAAAATAACGCCGCCTAAGAAGTAAGTATGCAGTCATTAAAGGAATAATAAGAACGAGATAATGTACCAAAGAATAAAAATGTGTTTCAGGAGGCTCGTTATAGTGTACGGAGACGATTAAGATCGTCGGCAATACAGACATGCTAAATTGAACGTAAAATGTTGTGGTAGCCGATCGTAATTCGGAACCGGTCAGACCTTGGGTGATTTTCTTTAGTCGAAACCATTCCTGAATCGTATTATATATAGCATTTATTTTTGTCATGGTTGCTATTCGTGTTTTTTATATTTTTTGTTTTAAGAAGAATAATTTAGGTTTTATATGCGTATCGATCATGTCACATAACTCCAAATATTCGAAAAATCAAAAAATGCTCTCTTGGGAAAGAGAGCGTGGATGTTTAGCTTCTTACCGAAGTTACATATTTAAGAAGATCCGTAGCCAGATCCGGGATTCCCGATCTTAGAACCGTGATATAACCGTCTTTCGCTCCTATTTTTTTAAGAAGCATGTTGGTTGCTGTTTTGGCCATCACATTGGTTCTTTCCATAAAGACGGAATGTTGATCCACAAACACCCAGTCTCCGATAAACAAAAGATTGTCGATAGGAGATTGGATGGTAGGACGATTCGCTTCGTCTCCCGGACGAAAGCCTGTGTATGTATCCCAATGGTTGATGTAAAATTCGGAAAACTTAGGAAGATCGGGTAGAATTTGTTTCAATTCTTCGTGTACGATCTCCGCGATTTTAGGGAAAGGATATTGAAGAAGTTCTTTCCATTTGGAAACTTGCACTTCGATCAAATCTATTTTTTTTTCTTTTAGTTCCGGAATCTGCACTGCAGACCAATTGGATGTGAAACCTAAATACTCATAACCGGTAGGCATAAAGTCGATGGCACTCCATTTTCCTTCCGGAAAACGTTTCGACCAAGCATCACTGTTTTCATAGAGAAGATTGACGCAGAGAATATGCGCATTGGAAAGTTTCATCACCTTCTTGAAGTAGTCGTCTTCGTCGGATAACCTGCTCGTGGTGAGAAATTTTTTTGTCCCTGGGACATCACATGCGATCACGAAATAATCCGCATCGAATACTCCCGGTTTGATATTATCGAGAACTTCGATTTCGGAATGGTGCGCTCCGCAGAAAGGACAATGATCGTAGTCGCCTGCACCGATTACGTTTCCGCAGATTCTACATCTTCTGATTTTTCCTTTCGGCAGAGCTTCGTTTGTTCTTACTGATTTGACTTTGCCGGAAGCATCTTTTTCTATCCCGGAAATTTCCTGATGATAAATGATTTTGCCGCCTTTCGATTCGATGTGGGCGATCATCGGCTCGATGAAAGACTCATTAGGAGGCCATTGGAAAAAATCGACTTTGGAATCGCTCGGTTGATTTCCTAGTTTTATAAAATTAACAACTGCTAAAGCGGAACATTCCTTCGTGGTCATGAAAAAACCCATCTCTGCCAATGCATCGAAGAAGTGTTTGATGTATTCCACGCTCATTCCGTTTTGAATGGCCCAATCGTAGAAGGTAATGCTGTCTAAATAGAGTCTGTCTTTTTGATTGGAAAAATCGAATCCCCACATCTTCATGGATACGAAAAGAGTTTCGACCATATTGGAAGCGGGGACATTGATGTCTTCTCTGGAAGGAACGTAAATCCCGTTGTTTACCATTTCTAAACGATCGAAAGGGATCGGCCAGGTAGTGGAATGGATTTTACTTTGCACTCCTCTTTTGGAGACGAAGTAATAGAAAGAATCGTTTGTGCTTAGTTTTTTGATTTTGAATTTATGTCGGCCGATAAACTCTCGTAAGTTTTTGTAAAAGCCCCAAATCGCATGAAGCCCGTGTTCACGGTCATATCCTTTTTTTCCGAAATGTTTTTTTCCGAAATGTTTGTCTTTCCAGGTTTTAAGTTTTCCGCCCGCAGTTCCCGTCTTTTCCAGGATAGTGACTTGAAACCCTCTGTCCGCAAGTTCGCATCCTGCTTGTAGGCCTGCAAGTCCTCCTCCTACGATACAAACCGATTTACCGTTAGGTGGAAAGTCCGCATGATTTTCAGGAACATGAGGGAAACTTTCTTTGTATTGAGAATTGCCGAAGAAGGAATATCCCAGGCCGCCTGTCAGTCCTACTGCGGCGCTGCCTCCCAACCATTTTAGGGATTTTACAACGAAATCTTTTCTGTTGAACTTAGGCATTTGTCTCTGTAAGTTCTTCCGTTCTTTCTTTTCTGAAATTGATATAGGAAAGAACGAAGAATAGAACCGTAAAAAACAATGCAGCATCTATGCTTTGCGGAAGGACCGTCAGTCGCAGAAGAAGTGCTAATCCTAACATAGTCAATCTTCCATACAGAAAATACTGATAGGAACGGCTCGTTATTTTTCCTTTTAAGAAGAGAAGATAATCCACAGGAGTGAACACTAAGAACATGATCGTATCGTTCATAAACGGAAAGGATGTGAACAGGATTACGATGAGAGTGAATGTTCCGCAGAAAACGGAAATGATACCGAAAAGTTTTCTTCCCACGGAGGAGAATCTTTGTTTCAGATATCCGGGGATTTGGGAAGCGACTAAGAATATAAAAATCGCAAATGTAACGAAACCTAAAACATCCGCAGACTCGGGAAGTTTCCAAAAATCTCTGTGCAAAAGTTCTTTGTCTTTCACCAATTTACCGTCTTCTGCAGCAATGAGAAGGTCGTAAGGCAGATAAATCAGATCCTTCGGATTTCTAACCATATCCGTATCATGATCTAACAAAAGTTTTTCGCAAAAACGAAGCCAAAATACTTTTGCCGCATAAGGCAGAAGTCTGGATCTCCAAGTGGATTTGTTTTTTTCCGTTTCCAATTGAAGAGGTTTGCCGTAAACATTTCCTAAAATGTCTCTGATAAATGTGACACAGTTTGCTTCGAAGTTATCGTATTCGTAACCTTCTCTTTTTTTCTCTATGATATCCAATATCTCTTTTGCAAACTTTTGTTTTTGTTCCAGAGTGAGTATGAATTGAGAGGCAACCATTCCTCTTCCTGTTCTGTCCCAGAAAGTATAGGCGTCTGCCATGGTTCGAATCTTAATGAAAAATTTCGCCTCTCCTTTGAGGAAACGCCATACGAAAGATGCGGATTCATCGTATTCGCCGAAATCCAAATAAAAATCTTGGCTTTCGAATGGTTTGCCGTAGAGCACTCTCAAGGCGGAGTGACCGAAAGCGGTAGTGACCGTAGGAGAAGGGGAAACAGTCACCAATTGAAATTCAACATCTTTCCATTGATTGGATCCGATGGAATTCAGCATTTGAATGAGATTCGCTTCAGGAGTATTGGCGCCGGGAGCAGGAGTGCTTTGCGCCGATAAACCTAGTTGGAAGAAAACTAAAAGAAGGAGAGAAAGTTTTTTGAACATGATCTATTTGATGTTTTTCTTTTCTACGATGTATGTGATGAATGCTTTGATTCTTTCTTCCGGCATGGGAACTCTAAAGTAATGATCGTTTCTCCAAGAAGGGAAAAGAGGAGTTCCTACGATATAACTGTCTGCAAGAAGGTTCAATCCTTCGTTCGGACCGAACTGAGCCAGATAATTGTAAAAAGGACGACCTCTTTCCGTTACCAATTGAGAGTGAGGGACGCCCACAATGTTCACCACGATCAGCCCTTTCGGAATCACTAAATCTTTTCCTAGAGGAGCATCCGCTCCCGCTCTCATGGAAGTGAGTCCTTCGTAGTTATAACCTTTCCACCAAAAATAAACTTTACCTTCTCTGCTGTAAAGCCAGTGGTCCATCATCGCATTGACCACCAAACTTCCCTTATTGATTCCACCGAAGTTGAACCAACCGGATACTTTGGCAAAGTAAGGTTCGTTTCCGCAAAGTTCCATGGCTCTTTTGAAATCTCCGCTTCCTTTACTGGCAGAACCGATGATGATTCCCGATTTATCTTGGTTTTGTTGTACGAAGTCGCAGATGATTTGTCCGTTCCCGTCTACGGTTCCCGTTTGATCCGTAGGAATCACAGCTTCCTGGATTCCCATCTGTTTTACGATGGCACGGATGAGTTTTCCGTCTGCATCCACTTCGGTATTGTCTTTATAAAACATTCCCGGAGCGATCGCGAAGATGAGTTTCTTTTTGGAATAGTCAGGAACCTTTCTGAGAAGTTCATTTTGTTTTGTGAAAACATATTCGATGAACTTTCTATTGGTCGGTTCCGTAATGGCTCTATGATAAAAAATAGCTGCAGCGTGATCGATGTCGGTTTCTTGCATGATCTCATACAAAACCGGCCGAGTGAGATCCGTAAGTTTGCGGTATTTAGGATAAGCTGCCGCCCAATCGAGCAGCGCTTTTTCGCTTTCGCAAATTTCGTCTACATAGTAGTCGATTCCTTCGCATTGCATTCCCGAAAGCCCTTCTTTGGGGTTGTTGAGTTTGCGGTCGGCTGTGCAGGAAATTAGAAATAGGATGATGAAAGAGAGAGAAAGAGAGTAGAACTTAGAAATCATTTGGTGTTTCTTTTGGTTGTGTATGTCTGATAAAAACAGAGAGAAGAAAAATAAGAGAAAGACATGTTGCAGTATTTCTACTGCAACATGTTTTAGAAGGAATTATGTTCCGTTTACAAGAAGGCAGCTCTCAACTAGAACAGATCCTAGTAGGGAGTTGATTTCAGCGTCAACAGATTGAACTTTTGTGATACCACCTTGTTTCGCAGCAGCAGCAATGCTCATGTCTCCACTTCTAATAAGACCGAGGATGGAGTTAGTGCAAGCTCTACCAGTCTTTGCTCCAACTGGCTTACCACCGTCTTTACCCCATACGCAACCTGCTTCAGCAGTACCTTGCTCAGTTACTCCCCAACCGCAGTTTTGGTTAGATTTAACGTTGTCCATAATGGAACCAGAGCTAGCTGGTTGGATGGATGGGTTTCCGCCAGATCCAGATCCTGCACCACTACATGCAATAGCAGCTGCTACTGCGAACGCAGTTAAAACGCCCAAAGAGTTTTTGAAGTTGTTAGTCATATTTTTCTCCGTGAAAAATTAAGTTTCGGCTTTTGCCAAAACTCATCCGGGAAATCTATTCTTCGATTTTACAGTTCGTCAATAGAAAAAGTATATTTTATCAATAAATTTTTCAAATTCTTTTGTACTAGGGTTTTAGATAGAATTGAGGAAAAGAGAGGTACTAAACGTACCTCGTTCTAGGGATAAGAATTAAAATAGATAAGGCCAAATACGTTTCCGTTCTGTCGGAAACGCAGGTATATGAGCCTTATACCAAAGTTTTGTTTGATGGCTTCTGCCTGTTAGGTAACACGACATTAGAAAAAATAACAGATAAGTTTCCCAGTGAGTAGAGAGGAGGCTGTAAGCAAACCAAGATAAGAGTTCAAAAAAGTAGTGTGGGCATACTAATATACTGAACATACCCCCTTCCGGAACCACATAACTCGTACGATTTGTTTGGTTCCTAAGTTTTCTAAGAAGAACGTGATGGAAAAAATTTCCAAACTGCCCAATAAAGAACAGTGTAATTGCTAAGTAGATTTGTAGAGAAGGAATTTTGTCCGTGTAATCGCTATTCATCAGGTTATGATTGCGTCCACAAATGAGACCGATGTTCGTATATGCGATTGTAATCAAAACGACGCCTGTGATTCCCATCTTTCCTGAAAATTTATGCAGGAACAATACTTCCAAACATCGTTTGGCGAAATGGAAACAGAATGTGATGAGTGTTAGTTTTTGAAACGGAGAAAGGTTTGTTAGGTGGTCTTGCGTGCTGAGGTAACCGAGTATCGGAAGAAAGTAAACAAGGAACATTCCTATCTTAGGAGAGACCCCTTTGTTCTCCGCAAATTTACTGTAAGGAAGATTGAATTTTCCCGTGTATTCCAGATAAAAAAGAAAAACACCAAATCCCAGATAGGCGATGACTCTTGTGATTTCGATCAATGAATCTTGAGGAAAAAGAATCATACTTTTGCTTCCGGCCTCTTATAGAATACTTTTCCTCCGTCGTCGGGAACTACGATGCATTCTTTGGAACTTCTTAGAAATACGGAAAGGATTGATTCTTTGGAATCTCTGTATTCTTCTCCCAAATACGATTTTAAGCCTTGTTTTGCCAGTTTCAAACGGTAGTGAGGAATGGTAGGGAATAGGTGATGAACCACATGGGTTCCGATATTGTGATGGATCGGCTCGAAAATTCCGTAAGATCTATCTACAGTGGAAAGGGCTCCGTCCACATAATTCCAGTCTTTGCCTCTGTACCAAGGAATGTCCACATCCGTATGATGCAGATAGGTAACCAACGAAAGCCAAATTACAAAGACAGTGTAAGGGGCAAAAAAATAAGTAAGGAAAAAAACGAAGCCGTAGTTCCAAGTGACCCAACCTAAAAAACCAGCCATCAGAAGTATAGAGAACGTGCTGACCACCGCATTCTTTCTTTCTCCCTGAGGAAAGAGGGGACTCTTCGGATGGAAATGAGAACCGTCTCTTCCCGTAGAACGCACGAAAAGATAAAGTGGGAAAACGATCAAAAATAATTTGAAACGTGCCATTTTAGTAAGAGGGTCTGCTTCTTGGAATTGGCTTTCCGTAAGGGGATGCCAGCTTTCATCTTTTTCTATATTTCCTGTGTTATTGTGATGAGTTCTATGACTCACCTTCCATCCATGAAAAGGAACAAGGATAGGAGTGTGTGCCAGATGACCGATGAGGAAATTAAGCCAGGTTAATTTGGAAAAAGATCCATGTCCGCAATCGTGACCTACCACAAAAAGAGCCCACATCATCGTTCCTGCGGAGAACCAAAAAATAGGAAGGAACCAAATTTCATTCACTTGAAACGCTAGGAAATAAATAATAGATAGAATCAATACGTCCCAAAAGAAATAAAACAGGCTTAAGGGGATGGATGGTTCGAAGGCTTTGGCAGGGATATGCTTTCTGAGTTCGTTGACGGAGTGGGATGGATTCATGGATTGCTTGTGAGGTAGAATGGAAAGGTGCTTTCGAATGTGAAAGCAAAAAAAAAGCGAGCACAAGTGCCCGCTTTTTTACTATCTCTGTCAGAAGTTAGTTTTAACGCGATAGTTTGAGATCGCTTATGTCGTAGAACTTTCTGAAAAGAAGGCTGTTCGTTTGTTTTTTAGGATCAAAAACCAAAACAGCAATTTTATTGAAGCTTAAAAAATTGGGTCTGTATTGGGAATAGTGATGAGATGTAACTAGTGTTTGATACTTGTTGTTGTAGATCGTATATGTATGTTTTGGCAAAGTATCGTGAACTTGTTTTTTCTTCTCTTCTGGAGTTTGAGCGATGTAGTTGTATTGAACCACTTTGTCTTGTGTAGGACCTGTCTCTCCGTATAAAGTGAAACCCAGAGCTTTTGCATTGTTTTTGCAAAGATAGTCTACCGTTTCCGTAAAAGTGGGTTCCGGATATTCCGCTTCAAAACCTTGCCAGTGTAGTTTTTCCACTTCTGCTTTCTTTTTGTTCAAAGTTTCTTGTCCCCAAACTTCGAGAGCAGTCACTGGAGTCGGCATTACATTTGTGAAATAAAGCGTTT
>VFQU01001009.1_pt1 | contig 18784 bp, 17 predicted proteins | sample 3512311 | NCBI WGS metagenome assembly VFQU01 (sample SAMN10412377, study PRJNA504923) | tailings metagenome | isolation source: Relicate 3 Philex TSF3 active mining site | place: Philippines: Tuba, Benguet | collected 2017-08-29
TGGCACCCCGCACACCCCGCCTCCCCAAAGAACAACCCCCGCCCCCGTGCCGCATCACCCTGCGCCGCTGCGATGGACTTCACCACCGGCGCCTGCCCCATGCTCCGCATATACGCCACAATCATGTGTGCCCGCGACAGGCTCACCGGGCTCGCCGGCATCCCTGTATTCGGAATCCCGTTCATGATGATCTGCGCCAGCCCCTCATCATTGCTCGCCCGCTTGAAGGGTCCCCGCGCCAGGTCCACCCCGTTCACCGATTTCCCGTCCCCGCCATGGCACCCAATGCACGACGTGCGGTACGCCCGTCCGCCTTCTTCAATCTCCGCCTGCCCGTAGCTGTGCGTCTGCCCCCAGCCCGCGCCAAGCGCCACACCCAACACCAGCCCAATCCGCCAAAAATCCATCGTTGATTCCTATCACGCAGGTCAACGAATGACAAGCCGCCCTAACGTGGGTAAGTCGAGATCTCCGGTATCCGGTACGGGCTCCGGTCCGCAAAGATATCGTCAAACAGCGCCAGCGTCGCCTCGTGTATATGCCCGTTAGTCACCAGCAGATGCTGGCTCGTAATCAGATGATGCGGCGCCCCGTGCATATCCGTCACCGTCCCCCCCGCTTCTTCCACCAGCAACCGCCCCGCCGCCATGTCCCACGGGTTCAACCCAAACTCCCAGAACCCATCCAGCCGCCCGCATGCCACATACGCCAGGTCAATCGCCGCCGACCCGCCCCGCCGCACCCCGTGCGAAATCATCGCCAGTTGGTAGTAGAAATGTATGTTCACATTCTGGTGCCGCTTCCGGCTCGGAAACCCCGTCGCATACAGCGCATCTTCCATCCGCGCCGCCCCCGACACATTCAGCCGTTCCCCATTCAAATAGGCGCCCGCTGACTTTTCCGCCTGAAACATCTCGTTCCGCGTCGGGTCAAACACCACCCCTGCGACAATCTGGTTGTCTTTCTCCAGCGCCAGCGTCACGTTGTACACCGGGTAGCCGTGCGCGAAGTTCGTCGTTCCGTCCACCGGGTCTACATACCACCGGTATCCCGAATCAGAATGCGTGTTGTTGCCTTCCTCGGCCACAATCGCATGGTCCGGAAAGGCTGCCCGCAACTCACTCGTGATGTGCAGTTCACTCTCGCGATCCGCCCGCGTCACCAGGTCCGCGTCACCCTTCAGTTCAAAGCCAATCTTCTCCCGGCGCAGTTGCTCCACAATCTCCGCCGCTTCCCGCGCAATCCGCGCCGCCGTCTCCACAAAATTGCTCATTCGCTTGCTTCCGTCCGCTCCCACAGATACTTCACTTCGTCTTTGTAAACCACCAGCCCCGGCTGCCCTTTCCGCGCCACCCGCAAGATGTCGGCGTCAAACCCGTCCAGCGTCCCCTCAATCACCTTGCCGTTCACGTACTGTATCCCGATCGGCACGCGCGCCAGGGAAATCGACTTCAGATACTTGTCTTCCGCCAGTGTTTGCAAGGGTGCTTTGGTTTTTGCTTTGGCCATCCCGCGCTACTTTTTTCAAAGAGTCTCTTCATAGTAGCCAGACCTCGCCGCCACCCGCAAACCCGCCTGCTTCACTTTCACTTCCAGCCGGTGAAACTTCTGCCGCTTCCCCGACAGCTTCCGCGGATAGTACGCCAGCAGATACTGCGTCCGCAAGTCCCTGAGAATCTCATCAAAGGTCTGCGACAGCTTCTCAAACGAATCCGGCAGCAACACCCGCCCCCCGCTGCGCTGCGCGATCTGCTGCATCGCATTCTCCCCTCCCACGTTCCGCCCCGGATCATTCGCCACCGGCACCACCAGCACCGGATACACCGCCGCCTGCGCCCGCTGCGCTGCGATGTTCGCATCGTTGAACTTGGCCCGGCTCGCTGTATCTCCCCCGTCCGACACACACACCACCACTTTGCGCCCCTCGCGGCCCTCCAACTCCTCACTGGCCAGCACGATCGCGTCATACACCGCACTCCCCGACCCCGTCTTCAACCGCTTCAGCGCCTGCTCCAGCCGCTCCGTCCGCCGCGTGAACCCTGCCAGCAGGTCCACGTTATGGTTAAACCCGATCAGCGCCATCTGGTCCGCCGGGTTCCCCTCCCGGAACAGCGCCCGTGCAAAACGCAGCGCCGCCTCTACCTCATACTTGATGTCCTTGGCCACGCTCGCGCTCACATCCAGCACCAGCACCACACTCAGCGGCTGCGTCGTGTACCGCTCAAAGATCGCAATCTCCTGCGGCTCCCCCTCATCGAAAATCTGAAAGTCTTCCCGGCTCAGATTCCCCCGCAATTGCCCCTGCGCATCCCGCACACTCGCCAGCACGCGCACCAACTGCACATCCACCCGGATCACGGTATCCTGCGCAGCCAGCAGGGCAGGAGCAAACAGAAAGGGTCGGCGGGTCATGGGCAGGACGCGTATCTTCAAACCTAACAGACGCGCGCCACCCCACCCCCGGATTCAGCTTTTCGCCTTCACCACTCCTTCATCCCATTCCCCGTCCACCCACACTTCCCCATCCACGAAATACTCTTTCTTCCAGATCGGCACCGTCTTCTTCAACCGGTTGATCCCCTCCAGCGCCGCCTCGAAACTCGGCCGCCGGTGCGGCGCCGCCGCAATCACCACCACACTCGCTTCCCCAATCTCCATCCGCCCCAGCCGGTGCACCATCGCCACCCGGCTCACCGCATGGTTCCGCGCCACTTCCTGCCCAATCTCCGCCATCACCTGTATGGCCATACCCTCGTAACACTCATAGTCGAGATACCGCGTCTCGCGCCCTTTCGTGTTGTTCCGCACCACGCCCTCAAACGTGCAGATCGCCCCATCACACCCCTGCAAGATCTCCCGCCCCAGCGCCTGCGCGTCAATCGGTTCCCGCGTCAGCGCAAAGATGTGCCCCTCCGGCGTCACCACCCGGTGCGTATACGCCGTACCCCCGCTCACCGGTGGCAGAAAGGCCACCTCATCCCCATCCGCCAGCAACTCCCCCGGTTTGGCGAAGGCCTGATTCCGCGCCAGTGCAATCGAATCGGCCAGCCCCTCCAGTTTCGGATACCGCGTGGCAAACTCCGCAAACAGGCTCTCCACCGTGGCGCCTTCCGGCACTTCCACCACCTGTTCACTGCCCTCCGCGAACTCCTTCAGTTGGCCGAAAAACAACACCTTTACCTGCATCACTTCTCCAGCGTATCGCGGCCCTGCCCCTCCGGCAGGGCCGCGTTTCACCCATCAAGGCCAGACGGAGGAGACTAGCGCTTGCGGTTTCTCAGATAAGCCAGCAGCGCCATCGCCCCACCCGTCAACGCATAGGTCGAAGGCTCGGGGATCGCCCCCGGGTCGCCCGGCGGCGGGTCCACCGGCGGAGGGGGCGGCGGCGGCGGGGGAGGAGGAGGCGGCGGCGGGTCATTCGTCGCAATCGTCCCCGTAATCCGGAAAAACGCCGAACTGCTGAACAGCGGACTGTCAATCGCAACAAATTGCAGGTTGTATGCCGTATTCGCCGTCAGCGCCACCGTGATCCGCGCAAAGCTGTTGTCCGCCAGACACGTCTCCGGCTCCAGTCCGCAACTCACGATCGGGCTGAACGGGCTGCCCTGCGGCGTCACCCCCAGGTTCACCCGCGAGTTATCCATCAGAATGTTGTCCACCCGGATCGTATCCCCCGGGTTCTGCCCGTCCACCACTTCCAGTGTTCCGGCGTCCAGCAGGCTGAAACTCCAGGGCGTCGCCCCGGGGTCCACATACGCATTGCTGCCCGCCCCTCCACTCGACCCATTCGTAGCGTCCGCATTGAAGTTCGTTATCACGTGATACCAGGTACCTGCCACAAAGCTCGCCGCATTGAGAGGCAGACTCAATGCCACAGCCAGAATGAATAGAAAACTGCGTTTCTGCATACAGTGACTCTGCGCCATACCCCCCTCCCTTTTCAATTGGGGTCTTGCCTTAGCCTCTCCCCACAGGCATCCGCTTAGCTCGTTCCCTTAGTTTCTGGGTTGGCAATTCACTGTTCGTTCCCGGTCAAACCGTCTCGATTCCGGACACACACCGCCTCAATTTTCCGCCCCTGGCCTGTTTTCCGCACTGGCCCCCGGCGTGCAACCATATCCAGTGCTCCATGCAGCTAAGGCAAAATTCCCCGCGCGTTCTCGTTTGTGATGACCAGTACGAGGTCGGCGAAGCCCTCCGTCTCCTGCTCAAGGCCGAAGGCTTCCAGGTCGAAAACCACCAGTCCCCCGCTGCCCTCCTCGCCGCCGCGGCTACCCCTGCCAGCCTCCTGCTGCTCGACATGAACTACACCCGCGACACCACCAGCGGCGCCGAAGGCCTCGCCCTCATCCGCCAGTTGCGCCAGCAGGGCCTCCAGACCCCCATCATCGCCATGACCGCCTGGGGCGACATCCCCCTCGCCGTCTCCGCCCTCCAGTCCGGCGCGTCCGACTTCCTCGAAAAACCCTGGCACAACGATCGCCTCCTCCAGCTCGCCCGCAAATGGCACGCCGCCGGCGCCACCTTCACCTCCGAGCTCTCCGCCGCCAGCGCGGTCCAGCGCACCCTCCTACCCGCCGCCTCCATTCCTTCCCCCCTCGACTTCGCCTGCCGCTTCCTCCCGGCGCGCGACCTCTCCGGCGACTATTACGATTTCTTCCCCCGCGGCCCTCACACCCATGGCTTCGTTCTCGCCGACGTCAGCGGCAAAGGTGTCCCCGCCGCCCTCCTCATGGCCAATCTCCAGGGCCTCTTCCGCAGTCACGCCCGCCTCTTCGATCTCCCCGCCGCCCCACTCCTCGCCACCATCAACCAACTCTTCCACCAGTCCACCGCCGCCGAATCCTACGCCACCGCCTTCTATGCCGAGTTCGACGCCGCCACCTCCACCCTTACCTACGCGAGTTGCGGCCACCCGCCCGCCTTCCTCCGCCGCGCTTCCGGCGAAGTCCTCCCCCTCACTTCCGGCGGCTGGATGCTCGGCGCTTTCCCTCACTGGCCCGGCGCTGCCACCACCCTCCCGCTCCACCCCGGCGACCGCCTCTTCCTCTTCAGCGACGGCGCCCTCGAGGCAACCAACGCCGCCGGCGATGACTTCGGCCCCGCCCGCCTCCAGCACTGGCTCACCACTACCGCTCACCAGCCCCCCGCCCTCGCCCTCGATTCCCTCGAACAGCAACTCACCGCCCACTCCGGCCCCCACCTCGCCGACGATTGCACCCTACTCCTCGCTTCTGTCCGCTAAACTGTATAAGATCTCATGACTAAAACCAGTAACCCCGCGGAGCTGGCCTTCATTGCCAAGCGTGTGCGCCGTCACATTCTGGAAATGATCACGGCAGCCAAGAGCGGCCACCCCGGCGGCAGCCTCTCTGCCACAGAACTCGTCGTTACCCTCTTCTTTGACACCATGCGCCACGACCCGGCCAACCCCAAGTGGGCCGACCGTGACCACTTCATCCTCGGCAAGGGCCACGCCTGCCCAGTCCTTTACTCCACGATGGCCGAATGCGGTTACACCCCGGTTGAAGACCTCAACACCTTCCGCCGCCTCGGCTCCATCTACCAGGGCCACCCCGACGTTCGCTTCATCCCCGCCCTCGAAGCCTCCACCGGCTCCCTCGGCCAGGGCCTCAGCGTCGGCCTCGGCATGGCTCTCTCCGCCCGCCTCGACAACCGCCCCTCCCGCACCTACGTCATCCTCGGCGACGGTGAAATCCAGGAAGGCCAGGTCTGGGAAGGCGCTATGTTCGCCGCCTTCCACAAGGTCGATAACCTCGTCTGCATCGTCGATTACAACAAGATCCAGCTCGACGGCTTCGTCAACGACATCATGCCGCTTGAGCCCCTCGCCGCCAAGTGGGAAAGCTTCGGCTGGCACGTCCTCTCCATCGATGGCCATGACATCCCCGCCATCCAGCAGGCCTTCGCCACCGCCGCCACCGTCAAGGGCAAGCCCACCGTCATCCTCGCCAACACCGTCAAGGGCAAGGGTGTCTCCTTCATGGAAAACAACCCCAAGTGGCACGGCTCGGCCCCGTCCAAAGAAGAATGTGAACTCGCCCTCCAGGAGCTTGCCTAATGGCCCTTTCCAAATCCTACGAACTCAAGATGGGTCCTGCCACCCGCGAATCCTTCGGTAAGGCCCTGGCCGATCTCGGCCGCTCCAACCCCAACGTGGTGGTCTGCGACGCTGACCTTTCCAAGTCCACCAACACCCACTTCTTCGCCAAGGAATTCCCCGGCCGCTTCTTCCAGTGCGGCATCGCCGAGGCCAACATGGTCGCCATCGGCGCCGGTCTGGCCTCCGCTGGCAAGATTCCCTTCGTCTCCAGCTTCTCGGCCTTCGTCATCAACAAGGGCTTCGAGCAGTTGCGCGTCACCGCCGCCTACCCCAACGTCAACCTCAAGGGCGTGGGCACTCACTCCGGCATCTCCATCGGCGAAGACGGTCCCTCCCAGATGTCCATCGAGGACCTCAGCCTCGCCTGCAACCTCCCCGGCTTCACCGTCCTCTCCCCCGCGGATGACGTCTCCATGAACGCCACCATCCACCTCGCCGCGGCCCACATCGGCCCCGTCTTCGTTCGCGCCGGTCGCGTCAAGACGCCCCACATCTACAGCCCCGGCACCGAGTTCCACATCGGCGGCAGCCATGAGTTGCTGAGCGGCAACGATGTCGCCATCCTGTCCACCGGCCTCCTCGTCGCCGAAGCCATCAAGGCCGCCGCGGCTCTCGATGCCGAAGGCGTCTCCGCCCGCGTCATCGATCTCTACAGCATCAAACCGATTGACCGCGCCGCCATCGAACGCGCCTCCCGTGAGTGCCGCGCCATCGTCGTCGCCGAAGAACACCTCAAGGACACCGGCCTCGGCACCCGCGTCGCTCAGGTCGCCGCCGAAACCACGCCCTGCGTCATGGAATTCGTCGGCGTCAACAACACCTACGCCGAAAGCGGCACCCCCGAGGCGGTCGTCGAAAAGTACGGCCTCCTCTCCGGGGACATCGTCGCGGCCGTCAAGAAGGTTCTGGCCCGCAAGTAGCCCATGGCCAGCCCCGAGGCATTCGCCGAGTTGCTGCGCCGGCACGAAGAGCTCACCCAGCGCTTCGCCACCCTCCTGCACGACGACTCCGGCCAGGTCCTCACGGCTATCGCTCTGGAGCTATCCGTTATCGAAGGCATCGACCCCGAGGGCCGTCAGCGTCTGCTGGCGGCCCTCGAAGATTTGCTCGACCGTTTCCGCACCACCCAGGCCTCCCTCGGCGCTGCCGTTGTCGCCAGCCGCGGCCTTGCCGCCGGCCTTTCCCTCTTGGCCCGTTCCCGCTCCGGCCTCCGTATTCATTCGCAAAGCCTCCCCGTCTGGCCCACTGCCATGCAGTTGGCCGCCTTCCGCCTGGTCGAAGCGCTTGCGCCCGTCGCGGTCCATCTCTCCGCCGGCGGGCTCGAACTCCACTCCCCCCAGCCCCTCACCCCTTACGCCGAGGCCCTCGCCGCCGCCGCCTCTCTCCAACTCACCACCACTGCCAATCCCCATACAATCAAGGTCTGCCATGCCCATCCGCATCCTCATCGTTGACGACCACAAAATCATGCGCGACGGCATCAAGGCCATCCTCAAGCCCAACGCCGATCTGGACGTCATCGGCGAAACGGGCAACGGCGCCGAGGCGGTCCAGTTGGTCCGCAAACTTCGCCCGGACGTCGTCCTGATGGATATCAACCTCCAGGGCATGACCGGCATTGAGGCCACGGTCGAGATGCGCCGCCACCAGCCCGACATCCGCGTCATGATCCTGTCCATGTACGACGACGAGCACTCCGTCGTCAGCGCGGTCAAGGCTGGCGCGCGGGGCTTCGTTCTCAAGCGCGCCTCCGATGGCGACGTCATTACGGCCCTGCGCACCATCGCCCAGGGCGGCACCTACCTGAGCCCCCGCGTCTCAGACCGTCTCCTCGACCGCATCCAGCAGGGCAAGCTCGACGACAACACCGCCGCCAGCCCCCTGGCGGAACTCTCCCCTCGCGAAATTCAGGTCCTTCGTCTGGTTGCTGAAGGCAAAACCAGCAAGGAAATTGCGGTCATGCTCGACCTGAGCGTCCAGACCATCCGCAGTTACCGCAAGGCGATGATGAAGAAGCTGAACGTCAACAACGTCGCCGGCCTCACCCAGATCGCCCTGGCCACGGGCATCACCCGCGCCAACGGTTTCTCCTCCCTGGCCCCCTAGCCACCACCACAGAACGGGCTTCCGCGCATTCCCCAGCAATCCTGCCCGCCCTTAGGCCTGCTCGCCCGGAAGAAACGCCGCCGCGCCGCTGCGTTCCTTCAGCATTTGCGCCAACGAGGCCGCGAAGAGCCGGTACAGGGAGGGCAGCGTGCCCAACACCCCCAGCGCGGCCACACTCAGTGCCGCTTGCGCCGCGCCCCCAGCCACAAACTTGGGGTCCACCGTGATCTGGTCAGCAAACCGCAGGCAGGTGTGAAATCCCGCCCAGGCGCCAATCGCCACTCCCGCCAGGCAACAGATGCCCAATCGGCTGAACGCGAATCGCGAAACAGCAACCTTGCCCGCGCCCAGCGCCAGCATGGTCGCGAAGTCACTCTGCCGCGACTCCAGTATGGCCCGGGCCATGCTGGCAATTCCCAGCGCCATGGCCAGCGCCACTCCCACAATGACGACGCTCAGCATGCGGATGGCCTTTCGATTCGGCTCAGTGGCTGCCTCAATTTGCGACCGGACGCTTTCCACACGGTAGGGGCTGATCCGTGGGTCCAGCGCCCCGATTTCCTCTCGCAATAAGGCGGGAGCCAGCGCGGGGGCCTCCGGGGTGGACAAACTTACCGCCAGATACGGCAACAAGTGGTCTTCGCGTTCGAGATTCACAAACACCTGCGGTTGCCTCGCGGTGTCGCCGCCGCGGAAAGAGAAATCCTCAATCACCGCCGCCACCCGGTACCCGCCGGCAAGCAGCAGCACGTCCGCGCCCACCGCCGTCGCGATTTCGGGAAAATGCCGCTGGGCGCTGGTCCGATCCAGTACAATCCACCGCTCCTGCGCCTGCTTCGCGGTCGGCAGGCTCCCGGCAATTACCTTCGGTCCGAACGATGCGAGAAAGCCATGCGTGCAGGCGATCTTGTCCGCTACCCGGTGATCGTCCACGCCCCGAATCGGCGCTTCCGTCGGGCGGCGCAAGTATTCCCCAAAGGAGTTGTCCAAAAACGGCAGCCACGTGGAGAATCCAACTTGTGCACTGGCCGCTCGACGCCCCAGGCGCTCCGCCAAATCGCGCGAAAACCGCAACACCGGGGCCGCTCCCGCTTCCTCCCCCTCCCGCGACCCGGGCATCGTCAGCACGGTCGTGTAGAGGCCGCCCGGAATGTCCCGCGACTGCACCCACCCCGCCGCCACATCCTGCGCAAACAGGCTAACCAGCATCCAAAGAATCACCGAAACGGCGGCGTGCAGGGCGATGAGCGGCTCAATGCGCGTCGCCCGGCGTCGGCCCGTGTGCACCAGCGTCCACTGTATGGCCACGGCAGCCAACGCATTCACCACCGGCATCGCCAGCATTGCCACACCCCACGGCCAGCTTTCCCCTCGGGGGTGGAACAAATCCAACACCGCCCGCAGTTCCACCGGCGGCAGTAGGCCCATGGCTGACGCGGCCGCCATCCCCGCCATCAAGCAACAGAGCGCCACCGGCGCGAGCATCAACTGTTCCAGCGCCGCTTCCCCGAACAGCGAACGCCGCGGCAACCCGAGAAACAGCCGGATCCGGTTATCGCGTCTCGCCTGCAAACCGCGCGCCCCCAGCAAGAGCCAAACGCTGATGGAGGCGGACACCAACGCCAGCAACACCGTCTGCCACAACGCTCGAGTCAGGCGGATCGAGTGCTCCGCCAGATACCGGCTCAGCTTCACATGGGCGTAGCCCATATCGCGATACGGCACCGGCATCGCCTCCGCGAGTTGTTCCGCCCTCGCTTTCAATTGCTCATCAAGCACCGCATCAGACTCACCGTACGGCCTTTCAATCAGCGCGAAGGCGCTCGGCGACAGCCGCAAGCCGTTGTTGAAGAGTGATGCCACGTTGTCTGCTTGATTGGTCCAAACGGAAACTTCTTCAAAGGTTCTGGGAGCGGTGCGGAGTACGCCGCTTACTGTGACGAGTTTGCCCTGTATCTCCAGACTGCTCCCGATGGCGCCCGCCGGGTTGCCAAACAACTGTGTCGCCAGTTCAGTCGTAACCACCGCCAGCCACCCGCTATCCTCCTCCCGCCAAAATTGTCCGGCGGCCAGCGAGGCCCCCATCCACTGCAGCGCACGAACATCAGCGGCCCCAACAAACTTCGTGAGTGCCAGGCTGTTTGCCCGCAGATTGAAGCGCATCAGGTCGCTGCGGATGATGCATTGAGGCCGCTCTCCGGCGGCGCCACTGATGCCTTCCAGCGCCTCCCGCGACGCCTCGCTGAGCCCGCGGTCCGCATTCCGGTTCCGCCAGGACTCGCGCAAGACGACAATCCGCTTCCCCTCCGCGGTCCGCCCCTGTTCGTCGAATGAACGAAACAGCAACCCGGCCTGCAGCAACACCCCCCAGGTCACCGCCAGCGTGAGCACCGCCGGAACAAAGCTGCGCCACTGCCGTCGCAGGTTTCGCAGGCAATGAGCCACCGCCCCACTCATCACTGCTGCGCGGCCCTGATGATCAACGCTGCCATCATTCAAACTTCACCTTGCCGATGGCTTTGGGGTAGATGAACCGCAGACGGTTTCCATACTCGAAGACAAGATGTCCGCGGGCGGACTTTCCCACCAGCCGCCCCGGCAAAATCCCATTGGTCCAAGTTTTCGTGATTTGTCCGCTGCCATCCACTTCAATCAAACCGATGCCAGCCCGCATCTGATTGCGAACGGAAACATAGAACTTTGGCCCAATGCTGGTTAAGTGATCAATCAGCGGTCTGCCCAGAAAAGCCGCCGTCGCTTCCTCTGGTTTGTGCATTGCCGGTATCGCGGGGATGTAAGCCTCCAGGGACACCTCCTTATCCGTTTCCTGATCAAAGTCAATCAGCCAAACCCTTCGTGCGGACAGGTTCGTATAGGCGACTATTTCACGCTGAGCAACGTCTCCCACCGCGAGCCATTCGTAATTGAGCCGGTAGTGGCTCTTATCAGTGGCGTTCCAACCTTTCTGCCTGTCGCTGGGAAGATAACCAGTCGTCTTCGCCACGCCAGTCAGGAGTCTTCGGTGCACCAGGGATTTGCAGCCTTGAAATGGCCCAGTGTCTTTGGGATTGCATCCACCCAAATAAACCTTGTCCCCCTTCCGGCCGAAGGCAATGCCGTGCGCGAAGAGAGCCGGCATCTGCAGGGCCGTTGATCCAGCATGTTTCCCAATCGGTGAATACCTATGTAGCCGCTTTTGGCCTTGATCAGCCACCCAAATGTTTCCATTCGGGTGCTCGGCCAACTGGCCCACCATTCGAACCTGCTGCGGCCCAGTTTCCCCTGCGCCCTTCGGCACAATGTAGGCCAACCGTTGTCCTTTCGCATCATACCGGACAGCCGCATGAATGTAAGGTTGCTGGTCAGCCCGAAACCCACAAAGCAGACTTCCATCTCGTAACTCGACGAAATTGTAGATTCTCGCCGGAATATCAGTTAATGCGATCTCGTAATGGTCGCGGGCAAAACACAGTCCAGCAAGGAGGCCAAAGACTTGCCCCAGAAGAGTGCGTCTGATGATGGTCTTCAATCCGATAACTCTCTCTACTTGAAATTCCCGCGCGGATACTCAGAGGTTAAGGTCGGCTCAGGCTTCCGTCAAATTACAAATATTACCCCCCCCGGCGAGACATAACTTGTCTTTATGGAAATGACTCCACTGGGATCCTCTTGGCTGCGCCCAGCCCCTCGGCCAAACGGCGTCCACTCTACCTCGGCCAGGCCTACCACTCCTGGTGTATGATCGAAACTTGCGTCCTAAGCTCACAGCGTTCTTAACGTTGCTGGCCTTCTTTTTGACTTCCGCGTCCGTCTTCGCGGTCCAGCCCAAAAAGAAGCCGGTCCGGCGTGCCGCGGTAAAGCATACGGTCAAGCGAACCGTCAAACGCACCACCAAACGCCCCGCAAAACGTCCCGTCCGCCGCGTCCGCCACTCAGTCCCCCGCAAACCCCTCAATTTCGCCACCGTCCCCGTCCGTACCGAGCTCACCGCCTGCCCCGCGCCCTCCGACGGCCCCCTCTGCCTCAACTGCGCCCAGCAGGCTCTCTCCACCGCGCGCGCTTTCACCGGCCTCGGCTATGTCCGCGGCGGCACCAACCCCAACGTCGGTTTCGACTGCAGCGGCTTCGTCCGCCACGTCTACGCCAGCAGTTGCGGCCGCCAACTCCCGCGCCGCGCCCAGGAACAGTTCGAAGTCGGCGACCCCATCGATCGTGAATCACTCCAGGCCGGCGACCTCGTTTTCTTCCGCGGCCGTCAGGGCTGGCATGTCGGCATCTACACCGGCGACAACCAGTTCATCCACTCCCCCAACCGCCGCTCCGCGATCAAAACCTCCTCCCTCGACGCCCCCTACTACAAACGCTCCTTCATCGGCGCCCGCCGCATCGGCACCGAAATCGCCCCCATGCTCGCCGCCGACGCCCTCTCTTTCCCCGCCAACTGAGATTTTCTCCCCCCTCCGCCCACTTTCCTGTTGCATGAAAGTGGTTCTGCGTCTCTCCAGCCGTCCGTGGTGGGCTCAGCCCCTTCGCAATCTGCCCGCCGCGGCCGAACCCTCCCGCGAAGAAAAATTCCGCCGGCTCCTCAACGCCGCCCTCGCCACCCCCTACTACGCCCGCCAGGACCGCACCCTCCGCCTCCTCGCCGCTACCTCCCTCCCCGACCTCCCCCTTCTCACCTTGCGCGAGCTCTTCGCCGCTCCCCAGCAGTTCCTCAACCCCAAGGCCCGCCACGCCTCCGCCCTCCTCCGCCTCCCCTTCCCCACCGCGGCCGGCGTCCTCCTCGGCCGCCGCCTCCGCACTCCCCCCGGCGTCACCTACGTCCCGGAAGGCTTCGCCTCCCGCCTCCCCCTGGCCCACGCCCGCACCCTCATCGCCACTCCACCAGCCCTCCGCCGCCTCCTCGCTTGCGTCGAAGCCCGCACCCTCGCCCTCCCCCGCCTCACCGAGGCCCTCGTCGTCCTCCAGGGCGTCGAAGACGGCGTCCTCTTCCCCGGCGAGCGCGACATGCTCTGGCGCACCCTCGGCGTCCCCATCTTCGAACAATGGCTCGGCCTCGATGGCGAACCCCTCGCCAGCGAATGTGGCGTCCACCAGGGCATGCACTTCCACGCCGGCAAGGCCGAACTCGAAGACCTCCACGGCGAGCTCATCATCACCTCCTGGCACGGCCTCCGCACCCCTGCGCCCCGCCTCCGCACCGGCTGGTTTGGCGAAGCCGATACCCGCCTCTGCCCCTGTGGCGACCCCCGGCCCGTCCTCCGCATCCTCGGCCTCCAGCGTCAGGCCCACCCCACGCCCCTCACCATCGCCGCCCACGCCTGACTTTTCCTTCCACGCTCCGCCCTCGCCCAGCGTCTCTACTTACAGTCATGGCGGAGTTTGTCCTCAAATATGCCGATTCCCGCGGCCAGGTCCATCAGGTTTCCGCCGTCGGCCGTAACGCCAACGAACTCCGCGACCGCTACACCCGCGACGGCTACCTCGTCTACTCCGTCACCCCCAAAGGAATCTCTGCCTCCTCCCTGTCCGGCTCCAGCAAGCTCGACATGGAAAAGTTCCTCATCCTCAACCAGCAGTTCGTCACCCTCATCAAGGCCGGTCTTCCCATCCTCAAGGCCCTCGACCTCATCGCCGAACGCCTCACCGACGATAAACTCCGCGGCCCCCTCACCGCCGTCCGCGACGAAGTCAAAACCGGCGCCATGCTCTCCAGCGCTTTCCAGTCCCAAAACCTCTTCCCCCCCATGTACATCACCACCATCATGGCGGGCGAAAAGGCCGGCAGCCTCCCCGAAGTCCTCGAGCGCTACATCAACTATCAGAAACTCGCCCTCGCTGTCCGCAAGAAACTCCTCACCTCCCTCATCTACCCCGCCCTTCTCTTCAGTCTCGTCCTCGCCCTCATCGTCTTCCTCATCACCTACGTCGTCCCCAAATTCGCCGAACTCTACAACACCCTCAACGCCGAACTCCCCACCCCCACCAAAATCCTCATCGCCATCAGCACCACCGCCAGCAACTACGTCCTCGGCGCTTTCGCCGCCTTGGGCGCCCTCGGCCTCGCGCTCTATCTCTGGTCCCGTACCGCCGCCGCCCAGGAGACCCTCGACCGCCTCACCATGAACTTCCCCCTCTTCGGAGAAATCTGGACCAAGTTCCAGGTCGCCCAGCTCTCCCGCGTGCTTTCCACCCTCCTGCTCGGCGGCATCCCCCTCCTTCAGGCCATCCAGACCGCGGGCGAGTCCGTCTCCTCGGTCCTCATTCGCAAAGCCCTCTCCACCGCCAGCCAGCTCGTCCGCGAAGGCCAGCCCCTCTCCCATTCCCTCGCCAAAACCGGCATCTTCCCCGAACTCGCCGTCGACATGATGGAAGTTGGCGAATCCACCGGCGCCCTCCCCGCCATGCTCGGCAGCGTCGCCGAATTCTACGAGGAAGACGTCCAGACCAAGCTCCAGGCCGTCCTCAGCCTCATTGAGCCCGTCATCATGATCGTCATGGGCACCTTTGTCGCCTTCGTCCTCATCGCCCTCTACCTGCCCATCTTCAGCCTCGCCGACAGCCTCAGTTAGTTGTCAATTCGGTTACCCTATATGTGATATGCTTCATTCCTCTAGGGTTCTCCTGGCCCTCTTCACCCTGTCCCTCTCCCTGTGGGCTCAGGGCACCACCTCCCGCCTCATTGGCACTGTCAACGATTCCTCCGGCGCACCTCTCGCCGGCGTCAACGTCCAGCTCATCAACGAAGGCACCGGCCAAACCTTCAACACCCTCACCAGCGAAAACGGCGCCTACTTCTTTGAATCCATCCAGGTCGGCAACTACTCCGTCTCGGTCGAGCTCACCGGCTTCAAGAAGTTCCTCGCCAAGGAAAACCGCGTCAACATCGGCCAGCCCACCACCGTCAACATCCGCCTCGAAGTCGGCGCCGTCGCCGAATCCATCGAGGTCAGCGGCGCCTACGAACAGGTGCAAACCTCCACCTCCGGCAACATCGGCAACGTCTTCACCGAGAAAGTCATTCAGGATCTCCCCATCGTCGGCACCCGCGGCCGTAACCCCCTCGATCTCGTCCTCCGTCAGCCCGGCGTCGTCTCCGGCGCCAACACCGGCGGCGGCGTCCATGTCAACGGCGCCCGCGACCGCGCCTGGAACTTCACCGTCGACGGCATCGACGCCAACGAAACCTCCGCCGGCGGCAGCAACTTCGCTCCCATCCGCACCAACCCCGACGCCCTCGCCGAGTTCAAGGTCCTCACCTCCAACGCCACCGCCGAGTTCGGCCGCAATTCCGGCGCCCAGGTCGCCATGGTCACCAAGTCCGGCACCAACGAATTCCACGGCTCCGGCTTCTGGTTCTACCGCACCCCCCGCCTCAATGCCAACGAGTGGGAAAACAACATCAACAACGTCGGCAAGCGCCAGTTCGTCCAGAACATCTACGGCGGTTCCATCGGCGGCCCCATCAAGAAGAACAAGCTCTTCTTCTTTGGCAACCTCCAGCGCCTTTCCGCCCGCGAAAGCGCCCTCGTCAATCGCACTGTCTACACCCAGCAGGCCCGCCAGGGCCTCTTCCGCTACGTCCGCGGCGGCCGTAACCAACCCGCCGGCGTGCCCACCGCCTCCGTCGACGCCTCCGGTAACGTCGTTCCCGGCCTCAACATCGGCACCTACAACGTCGTCGCCAGCGACCCCGATCGCCTCGGCATTGACCCCCGCGTCCGCTCCCTCGTTGACCTCACCCCCCTGCCCAACAACTTCTTCGGCGGCGACGGCCTCAACACTGCCTTCTATACCTTCACAGCCCTCCAGTTCGAAAAGCAACAGGACAACGTCCTCAAGTTCGACTACATCCTCAACGACAAAAACACCCTCTTCGCCCGCATCTCCTGGGGCTACCAGAACACCCTTTGCGACCGCGTCAACGGCGGCCAGCCCTTCTTCCCCGGTCAGGCTTGCCCCGTCAACACCAATCGCGACCCCATCAATTACGCCTTCAACTGGCGCACCAACCCCACCTCCCGCCTCACCAACGAACTCGTCGTCGGCCGCAATTACTTCGGCTTCGACTTCGTCAACCCCGGCGCCCAGATCAACGGCATCAATCTCTCCGGCCCCGTCTACATTCCCGAAGCCCTCAGCTTCGGCAACGCCCGCAAACTCAATACCTGGCAGTTTGTAGACAATCTCTCTTACTTCGCCGGTCCCCACTCCCTCAAGTTCGGCATCAACTTCCGCCTCGCCACCCACAATGACGTCCGCGGCGCGGTCGGCGGTGAAAACATCACCACCAACGCCAACTTCTCCCGCCTCGTCAACTCCGTCAATGCCGCCGCTTTCGGCCTCCCCACCGATATCCAGCAGGCCAATGACCGCGTCAACCTCGAAGCCAACATCAACTACCTCCTCGGCCGCGTCGGCAGCGTTGGCCGCGGCTTCGTCGCCCAGGGCGACTCCTTCGCCGCTACCCCCTACGACTTCAAGGCCCTCTTCAATGAGTACGACTTCTACATCCAGGACACCTGGAAAGTCTCCCGCCGCCTCACCATCGATCTCGGCCTCCGCCTCGAAATGAAGATGACCCCCGGCTCTGACCCCGATGGCCGCATCCGCCGCCCCAACCAGCTCATGGTCGCCGGCGCACCCTTCACCAACACCGCCCGTTGGGAACCCGGCGAACTCTTCCGCAGCGACCGCAACAACTGGGCCCCCAGCATCGGCTTCGCCTATGATCCCTTCGGCAAAGGCAAAACCGTCCTCCGCTCCAACTACCGCATCGCCTATGACCGCCTGAACACCTTCGTGCTCTCCTCCTCGGTCTTCCAGAACCTCCCCGGTCAGGCCCAGGGCGTCCGCACCGAAGCCTTCGGCCAGGCCGGCGGCCGGCTGCGCAACCTCCAGCCCATCGCCCCGCCCACCACCAACCCCAACTCCCTCGCCCAGCCTCCCGCCTACGGCGCCGCCACCATCACCGTCGTTGACCCCAACTTCGAAATGCCGACCACCCACATGTGGAGCTTTGGCGTCCAGCATGAGATCGCCCGCAACACCATCATCGATGTCAACTACATCGGCCGCCGCGCTCACAACCTCTTCGGCGGCTATAACGCCAACCAGGTCCGCACCCGCGACAACGGCTTCCTCGAGGCCTACCAGACCGTCGTCGCCGGCGGCGATAGCCCCCTCATCAACCAGATCTTCGCCCGCGACCCCCGCAAGCCCGCCGCCGTCTCCGGCAGCCAGTTCATGCGCACCCAGTACGCCGCCGACATCCGCGGCAACTCCGTCGCCACCATCGCGCAGGATCTTTCCCGCCGTCTCGTCGGCGGCGTCCCCATCGCTCAGGCCGCTGGCCTCGGGGCGGATTTCTTCATCCCCTTCCCCCAGTTCGCCAACGGCGTCAACGTCATTGACTCCAATGACTTCTCCACCTACCACGGCCTCCAGATGCAGATCGAGCGCCGCATGTCCCGTGGCCTCACCGCCCAGTTGAGCTACACCTGGGCCAAGTCCCTCGACACCCGCTCCTTTGACCCCGCCTTCACCGTCGTTGGCACCGGCGTCGCCCAGAGCGCCTCCTCCACCCCCTTCGACATCAACAACCGCCGCGGCAACTGCGCCCCCAGCGATTTTGACCGCCGCCACGCCGTCCAGTCCTACTGGCTCTACGAGCTCCCCTTCGGCCGCGGCCGCCGCTTCGGCAACTCCGCCGGCCGCGCCCTCAACATGCTCATCGGTGAGTGGCAGTTCGCTGGTCTCATGACCATCGCCAGCGGCCGCCCCTTCACCGTCTACTCCGGCTTCAACTCCTTCTCCAACGTCGTCGGCGCCACCGCCGACTGCAACAACTGCGGCAACTTCGGCAGCGTCAACCAGCGCGAAGATGGCATCAAGTGGTACTTCTCCCCCTCGGAAGTCGCCTCCTTCTCTGCCCCGGCCGCTGGCTCCAACGGCTCCTCCGGCCGCAACCGCTTCTATGGCCCCGGCTCCTTCAACATGGACGCCAGCTTCCTCAAGCGTGTCGCCTTCACTGAGCGCTACAAGTTTGAGCTCCGCGCCGACATGACCAACCTCACCAACACTCCCACTTTCGGCTTCCCCACCGCGAATGCTACCGCCACCACCTTCGGCCGCATCCGCGACAGCGTCCTCAGTGGGTCCCGCAAAATCCAGCTTGGCGCCAAGTTCATTTTCTAGCGCCTCGCCTGACTCCTTCGGGCTCTTCGCCGCCGACCTTGTGTTGACGGCGCGGAGCCCGCTTTCTTTTGGCGCCCACGATGCCGCCAACCGCATCCGCGGCCTCTGGGGCAAATCCCTCTACGGCGGCCCCCTCTACGAAAAACTCTTCGCCCCACCCCACCGCTCCTCCGGCCCCTCCGGCCTCAAAGACCCCCCCCGCCCCTTCGTCCTCCGCACCCGCCATCTCGCCCATCGCACATTTGCCCCCCACGAACCCATCCCCTTCCGCGTCTATATTTTTGATGCCCGCCTCGCTCCCCTCAACGCCCGCCCCATCCAGCTCTCTCTTGAGCCCCCCCGCCCCCTCCCCCAGCC
>VFQU01001010.1_pt1 | contig 18761 bp, 12 predicted proteins | sample 3512311 | NCBI WGS metagenome assembly VFQU01 (sample SAMN10412377, study PRJNA504923) | tailings metagenome | isolation source: Relicate 3 Philex TSF3 active mining site | place: Philippines: Tuba, Benguet | collected 2017-08-29
TGGCAGCCACCAGCGTGTCGGCCGTCAGGGCGCGACCGTCGGTGCCGATGTAGTCCAGCTCGCCGAAGTAGCGCCAGCGAGCATTGACCGACCAGCTGTCGCGCGAGTAGCGGACGTTGGCGATGTGGCGCCATTCCGGCGTCTGGCAGCTCGGGTTGATCCGGCCGGCGCAGTCGTAGGTGGCGCCGTCGTTCACGCCCGGCAGCGGAGCGGCTTCTTCCTTCAGGATGAAGTTGCCCACGAACGAGGTCGAGATGCGGCCGCCGAAGGCATCGAAGCCGTAGTTGACGTTCAGGTCGACGCCCTGCACGTGCAGCTCACCGAAGTTGTCGGTGAGGTTGGACACAAACGCGCTGGTGTCACGCCAGATGTCGCCGCTCTGCGGGTTGCGACGGATGCGGCTGCAGAGGAACGGGTCGCCCGTGGTGGCGCAGAAGTTCAGGATCGTGTTGGCACCGATCGACGCGATGGTGTCTTCGACCTTGATGTCGTAGTAGTCGACCGCGATCGCGAGATCGTCGATCGGCGTGACGACCAGGCCCACCGTGTAGGTGTCAGCCTGCTCCGGCTGCAGGTTCGGGTTGCCGCCCACGAACTGGTTGTTCTGCTGGGCCGGGTTGGCCGGCACGCGACCGTACTGGGCCGCGCTGACGCCGGTGTTGGCGCACTGGGCCTGGGTGAAGGTCGGGTTGGCGCCCGAGCACGGGTCCGCGCCCTGGAACAGGATCACGTTCTGCTGCGAGAACAGGTCGTTGATGCCCGGCGCGCGGATGGCGCGGTTGTAGCCGAAGCGCGGACGCACCATGCCGATCTCGCCGGTCAGGCCGAGCTTGTAGGTGTTGGCGCCGCCCGAACGGTCGTAGTCGGAGTAGCGGTAGCCGAGGTCCAGGTCCAGCGAGCTGAACAGGCCGTCGCCCGAGTACACGGGCACCAGCGCTTCCATGAACAGCTCGTTGACCTTGGTTTCGCCGTCGATCGGCGGCGACGCGGCACCGGCGCCGGCGAAGTTGCCAGCGGCGCTGTCGCTGTCGGCGACGTAGGCGTAGGACTCACGGCGGTGCTCTACACCGAACACGGTGAAGATCGTCGAGCCGCCCGCGGTCGGCAGGCCGAAGCCGAGGTCGCCGGTGGCGAAGGCGTTGAACACCTCCATCTCGGTGTCGACCTTGTCGAAGCTTACGCCGGCCAGGGCATTGGCGGCCGCGGTGGTCACGCCGCCCGGGCGCCACACGTTGTAGAACTGGCAGCCGGCGAACGAACCGGCCGGGCAACCCAGCAGGGCGCTCTGGATGCGCGGCGTCAGGAAGTCGTTGAAGCCCTGCACGTCGTTCGCGGTACGCGCGACCAGGTAGGAGGCGTCGTAGCTCCAGGTCTCGCCGAGGTTGCCCTTCGCACCGACCACGAAGCGGTAGGTGGTGTCGGTGGTGTCGGTGCGGCGCGGGCCGCCTTCGACGTTGCGGCGGGCGACGTAGACCGTGAACGGATCGTTCGGGGTCAGGCCGAGCTCGGCGCAGGCGTTGCCGTAGATCGGGTTGCTGCAGCTCTGGTTGGTCAGGCGGGTGAAGAAGGCGCCCGACTCGGCGATCTGCACGCTGTCCTTGCGGTTGACCAGCATGGCTTCAAAGTACGGGGTGAAGAATTCGTTCACCTCGTAGCTGATCACGGTGCCGGCGGTGTAGCGCTCGTCCGGACGCTGGTAGTAGTTCGGCGGCGCGTAGTTGTACGGCGCGCCGTACGAGTTGCGCCAGCGCCCGTTGGCGTCGAAGCTCGCCGAGGTGCCGATGCCGGAACCCGGCTGGTAGAAGTAGAAGTTGCCGGTGGCGTTCGTGGCCGAGCCGCCGCAGGCGGTGCCCGCTGCGTTCAGGGCGCAGGACGAGTAGTCGCGCTGGCCGTGGAACAGGGCATCGTTCTGGCGGTAGGTGACCCACGCCATGGCGTGGCCGGCGCCGTCGCCGAGCGCACCGCCCCAGGCGAGGTCGATGTTCTTGCTGGCGCCGTCGAGGCCGGAGTTGCCGTCCTCGTAGCTGAAGCCGCGACGGTCCTGCAGGCCCTGCATGTACTCGTTGCGGTTGTCGTGCTGGTAGGCCGAGTAGCCGGCACCCACGCTGAAGCCCTCAAACTCGGTGTCGAGCATGAAGTTGACGACGCCGGCCACGGCGTCGGAGCCGTACACGGCCGAGGCGCCACCGGTCAGGATGTCGACGCGGTTGATCAGGGCGGCCGGGATGATGCTGATGTCGCGCAGTTCGCCCGCGGCGCCCGGCGGCAGGCGGCGGCCGTTGACCAGGGTCAGGGTGCGCTGGGCGCCCAGGTTGCGCAGCGAAACCGTGGCGTAGCCGGTCGACGGGTTGTTCGACTGCGAGTCGAAAGCCGGGGTCAGCTGCGGGTACTGGTTGACGAGGTCGTCAACGCGGGTCGCGCCGGAGAGCGCGAAGTCCTCGCGCTGGATTTCGGTGACCGGTGCGGAAGCGGTCACGGTCTGGCTCTGGATACGCGAGCCCGTGACCACGATCTGGTCAAGCGAGGTGGGCGTTTCTTCTTCCTGCGCGTACACCGGAGCGGCCACGAGGGCGGCGGTACCGGCGACGAGCGCGAAGCGGATCGCACCCGACAGCGGGTTGAACTTTGACATCGGCTATGTCTCCAAACAGTTGGCTGGGATCGGGGCGGCGCCCGAAGACCTCAACCGCCCCCGGAACTGGGACAGCGGTCTCTCGATGCTAACACAACCTTTACAAGCCCCTGCCAGCGCTGGCGCAGTGCCGGAAGCCAGTGTCGACCGGGTCGCGAGGCCGGGGACTCGCCCAAGCGGAGGCGGGCGGTAGTACGATCCGCGACGTCGCGCCCCGCCATCGGGGCTGTTTTCCGGTGCGCAGGGGGACGTGAGTGTGGCGATAGAGGAACGCAGCCTGCCCTTGGCCGCTCTCCAGCCTGGAATGTTCGTCTGTCGCATCGACCGGCCATGGGCGGAGACGCCCTTTGCCCTCGAGGGCCTCCTCATCGCATCGAGCGCGGACGTGGATGCGCTCAGGCCCTACACCGACATGGCGGTGGTCGATTTCCATCGCAGCGTCAGGCCCGAGGGGCGCAGCCTGCTGCTCACGCTCGGCTATCGTCCGCCCGCTGGAACGCGCCTCCCCGAGCTCCGGCATTACCCGGATGCCTTGCCCATCGAACAGGAATTGCCGCGCGCACGTGCTGCCAGGGAAACAGCCACGGATCTCGCGCGCAGGCTGCAAGACGATCTGCGCTCCGGTCGCCCGCTTGAACTGGAATGCCTGGGCGAGGCGATCCAGCCCGTCGTGGCCAGCGTGCTGCGCAGCCCTGATGCCTTCTTCTGGCTGGTCGCACTGCGACACCGTGATCCCTATGCCTACGGCCATGCGTTGAACGCTTCGGCCTATGTCACCGCGCTGGGCAGGCAGATCGGCTTGCCTGCGGACCTGCTGGTGGAATTGGCCGGCGCCGCGCTGCTGATGGACATCGGTATGCCGCTGCTTCCGGACGGCCTGTGCAATCACGGTCTGCTGCTGACGCCGGCGGAGCATCGACGGGTGCAGGCCCACGTGAGCCTGGGGCTGCAGGCCCTGGAGGGGCGGCAGGGCGTCAGCGACGTGCAGCGCCAGTGGATCGCCGCCCATCATGAGCGTCACGACGGCAGTGGCTATCCGCTCGGACTGGCGGGCGCCGAGATTCCTCTCTTCGCGCGCATGCTCGGCCTGGTGGATACCTTCGATGCGATGTGCACCGATCGCCCGCATCAGAAGGCCGTGTCCCGCCATGACGCTACGCAGTATCTCTACCGTGAGCGCGATCGCCTGTTCCAGGCGGAACTCGTGGAGCAGTTCGGCCAGGCCCTTGGCGTTTATCCGACAGGCACGCTGGTCGAGCTGTCCAGCGGTGAAATCGCGGTGGTGACCCAGCAGAACGCGGCACGCAGACTGTTCCCGCGGGTGACGGTCCTGACCAACGCGGACAAGCAGCTCGATCCGTCGTTTCCGCAGTTGGACCTTTGGCTCGACGCCACCGCCGATGGCGGTCGCCGCACTGTCCTCAGGGGCTTGCGGCCCGGGGCCTATGGCATCGACCTCGCCCAGCTTTTCCTGCATGACGACGCCCACGAGGCGCGAGCGTGAAGCGCGGGCGGTGCGCATGCCCGAGCTGAGTCCGGACTGGCCTGCGCTGCGGGGCTTCATCGACGATGCGCTCGGCGCAGTCGATGCGCAGCCGCTGGCGCTGCTGCACCTGCATCTCCGCCGGCATCGCAGCCTGCGCGCCCGACTCGGCGAAACCCTGCTCATCGAGATGGGCGAGCGTGCGCTCGAGCGGGTCTTGCGCGTGCTTCGCCCGCAGGACAGGGTGCTCCGGTTGGGCGAGGCCGATCTGCTCGTCGCCCTGCCGGGCCTGCTCAGCGTCGGCCACGCGCGACTTGCCGCGCAGGCGCTGCAGCGCGCGCTCGCCGAACCCGTTCAGTCCGGAGAACTCAGCCTGCGACTGCAGCCCGAGATCGGCCTGGCGCTCGCGCCCCAGCACGGCGCCGACGCCGAGCGGCTGCAGCGTGCGGCCAGTGCCGCGGTGGAAGGCGCGCGTGTGGCGGCTGGCAACATCGCCGAGGCCGCGGGCGCACCGGCGCCGCTGCTGTACACGGAGCTCGCACAGGACCTTCGCGCCAACGCCCTGCAGATGGAGTTCCAGCCGATCGTGCGTCTGCGCGATGGACAGCGGGTTGGGTACGAGGCCCTGGCGCGATGGCGACATCCGCAGACGAGAGAGCCGGTCTCGCCAGCGCTTTTCGTGGTGCAGGCAGAGGAGGCCGGGCTGGTCCCCGAGTTGACGCGCTGGAGCCTGCAGGCGGCACTGCGTGAGTTCCAGCCCCTGCACGCGGCCGACAAGTCCCTGCACTGCGCCCTCAACCTCTCGGCGCGGGCGTTCGAGGACAGCGCGCTGGTCGAGCAGATCGAGTCCGCCCTGGGCATCTGGGGGCTCCCGCCCTCCGCCCTGATGCTGGAAATCACCGAGACAGCCCTGTTGGAGGAGCCGCAGCGCAATGCGCGCCAGCTGTCGCGCCTGCGAGCACTCGGGGTGGGCGTGGCGCTGGACGACTTCGGGCAGGGCTACTCCTCGTTCGGCTACCTCCAGTACCTTGAGCTCAGCCTGCTGAAGATCGATCGGCGTTTTCTCGAGCGTCTGGACGGCAGCCGCGAACGCGGGCTCGTGCAATCGATGATCCAGCTCGCCCACCGCCTGCAGATGCAAGTGGTGGCAGAGGGGGTGGAAACCGAGCAGGTGGCGCAGGCCCTGACTCAGCTGGGCTGCGACTACGCCCAGGGCTGGTTCTTCGGCCATCCGCGCCCGCTGGCGCACTGGCTGCCGGCGCGCTGAGGCGCGTTCGGGAGCGAATCGCGTTTGCCCCCCTCCGGACCCTCGGCGACAATGCCGGGCTCACCGCCCAGCCGCCCATGGAACCCCGCGATGCCCAGCCGTCGCGAACTCGCCAACGCCATTCGTTTCCTGTCCGCCGACGCCGTCGAAGCGGCCAAGAGCGGCCACCCGGGCATGCCGATGGGCATGGCCGACATCGCCGAGGTGCTGTGGAACGATTTCCTGAAGCACAGCCCCGGCAACCCCGGCTGGGCCAACCGCGACCGTTTCGTGGTCTCCAACGGCCACGGCTCGATGCTGCTGTACTCCCTGCTGCACCTGGCCGGTTACGACCTGCCGATCGACGAGCTGAAGCGCTTCCGCCAGCTGCACTCGAAGACGCCTGGTCACCCGGAGGCCTTCCACACCCCGGGCGTGGAGACCACCACCGGCCCGCTGGGTCAGGGCCTCGCCAACGCGGTCGGCATGGCACTGGCTGAGAAAGTGCTGGCGCGGCGCTTCAACCGTCCGGGCCAGGCCGTCGTCGATCACCATACTTATGTGTTCCTCGGCGATGGCTGCCTGATGGAAGGCATCAGCCATGAGGCCTGCTCGCTGGCGGGCACGATGAAGCTCGGCAAGCTGATCGCCTTCTGGGACGACAACGGCATTTCGATCGACGGCGAGGTCCACGGCTGGTTCACCGACGACACCCCGGCGCGCTTCGAGGCCTACGGCTGGCAGGTGATCCGCCGCGTCGACGGCCATGACCCCGAGGAGATCGCCCAGGCCATCCGCACCGCCCAGGCCGAGAGCGATCGCCCGACCTTGATCTGCTGCCGCACCACGATCGGCTTCGGTGCACCTACCAAGGCCGGCAAGGAGGCTTGCCACGGCGCGCCGTTGGGCAAGGACGAGATCGCCGGTGCCCGCGCCGCGCTCAAGTGGCCGCATGCGCCCTTCGAGATTCCGCAGGACATCTACGCCGGCTGGCGCGCCCGCGATCTTGCCGGTGCGGAGGCGCAGTGGAACGCGATGTTCCAGGCCTACGCGCAGGCGAACCCCGAGCTTGCCGCCGAGTTCGAGCGGCGCATGCGCGGCGAACTGCCGGCCGACTTCGTGGCAGCGGCGGATGCCTATATCGCCAAGCTGCAGGCCGAGGGCCCGACCGTGGCCTCGCGCAAGGCCTCGCAGATGGCGCTGGAAGCCTTCGGCCCGCTGCTGCCTGAGCTGATCGGCGGTTCGGCCGATCTGGCGGGCTCCAACCTGACGCTGTGGAAGGGCTCGAAGGACGTCAACGCCGAGGACCCGAACGCCAACTACGTCTACTACGGCGTGCGCGAGTTCGGCATGAGCGCGATCGCCAACGGTCTGGCCCTGCATGGCGGCTTCCTGCCCTACGACGCCACCTTCCTGGTGTTCAGCGACTACGCGCGCAATGCCCTGCGCATGTCGGCGCTGATCCCGACCCGCACCATCCACGTGTTCACCCACGACTCCATCGGCCTGGGCGAGGACGGCCCGACCCATCAGCCGGTCGAGCACCTCGCCAGCCTGCGCTACATCCCCAACAACCACGTCTGGCGCCCCTGCGATGCGGTCGAGAGCGCGGTCAGCTGGAAGGCCGCGATCACCCGCACCGACGGACCGAGCTGTCTCGTCTTCAGCCGCCAGAACCTGCAGCACCAGCCGCGCACCGTAGAGCAGGTCGCCGACATCGCCCGCGGCGGCTACGTGCTCACCGACCCGCCGGAAGCGCGCTTCGACCTGATCCTGATCGCCAGCGGCAGCGAGGTCGAACTCGCCATGCAGGCTGCCCGCGCGCTGGAGGCCGAGGGCACCCGGGTGCGCGTGGTCAGCATGCCCTGCAGCAATGTATTCGACGCCCAGCCCGTGGAGTGGCGCGAAGGCGTGCTGCCCGGCTGGTGCCGCAAGCGCATCGCCATCGAGGCCGGCGTGTCCGACTTCTGGCGCAAGTACGTGGGCCTCGACGGCGCGGTCATCGGCATCGACAGCTTCGGCGCCTCGGCACCGGCGGACCAGCTGTTCAAGCACTACGGGTTCACGGTCGAGAAGATCGTGGCGGCGGCGAAGGGGCTTTGACGGCCGGCCATCGGCGGAGGGAATCGCCGAGAGCCGACTGCGTATTGCATGGATTGGCGCGAGGCCGACGTGGCTCTCGCCTCTCGGAGCAGCGCTTGTGAGCATCGGCCCGCAAGCACCACTCCGAGAGGCGTCCGCGACCCGCGGAGCCTTCATTGAAGTGCTCCTCGGCCTTCGGATGCGCTCACGCCGAAGCAGCGAGGAGCGCGCACAACTACTGGGGGCTACGTTGAGTCTTTCCTCGTCCTTTGAACTCGTAGGCTTCGACGCCGACGACACGCTGTGGCACAGCGAGATCCACTTCCAGCAGGCGCACGCGGAGTTCGAACGCATCGTCGGCCAGTACGTGGATCTCGCCGATGCCGGGCTGCACCAGCGCATGCTCGACACCGAGCGGCGCAACATCCGTCTGTTCGGCTATGGCGCCAAGGGCATGTGCCTGTCGATGATCGAGACCGCGATCGCGCTGACACAGGAGCGCATCAGCGCCGCCGACATCCACCGCCTGTTGGACCTGGTCAAGGGCATTCTTACCCACCCGGTTGAGCTGCTCCCGGGCGTGCGCGCAGCGGTCGAGGCCGCGGCGGAGATCGCGCCCTTGGTGCTGATTACCAAGGGTGACCTGTTCCACCAGGAAGCCAAGATCCGCCAGTCCGGTCTCGCCGAGCTGTTCCCACGCATCGAGATCGTCTCGGAGAAGGACGCGCAGACCTATGCGCGGGTGCTTGCCGAGTGCCAGGTGGCGCCCGCGCGCTTCGCCATGGTCGGCAACTCGCTGCGCTCGGACATCGAGCCGGTGCTGGCGCTCGGCGGCGCCGGCGTGCATGTGCCCTATGCCGTGACCTGGGCGCTGGAGGCCGAGCACGCGGTCGATCCCGCCCACCCGCGCCTGCGCAGCGTCCAGCGCACGGCTGATGTGCCGGACGCACTGCGTGAGCTCGCTGCGCACTGAGCCCGTGGCGCTGCCTTTGGGCTGACCTCCGGCAGGCTTCCTGACTCCTGACTCCTGACTCCCTAATCCCCCATGTACACCCAATGTCCGCACTGCCTGTCCGTGCACGCGCTGAATGCCGCGCAGATCGCGCTGGGTCGCGGCGAACTCGTGTGCGGCGTCTGCGAAAAGTCCTTCAACGGGCTTGAGCGTCTGGCCGACTCCCCCGCGCAGGCGGCGGCAGGCTACGGGCGCGGTACCCTCGCCCAGGCCCCCCGCGTCCTGCCCGAGGGCGTGGCGGAAGCGCACGGGGGGGCGGCCGAGGGGGTGCCCGCAAGCCCGCCCGTGCCCCAATTCGCCAGGCATCGCCGGCGCGCCGCTGCCCCGGGGACGGGCCGTTGGTGGGCTGCCACGGCGGTTCTCGGGGTGCTGCTCTGCGGCCAGATCGTTCTCGCACAGCGCGCTGAACTGGCCCAGGACCCGACCCTGCGGCCCTGGCTGCAGCGGCTGTGTTCCGCGTTGTCCTGCGACCTGCCGGCTTACGCGGCGCCGGAGCGCATCGCGCTGCTGAGTCGTGATGTGAGTCCCCACCCCTCGGTGCCGGATGCGCTGCTGATCAGCGCCAGCTTCCGCAACGACGCCGTGTGGCCACAAGCGTGGCCGGTGCTCGAGATCAGCATGTCCGATCTCGACGGGCGCCTCGTGGCCTTGCGTCGCTTTGGCGCCGTCGACTATCTCGGCCAGCCGCCGGAGCGCGAGGTACTGGCGCCCGGCGAGTCGGTGATGGTGGAACTGGAAGTGGTCGACCCGGGCAATCAGGCGATCGCCTTCGAGTTCAGCTTTCTGTAGGGAAGGTCTGAACAACTCCATCCACGAGTGGCTCAGACGTCGCGAGTACGGCGCAGGCCCCGACTCGCTCACGCCGGATCAAGCATCTTCGTGCCAGATCCGCGAACGCGCCGTCCAGGCGCGCGGGAAGCTCCAATAGATCAGAGATTCCCTGGCGCCTTTCATCTCGGTCCGCTCAGGTTCGAGGGTGCCAGGAGCGATCACCCTGAGCGGTGGGCGGACAAGTCGCCAGGCTGACGCGTCGCTGCCGGTCGTCGAAAGGCCGCGCAGTCTGCGAGCGGCACTTTGGCGCCGGAGGCTTGGCTGGGCAGCGGATTGTTCCCGGTTCCGTCCCGGGTGCGCAGTGGGGCATGACCTGCGGAGCACGGGCGCGGCGGGGTCCGGCTGCTACACTCCTCGCGCCCCGCGACAAGCCTTCGCCCGCGAGATGTCCCGCCGATGAACCCACGCGCCAACGACACCGAACTGCCTGCCATCGACGATGAAGCCGGGCGCGATGCGCGTCGGCTCTCTTCGTCTGAGCTGGCGCTGTTCGAGCGCGTGGGTGAGCGTCGCGTGGTGGCGGCCGGGGAGCTCATCTTCCGACGCGGTGAACTCGGACGCACCATGTTCGTGGTGGTCGAGGGCGAAGTGGCGCTGGAGTTCGGCGACGGCATGCGCGACAAGCGCATCGGTGCCGGCGAATTCTTCGGCGAACTGGCGTTCTTCATCGGCAACCACGCGCGGCTGGCCAGCGCGGTTGCCGTAGGGCCCTGTTTGCTGGTGGCCGTCTCGAACGGCGATTTCGATGCGCTGCTTGAGCACGAGCCCGCCAGCATCGCGCGATTCATGCGCCGGAGTTTCGCTTACCTCGTGTCGAGCGAGCAGCAGCTGATCCTGAACCTCAAGCGCCGCAACGAGGAACTGCTGCTGACCCTCGATTCGCTGCGCCAGACCCGCACGCGCCTCAACAATGCCGAAACGCTCGTCCAGACCGATGAGCTCACGGGTCTGCGCAACCGCCGTGGCCTGTATGCCCACCTCGATGAGATCGAACATCTGCCGCGGCCGGGCGCGCTCGGTCTGCTGCTGGTCGATCTCGATGATTTCAAGTCGATCAACGACAGCTTCGGCCACATCACGGGCGATCGGGTGCTCGAGGCGGTCGCCGGCCAGCTGCGGCGCATCGCCGGCGAGTTCGACGTGCCCGCGCGACTCGGTGGCGATGAATTCGCGCTCCTCGTGCGGGTGGATCGGCCGGAGGAGGTCGAGCTTCGGGCGCGCGCGCTGGTCGATAGCGTCCGTCTGCTGGCCCTGCCCGAACCGCTGCATGCGACCACGCTGACGATCAGCGTCGGCGCCGTGGTCTGCGATACCGAAGCCGGCTGGTCGGTCTGGTACAGCCAGGCCGACCGCCTGCTGTACCGCGCCAAGGCCGAGGGCGGCGACGACTTCCGCTTCCAGTCGATCGACTGAGCCCAGGTCCTGCCGTGCATCGGGGCGTCCGTCGATCGCCGCTGCTGACTGCGCTCGGGCGTGAGCCTTAGACCATTGCCGCATGCCGGTGCGGTCAGGCTTGACAAGTTCGCCGCAGCGCATCAAGACTGCGCCCCATGCCCTCGAAGCCGACCTGCAGCAGCCTGACCCTCGACCGCCACCCGGCGGCGTCGCTGCTTCTTGCCGGCCTTCTTCTTCGACCGCACAGGTGCGGACTCGAACTCTAGGGCGCGTGTAGCAGGCTGAAACCCGAGACTCCGAGAACCCCGCACCGGGCAACCGAGGCGGGGTTTTTCTTTGCCTGTGATTTGCCCAGCCCACTGAACCCTTCGATCAAGACACCCGCTGGAGCCGCCATGAGCCACCGCATCCGCATCTTCGACACCACCCTGCGCGACGGCGAGCAGTCGCCGGGCGCCAGCATGGGCCCCGCCCAGAAGAAGGTGATGGCGCGCGCGCTCGCCGAGCTTGGCGTGGATGTGATTGAAACCGGCTTCCCCGCCAGTTCGCAGGCCGACCGCGAAGCCACCGATGCGATCGCGCGCGAGATCGGCCAGCACGTCACCCTCGCCACCCTGTCGCGCTGCGCCGAAGCCGACATCGAGGCCTGCGCGCGCGCCATGGAGAAGGCCCACCGGCCGCGCATCCACGTGTTCATCTCGACGAGCCCGCTGCACCGCAAGTTCAAGCTGGGCCTGAGCGAGCAGCAGGTGATCGAGCGCGCCGAAAGCGCGGTGGCCTTCGCGCGCCGCTACTTCGACGATGTCGAGTTCTCGGCCGAGGACGCCATCCGCACCGAGTTCGAGGTGCTGGTGAAAGCCTTCGGCGCGGCCGCGCGCGCGGGGGCGACCACGCTCAACGTGCCCGACACCGTCGGCTACACCACGCCCGAGGAAATCCGCAGCCTGTTCGAGCGCCTGCGCGCGGCCGTGCCCGGCGAGCATCTGGTCTGGAGCGCGCACTGCCACAACGACCTCGGCCTGGCCGTGGCCAATTCGCTGGCGGCGATCGAAGGCGGCGCGCGCCAGGTCGAGTGCACGGTCAACGGCATCGGCGAGCGTGCCGGCAACTGTGCGGTCGAGGAACTGGTAATGGCGCTGCGCGTGCGCCAGGGCTTCTACAACGCCGACACCGGCATCCGCAGCGAGCGCCTGGTGCCGACCTCGCGCCTGCTCCAGCGCCTGACCGGCATGATGGTCCAGCGCAACAAGGCCATCGTCGGCGTCAACGCCTTCGCCCACGAGGCCGGTATCCACCAGCACGGCATGCTGAAGAACCGCGAGACCTACGAGATCATGCGCCCCGAGGACGTCGGCTGGCCCAAGTCCGAACTGGTGCTGGGCCGCCACAGCGGCCGTGCCGCCTTGAGCGAGCGCCTGCGCGCGCTGGGCTTCGTGTTCGAGGACGACGAGTTCGAACATGTATTCGCCAACTTCAAGGCGCTGACCGAAACCCAGCGCGTAGTCGGCGACCGCGACCTGGAGCAGCTGATCCTGGGCGCCACCGCCAGCGCCGGTCAGGGCTATCGCCTGGCCTCGATGCGCATCTCGGATGCCGGTGGACAGGCCCGCGCCGAGGTCGAGCTCTCTGATCCGGAAGGCAACCACGTGGCCGAAAGCGCCGACAGCGACGGCCCGGTCGCCGCCCTGTTCGCGGCCATGGCCGCGGCCACCGGCATCGAGCTGAAGCTGGAGAGCTACCAGGTGCACAGCATCGGCATGGGCGCTCACGCCCGCGGCGAGGCCAGCCTGTCGGTCAGCTACGAGGACGAGGAATACACCGGCGTCGGCGTCAGCCGCGACATCATCGAGGCCAGCGCCTTGGCCTGGCTGGATGTCGCCAATCGCCTGCTGCGCAAGCGCGAGATCGCGTCTACCCCCGCGACGGCGTCGGCCTGATTCGGAGTCCAAAGAAATCTGGCCCTCGCGCATAGCGCTCGGGCGTTCATCGGCGCGCGGACCGAGGGTCCGCAATCGCGCCGCTTCGCTCCCCAATCCCGACCAACGAATCCCGGCCCTCCAATGCCCCGCACCTTGTTCGACAAACTCTGGGACGCCCACGTCGTGGTGCCCGAAACCGAGTCCGCGCCCGCGGTGCTCTACATCGACCTGCACCTGCTGCACGAGGTCACCAGCCCGCAGGCGTTCTCGGAGCTGGAAGCGCGCGGCCTGTCGCCGCGCTGCCCCGAGCGCTGTATGGCAACCATGGACCACAGCACGCCGACCCTGCCGGCCGATGCGAACGGCCGGTTGCCCTATGCGACGGCGGCATCGGAGAAGCAGGTCGACCAGCTGCGCGCCAACTGCGCGCGCCACGGCATCGAGCTGTTCGACATGGGTGATGCGCGGCGCGGCATCGTGCATGTGGTGGCACCCGAGCTGGGCCTGACCCGGCCGGGCATGACCATCGTCTGCGGCGACAGCCACACCAGCACCCACGGAGCCTTCGGCGCGATGGCCTTCGGCATCGGCACCAGCGAGGTCGGCCACGTGCTGGCCACGCAGTGCCTGCTGCAGCGCAAGCCGAAGACCATGGCCATTGAGGTCGAAGGTGAGCTCGCGCCTGGGGTCAGCGCCAAGGACGTGATCCTGCACGTGATCGGCGTGATCGGCGTCAACGGCGGTACCGGCTATGCGCTGGAGTACCGCGGCTCGGCGATCCGTGCGATGGACATGGAAGCGCGCATGACCCTGTGCAACATGTCGATCGAGGCCGGCGCGCGCTGCGGCATGGTCGCGCCCGATGCCACCACCTTCGAGTGGCTGCGCCGCGCGCCGCGCGCGCCGAAGGGCCCGGCTTTCGAGGCGGCGGTGATCGAGTGGTCGAAGTTCGTCAGCGATGCCGACGCCCAGTTCGACCGCGTGGTCCGCATCGATGCCGCCGACATCCGCCCGACCCTGACCTGGGGCACGCACCCGGGCACGGCGATCGCGGTCGATGCGGTGGTGCCGGAGCCGGCCGACGCCAGCGCCCGCAAGGGGCTGGACTACATGGGCTTCGAAGCGGGCTTTGGCCTGGTCGGCCAGCCGGTGGACGTGGTCTTCGTCGGCAGCTGCACCAATGGACGCCTCGCCGACCTGCGCGATGTCGCCAAGATCCTGCGCGGCCGGCGCGTGCATCCGCGCGTGCGCATGCTGGTGGTGGCTGGCTCGGAGAAGGTCAAGCGCGAGGCCGAGGCCGAAGGCATCGATGCCGTCGTGCGCGCCGCCGGCGCCGAGTGGCGCGAGCCCGGCTGCTCGATGTGCATCGCCATGAACGGCGACATCGTCGCGCCCGGCCAGCTCGCGGTCAGCACCAGCAACCGCAACTTCGAGGGCCGGCAAGGGCAGGGCGCGCGCACCGTGCTGGCCTCGCCGCTGTCGGCGGCCGCTGCCGCCGTCGCCGGCCGCATCGCCGATCCGCGCGAATTCCTCACCGCTACCGCCGAGGTCGCCTGATGAGCGCCATCACCCACATCCGCAGCCGGGCCGTGGTGCTGCGCGGCGAGAACATCGACACCGACCAGATCATTCCGGCGCGGTTTCTTTCCACCACCACCCGCGCGGGACTCGGCCAGCACGCCTTCAGCGACTGGCGCAAGGATCCCGGCTTCGCCTTCAACCAGCAGGCGAACGCAGGACGACAGATCCTGATCGCGGGCCGCAACTTCGGCTGCGGCAGCTCCCGCGAACACGCGCCTTGGGCGCTGACCGACCTGGGCTTGAAGGCCGTGGTCAGCAGCCAGATCGCCGACATCTTCCGCAACAACGCGCTCAAGAACGGGCTGGTGCCGATCGTGCTGGACGAGGCGATCGTGCAGCACCTGATGCAGCAGGCGGATGGCGAGTTCGCCATCGACATCGCCACCTGCACCCTGACCACGCCGCAGGGCCAGGTGCACCGCTTCCCGCTGGACGCTTTCGCCCGCACCTGCCTGCTGGAGGGCGTGGACGAGCTCGGCTACCTCATCGCGCGCGAGGCCGCGATCAGCGCCTTCGAGTCCGCGCGTACACGCGATTTCTCCCTGCCCACGCCCGCCACCGAGGAACCTGCCCATGCGCGCTGACATCGTCCTGTTGCCGGGTGATGGCATCGGCCCGGAAGTGACCGCCGCTGCCGTCGAGGTGCTGAAGCGCATCGCCACCCGCCACGGTCATGACTTCCACTTCAGCACGCACCTGATCGGTGGTGCGGCCATCGACGCGACCGGCGAGCCGCTGCCCGCCGCGACGCTGGCGGCCTGCCGCAAGGCCGACGCGATCCTTCTGGGTGCGGTCGGCGGGCCCAAGTGGTCGGACCCGAAGGCCAAGGTACGGCCCGAGCAGGGCCTGCTGGCGATCCGCCAGGCGCTGGGCCTGTACGCCAACCTGCGTCCGGTGACGCCGCACCCCGCCGTGCTGGACCGTGCGCCGATCAAGCCGCATCTCTTGAACGGCGTCGACTTGTTGGTCGTGCGCGAGCTGACCGGCGGCATCTACTTCGGTGAGCGCACCCGCAGCGAGCACGGCGCTTCCGACCTGTGCGTGTACTCGGTGGCCGAGATCGAGCGGGTGATCCGCCGCGCCTTCGGCTTCGCCCGCGCGCGCCGCGGCTATCTGGTCAGCGTCGACAAGGCGAACGTGCTGGAGACCTCGCGCCTGTGGCGCGAGATCGCCACGCGTATCGGTGCGGAGGAGTACCCGGACGTGCGCCTGGAGCACCAGCTGGTCGACTCCATGGCCATGCACCTGATCGCGCGGCCGCGCGAGTACGACGTCATCGTCACCGAGAACATGTTCGGCGACATCCTCACCGACGAGGCCTCGATGCTGGCAGGCTCGCTGGGCCTGTTGCCCAGCGCCTCGCTGGGCGAAGGCAAGCGCGGCATCTACGAGCCGATCCACGGCAGCGCGCCCGACATCGCCGGCCGCGGCATCGCCAACCCGATCGCCACGATCCTGAGCGCCGCCATGCTGCTGCGGCATTCGCTGGGCCTGGAAGACGAGGCCCGCGAGATCGAGCGGGCGGTCAGCGAGGCCCTGGACGCCAGCGTCTTCAGCGCCGACATCGCCGGCGGCGAGCGCGCGTACTCGACGCAGGAGGTGGCCGCTGCCGTGCTGGAGCGCCTGCCCGAACGGCATCCGGCGGTGGCGATGCGGGATTGATCTTGCAGCCGGGAATCGGGGTGAGGCGGCGCGTTCGCGCGGCACTGCCGCGCGAGCCGACGAACGCCCGAGCGCTGTGCGCGAGGGCCGGGTCCGGAAACCGGCATTCGCAGGTGAATCCGCGGCGAAATTCTCCTCAGCCGGGAATCGGGGCCATGACCATCTCATGGGGTGTGCCCGGGCCCACCAAGGGCTTACCACCTTCCCCCGGTCCGCCCTGCTCTCCTAGGGGCGCGGTGCGCTCGCCCACGCGAACGGCCTGCAAGACTGCGCTGAAGATCGAGCGCGCCACGTTCGGCCGCCGAGCCCGTGGCTCCAACAGATGGCCGCGCAGCACGCGCTCCCCATGGCATTGTTCCATCCATGATCCGAACCCTCGCCCTGCTCGGCCCGCTGGTCTTCCTGTTCACCGCCATCACCGTGCAGGCCCTGCATCCGGCCTACGACTGGGTGCAGGCACCGCTGTCCTTCTACCTTTCCGGGCCGCAGGGCCTCTGGCTGCAGTCGGCCTATGCCTTCCTCGCCGCGGCGATCTCGGCACAGGCCTGGTTGAGCTGGCGTAGCGAGCGAACCGGCGTGCTGAACACCGCGGCCCTGCTGCTTTTCTTCACTGGCGCGATCGCGCTGGTGGTCACCGCGGTCTTTCCCGGCGGCTCGCCGGCCGGCGCGGTGCCGCCCTTCGAGCATCGCCTGCACGTGCTGAGCGCGCTGCTGGCTTTCGGGCTGACAGGCCTAGGCCTGCTGCTGCGCGGTGCCCTCGACTGGGCGCGCGGCGAGCGCCTGTTCCTGCCGCTGGCCCTGCTCGCGGTGGGCTGTCTGCTGCTGCATGTGTTCATGCGCGAGCTGCCGCGCGGGGCCAGCCAGAAGCTCACGATCGCCCTGTATCTGCTGTGGCTCTGGCTGCACGGCTGGCGGGTGCCGAAAGGCTTGGCTCCGGTGCCTGCCCGACCCGGGGACGGAACAGCGCCCTGAGCTGTGCCCGCCGCAATACCCGGCGAGATGCGGCGCCCACACCGTGCCCCGGATGCGACGGCCTGTAACGGTCGTCGGCACTCTGTCTTGTGGCATCTTCACTGCTTCGCCACACTTGCGAAGGCCGCTGCCGCGGCCTTTCCCTGACCACGGAGTTCGAGCCATGCGCCTGTCGCGCCGCTATCTGCTGATCCTGTTGCCTCTGCTTCTGCTGCTGATGGGCGCGCGTCAGGCGCCGCTCTCCGATCCCGACCCGATCGCGGTGCCGGCCGGGCTGGATCTCAAGACGGTCGAACGCGAGATCAAGCGTGCGCTGATCGGCCGCGGCTGGACCATCACCGCCGAGGCCGAGGGCCAGATCGATTCCACCTTGAACGTGCGCGCCCACACTGCGCGCGTGCGCATCAGCTACGACGCCCAGCAGGTCGCGCTGGCCTACGTGTCAAGCGAGAACCTCGCCTACGAGGAGAAGCGCGGCGAGCGCTATATCCACAAGAACTACGCGAGCTGGGTGAACAACGTGCTGACTGACCTCTCGCGCGGCCTGCAGATGGCGGCGATCGAGTAGGGCTGGCGCGGAGCTGCCGACCACGCCTGTCACCTTGGCCGGCGTTGTCGGCGGATCGGCTTCGGCGAAGGCTCGGCGTCCTTCGCCGGTGTAGGTGCGCGACACGCGCACCCTACAATCACGAGCGACCCCGCGCGCTCAACGAAGCCCGCCACGCGGTTCGCGTAGGGTACGCCTGTGGCGCACCTTAAGTTTTCCGACCAGCGGTGCGCGTGCGGTCACACCAGCGCCGCCATTCAACCGCCGCGCAGCGACGCCAGCAGCGCGGCCCGCGGCAGTTTGCCGGTGGCATTGCGGGGCAGGGCGGCGACGCGCTTCAAGGGCCGCGGCAGATAGACCGGGTCGACCACTTCGCGCAGGGCCGCGAGTAGGGCGGCCTCATCGAGTTCCGGTGCGACCACCAGCGCGGCCACGCGCTGCACCGGTCCCGTGCCGTCGGGCAGGAAGACCACGCCGTCCTGCACGCCGGGAATGGCCAGCAGCCGACGCGTGAGATCTCCCAGCGAGGCGCGCTTGCCGGCGATCTCCAGCAGATCCGCCGCGCGACCGGCCAATCGGAAGCGGCCCTGCGGCAGCAGTTCGATCAGGTCCTGCAGCAGCACCGGCGCCGCCAGCCAGGCGGCGTCGATCTGCGCGCCGTCGGGGCGCGGCTGGATCTCCACACCCTCGTACGCCGTCCAAGCTTCGTCGCGGGCGCTCTGACGATGCGCGATCACGCAGGTTTCGGTGCTGCCGTAGAACTCCAGCACGCGGCCGCCGCTGGCGGCTTCGGCAGCGCGCGCCAGTTCGACCGGCAGCGGCGCTGTAGCGCTGACGATGGCGGCGACCGGAGGCAGCGAAAGGCCGGACTCGATCAGCGCGCGCAGGTGCACCGGCGTCGTGACGAGCACGCGCGGTGCGTCGAGTTCGTTCAAGGTACGCACGATGTCGGCCGGAAAGAACGGCCGCGCCGGATGGATCGGAAAGCCGCCGAGCAGGGGCAGCAGCACCGAGGTCTCCATGCCGTACATGTGCTGGGCCGGCACGGTGGCGAGAATCTGCGCGCCTGCGCCCGCGACCTCACGCAGCAGGGCCGCGTTGAGCGCGGTGCTGCGCGTGAAGCTGCCCCAGCTCTTGGGCTGGGCTTTGGGCGGGCCCGAGCTGCCGGAGGTGAAGCCGATCACCGCGAGGCGTTCCGAAGGCAGCTGCGGCAGCTCGATTGGCCCCGGCCGCTCGGCCAGCAGCGCCGGCAGCGCTGTGTAGCGCGGCGGCAGGCGCTCCAGCGCACAGCCGTCCAAACCGTCATCGCCGACGCAGTGCGCCTCGGGATAGCGCTCCAGCATCTCCAGAATCACGCTGGGCGCCCGCGAGGGCGGCAGCAGGGTCGGCTGTCCGCGCA
>VFQU01001011.1_pt1 | contig 18758 bp, 14 predicted proteins | sample 3512311 | NCBI WGS metagenome assembly VFQU01 (sample SAMN10412377, study PRJNA504923) | tailings metagenome | isolation source: Relicate 3 Philex TSF3 active mining site | place: Philippines: Tuba, Benguet | collected 2017-08-29
CCAATACACTCCAGATTTCTGTGCAGATTTTTGGCGTGTCGCCCAAGTTGATTGAGTTCCTCAACTGCCTATCTGACAAGCCTTCTGAGTCTTTCTAATGCACTGGTTGCGTATCTCGTGGGGATATTTCGCATAATAATAGGAAATTAGAACTTTGATTTAAAGAGGATTGTTAAACAGATGAACAATGATTTAGAAGGAATGTTTGGAGATCAAGGAAAAGGAGAACTTCATATCCAAATTTGGAAAGGGACTCAATTAGCAGCGGTACAAGCTCAAAATACTTGCAGAGGGGCACAATGGAGATTCTATTCTAACAATCAATTTGTCTTTACTCCCCCAGTAGATGCACTATCCTCAAGGCTCTTCCCATTAGTAGGCATGTACTCTGAAGTAGATGAGCTTATCAGACTACGAGGAGAGAAGATTATTGAAGCAGATAGCACTTCAATAGATGGAGTTGCCCGTATCGAGGGCGACAACCTTATTTTAGATATTGTATACACTCTTTCTGTTCAGACTAGTACCCAGCAAATTTTGAGAATTATTCAAACCTTGACTCGGCGGCAAGTTGTAGAAAAGGGAGAATTTAACCTTGAGGATAACCTCATCCCAGTTGAGTCTCGGTCTGCAAATCAATCTATAAATCCTCTAGAGACTGACAATTTCGAAAACGAAATGATTCAGATATTTAAAGTATGTTTGAAAGGGCAAACAGAAGCTGGGGTTTTCGATTCGCTTCCAGGTCATCTGTTTTTAACACCTAATAAAGACTCTGAATTTCCCGCAGGTGTTCAACTTCTTATAGATCCCGAATCACTAATTGGTAACGGCGGAATTGTGTGGACTTTTGAGAATTCTAAGACACTAGCGTCAAACTCTCAAATTGAAGGAAACAGTCATCACTTCCGCATTCAAGCATTAGAAGGCACACCACAAGTAGCATGGTACACGTTGCCTTTAGAAAACCCTTCTAGCGATCCTACTCCTGTGACAGTTGAGAACGCGGTTTTAAGCTTGACGATTCAGGACAAAAGAATTACTGGGAACATTCAAGGTTCTGGAGTGTATAGTACAGGCTCTAGTGAAATTTATCCTAGTATTTATCAAGCAAGAGTTACAGGCGAACTTGAAAAGAGTTCTTTAGTAGAGGATCTTCGTGCAATTCTGAATACCAGCATTTTTGCCGGATGTTGGCAGATGGATAAAGGAACCCTTGGCAAGATTGAACTACAACAAAAAGAAGAAAAGGTTCAAGGGGTTTGCACAGGACTAGGAGATGGAAAAGGAGGCACCATCAGTGGGATTGTGCAAGGCAACCGTCTAGATTTTGTCTGGACAGCAGGTGAATCTGAAGGATGGGGATTTTTTCGCGCCTTAAATCAGGGTGGAACTCTAGTTGGAGTCCTAAGTAGTGACTACTTCTCAATCTCTAGCCAGTGTGCAGTTGCAGATTGGCAACTACCTGCATTTCTGAGGACAGCAATGCTCGATTCTGTAGATATGCGAGAGTTGCGGTGGTTAGGGCATGAACTTGCCATACAAAATCGTAGAGAGCAAGCTGTTGCCATTCTAGATCTAGTATTAAACCTCTACCGAGAAGAGCGGAAAAAGCCAGAAACCTCTTCCCAGAGGCAGGTTGATTGTCTAACAAATGAAGTTTTTACTCTATCTGTTTTTCTTCCTAACTGCAATTTTCAACTTGGTAATTATGGTAAGTTGCTAGAAAACCTGGAGCATATGATGGAAGTTTTACACTGGCTCAGTCCAGCAGAATCAGCAAGCAGGCTATTCCGCGAACGTACTACTGAAATCGTCAAAACCTTAAAGTTCCAAGGCGAAACGTTTGATTTTTTTGAGGGTAATTTTATTGCAATAAGGCAAGTGACGAGTGGAAATAGCTTTAAAGGAGTAGTTGGTATTTACATTAAACAAGATGAGCAGAGCAACTTCCTCAGAATTCTAGATATTGAAGAGAATAGCTCAGCTCAACTGGCAGGAATTTTACCTGAAGATATTATTATTGCTATCGACGATTGCAACACTAGAGGCATAGATGTAAGGCAAGCTAGTGCAAAACTTTCGGGCGACCCCGAAACTCAGGTTAAGCTAGTAGTGCAGAGGGAAAATCAGGAGCTAGAGTTTGTTCTTTCTCGCAAGCGAGTAGAGTTTTACCCACCACATCGATTGAATGAACTCGTTGAGTTTTTAAGCATTTTTGCAGAATATTTCAGCATTTTACGAAGCAGGATAAATAATTATCTTCAGGAGATTACTGAAGTAGAAACAAAGCTTGTTATGGAACAGGAAAATCCAGTTACAGCCTGGATATCTCTTAGTCAAGATATAAAAGAACAGAAGTCACAGTTAGATACAGATATAAATAGATTATTGGCTTTGAGAATTAAAATTTTTCAAGATGATGAGGTTTTACTTAAGAATTTTGAGTCTCTATTAAACATGTTTCCACATAACCATACTGAGTTTCTGGAAAATACCTTCAATCTAAAAGAACTCATGTTACTGGAAGAAAGAATAACTTATAGCATTAAAAACAATCAAAATTTTTCTGTTGTGGAGAAGAAGCTTTTTCAAGCGTATATAGAGTCTATATCTATGTTAATTAGTTTTTTATTTCAGCTAGATTCTCATTACCAGTTTCTATCAAAGATAAATGCTAAAAAACTATTTGAGGAAAATAGAAAAAGATCCGAAGAGATGGGATCTAGATTGGCTACATATATTGAGCGTTGGCGGACTCAATTGATTGATGATTTAGATAAAGTAGATGCCTTAGAAAAAGGACAACCATTTTTTCAGAAGCTTATTCCTTTTCTAATCAAATTAGACAACAAATCAGAGGCGTTAGTCGCCTCTGAGAATTCTAGAGCAAGAGCATTTGCTGATTTGTTAGCGACGAGATTTGCTTCAACATCTAAGCCTGAAGCAATACCTCGATCAATTACTGCGAATTCTCCTACAATGATGCAAATTCAACAAATTGCTCAAAAGCAAAAAACTACACTTATAGAGTATACAATTGTCTATAACTTAGAATCGCAATATCGAGAATCAAAACTTTTTATTTGGATTGTTCAACCTACTGGAAAAGTTGAGTTTAGTTCAGTTGACCTTGAGTTCCTAAAGCACACAAATAATACATCTTTGGAGGAACTAGTTAACAAAGCTCATGCTTCTATGGCAATTAAGAATGAAGAGCTTACTGACTTTGACTCATCGTTTATAGTTAACAATAATTCTTTCAACCCATATTTACAGCAGCTTTATCAAATTCTGATTGAATCAATTTCTGAATTTCTACCAGATGATCCTAATGTTCCGCTTGTCTTTATCCCTCACAGTTTCTTGTTCTTAACTCCCTTTCCAGCACTACAAGATAAAGAGGGCAATTTTCTAGTTCAAAAGCATACGATTCTAACTGCCCCTTCCATCCAAGTACTAGATTTAACTCATGAATCAGGGAGAAAAGTATTAGATCCTTTTTCCAATGCCCTTGTCGTAGGAAATCCAAGAATGCCGTCACTTAGGAGAGCAATTAATGAAGAACCTCAGCAGCTAAAGCCGCTGCCAGTATCTGGAGCAGAAGCGACTGTAATTGCATCTCTTCTTAATACTCAAGCTATCATTGCTGATGAAGCCACTAAAATAAGCATTGTGGAACAGATGCCTAAAGCAGGGTTGGTTCATTTAGCAACACATGGGATTTTGGATGATATTAGAGAGCTAGGAATACCAGGAGCAATTGCTTTGGCTCCTTACAAAGATGATAGTGGTCTCCTTACGGCTGCGGAAATAATGGAAATGTTTGGGCAACCACATAAGCTAACCTTACAGGCTGAACTTCTAGTTTTGAGTGCTTGTGCGACTGGATTAGGCAAAGTTACAGGAGACGGGGTAATTGGTTTATCTCGAAGTTTAATGGCGGTTGGGGTTTCTCGTCTAGTTGTATCGCTATGGAGTGTAAGTGATTTATCGACAGCTTTCTTGATGATTAAATTCTATGAGATACTGAAAGACAGTATTTATCTGGAGCCAGCAGGTGTAGCGAAAGCGCTCAACCAGGCGCAAAAATGGTTAGCTCACTTGAGCAATATGGAGGCAAAGCAAGAATTTGAGAAGCTTAAGCCCTATATCTATCAAGCTTTCACTGGAAGAAGCCAAAGAGTTGCACAGGCATATATAAATAAGTATCTAGAAGTTTGCGAACGCGCTTCCTATCCTTTTGCAAATCCTAAGTATTGGGCTGCATTTACAACTATCGGTCTCTAAGCTTTGGGAGTGTAAGATTTGCAAAAAGTTTTGATGCTCCGCTTCGCCACAAACATAACAATCGGAACTGCTAAAGCTGCTGGTAGATTCCCCATTAGTGTTAATTGTGCGGTAACAATAGGCACAAGCATACTTAGCAACTCACGGGAAAAACCATCTACGATTTCTTCTTGAAATTCTTCTTGACAAATAACATCGCGGCACTTCTGTGCTAGTTGTTCCAGAGAGAGACCAAAACCTAGTCTTGTTCCCTCTTCTTGAGACCCAGTCTCAAGCATCAACACCTCGAAGGCATCCTCCAGATTTCCCTCACACTCTTCAACGATTTTAAGAGGAGCGATAGCTTCTGGATAATCTTTGAGTGCAGAATAAGCCTGGGCAATTTCGTTGGGTGTAACAGTAGTCATAAAAAATCTCTTCTCAGTTATCTACTGAAATAATAAGGATTTGAGCTACTTTGTGCAAATTGCGTAAAACTATGCACATCAACACGTTCTAACATGATTATAGATACAGCTACTGCTTGTGCAGCAGCGGGGACATCCAAAGCTTGTCAAAATTAATTGCTACTAGTTTCCTGGATGTAAAGCTGGTCGGGGCTTTCGCTGTGAGCTTTGCATGGATGACAACCTCTTAGAAGCAATCACTAGAAAAGAGACGATTAAATTCTGGGTATCAATAATTAAAAAGAGCGTTTTGAGCGGCTTTTAGGAGTTCTGCAAACCAAATTGGATGCGATCGTTGATCTAGCTTTACAAACCTGGTTGCGCCACTTCTTTATCAGTTCGAGTGATTACAAATCAACAAACTTAATCTAGATCAAGATACTTGCTCCTGTTAAGTTTAAAGAAATGTATAGATTTTCCAGAGGTTCGGCTATATACAGTTTTGATATAGCCGAACCAAAATAGCCTGCTGAAGCATAAACGATACTATCAGCGTTCAAAGCGGTAATTAATCACCTATTTCTCGCCGCTGAGTCAAACTAAGTTGGAGCTTCAAGTTATTTAGAATGGAAAGCTTCTCTTCAAGAATCTCCAAATAGCGCAAATCAGCATCGGGAATAGTGTTCAAAATCTTCTGATACAGAACCGGATCATTACCAAGGCGAATTCGATCAAAAACTTCTTGAGAATAATGTATGATTGATTGCTGGCAGCATAACATTTCGTAGCAATATACATTGAGCAAGCCAGTGATGCAAGAATCATTCACGGTGTGTTCATAATGCTGTCGAATTCTTTGAACAAATCCATCAAACGCAGTGCCAGTAAGCTCTTCCTCAAGGTAGGGTGGAATTGCATCCATCAAAGCACTAGGTTGTGGAGTTCCGTCGATCAAGAAGGGAATGAATCCATTAGCAGGGTTAGCAAGTTGAGACAAGGCAACACCACGTACTGTTGCTGTCAGATTCTGTTCCATCTGAGCAATGCACTGCTGAAAGGTTGCATTTATTGCTTCAAGATCAATACAATCAAAGCAATTGATTGCAATACTTTGAGGAAGGTCAGAAACCTCTAAAGCTGATTGATAAATCTCTGCTAACTCTTGTGCCAGTACTTTCGCCTTTTTCGAGATATGCTGCCAAAGACTGACTTCTACATCACCTAAGAATCGTTCCTTCATCACGCGAGCAAAGCTAGTCGAGCTTGGCACATATTCACCCTCAGCAAATGCTTCTTTCCAGTATCCTGGCATCTCTGTCCTTAGCTCCTGGTCAATGCTATCGTACAGACGACTAGCAACTCTCTCAAGCGTTGACCGAGAAACCGCTAGACTATCAAGTTGACGACGACGAAATTCTTTTAACAGCTTGTAAATCTGCTGATATCGCTCATCCAACAAATTGGCTGCACGTTTCCTTAAGTACAAGTCGCCAGCGCCTTTTGTCATGCTTTGATAGTGTTGCTGATAGTCATTGAAGTATGAATCGAGGATTTGAGCTAACCCACGCTCTGCTTCTCGGATTTGGCGTTCAATGCGTTGAGCAATGAAAGTGTTTAGATTCTCAATTAGCAGTGGTACATGGCTTACTTGCCAGACTGCATCCGGATCTTGCTCCTGAACTCCCAAATCATTGCAGACCGAGCTATACTTGCGAGGATTGTCCGGCTTCTCGCCTTTTCTTACCTTCTGAGCTTGTAGAGCTGCCCATGCAGAAATTTCGTAGCGTGAGCAATGCTGACTGCTACCTGGAAATAGCTGTTCTAGCAAATCACTAGCTTGTTGACGCATTTGCTGTAGTTCATCGAGAGAATCTGTCATGATTTCATCTTTAGCATTTACAACTAAAAAGATGCGCTCAGTTGATCTCGGATCTCCCTCCAAAGTGATAAAGCGGCGGGCACGTTCAAGCAATTCTTGATTCTGTTGAGTATAAAATCGTCTAGGATGAACAACAAATAGAATTGCATCAGCATTCTGAATTCCTTCATGAATTACCAGATTATGGAACTGAGTTGCTCCTACTCCAGGTAAATCTACCAAACATACATTCTTGGGCAGGTGGAGTGCCTGAGAATCACTTGGTCTAATATGGTAATCAACACACTTGATCAAGCTAATTCGGCGATCGCTAGAGTTAGAACTATTGAGATCGCTAGTCTCATTAGTTAATTGTTCTAGCTTCTTACATTGAGCATCATCGCTCAGTACAAACTCTTGTGTTTCTTGATTAGAATGTCGAACAAACTGCCGTGCCAGATCAACTAGGGCATCTCGTAATTTGTCAAATTCATTTTGTTCCTCATACCCTAGAGGTGAAAGCGGTTCCTGTTTACCCAGAAGGCGAACAAATTCTTCATTGATGCGTTTAGGTAAATCGGATGCATCCAGTTGATAACGTTGAATGAAATGTCGATCGATAAGTTCTAAAACATTTGCTTCATCACGATACTCAATCCGTGCAATCTCTGGTTCACCTTCAAGTACATCTTGGAAAATTTGTTGAGTACAACCTGTTGCAGCACCTCCCACATTGCCAACTAATACAAGTTGTCGAAACAATAATGCATTCAACAAGGTGCTTTTTCCTTGTCCAGTTACAGCAACCACGGCAATTCGGAAAGGTTTTGCATAGCTCAAGTTCTTCTGAACATGCTGCATTGCCAGTTCAAAGCGATCTACGTTCTCAGAAACATCTTGAGAAAAATCTTTTAGATGACTGAAGACTAACAAGTTGTTAGCAAGGCGCTCAATTTGCTTTTTGTCAAGGTCAGGAAAGAATTGTTTAACCTCCAAGACCAACCCTTGAAGCTGAGCTTCCCAGGAGTTCATTGTCTCAGAATCGGAGTCCTTAGGATTGTAGTTCATGGTAGTTTAAGTGATAGATAACAACTAGAAATCAAGGGATTACTTAATCAGCAGCAGGATAGGTTCTTCGCAGCTTTTGCACTGACTCCGTAGAATCTAGATCAGCCGCTGAGGATGTGTTGAAGGATATTTCATCCTCCGTACTTTTCAGAACTGGATGCTCTGGTATTACATCTAGATCTTCAATCAGAGCTTTTTGTTGAATTTCGGGACTAGCAATATATTCCAGATATGAGAGGTGTGCTAGGACAGCAGTATGAACTTGCTCATTGTACGACTGCTGAGTATCTTCACGTCTTGCATGGGCTATCAACATAACACATGCTCCCATACTCGTTACCACAGAAAGGCTAAACATGAGAAGCGGAAAACCCATCTGCCCCAAGTTCTTAAAATCTGCGACGAGAAGCCGACCAAAAAAACCTTCAAATGCTAACTCAAACGCTTTTGCACCATCTCGAACTTTGCCATCCAATGTAAAATGAGACTCAAATAGCTGTGGCTGCTCGTTCTTCAAAAATTCCACATCGTTGCCAACTTTTCTGCGCTTCTGCTCTGACCTCTCAAAATCAAGAAACTTTTGATCGAGGTTGCGCCTGTCCTTCAGAACGCACACTGGAATTTGTTCTGTAGGTGTTTTGCTCCAATCCTTATTGGAGATACGATCATCCCATCGTCCGCGAGCTTCCACCTCTAGAGAATTACGTTTTGGATCATTAGCAAGTATTGTTCTTAGTTGGTCATTAATTTCCTTACAACGCTCTTCTGCACTGATATACAGCGATAAGTCAGGCTTAAGTTGTTCAAGCTTTTCTTTCGCAAGTTGAGAACTGAGACCAGCTTGATTTGTTAGTAACTCAGACCCGATTCCAGAGATGACAGTTAGAATCGCATTGATTGCCACGAAGAATAGTAAGCTCTGATTCGACCAGAGGCGATTCCCCTTGCTTGCTGCCGCTGCCGCTGCCGCTGCTTTCTCATTTGACCACTTTAGGCTAATTCCTGAAAGTGCGATCGTCAATATAAATCCAGCAGGTCCTAAACTAGAAAATCCAAAGTGGAAGGCAGGCACAGCAGTAAGCACGTTGATCCAGTTGGCTAACACTGCAACTCGACAAGTAGTATTACTGTGTTCCCTTAAATTAGGTGTTACAAACGCTTTGCCGTGATATTGAGTGGGATCACCAAAACATTCCCGTAGAATAGTTACTCCTATCTGAGAGAATTTCGACGACTTATTTTGATAATCAAGTGGAGGTGAAGAATCAACGTAATCTCTGTACTTCTTGCCTAAATTCTTAGTATGTTCACTCATTTTTACTTCCTAAAATTTAGATTGACTGCGCTGACTGATTCGGGTTCTTACGAGGATAGAGCCTATTGTGATTGCAGAAGTGAAATTAGCTCCTTGTAGATCTGCGCCGTAGAGATTTGCATTAGTCAAATCTGTAGCAACCAGACTAGCAGAGTGTAAATTAGACCAAGCTAGATTGGCTTCACATAGATTGGCTGAGTTGAGACTGGCAGCTTTCAACTCAGTACCTGTAAGATTTGCACATCTAAGATCAGCACCATTCAAATTTACTTGAGATAGGTTAGCAGAACTCAAATCAGTACCTATGAGCTTGGCTCCTTCTAGAACTGCACCCCGCCAGTCGCTGTATGTAAGGGATAAGCCACTAAGATCAGCTTCTGGCAAATAAGCACCTACAAGAACTGCTGATCTCAGATTTGATAATCTTAAATCGGCACTCGTCAAGTTAAGTTCCTGAAAATTTACTGACTTGTTGAAAGATACATCAATGAATTTGACATGCGTAAAATCTTGTCTCCCTTTGCGGTAAGCTTGCCAAAATTGAGGGTCGTCTAGTATTTCAAAAGACGTAGAGGGTTTCGAGTTAGTCATTTCTTATTCCTCTTAACGAATTTTATACAAAGGCACTCGACCTTCAATAATGACTTCAGCAAGAACTGCCATGTCATAAGCGGAATTGTGAATTGAGGTTAGGTAGCTCTCCAGTCGCTGAAATTTGCCTTGGTCAATCTCCTGATCAAAAGCAATATCTGTGATGAATCTTTCTTGTAAGTAACCACGAAGATAATCTAATTCAGAAAGATGATGGTGAAGCTTTTCTCTTTGCTCACTCTCGGCATACTCAGCAATTGGCAGTACTCTCTGCTTGATGCTCTCTACCAAACGACTCATACAATTATCTATTTTGCGTAATGGAGACTGAAGCTGAGTACGAGGATAGTTAGAGCGTATGGCGATCGCTTCCAATTCCTTTTGAATTTGTGCAATGAAAGCATGGATTTCTGTTACCGCATCCTGAATTCTGCTAATGATCTCCTCAGCTACATCAGGTGTGAGTACAATTCCTTTAGTTGCCATTCGAGCAACGACTTCCAGAGGAGAAAAGCCAATATACCCAGTTCGTGCATACGCTTTCTGATACTCTAAAAGCTTCTCCTTCAAGGGTTTAGAATGCCAATCACGTTGCGAGCTACTTGTATCAGGTCGCTCGTCGTGTAACTGGAGGCTAGTTACGGGTTCGGTTCGCGGCGCTGACACTTGTTCTAGCACCTCAATCTCATGAAAATCTTGCTGTGAATTAATCCGTGATACATGATTAGCTCCATTCTCAAGGTGGGATGAAGTTTTTCCGTTTGTTACAGACACGAGAACTCTCCTCAAATTTAGATGAGTAGATAGCAGACAAGACACTCAAGTACTTGAATTATTGGGAAAAATTGGTAGTGCGTTAAACTAGTGTGGGATTGGTAAAGTAGAGGCAGATCTCTACTGGAAGCCCATTCATGGAATGCCCTCTGTGCGGACACCCCAAAGCTCACAAACATGGAAAGATGCCCAACGGTCATCAACGCTATCTCTGTCTAGCTTGCCATCAGACCTTTTCAGAAAACTTTGATAGTCTCTACTATCGCCGTCACGTGAGTCCTGAGCAAATTCACCAAGTGCTACAAGCGCATAGCGAAGGCAGCAGTCTGCGCGGGGTGAGTCGCACAACTGGACTGGCTTACAACACGGTTGTGAGCATTGTTCGAGCGGCAAGTCAACGAGCGCAACTCGTGCATAATGCGGAAGTTCAAGCCGTCGAAACAACTGAAGTCAGTGCTGATGAGCTTTGGTCATTTGTCTCAAAAAACAAAAGCAATGCTTAAGTCAAGAGCGAGAAGCGGGAGATTGTTGGATTGGGCTAAGTTTAGCAAATAGCAGTGGCTTGATTCTGGCTGCACGAGTCGGAAAACACACTGATGAGCTGATTGAACAGCTTGTGACTAGCACGGAAGGAAAAACGGACTGCAAACGGTTTAACAGTGATGATTGGGGCGGATATGAGCGCGTCTTGCCGCCTGAAATCCGGCATCACATTGGTAAAGACAGAACACAACGATTAGAGCGCACGAATGGCATTGTTCGACAACAAACGGGACGTTGGCATCGGCGACAGAACAAGTTTGGCAAAGTCTGGGAACAGACAAAAGTCACGACTCGGTTAGTCGTGAGTTACTTCAACTGGATTTGGCAGCACAGTCGATTCAAGTCAACCGCGGCACAGCGGGCAGGATTAGCCTCTCGTTCCTGGACGTGGCACGATATCGCAACCTATCCCACATTATCCTGATGCACTACCGAAACAAGACAACAATAAAATGTAGCTTGGCACCTCTGATCTCAGCTTTATGGCAGTTCGATAACGCCTTCCCGCCATCTCAATCAATTCTGAGTCCAAGTCCAGCTATTGACATACGAATTCCAGACCGACCAGCGATTGTAATAAGCGTTCCATAAGTAATAGACATAGGCAGGTCTATACTGAGATGGAGCATTAACCGCTGGAGAAGCAGCCGGGGGAGTTGTGAATGCATGAAAAGTAGCAACAACTCCAATTCCAGCAAGCTCTTCAATTAACTTCTGAACATCTTCGCTGCCTGAGATTTGTCGAGCAAAATATGGCGACAAGCTCAAATTAATTTGTTCTGCCAGCTCCGTTGCGATCGCAAGCATATAGGACTCAGACACGCTCCCCTCCAATGTAAATACTCAATCTTGACCATAAAGTTGCAAAGAAGACAGAAGTTCAATTCTTTCCGCGTTGCGTCACGTTGAATGCAAATTTCAGTTCCTCGATCGTTGGAATTGAAAATACAATTTTCGTCGCGGACTCTACCATCGAAAGCGCATGAGTCATTTCAAATCCTGGCTTATCGAATTGTTCAGCAATGAAAATTCCCAAACGTGCGGTGTACAAAAAGTTTAATAGCGCATTCATTGCAACCGCTCCCACGATACCAATTCCTGTTGCAATCATTAGCCCTCGTAACACGAGCGTTCCAATAATATAGGAACCAGCCCCCTGAACCACGCTGATGACGAATTTTTGGATTACAGCATCGTCTGCACGGTTTCCAGATGTCTCCGCAATGCGACCAATCATCGCTAACCAAATTCCAGAGACAGCAATGGTGTCTGCAATTGGGACGATCGCTCCTGCTCCTGCTGCGCTTGCTGCTATTAGAGAGTGTTGAGAAATAACCGATTGATACTTACCTAAGTCGGTGTAGGAAGTTGCTCTGTATTCTGGATCAACCATCTTGTTCACCTCTAGTTTTAGAATCGCTTACCTGTTATGCTTTTCTATGCTTTAGAAGCATGTCTCTACGTTACGGTGACTTCGGTAAAAGCGATCCTCCCTATAAGTTGGGTATTTAGGGAACAACAGTAATTTCGGATACCCAACATTAGTTGGGTATCTGGCTATAATGTCAGCATCTTAGAATTTTTTATCGTAAGATGGCTTCTCCTTCAAAGCGTTTACAGCCTAGAGACCTAGAGGAAATGGGATGGGACATGGCGCGATTACTGCAAGACCTTGCAGTAGCAAAAAAGCAATACCGCCCCAAGAGTAAAGGTCTTTCTCCCGCTGAGAAAGAGTATTTATGCTCATTAATAACGGCAAGTACATCCAGCGAGATTCGCGAGCAGTTAGGACAACACTACGTAGGAGAGTTATCAAAAGGGCTTTACAACTATATTGAAGAGCTATTTAAACAGCGCCCTGCTGACTGGCGCGACATTCGTCGCTGGCTTGAGCCAGAGTACAGAAGAAGTATACAATCACCGCCAGAAGGAAGTGATCAGGGAAAAGAGCTTCAGCGCGAACCTCAGACTACTTCTTTATCAAAAGTATCGCGCTGCGATTTAAGCCAAACACCTGAATTAGAGCGGTTCCACGGACGAATAACCGAACTCACTCATCTCAAACAGATGATCGGAGATAACTGCAAAATTCTCACTATTCTAGGTATGGGAGGAATTGGAAAAACTGCTTTAGCAGCCGTTCTAGTTGAGGAGATCGCAGAACAGTTTGATTACGTAATTTGGCGCGACCTGCGTAATATGCCCTTGTTTGAAAAGATTTCAGAGGATTTACTTCTTTTCTTTGCTGAGCAGCCTATAAGTTTGCCAGAAGAGATTGAGCGTCGTCTCTCATTGACAATGAATTATCTTCGAGAGAAGCGATGTTTAATCATTTTAGATAATGCAGAATCCATTTTAGGACACCCAGAATCAAGCACTACATACTACCGTTCTGATTGTACTGGGTATGGACAACTAATCCGACGAATTGCAGAAGAACGCCACAATAGTTGTTTAATTCTCACGAGTCGAGAGCGATTTAGAGATCTATCTTTGCTAGAGGGCAAGAAAATTAGGTCTTTTACTTTGGCAGGACTCTTTAACAAAGATGGACAGGAGATTCTGTCACGTTGGAATTTGTCTGCCACATCAGATGAGAATTGGGAGTTGATCATTAATCACTATGCTGGGAACCCATTAGCTCTCGGAATTGTAGCAGCCGGAATTCGCGATATTCTCGGAGGAGATACTACTAGATTTATTGAACTCTTGCAGCAAGGTAGCTACAGTTTTCTTGACATTACTGACCTGCTACGGAGACATTTTGCTCGCATTTCAAATCTAGAACAGGAGGTAATGTACTGGCTTGCGATAGCTCGCGAACCTATTACATTTGAAGAATTGCAGACTGACTTGTTGACTACTCAATCGAAATCACAGCTATTCAATACGTTAAACTCTCTACAAGGGAGATCATTAATTCAGAAAACAGTAGAAACAAAATTTACGCAACAGCCTGTGATCATGGAATATGTTACTAACCGCTTGATTGAGGAAATTTGTCGAGAGATTACAGTTCAATCTCCACAACTGCTAAATCAATTTTGCCTAATCAAGGCACAGGCTGAAGATTACATTAGAACGACGCAAACTCGCTTAATTTTAGAACCAATTGCAGAGCGACTAAAGACCATTTTTGCCAATGACAATGATAGAGAGCTAGAACAGATTCTATTTAGCCTAAAAAGTCAATTTCATAATAGGCTCGGATATTTTGGAGGAAATCTATTGAATTTACTTGTGGAACTCCAGATTGAGTTAAACGGACGTGACTTTTCCAACCTCACAATTTGGCAAGCCTACCTGCAAGGACAGACATTGAAGAATACTCTTTTCGTAAATTCTGATTTAGGACATTCAATATTTACTGAAACCTTTGGCACAATTTTCTGTGTTGCATTTAGCTCAGATAACCGTTCCCTTGCTAGCGGAGATGCAAACGGCAACCTTGATATTTGGGAGGTAGCCACCGGACGGCAGTTAGCAACCTGTAAAGGACACACGAATCGAATATGGTCAGTAAAATTTAGTCCAGATAGCTCTACTTTAGCCAGTGCTAGTAGCGATTGCACAGTCAAGATCTGGAATTTGGACGGGCAATGCCTTCATAACTTGGTTGGTCATAGTCATCGTGTCTGGGATGTAGCGTTTAGCCCAGATGGAAAATTACTTGCAAGTGCAGGTGGAGATGGACAGATTAGATTATGGAATGCCCTAACAGGAGAGCCTTTATTTATGCTTGATGCCTCATCCGAGGGGATACGGACTCTAGCCTTCAGTCCAAAAGCCAACATCCTTGCAACAGGCGGAGAAGATAAAACTGTCAGACTGTGGAATGTGGAGACTCGTCAGTGTGTTAGAACCTTTGACGCTCACAATGCAAGCATCAGACAGCTTACATTTAAGCTAGACCAGTCTCTTCTTGCAACCTGTAGTGAGGATCAGACAATCAAGCTCTGGAATTGGGAAACTGGGAAAATTCACAAAACTCTGCCAAGTCAATCAAGTCAGGTTTGGTCAATCGAGTTTGTTCCTGAAACGAATACACTGATTAGCGGAGAGCAGAATGGTACAATTAAACTCTGGGACATTGCGACTGCTAAGTGTACGAAGATGATTGAAGGGAAAATTGCCGCTGGAATTCAATCGATCACAATTAGTCCAGACGGAAATGCATTTGCTAAAGGTGGTAACGATCAAACAATTCAGATTTGGCAAATCCAAAATGGCGAATGCTTGCGAACACTGCGTGGCTATACCAACTGGATTTTATCAGTTGCATTTAGTCCTGATAGAAATACAATTGTGACAGGAAGCAATGATCAAACTGTCCGTCTATGGAATCTTCAAACAGGTACCTGCTTCCGTACTCTGAAAGGTCATATTAGTCCTGTTCAAATTGCGCTATTCAACCCTGACGGGGCAAGCATTGCCAGTGGTAGTGACTTAGGAGTTGTGAAACTTTGGTCTGTTCACACAGGTCAATTGATTAAGACAATGCATGAACATACTGCTCCTATCTGGAATATGGCATTCAGTTTAGATGGTAAAAAATTGGTGAGTTGTAGCAGCGATCGTACTGCTCGAATCTGGAACACTAGCACGGGAGAATGCCTTTACACTCTACCGCATACCGCTCAAGTTTGGTCCGCCTGCTTCAGTCCGGACCTATGTACCGTAGCAACCGCAACTGATGATGGGCAAATTAAGTTTTGGAACATTCATACAGGTGAATTGATCAGAACTATCCAAGCACATCGAGGGCAGATTTGGGCAGTTAGATTTAGAGAGAATGGTAGGCTATTAATTAGTGGCAGTCAAGATGGAACGGTAAAAAGTTGGAGCGTTAGTACAGGAACACTTGTCAAAAGTATTTCTTGTGAAACGCAGATATGGTCAGTTGATTTCAGTTCAGACGGTCAATTAATTGCAGGCGATAAAGGCGCTGTTGACGTTCAATTATGGAGTAATAATTCTGGTCAATGTGTCAAGACTTTGACAGGGCATTCTAGTTGGATTTGGTCAGTAGTATTTTGCCCAAATAGTGAATTTTTAGCTAGTACTGCTCAAGATGAAACAGTGCGATTATGGGACATCAAAACGGGTAACTGCTTTAGAATACTTAGAATTGAGCGCCCCTATGAAAACATGAATATTACTGGAGTAAAGGGGCTTACAGAAGCGCAACGCTCAACTCTAGAAGCTTTAGGTGCAGTAGAAATACTTTAGCACTTGTAATTCGTTTACTTCTAGTCAAGCTATTCGTTGATACTTTTCCATAATTGCTTCTAGCTGAGCCAAAGGCAAAGCATGAGCGGTATGCCCTTGGAACCCTATTACGGTCGATGCTGCACTAAGAGCGTTGAGAATTGACTCTTCCACACCTTCAGCAACTGCTTGAAAGAACGGATTCATTTGGTCATGAGGAAACATTTTCAGGTTATACAGTTCAGAGCAGCTATCTCTCAGATGGTTTCCTGTAGCAAATGCTAAAAATATATCTCCGCTGCTGTTGTGTCCTACTCCACCAACCCGTGCCAATCCAACCGTAGCTCTCCGAGCAAGGCGTTTACACTGCACAGGTAAAAGTGGAGCATCAGTAGCGATAATAGCAATAATTGACCCCCCCAAAGGAGGAGTATCCCAAGGAAGTGGAACTATTTCTGATGTGATTTCATGTCCTACGGGTACACCATTAATCCTAAAAGAGCTTCTGTCTCCATAATTTGCTTGCACCAGCACACCAACAGTGTATTGTCCTAGCATCGTTGATACTAGCCGAGAAGCTGTCCCAATTCCGCCCTTAAAGCCGTGGCAAATCATCCCCGTGCCACCACCGACATTACCCTCACAGACATAGCCTGTTCTTGCCTCGTCTAATGCTTGGTAGACGTGAGAATCTTGAATGTGAAAGGCATTGATATCATTAAGCCAACCATCATAAGTTTCTGCTGCAACTGGTAATAAAAAACCGTCTCCAGTTCCCCTTTCTACCCAATATTTTGTTAAAGCATCACGAGCAACACCTACCGCATGAGTATTTGTAAGAGCGATTGGAGAGCCTAACATTCCTGATTCTTCTAACCATAATAAGCCTGTCATCTCGCCATTTCCATTGAAGGAGTAGCTACCAGCAAAAGCATAATCGCGCCAAATTTCGCCCTCGCGTGGCACAATTGCAGTAACTCCAGTTCTGGCAATGCGGGGATTATCTTCTATCAAGGTACAATGCCCCACCCAAACACCTGGAACATCAGTAATTGAGTTATAATTGCCTGTCGGCAGTTGACCAATTGCAATCCCCAAGTCTCGTATGCGCTGGCGGGTCATGTTTCACCAAATTTAATACTTATACTCACTTTTACCTCAAAGTTAGAGAATTAGCTAATAATCTTTGTAGAAAATTGTCTCACGACACTTTCTAAAGTTGAGATGTTCGATTATCGAAATAACTTTCTGAAATATAGCAATCCTAATTGACCCGTGAAAAAATGCCATACATCTCAAGGATATTGTCAACTTAATCGGAGTGTAAAATAATCGTACTGGTTCAACCTTGTTCGCGCCTTCCTGCTCATGTATTCTCGACATCGATTTCCTAGCGAAATTATTAGCCATTGCGTTTGGCTGTACTACACCTTTCCGTTGAGCTATCGGGATATCGAGAAAATGATGGTCTATCGCGGGATCAAGGTGACTTACGAAACGATACGGGAATGGTGTCAGAAATTCGGGCAGCAATACGCGAACCAGCTTCGTCGTAAACGTCCCTACATCACAGACAAATGGCATTTAGATGAAGTCGTTGTCACGATCAAGAAACAGCAATATTATCTGTGGCGAGCAGTGGATTCAGCAGGAAATGTGCTGGGTGTCTTGCTGCAACGACATCGAGACGCCAAGGCAGCAGAACGCTTTTTCCGCAAGCTATTGAAGAAACAGGGCTTCGTGCCACGAGTGATTGTTACCGACAAGCTGAAGAGCTACGAAGCAGCGAAGAAACGCGTGATGCCGAAGGTGGAGCATCGACAGCATAAGCGGTTAAACAACCGAGCCGAGAACTCGCATCAACCCACCCGACTCAGAGAAAGGCGAATGCGACGATTCAAGGCTCCCGGACAAGCCCAACGATTTCTCTCGACCTTTGACCTAATTCGAGGACACTTTCATCCCAAGCAACATGAATTGAGTGCAAAACGATATCGCGAACAATTGCGTCAACGCTTTGAAGATTGGCGAGAAGTCGCTTGCTTGAAAGCTGCTGCGTAAATTGAGCGATGCTAGCGATCAAGGGATGAACGTGCCTAATTTTGATTGACATCGGTTAAGTTGACAATACCGATCAAACAATATGGTAACCTGCCGCTCGTTCAATGCTTTTCAGGACAATTGAATCAGGTGTTTATGAACCTGCTGGCAAATGCGATCGATGCGTTAGAAGAATCCAATCAAAGAAAAGCGTTGTCAGACCTTCAAGTTTGCCCAAATCAAATTACGATTCAAACCTGGGCATCTGACGAGCGCGCATACATCCAGATCGCAGATAATGGCACGGGGATGTCAGAAGCGGTTCAGAAACGTATCTTTGAGCATTTGTTTACGACGAAGGATGTGGGCAAAGGCACAGGATTTGGATTAGCGATCTCACAACAAATCATAGTCGAGCAACATCAAGGGCATATTCAAGTCACTTCGCGATTAGGAGAAGGGACATCATTCTTGCTAAAACTGCCTTTGTGAGGGTTCAAGGTGCCTGCGCGCAAAGTGCCACGGAAACAAGTGATGCTCACAGATCCGCATGGTCAAGCAATGACTCAATCCACAGGTTCAGACTGTGCCTGAAAGATTTGAATCCCAGGTTGCTCTAGCACAAACCCTACGTCCGTCAATTCCCCCATTCTCCCCGTGATAATCGCTATCCAGTTCTGGTACT
>VFQU01001012.1_pt1 | contig 18747 bp, 16 predicted proteins | sample 3512311 | NCBI WGS metagenome assembly VFQU01 (sample SAMN10412377, study PRJNA504923) | tailings metagenome | isolation source: Relicate 3 Philex TSF3 active mining site | place: Philippines: Tuba, Benguet | collected 2017-08-29
CCGCGCAGCAGGGCGGCGGCCAGGGTCAGGATGAAGCGGTAGCGGTCCTCGCACAGATTCAGGCAATGGCTGCCGGCCGGCAGGGTCTCGGCCAGCGCCTGCGCCTGCCGCAGGAAGCGCTCCAGCGACAGCGGCTCCGCCCCGCCGACGGCGAAGCGCCGGTCGAGCGGACCGCAGGCAAGCGGAAGCAGGGCGGAGGCGAGGCTGGGATCGCTGGGAACGGCCGACATGCAGTGAACAACGCGTTACGAGGCCGCCAAGGCTCCATGAAATCGCGAGGGGACTCAAGAGAGCCGGGAATCGGGGTGAGGCGACGCGCTCGCGCGGCATGCCGCGCGCGTCGCCGAACGCCCGAGCGCTCAGCGCGAGGGCCGGGAGGGGAATCGGGAATCGTCCGAGCGCGAGCCGAGGCCCAGTCACGCAAGTCGGATAGCTGGCAGAGCTGCAGCGCCGGAGCTCGAATTCGCGACAGCCGCAACGAAGACAGGCCGCCCATGGGCGGCCCGTCGAACGGCTGCAACAGAATCGGGTTGATCGCAGCGCGAGGTCGCAATCAGCAACGCCCAAACGATTCCCGATTCCCCATTCCCTGCTACTTGTCCGCAATCGAATACGCCGGCAGCTTCTTCGGCACCCGCACGTTCTTCAGCGTCACGTAGCGCGGCAGGCCGTCCTTGCCGAAGGGCGGGAAGGCTTCGCCCTGGATCAGCGGGGCCAGGTACTTGCGGCAGGCCTCGGTGATGCCATAGCCGTCGCGACGGATGAAGTTCTTCGGCATCTTCTTTTCGTGGTTGGCGACCTTGGACAGCGGCGCCGGCTCGATCTTCCAGCGGTAGGGCGCATCGCTGAGGCGCTTGATGACGGGCATCACCGCGTTCTTGCCGGCCAGCGCGTACTCCACTGCGGCGCGGCCGACGGCCTGGGCCTGCTCCCAGTCGGTCTTGGACGCCAGGTGGCGCGCCGAGCGCTGCAGGTAGTCGGGCACCGCCCAGTGGTACTTGTAGCCGAGCTTGTCCTTGACCAGCGCGGCGATCGTCGGGCCCACGCCGCCCAGCTGGCTGTGGCCGAAGGCGTCCTTGCCGCCGGCTTCCGCGACGAAGCGGCCGTCCGGGTGACTCAGCCCTTCGCTGACCACCACCGTGCAGTAGCCGATCTTCTCGACCGTGGCCTTCACCTTGGCCAGGAACTTGGCCTCATCAAACGCGATTTCCGGGAACAGGATGATCTGCGGCGGGTCGTTCTCCTCGCGCTGGGCGAGGCCGGCGGCGGCGGCGATCCAGCCGGCGTGGCGGCCCATCACCTCCATCACGAAGACCTTGGTCGAGCTCTCGGCCATCGAGATCACGTCGAGGCTGGCTTCCATCACCGACACCGCCGTGTACTTGGCCACCGAGCCGAAGCCCGGGCAGCAGTCGGTGACCGCGAGGTCGTTGTCGACCGTCTTCGGCACGCCGATGCAGGTCATCGGATAGTCGAAGGTCTTGGCGATCTGCGACAGCTTGTGCGCGGTGTCGGCGCTGTCGTTGCCGCCGTTGTAGAGGAAGTAGCGGATGTCGTGGGCGCGGAACACGTCGATCAGGCGCTCGTACTGCGCCCGGTTCTCCTCCAGCCCCTTCAGCTTGAAGCGGCAGCTGCCGAAAGCGCCGCCCGGGGTGTGGGCAAGGTCGCGCAGAGCCGCTGCGGACTCCTTGCTGGTGTCGATCAGGTCCTCGCGCAGGGCGCCGATGATGCCGTTCTTCGCGGCCAGCACCTTGACCTTGTGCTTGCGCGCGGTCTCGATGACGGCGGCGGCGGTGGCGTTGATGACGGACGTCACGCCACCGGACTGTGCGTACAGCAGTTTTCCCTGGCTCATGCGGGTAAGGGCTCCGACCAAAGTGTTGAATTGACTCTACCCGGGGCAGCGGTTACGTTGCCGGCGACCGCGCGAACCGGGGCCTGTAAGGCCCGCAAGTCTAGCCGCCCCGCCACCGCCGCGCCCAAGCTTTCCACCACTTCCGGATCTCCCATGCGACTCGTACTTCTCGGTGCGCCCGGCTCGGGCAAGGGCACGCAGGCCACGCGCCTCAAGGAACAACTCGGCGTGCCGCACATCTCCACCGGCGATCTGCTGCGCGCCGCCGTGGCTGCCGGCACTCCGCTGGGATTGCAGGCCAAGGCGGTGATGGAGCGCGGCGAGCTGGTCTCCGACGAGATCGTGCTGGGCATGCTGGAGGAGCGCTTCAGCCAGCCCGACATCGCCCGCGGATTCATTCTCGACGGCTATCCGCGCAACCTGGCCCAGGCGAGCGCGCTGGATGCCCTGCTGCAGCGCCTGCACCTCCCGGTCGATGTCGCCGTGCAGCTGGACGTCAGCACCGAGCTGCTGGTGCAGCGCATCGCGGGGCGCGCCCAGGCGGAGGGCCGCGCCGACGACACTCCCGAAGCTGTGGCCAACCGCCTGCGGGTCTACTCCGACCAGACCGCGCCGGTGATCGACTATTACCGCGAGCGCGGTCGCCTCGTCTGCGTGTACGGCGTCGGCGCGATGGAAGAGGTCTCCGACCGCATCCTGTCCGCCATTCGCAGCGCCACCGCGGACGAGGCCTGACCCCGCGTCCCGCGGTCGGTGGACGGCCGTGTCCACCGCCGGGTCGCGGCGGATGCACCCGCCCCACGAGGTGCCCGGCATGAATTCCCTGCTCGCGCGTCTCATCGCGATAGCCCTGCTGCGCGGCGGTCCGCAGGACCTGCCTTTTGACCCTCGTCTGCTCACGCGGCTGCTGATTCCGTGGGCCGGGCTGCAGCTGTTCGCCCAGTACGCGCTGTTCGACGGGCAGGGCGGGCCGCTGCAGCTGATCGTGGCGCTCGCCTTCCTGCTCTTGCCCATCCACGCCCTGCTTCGGCTGCGCGCACGCGGCGAACGCTTCGTGCAGACGGCCATCGCTTTCGTCGGCAGCAGCCTGCTGTTCGGCGGCGCCGTGCTGCTGGTGATGCTGGGTGCCGATCCCGCACCCACCGCGGGCGAGCCCGCGCCCCCGCCCTCGACGCTGCAGGCCCTGCTGGGCCTTGCCTGGCTGCTGCTCACCGCCTGGAAGCTGGCGGTCGACGCGCATATCTGGCGCCACGCGCTGGAATTCCCGCCGCCGCTGGCGATCGCCACGAGCCTCACCCTGTTCCTCGCCGAGGTCGCCGTGCTGAGCCGCCTCGCCGGAGCCACCGAATGAAACTGCACATCCTCGGCATCTGCGGCACCTTCATGGGCGGCGTCGCGGCACTCGCGCGCGAGCTCGGCCATGCGGTCGAAGGTTCCGACCAGAACGTCTACCCGCCGATGAGCACCCAGCTCGAAGCGCTGGGCATCGCGCTCGCCAGCGGTTACCGGCCCGAGCACATCGGCGCCGGCGTCGACCAGGTGGTGGTCGGCAACGCGCTCTCGCGCGGCAATCCGGCGGTGGAGGCGGTGCTCGATGCCGGCCGCGACTACAGCTCGGGCGCGCAGTGGCTGGCCGAGCACGTGCTGCGTGGCCGTCGCGTGCTGGCGGTGGCCGGCACCCACGGCAAGACCACCACCAGCTCGCTGCTGGCCTATCTGCTCGATTGCGCCGGCGCCGAGCCGGGCTTCCTGATCGGCGGCGTGCCTGAGAACTTCGGCGTGTCGGCGCGCATCGGCGCGAGCCCGGCCTTCGTGGTCGAGGCCGACGAGTACGACACCGCCTTCTTCGACAAGCGCTCGAAGTTCGTCCACTACCGGCCCGAGATCGCGATCCTCAACAACCTCGAGTACGACCATGCCGACATCTTCCCCGACCTGGCCGCCATCCAGCGCCAGTTCCACCACCTGGTGCGCACCGTGCCGGGCCGCGGCCGGCTGATCGTCAACGCTGAGGACGCCGCGCTGGCCGAGGTGCTGGCAATGGGCTGCTGGACGCCGGTGACGCGCTTCGGCATCGACGTCGCCGCCGACTGGCAGGCGCGCCTGTCAAAGCCTGACGGCAGCGCCTTCGAAGTGGTTCGGGGTGGCGAGGTGATCGGGGAGGTGCACTGGGACCTGCTGGGCCGGCACAACGTGATGAACGCGCTGGCGGCGCTGGCGGCGGTCGATGCCTACGGCCTCGACGTGCGCCCGCTGCTGCCGAAACTGGCCGACTTCGTCTCGGTCAAGCGGCGCATGCAGAAACTGGGCAGCCCGCAGGACATCCGCGTCTACGACGACTTCGCCCACCATCCCACCGCGATCCGCACCACGCTGGCCGGCCTGCGCGCCCAGGTGGGCGGCGCGCGCATCCTGGTCGCCATCGAACCGCGCAGCAATTCGATGCGGCTCGGCGCCCACGCCGCCGAGCTCGCGCCCTCCCTCAGCGACGCCGACGCCGTCGTCTTCCTGCACCGGCCGGAACTGGCCTGGGATGCCGCATCGGTGGTCGCAGCCCTGCGCGGCGAGGGCCACACCGTGCCGAGCGTCGACGCCCTGCTCGACCAGCTCGCCGCACTCGCGCGACCGGGCGACCATGTGGTCTTCATGTCGAACGGCGGCTTCGAGGGTGCGCCGCGGCGGATGGTGGAGCGGCTGCAGGGCTGAGCAGGTGGATGTGCCCGGCCTGCCGGACGGCGTCTCGCCGCTCAACGCACATGCGATAGCAGGCGTGTGACTGCAGCCTCCGCCGCCTCCACCGCCCCGGCGAGATAACCGGGAAACTGTGCCGACCACTCGCTGCCGATGCCGATCACGCGCGAGCGCCAGGGCGCTGTGCGGACTTCGGCCTCTGGCGCTGCGGCGTGATGTGCGGCGGCGTCGAGATCCGCGGCGTCGGCGGTCAGCGGGTCGGCGGCCCAGTCCTTGAGAAATTCGGCGATGGGATGCGCGGCCTGCTCGCCGAACAGCCGCAGCAGCTGGCCGCGGCAGGCGGCGCGCAGCGCGGCCTCGGGCAGGTCGCGGCGCGCACGCGCAGGCAAACCGATGAAGCCGAACAGGGCGGCATCGCCGCCGGGCAGGCTGGCGTCGTGGATTTCGGCCATGGGCCCGAGGCTGCTCTGCGCCGTGCCGGACAGCCCCTGCTCGCGCCAGAACGGCGATGCGAACACCGCCACGTACTTGGCGTGCGGGGCCATCCAGGTCGGCGCGGCGCGCCAGGTCGACAGCAGCGTCGCCGGCAGGGCCGGCTCGAAGTGGATGCGGCTCGCGGCCAGCCGCGGCGGCAGGGCCAGCAGCACGTGTTCGGCGCGCCAGTGGGCCGCGCTGCCGTCGGCCTGTTCGACCATAAGGGACAGCCCGTCGTCTGCCGCCTCGATGCGCTGCACGCGCGCGCCGAGGTGCAGGCGCGCGGGGTCGATTCGCTCCTGCAGGGCATCGACAAGTGTGGCCATGCCGCCCGCGAGACGCATCGAGCCCGCCATGCCGATCGCGCCGGCGTAGCGCTGCGGGGGGCGCGTCGGTGTGCGCTCGACCAACACGTCGCCCGCGTGATGCTGCTCGAAGGCTGGCAGGCCGAGCGCATCGATCAGCCCTGCGAACTCGGCCTGATCCGCGGGCCAGAACCAGGTCGGGCCGAGATCCATGCGGCTGGCGGCAGGCGCGGACTCGCGGCTGTGCAGGGACAGGATCCGGCCGCCGACGCGCTCGCGCGCTTCCAGCACAACGCAGTCATCGATGCCCGCCTTCCGCAGGCGCCAGGCGGCGTACAGACCCGCCAATCCGGCGCCGACGACCACCACGCGGGCGCGGTTCATGCGTCGCCTGCGCCTGTCGCGGACGGGGGCTGCGGGCCGCCGAGCGCGCCGAGCTTGAGGTAGAGGCCCGCGCCTTCGGCACCGGCGATGGGCTCGGCGTGTTCGCCTGCAGGCAGGCGCAGCCAGCTGCCGGCGGCGAGCGCGCGGCCCTGCCACTGCAGGTGGCCTTCGAGCACCAGCATCTCGGCGCCTTCGACGGCGCCGTCCAGCACCGGCTGGCCCGGTGTCAGGCGCAGCAGGCGGACGCTCTCGAAGGCGTCGTCGTAAAGCGGACAGACCGCGCCCTGCGCCTGCGCCTGCCAGCGCTGCGGGTCGCGCGTGTCGACGCGCACCTCGGCGCTCTGCGCGGGATGCATCTGCCACAGCTTCACGAAGATCCGCGCGCCCTCGACGCTGTAGGGGCGATGGGCCGAGCCCGGCGGATTGCGCAGGTAGGTGCCGGCCGGGAAGTCTTCGCCGTCGGCCGAGAACACGCCGTCCAGCACCAGGATTTCCTCGCCGCCCGGATGCGCATGCGGCGCAAACGCTGAGCGCGGCGCATAGCGCACCAGGCTGGTCGCCCGCGCCTTCTCCTCGCCGATGCGGTCGAGCATGACCCGCTCGACGCCAGCCTGCGGCGAGGGGATCCAGACGTGCTGCTCGACGGCGACGCAGGCGGGAAGGTGGAAATCGGCGTGGATGCGCACGTGGGTGTCCTCGAACGGCAGGGGCGCGATGTGGGGGCGTGGCTCCAACGCAGGCGATGCGCGTGCCTCGGCTGCACAGTGGATCCCTGGCGCGCTTTGCTCAGCTCCTCGACCGCGACGACCGCGCCGCGGTCGAAGGCGATGAACTACTCGCCGCTGGCCAGCGTGCCCTTGTCGAGGTGCACGGTGCGTCGCGCGTACTCGGCGGCCTTGGGGTCGTGGGTGACCATGATGATGGTCTTGCCGAACTCGCTGTTGAGCCGCTGCAAGAGGCGCAGCACCTCGTCGGCGGTCTTGCGGTCGAGGTCGCCAGTGGGCTCGTCGCAGATCAGCAGGCGCGGGTCCGAGACCAGGGCGCGGGCGATCGCCACGCGCTGCTGCTGACCGCCGGAGAGCTCGTTCGGCTTGTGGCCGCCGCGTTCGGACAGGCCGACCAGCTGCAGGGCGATGCGCGCACGTTTCGCACGTTCACCGGCGCCGAAATCGGTCAGCAGCAGGGGCAGCTCGACGTTCTTCTGGGCCGACAGCACCGGCATCAGGTTGTAGCTCTGGAAGATGAAGCCGACCGTGCTCGCCCGCCACGCCGCCAGCTCATCGGCGGTGTAGTCCTCGATGCGCTCGCCGCCCACCTTCAGCACGCCAGAGGTCGGCGAGTCGATGCCGCCGATGAGGTTCAGCAGCGTCGTCTTGCCCGAGCCCGAGGGGCCCATGAGGGCGACGAAATCGCCCTCGGCGATGTCGAGGTTGATCCCGTGCAGCACCTCGACGCGCTGGCTGCCGCGCACATAGGTCTTGGTCAGCTGGCGGATCTCGACCAGCGGGGTGGAGGCGGCCACGGGCGTCAGCGGCTCGTCTTGCGGGCCACGCGGTCGCCGTCCTGCAGCGTCGCCGGCGGCGACAGCACCAGGGTCTCGCCGCCTTCCAGGCCCGCCAGCACGCGGCGCTCGCCGTTGGCGGCCTCGCCCAGCTGCAGCTCGACGCGGCGCACCGTGTCGTCCTCAGCCAGCACGAAAACGTGGCCGCGATCGCTGGCGCTGCTGCCCTCCACACCCTCTTCGGGTTTTGCCACCACCACCGCGCGCTCCGGCACCAGCGCGCCGCTGGGCGGTGCGGCGTTCGGGTCGGGGCGTGCTTCGAGAAAGCTCACGCGCACCCCCATGTCGGGCACGATCCGCGCATCGCGGCTGTCGAGCGCGATGCGCACCTTGACCGTGGCCTTGCTGCGGTCGGCGGCCGGCACGATGGCGATGACGCTGCCGGGGATCTTCCAGTCCGGATAGGCGTTCAACACGGCGTCGACCGGCATGCCGGGCTGCACGCGGCCGATGTAGGCCTCGTTGACGTCGACGTTCACTTCCAGCGAATCCATGTCGACCACGGTGCCGATGCCGGTGCGGGTGAAGCCGCCGCCGGCCGACAGCGGCGAGACCATCTCGCCGGGCTGCGCCGCCTTGGCGATGATGACGCCGCTGAACGGTGCGCGGACTTCGGTGTTGGCGAGGTTGAGTTCAGCCACCGCGACCTGCTCGGCGGCAACCTCGGTCGCGCGCTGCAGCGAGGCCAGCCGCGCGGCGCGCGCATCGCGATCGCTCTGCGCCTGCTCCAATGCGGCGTCCGAGGTGAGCTTGCGGGCGGCCAGCTCCTGCTGGCGCTTCAACGTGCTTTCGGCCAGCGCCAGCAGCGAACGCGCTTCGGCCAGCTGCGATTGGCTCGACGCCAGCTGGGCGCGCGCCAGTTCGAGCTGTGCGGCGGCGTCGATGGGATCGAGTCGCGCCATCAGCTCGCCCTCGCTGACGCGCTGGCCTTCCTCGATCAGCACCTCCAGCACGCGGCCCGTGACCTTGGACGAGACCGTGGCGATGCGCCGCGCGGTGACGAAGCCCGAGGCGTCCAGCAGCGAGGTCGGCCCGGCCTCGGCGGCGCTGCGGGCGCTGCCGGTCTCGACCTCGATCGGACGCATCGCGCGCAGGGCGAAGAAACCGATCGCGAGCGCGACCAGCACCAGCAGCCAGATCGGCAGGCGGCGCTTGTGCGCGGTGCGCCCCCCGGCGCCGCGCGGAATGCGCAGGGCTTCCAGCAGGGCATCGGAGCGTTGGGCGTCCTGGCTCATGGGGCGGGTCCGTTCGAGTAGAGGAATCGGTGGCAGTCTGCGGCATCAGGCGGCAGGCGCGCGCGGCGCAGGCTGCGCCGCACGCCGCCAAGCCGATGTGTTCAACGCCGGTAGCGCTGCTCCAGGAAAGCCCAGGCTGCGCGCAGGCCCTGCGCCTCGCCGCCGGCCGGGCGGCCCGGGCGGTCGCTGTCGTTCCAGCTGTAGACATCGACGTGGGTCCAGGCCTGCTCGGCGGCAACAAACCTGTCGAGGTAGAGCGCCGCGGTGATGCAGCCGGCCATGCGCGAGGGCCCGGCATTGGCGAAGTCGGCGATCCCGGACTTCAGGTAGCTCATGTAGGGCCGCCACAGCGGCATGCGCCAGAGCGGATCGCTCTGCGCCTCGCCGGCGGCCAGGTAGTCGTTGGCGATGTCATCGCGGTTGGCGAACAGGGCCGGCAGGTCGGGGCCGAGCGCGATGCGCGCCGCGCCGGTGAGCGTGGCGAAGTCCATGATCAGGTCGGGCTTGGCCTCGCCGGCATAGGTCAGCGCGTCGCAGAGGATCACCCGGCCTTCGGCGTCGGTGTTGTCGATCTCGACCGACAGGCCGGCGCGGGTGGCGATCACTTCGCCTGGGCGGTAGGCATCGGCGGCCACGGCGTTCTCGACGGCAGGGATCAGCAGCTGCAGCCGAACCGGCAGCTGCTGCGCCATCACCAGCTGGGCCAGCGCCAGCGCGTGCGCCGCGCCGCCCATGTCCTTCTTCATGTTGCGCATGCCGTCGGCAGGCTTCATGTCGAGGCCGCCGGTGTCGAAGCAGACGCCCTTGCCGACGATGGCGAGACGCGGATGGCTGGCGTCGCCCCAGTTCAGTTCGATCAGGCGCGGCGCGCGATGGCTGGCGCGGCCGACCGCGTGAATGGCCGGGAAGCGCTCGCTGATGAGCGCCTCGCCGACGATGCTGCTGAACTGCGCGCCGTGGGCCTGTGCCAGGGTGCGTGCGGCCTGTTCAAGCTGTTCCGGGCCCATGTGCTCGGTCGGCGTGTTGATCAGGTCACGGGTCAGCAGGCTGGCGCGCAGCAGGGCCACCGCTTCGGCCAGCGCCGGATCTTCGAGGTCGACGGCGAGGCGCGCGGCGGCGCGCGCCGGCTTGCGGTAGCGGCTGAACTGGTAGGCGCCCAGGCCCCAGCCGATCACCGCCGCGCCGCGCTGGATCTGCAGCCCGCGCGCGTCCAGCGCATAGCTGCCCTCGGGCAGGGTCAGCGGCAGGCCGGCCAGCGCCCAAGGGTCATCGGCGCGGACCACGCCGACCAGCACCGCGGCCAGCGCGCCGCTGGCCTCGGGCAGGGTGAGTTGGGTGCCCGGCAGGCCGCGGAAGCCCTGTGCCTGCGTCCAGCGGCGTGCGGTCTCGCCCAGCGCATCGAGCAGGGCGTCGAGGCTGGCCTCGGTGCACAGGATCAGGGGGCAGGCGTGGGCGGCCTCGGCCGCGGGGGCAAAACCGTTCATTCGGGCGTCCGCTCAATGAAAACCGGTCAATGCTAGCAGGCGCCCGGGCCCCACCCGCGTGCCGGTTTCCCCAAGGTCCCATACGTGCGCGGCCGGCGCTTGCCTATGCTGGCGGCTGCACGCACGCCGCCAACGGAGACGCCATGCAGCGCAGGGCCAAGGGCAAGATCGTCAGCGCCGCCGAAGCGGTGGCCTTGATCCACGACGGCGATACGGTCGCCACCGGCGGTTTCGTCGGCATCGGCTTCGCCGAGAACCTGGCAATCGCCCTGCAGCGGCGTTTCCGCGAGACCGCCGCGCCGCGCGACCTGACCCTGGTCTACGCGGCGGGGCAGGGCGACGGCCGGCAGCGCGGCCTGAACCATCTGGCCGAGCCAGGCCTGCTGCGGGCGGTGATCGGCGGCCATTGGGGCCTGGTGCCGGCCCTGCAGAAGCTCGCGCTCGATGGCGCCATCGAGGCCTGGAACCTGCCGCAGGGGGTGATCTCGCATCTGTTCCGCGACATCGCCGCCTGTCGGCCGGGGCACCTCACCCGCGTGGGCCTCGGCACCTTCGTCGATCCGCGCCACGGCGGCGGCCGGGTCAATGCACGCAGCCTCACCGAGCGCGTGCGCCTCATGCCCATCGACGGCGAGGACTACCTGTTCTACCCGGCGTTTCCGATCGACGTGGCGCTGATTCGCGGGACCACCGCCGACCCCGAGGGCAACATCACGTTCGAGCGCGAGGCCTTGACCCTTGAAAGCCTGTCGATCGCGATGGCGGCGCGCAATTCCGGCGGCGTGGTGATCGTGCAGGTCGAGCGCATCGCCGAAAGCCACGGCCTCAATCCGCGGCAGGTGAAGATCCCCGGCGTGCTGGTCGACTGCGTGGTGCTGGCCGAGCGCCCCGAGCTGCATCCGCAGACCTTCGCCGAGAGCTACAGCCCGGCCTTTGCCGGCGAGCTCCGCGTGCCGCTGGAGCGAATCGCGCCGCTGCCGCCGGGCGCGCGCAAGGCCATCGCCCGCCGCGCCGCGCTGGCGCTGCCGCCGAATGCGGTGGTCAACCTCGGCATCGGCATGCCCGAGGGTGTGGCCGCGGTGGCGGCGGAGGAGGGCGTGCTCGACCTGATCACGCTCACCGCCGAACCCGGCGTGATCGGCGGCATGCCGGCCTCGGGGCTCAACTTCGGTGCCGCGGTGAACGCGCAGGCGATCATCGACCAGCCCTACCAGTTCGACTTCTACGACGGCGGCGGCCTCGACGTGGCGGTGCTTGGCCTGGCCCAGGCGGATGCGGCCGGCAACGTAAACGTCAGCCGCTTCGGCACGCGGCTGGCCGGCGCCGGCGGTTTCATCAACATCAGCCAGTCGGCGCGCAGGCTGGTCTTCGTCGGCAGCTTCCTCACCCCGGCCGGCGAGGGCCGCGCCGCCGCGCGCAAGTTCGTGCAGGCGGTCGAGCAGGTCACCTTCAGCGCCGCGCAGGCGCGACGCAGAGGCCAGCAGGTGCTGTACGTCACCGAGCGCTGCGTATTCGAGCTGGGCGAGCGCGGCCTGCGCCTCATCGAACTCGCGCCCGGGCTGGACCTCGAGCGTGACGTGCTGGCGCTGATGGACTTCGCGCCGGAGATCGCCGAGCCGCTGGCGCGGATGGACGAAGCCCTGTTCGGCGAGGCCGCGCTCGGCCTGCGCCAGCGCCTGCTCGCCTTGCCGCTGCCGGCGCGACTGCAGCTGGATGCGGCCCGCGACCTGCTGTTCATCAACTTCGAGCACTACCGCATCGCCCGCCCCGAGGACATCGACGCGGTCGAGCACGCGGTGACGGCCCTGCTGCAGCCGCTGGGTCGACGCGTGAGCGCGGTGGTCAACTACGACCACTTCGCGATCGCGCCTGAACTCGAAAGCGCCTGGGCCGACATGGTCGGCCGGCTGCACGCGAGCTGGTATCGCGATGTGCGCCGCTACACCACCTCGGCCTTCCTGCGCGCCAAGCTCGGCCAGGCCCTGAAGCAGCGCGGGCTGGCGCCGCACATCTACGTCAGCGAAGCCGAGGCCTGGGGCCATCTGGGCGAGGGCGACTGAAGGCCCGCGGCGCCGCGCTTCACATCGGACGGCAGCGGGTACGGGCTAGGCTGCGCGCATGTCCCGTCTCCGCACGCCCCTCCGCGCCGCGCTGTCCGCCCTGCTGCTGGCTTTCTGTGCCGGCGCGTTCGCACAGGGCCTCGCCCCGCCGCCCGCACCCGACGGGGAGCCTGCGCTCGAGCTCGATACCGTTGAAGTCATTGCCGAAGTCACCGGCCCGGGCCTCTGGGCCCTGCGTCGCGAGGGCCGCGTGGTCTGGGTGCTGGGCGTGCAGTCGCCGCTGCCCAAGCGCTTCCGTTGGGAGTCGCCCGAGCTCGATGCGCGGCTGGCGGAGTCGAGTCTGCTGATCGCACCGCCGGGTTTCGACCTCAAGGGCGTCAACCGCTTCAATGCCGTCTTCCTGCTGCCCAGCCTGATCCGCGCGCGCCGCGACCCGGAAGGCCTGAGCCTGGCGGAACGCGTCCCGCCCGAGCAGCACGCGCGCTGGCTCGCGCTGAAGGAAAAATACTTCCCGCGCAAGCGCGGCACCGAGAAGTGGCGGCCGCTGATCGCGGCACTCGAGCTCTACAGCGAGGCGATGGAAGACGTCGGCCTCAGCTACCGCCGCCAGGTCTGGGATGCGGTCGAGCGCAAGGCTCGGCGCCAGCGCATCGAGATCGTCCGGCCCGAGCTGGTGATCGAGGCGGGCCGGCCGCGCGAGCTGATCCGCAGCTTCGCCGACAACACCCTCGACGACCTCGAATGCTTCGAGCGCACGCTGGACCGGCTCGAAGCCGACCTCGCCGACATGGCCGAGCGCGCCGAAGCCTGGGCGGTGGGCGATGTTGCCGCCCTGCGCGAGCTGCCCTTCCGCGACCAGGCCCAGGCCTGTCGCGATGCCTTCCTCAAGGCGCAGTTCGCCGAAGACCGCGGGCTCGACGAGATACCGCAGCGCCTGCGCGCGCTGTGGATTGAATCGGTCGAGTTGGCCTTGGCCGAGCACGACAGCAGCGTGGCCGTGCTCGACATCGCCCTGTTGCTCGATCCCGAGCTCGGCATGTTCAAGGCCCTGCAGGCGCGCGGCATCGAAGTGGTCGAGCCCGATGCCGACACGGCCCGGGACGATGCGCCAGCGCCTGAACTGTCGGCAACCTTGCGCTGATCTGTCGACGCGCTTAGCGAAGGGCTAACACCTCGCGGGTCGGCGGCGGCGTAGAGTCCGCCGCCTTCACCTTCCCGAGACGCCCGCATGACGCTCTTCGCCGCCGGTCGGCTGCTGCTGTCCTGTCTGATCGCGGTCGCCGCCCTGCCTGCCGCGGCGCGGACCCAGCCCGCCGAGCCCCCGCTGGAAGTCACCCAGATGGAGACGGTGGAAGTGATCGCCCGCGTCAGCGGGCCGGGCCTGTGGGAGGTGCGCCACGGCGACAACGTGCTGTGGATCCTCGGCACGCAGTCGCCGCTGCCGCGCCGCTTCGAGTGGGCGTCCGACGAGGTTGAGGCGCGGCTGGCCGAGTCCAGCCTGCTGATCGCGCCGCCGAGCGTCGCCTTCGGCGCCGACATTGGCCGCTTCCGCGCCCTGACCCTGCTGCCGAGCCTGCTGCGGGCGCGGCGCAACCCCGATGAGCGCACTCTCGAAGAAGTGGTGGGCGCTGAGCTGTATGCGCGCTGGCAGCCGCTCAAACAGCGCTACCTCGGGCGCAGTCGCAAGGTCGAACGCTGGCGTCCGCTGTTCGCGGCCATGAAGCTCTGGGAGGAGGCGATCGAGGACGCGCGTATGACCGGGTCCGGCCCGGTCTGGCGCGCGGTGTCGAAATCGGCGAAGAAGCTCAAGCTGCCCATCGAGACGCCGGAAGTCGCCGTCTCCATTGCCGACCCCCGCGACAGCATCCGCCGCTTCGCGCAGAGCCCGTTGGATGACCTTGAGTGCTTCAGTCGCACCCTGGAGCGTCTCGAAAGCGACCTCGATGCCATGCGCGAGCGCGCCGAGGCCTGGGCGGTCGGCGACCTGGAGACGCTCCGCGCACTGCCCTTCAGCGACCAGAACCGTGCCTGCCAGGACGCCTTCCTGTCGGCCAGTGTCGGCGAGCGGAATCGTATCGCCGACGTGCCCGAGCGTCTGCGCGAGGCCTGGCTGGCCTCGGTCGACAAGGCGCTGGCCGAGCATCGTTCCAGCCTGGCGGTGGTTTCGATCGCCAGCCTGCTGGATCCCGAGAGCGACCTGCTGGGCCACCTGCAGCGGCGCGGCTACAGCGTGCGTGCCCCCGACGCGCCGCCAGCGGACACCGCGCGGGTGGCGCCGGCCGCAGCGCCCCAGAGCAGCGGCCAACGGCTGTGACGGGGTGATGCCTCGCGCTGCGAAGAGGGCCTCTCGCAGCCGGCGGCAGTCGCCGCCAGCGGTCATCGCCCCGGTACGGGAGATGCGAGCCTTCAGTTCGCCTTGGTCGGCGTCCCGGTGTCGGCCTGCAGCAGGGTGGGAGGGTTGCCGCTGTCGGCCCGTCGGGCGATGAACACCACCCAGAAGTCGACGTAGTCGGAGTCGCGGTTGCGTGCATAGCCCACCGCGATCTCGTCCTGTTCCGCGTAGAACGGATGCTCGGCGAGCAGATGCATGCGATGCGGCGGCGAGTCGAGGAAGCCCTGCAGTGCCTCCTCGGCGGTGGCATAGCCGCCGGAGACCGCCTCGACCTGGTTGTGGTAAGCGCCAGGGTAGTCGGCGGGCAGCAGGTAGCCCGCATTCCGCAGCCGACGGTTGGGGGCAAGCACCCCATAGATGTGGCTGACCTGGTCGCGTGCGGCCATTTCTTCGGCCTTGGCTCGCGCCGCTTCAGCGAGGAGCGGATGGCAGCTGAGGCGGACTCGGCGCTGCAGCGGATGGCGACGGATCAGCTCCGCCAGCCGCTGCGCCTGCGCACTGTGCCCGCAGGCGTTCGGTGCGTCGTGGTTGACCGGATCGAGCGTGTGGAAAGCGGAGCGCTCGCCCAGCGCCTCGCGCGTCACGGCGGGGGCAGACGCGCTGGCCGCGGCCTGCATGGCGGGCAGGGCCAGGGTCAGGGCGAGCAGCAGTGTCCGCAGTCCAGAGCTGGGCATGTCCGGTCTCCGCATCCTTGTGCGCGAACCCTAGCGGGTTCCTGTTGCACTGGGGAAGACCTGCACGCCGTAGGCTGCGCCTACTCGCCCTGCGCCACCGAGTAGCCGCGCTGCTCGCCGAAGCGGTAGAGGTTCTCGGTCTTGACCGGTTCGAGGCCGGCGTCGATTAGTCGCGAGAGCAGGGTGGGGACCGCGCGCGGCTCTTCGCCGCGGAAGCGCAGTCGCCAGTGGTCGCTGCACCAGGTGTCGGGATGGCCCTGCGGCCACACGCGCACGCCGCGGTTGGTGATGAGACTGAGCTTGAACTCGCCCGCGGCGGTCTGTGCGCGTTCCGCGAGGCGCGTCGCCGAGCGCCCGGCCTCGTCCCAGTGCAGGAACACATCGACGCCGTCAAAGGCCTTCTGTGCTGTGTTGGCGACGACTTTGGCGGCAGGCGCACGAGCCTCGGCGCGCGGGGCCGTTTCGGGGTAGCGCACGGGCGTGAGCCGCGTCGGCTCCTTGCCCAGGCGCGCGATCACCGCGCGGCCGAAGGCGCGGGTGCCTGCGCGCTCGCGGCTCAGTCCTTCCTGCCAGAGGTCGGCGGTGTGCACGCCGTCCTCCAGGGTGCGCAGCCAGGCGTTGTGCAAGGTCTCTGCGGCGCGGTTACGGCCGACGTGCTGCAGCAGCATCACCGCGGCCAGCAGCAGGCCCGAGGGATTGGCGATGTCCTTGCCGGCAATGTCCGGGGCGGAGCCGTGCACCGCCTCGAACATCGCCGCGCGCAGCCCCAGGTTGGCCGAAGGCGCCAGCCCGATCGAGCCGGCCACTTCGGCGGCGACGTCGGAGAGGATGTCGCCGTAGAGGTTGGGGGTGACCACGACGTCGTAGTCCTGCGGCCGGCTGGCCATGCGCGCGGTGCCGATGTCGATGATCTGGTGCTGGCTGTGGATGTCCGGGTACTCGGCGGCGATCTCATCGAAGACCTGATGGAACAGGCCGTCGGTGAGCTTCATGATGTTGTCCTTGCTCATGCAGGTGACGCTGCGGCGGCCGTTGGCGCGGGCGTACTCGAAGGCGTGGCGGACAATGCGCTCGCAGCCCGGGCGGGTGATCAGCTTCAGGCACTGCACGACTTCGCCCGTCTGGCGGTGCTCGATGCCGGCGTAGGTATCCTCCTCGTTCTCGCGGACGATCACCACGTCCATGCCCGGCTGCAGGCTGCGCACATAGGGCGCGTAGGACACGCAGGGCCGCACGTTGGCGTACAGTCCCAGCGTCTTGCGCAGGGTGACGTTGACGCTCTTGTAGCCGCCGCCCTGGGGCGTGGTGATCGGGCCCTTCAGCAGCACGCGGTGCTGGTCGATGGCCTCGAACACCTCGGGCCCGAGGCCGGCAGCGTGGCCGGCCCGGTAGGCGGAAAGGCCGACCGTGAGCGGCAGGAACCTCAGCGAAGGGTCGAGTGCGCGCAGTACCTCGAGTGTGGCGGCCATGATCTCGGGGCCGATGCCGTCGCCCTCGGCGACTGCGACGGTGAGTGGAGCCGTGGCGGGTGTCGCGGCGGGGGCGGCGTCGAAGCGGGGCAGGGCGGACATGTTGGCACTCCAATACATGAAACACAGTTCATGAAAAAGGCTGCAGTAAAAAACGTGAAGCCTGCGTCGAAGGGCGTTCGGAAAACCCTGTCCGAGGCGGCGGGCAAACCGGAGAAGATCTCTGCGCCTGCAGCGACCAAGGCTGCCAGCGATCCGGCGGCCGGGCCTGGCTGGACCTTCCTCAGCAACCACACCCATGTGCTGGTGGCGCTGGCGGCCGAACCCGACCTGACCCTGCGCGACATCGCGCAGCGCGTGGGTATCACCGAGCGCGGGGTGATCCGCATCGTCGAGGAGCTTGAGCAGGCCGGCGTGCTCAGCCGCGAGCGCGAGGGCCGGCGCAATCGCTATGCGCTCAATCTCCAGGCTTCGCTGCGGCATCCGCTGGAGCGCCACTGCCGGATCGGCGAGCTGCTCGATCTCATCCTGCGCAGGTAAGGCCGCGCGGACAGCGCTGCGCGCGGGTGCTGGCCGCGCTCTTGAACGAAGCCCGCAAAAGACAGAAGGCCCCGCAATGCGGGGCCTTCTGCGTGCTTCGAGACTCTCGCGCTGAATCAGTCGCCGCGGCGCGAGGCCTGCTTCCGCTCGTTCTCGGTCCGGAACTTCTTGCGCAGGCGGATCTGCTGCGGGGTGACTTCGACCAGCTCGTCGTCGTCGATGAACTCCAGCGCCTGCTCCAGCGAAAACTTGATCGGCGGGATCAGGCCTTCGTCGTGGTCCTTGCCGGCGGCGCGGAAGTTGGTCAGCTGCTTGCCGCGCAGGGCATTGACTGTGAGGTCGTTGTCCTTCGAGTGGATGCCGACGATCTGGCCTTCGTAGATCTCCTCGCCCGGCTCGATCAGCAGGCGGCCGCGCTCCTGCATGGCGATCTGCGCATAGGCGGGCGAGCTGCCGGTGGCGTTCGAGATCAGCACGCCGTTCTGGCGCTGGCCAATCGCGCCCTCGGCCTTCGGGCCATAGTGGTCGAACACGTGGAACAGCAGGCCGGTGCCGGCGGTCAGCGTGCGGAACTCGGTCTGGAAGCCGATCAGGCCGCGCGCCGGGATCATGAAGTCGAGGCGCACGCGACCCTTGCCGTCAGGCTCCATGTTCTGCAGCAGGGCGCGACGCTCGCCGAGGCGCGCCATCACGCCGCCCTGGTACTGCTCCTCGAGGTCGACCACCAGGCTCTCGATCGGCTCCATGATCTGGCCGTCGACTTCCTTCAGGATCACTTCCGGGCGCGACACGGCGAGCTCGTAGCCCTCGCGGCGCATGGTTTCGATCAGGATCGACAGGTGCAGCTCGCCGCGGCCGGAGACCTTGAACTTGTCGGCGTCCGACGTGTCCTCGACCTTCAGCGCGACGTTGTGCTGGGTCTCGCGGATCAGACGGTCGCGCAGCTGGCGGCTGGTCAGGAACTTGCCGCCCGAACGCTCCTTGACGCCGGCAAACGGCGAGTCGTTGACCTGGAAGGTCATGCTGATGGTCGGCTCGTCGACGGTCAGCACCGGCAGCTGCTCGACGCCGCTGGGGTCGCAGATGGTCTCGGAGATGCCGAGGCCTTCGACGCCCGAGATCGCGATGATGTCGCCGGCCTGGGCTTCCTTGACCTCATGCCGCTGCAGACCGTGGAAGCCCAGCACCTGCAGCACCTTGCCGTTGCGCGTCTTGCCTTCGCGGTCGATCACGGTCACCGGCATGTTGGTGCGGATGCGGCCGCGCTGGATGCGGCCGACGCCGATGATGCCGACGTAGCTGTTGTAGTCGAGGCTGGTGATGCGCATCTGGAAGGGGCCTTCCAGATCGACCGGCGGCGGCGGCACGTGCTTGATGATCGCCTCGAACAGCGGAGTCATGTCGCCCGAACGCACGTCCTCGGTCATGCCGGCATAGCCGTTCAGGCCGGAGGCGTAGACCACCGGGAAGTCGAGCTGCTCGTCGGTGGCGCCGAGGCGGTCGAACAGGTCGAAGGTCTGGTTCAGCACCCAATCCGGGCGCGCGCCGGGGCGGTCGACCTTGTTGATCACCACGATCGGCTTGAAGCCCATCGCGAAGGCCTTCTGGGTGACGAAGCGGGTC
>VFQU01001014.1_pt1 | contig 18737 bp, 16 predicted proteins | sample 3512311 | NCBI WGS metagenome assembly VFQU01 (sample SAMN10412377, study PRJNA504923) | tailings metagenome | isolation source: Relicate 3 Philex TSF3 active mining site | place: Philippines: Tuba, Benguet | collected 2017-08-29
CGATGCTGTCCTCGTTCGGGATGCGCGGGTCGAGGTCGCTGTCGGGGGCCAAGGCCAGCTGGACCAGCGGCTCCAGGACGATGGTGCGGTCGCCGTCGCGGCGGTACAGCGGATAGCTGACGTCGGCGCCGATGACGCCCAGCGCCCGGCCGAAGCTCTCGTCGCCGGCGGCGCCCGGAAGGTCGGAGACGTTGTAGTAGTCGGCCCGCGCCTGGGCGAAGGGCGAGATGCGCACGCCGCTGGCGAAGGTGAAGTTGGCGCGCCAGTCGACCAGGCCGGTGGCGCGGCGGCTGTCGACGCCCGGGTCGGCGGCGACGAACTGCGACTGCTCGCGGGTGAGGGCCACGGCGCTGCCCTGCACGCGCAGGCGGCCGCCGAGGATCGGGCTGGGCGCCTGCCAGCGGGCCTCGACCAGCGGGGCGATGGTGGGGAAGGTGCGGTCGTTGTCGACCGGGCGCAGGCCCTGGATGCTGACGGCGTTGATCGACAGCCAGGACAGGTTGTCCTGCCGGGTGACGAACAGCTGCGAGGTCAGGCGGCGGTTGTCGGAGGCGATCAGGCCGCGCTGCTTGGCGACGTCCTCGACGTCGTACTTGTCGAAGATCAGGTCGTCGCTGGCCCGCTCGGCGGCGAAGCCCCACTTCCAGTTGGCGTCGATGTCGAACAGGCCGTCGGCGAGGATGTAGCTGCGGTTGGTGCGGTTGCCGAGCCGGCCGCCGTCGCCGTCCAGTTCCTCTTCGTAGGTGTAGCCGAAGCGGGCGTTGACCTGGCCGCTGTAGAAGCGCTGGCGGTACTGCAGGTTCACGAAGGGGTTCACCTTCGTGTTGATCTGCGGGCTGATGACCAGGTCCTGCGACGGCGAGATGATCCAGGCGTAGGGCTGTTCGTAGGACAGGCCGCGCCGCTGCGAGGCGACGATGCGCGGCGGCAGGAAGCCGGACTGGCGCTGGGCGTTGGGGTCGGCGTGCCAGAAGACCGGCAGGTAGAGCACCGGCGTGCCGAACAGCTCGATCACCGCGCCCTGGTAGTAGATGACCTGGCGCTCGCGGTCCTGGGTGACCTTTTCGGCGCGGATCGACCAGGTGGGCGGCTTGTCCTTGTCCTCCTCGCAGAGCGGGCAGGGCGTGTAGATCGCCTTGTTCAGCTCGGAGGTGTTCTCGTCCTTGCGCACGACAGTGTCGGCGGCGATCTTGATGTCGTCGGGCGTGCGGGCCGAAAAGCCCTTGGCCACGCCGGCGCTCAGCGCCTCGTCCAGCACCACCTCGTCGGCGTTGGCGATGGTGCCGTCGGCCTCGATGATGACCACCTCGCCGACGGCGGTGACGACGCCCGAGCGGCGGTCGTAGACGACCTTCTGGGCGCGCAGCGTGCGGCCCTGGTGGCGGATCTGGACGTCGCCCTCGGCGATGACGGTGTCGGCGCGGTCATCCTGGATGACCATGTCGGCTTCGAGATAGTAGCCGCTATCCTGCGGCCCGGACGGCGCGGCGCCGGGGGCCTGGGCCTTGGCGATGGGCTGCTCGGCCGCTTCCTGGGCCATGGCCTGGCCGCCGGCCGCCACGGCGATCGCCGCGGCGCTGGCCAGCAGGCGCGCGCGTGCGGAGGACCGGACCCAGCGACGGACGTCGATCATGGCTTTGTCGTTCCCCAGTCCCAGCTCGGCCGCGAGTCAGCCGTCTTCCGTATAGCAGAGCAGAGTCAGCCCCGATAACAGGGCCAGCAACGGTGGCGACCACGCCGCCAGCGCCGCCGGTATGATCTCCGCCTTGCCCAGCGCGATACACATCTGATTGAAGAAGAAGAAGGCGAATCCAAGGACGACGCCGGAGCCCGCCAGGGCCGGCAGTCCGCCCAGCCGCATCAGCCGCAGCGAGAAGGCCGCCGCCAGCACCGACATCGCGGCGTAGAGGATCGGCGTGGCCAGCAGCTGCTGCAGACGCAGGCGGTAGGGCAGGGCCGAGAAGCCGGCCTCCTCGGTGGCGGCGATGGTCGCCGGGAGTCGCCAGAAGGCGATGGCCTCGGGCGTGGTGAAGCGCTCGATGGCGGCCTGTTCGTCCAGCGTCGAGGGAATCGTCAGCGTGTCCGAGCGCACCGATCCGGCGCCCGGCGAGGCCTCGCGTACGCCGCTCAGCAGCCAGTAGCCGGGCATCAGCCTGGCTTCCTCGGCCTCGACCCGGCGCGAGAACTCGAGCCCGCCGTTGTCGAGGATGCGATAGATGAACATCGACACGGTGCGCAGTCGGACCGTGCCGCCGGACTGGTCATGAGCCTGGGCGCGGATCACCACCTGCGAACGGCCATCGCTCTGGCGCAGCCAGGTCTCGCGGGGCGAGGAGGCGAGGTAGTCCTCCATCGTCGCGGTGCGCCCCTGCTCGAAACGGACCGTCATCCAGGCGGCAAGGGGGTTGAGCAGCGACACCGTCAGGGCGCCGACGACAAAGGCCGCGGTCGCGGCCGGCAGGATGAAGCGCCAGGCCGAGACGCCTGCCGCCCGCATGGCGATCAGCTCGCTGCGCCGGTTCAGCCCGACGAAGGCGGCCAGGGTGCCGAACAGGAAGGCGAACGGCAGCAACGCCAGGATGGTCGCCGGCGCCTTCAGCAGGGTCAGCCCCAGCAGGGTGACGAAGCCGGCGTCGGCGCGGCCGCCCACGGTGCGCGACACGTCGACGAAGTCGATCAGCAGGATGACGGCGGCGATGACGGCCAGCGCGCCGGCCACGGCCGTCAGGGTGCGCGTCAGGACGTAGAGCTCGAGCCGGCCGGGAAGCAGTCTCATGCGGCGGCTCCGGCGACGGCGCGAGGCGGGCGGGGATCGCGCGTGAACGGCACCCAGGCGCGCCAGCCGCTGCGCGTCTCTACAGGCCGGAACACCTGCTCCAGGCCCCAGGCGGCCGCGGCCAGCGGGATCAGGTACTGGAAGATGTTGAGGGCCACGGTGTCCTCGCAGGCGGCCTGGACGGCGAAGCCGATGATGCGGACGAGCGCCGCCGCTGCGCCGATCATGGCGATGCGCCGGCCATAGCCCATGCGGCTGAAGCCCGCGCCGACGACGGCCGCCAGCGCCATGGCCATGAAGGCGATGCTGTAGAGGGGCGAGGCGATGCGGGAATGGCCCTCGGCCAGCATCCGCTCGCGGTTCTTGCGCTCGAACTCCTGGCTCAGGTCCGGATAGAACAGCTCGTGCAGATAGCGGTCGGAGGCCTTGTAGCGGATGCGTTCGCTGGTCGTCAGATAGGGCCGCAGATCGAGGGTGTATTCCTCGAAGGTCAGGTAGTTCAGCACGCCCCGGTCCGAGAATTCCTGGGTCGAGCCGCGCTGCATGATCAGCAGGGGCGCCTCGTTGCGCCAGACCACGCGGCCCTGGCTGGCGGTGTAGGTGGTCGCCCGCCCGTCCTCGGTGCGCTGGTGGATGAAGAGGTTGTGGATCGTGCCGTCCGGATCGACGGTCTGGCCATAGACCGTCAGGCGCGGCGCCGGATCGGTGAACTGGCCCTCGATCACCAGGGTGGCGGCCAGATCGGTCTTGGCCGCGAAGACCAGCTCGCGCATCTGCCGATAGGCCGCCGGCTGGACCCAGAGATTGATGAACAGGCAGAGCAGGGTGGCGCTCACGGCCAGCTTCATGGCTGGCGAGATGACCCGCCAGCGCGACATGCCGCCGGCCGAACAGACGATCAGCTCCTGGTCGGTCTGCAGCTTGTTGAGGGCCACCAGCGCGGCGACCAGCACGGCGATGGGGATGATCAGGTTGGCCAGCTGAGGCATGGCCAGGATGATGATCTGCAGAAAGATCCAGGCGCTCTGGCGCTGCTCGATGATGATGTCCAGCTGCCCCAGGCTCTGGCTCAACAGGCCGACAGCCGACAGCGCGGCCGCCGCCAGAAGCGTCGGCCAGAGAAGCTGGCGGAACAGATAGCTTTCGATCAGGCGCATGGACCGGGGGCGGATTCGGACCCCAACCAGATGAGGACCACGGACGTCCGTTACTAGAGCCACAGTCCGGGAAGGGGAAGCCGGTTCGGCCCCTTCGCCGGCCAAGTTCGGCTTCGGGCCAGGAGGCGGCTGGCCCCCGCGCCTTCCCTGACGGCCGCCATTGGACTATTCCGCCCCCTAAGACATCTGATGGAGTGCTTCATGCGCATCGACTTCGCCCGCATCGACAGGAACGCCCCTCCCGCCGAGGGCGCGCTGGCCGCGATGGCCTTCGAGGGCGGCGGCCTGTCCGCCGGGGCTGAAGACCTGGACAAGGCGACCTCCGGCGCGGTGACGCGGGCGATCGCCGCAGCCGGCCGCTTTACTGGCGCCAAGGGCCAGACCCTCGACATCATCGCCCCGGCCGGGCTGGACAAGGCGCGCCTGGCCGTCGTCGGCTCGGGCGTGTCCGCCGACTTCGGTCCTGAACAGGCCGAGACCTTCGGGGCGCAGGCGTACGCGGCCGTGAAGACCAGCGGCGCCAAGGCGCTGACCCTGCTGCTGCCGGGCGCCGCGCCCGACGAGGCGGCGCGGGCGGCGTTCGGCGCCGTGCTGGCCAGCTATCGCTTCGACCGCTACCGCACGACCGAGAAGCCGGAGAAGAAGCCGTCGGTCGAGAGCGTCACCGTCGCCACCGACGATCCCGATGCGGCCAAGGCGGCCTTTGGCGACCTGAAGGCGCTGGCGGACGCGGTGTTCTTCTCGCGAGACCTCGTCTCGGAGCCGGCCAACATCCTCTACCCGGCGGAGTTCGCCAAACGGGTCAAGGCGCTGGAATCGCTGGGTCTCGAAGTCGAGATCCTGGGCGAGGCCGAGATGGAGAAGCTCGGCATGGGCTCGCTGCTGGGCGTTGGCCAGGGCAGCATTCGCGAGAGCCAGCTGGTCGTCATCCAGTGGAAGAACGGCGGCGACACCCAGCCGATCGCCTTCGTCGGCAAGGGCGTCTGCTTCGACACCGGCGGCATCAGCCTGAAGCCCGCCGACGGCATGGAAGACATGAAGTGGGACATGGGCGGCGCCGGCGCCGTCGCTGGCCTGATGCATGTGCTGGCCGGCCGCAAGGCCAGGGTCAACGCCATCGGCATCCTGGGCCTGGTCGAGAACATGCCCGACGGCAACGCCCAGCGCCCGGGCGACATCGTCACCAGCATGTCGGGCCAGACCATCGAGGTGATCAACACCGACGCCGAAGGCCGCCTCGTCCTGGCCGACGCCCTCTGGTACTGCCAGGAGCGGTTCAAGCCGCAGTTCATGGTCGACCTGGCCACCCTGACCGGCGCCATCATCATCTCGCTGGGCAACGACTATGCCGGCCTGTTCAGCAACAATGACGCCCTGTCCGAGAACCTGCTCGCCGCGTCCAAGGCCGAGGGCGAGCCGCTGTGGCGCATGCCGCTGCCGGCGGCCTACGAGAAGCAGATCGAGAGCATGGCCGCTGACCTGAAGAACACCGGCGGCCGGCCGGGCGGTTCGATCACCGCGGCGCTGTTCCTGCAGAAGTTCGTCAACGGCGTGCCGTGGGCGCACCTCGACATCGCCTCGACCGCCTGGAAGAAGCCCTCGACCGTGCCGACGATCCCTGACGGGGCCACCGGCTATGGCGTGCGGCTGCTGAACCGCATGGTGGCAGACGCCTACGAGGCGTAGCGTACGCGAGCCCGGCCTCGGCCGGGCTCAGCCTGTCGGAGGGTTTCCTGGACACGCCGTCCTGCGAGGTCTGGTTCTATCACCTCGAGCGCTCCTCGCTGGACGAGGTGCTGCCCGAGCTGCTCGAGCGCACCCTGCAGCGCAAGTGGCGGGCGCTGGTCCGCACCGGCGATGTGGACCGGGTGGAGCATCTCGACGGCTGGCTGTGGACATGGCGCGAGGAGACCTTCCTGCCGCACGGCGTGGCGGGCGAGCCCCTGGCGGACCGCCAGCCGGTGCTGATCACCACGGGGCAGGAGAACCCGAACCGTGCTGACGCGCTATTCCTGATCGACGGCGCCGATCCGGGCGACCTGACCGGCTTCCAGAGGTGCGTCGTGCTGTTCGACGGACGCGACGAGGGGGCTCTGGCGGGGGCCCGCGGCTTGTGGAAGTCTGTGAAGGCGCAGGGCCTCGCCTCCTCCTACTGGCGGCAGGGCGAGACAAGAGGATGGGAGAAGCAGGCGTGAAGATCCTTCGACTGACCATGACGCTGGCGGCGCTGGCCGCCGCTGTCGCCTGCGCGCCGACCCCCGAACCGGAACCGCCGTCGCCCCCGCCGCCGCCCGTGGCCAAGCCCGCGCCGGCGCCCGAGCCGCCCAAGGACCAGTGCGGCGCCGCGCAGATGCAATACCTGGTGGGCAAGCCGAAGACCGAGATCCCGGTGCCGGTGGATCCCTCCAAGCGCAGGGTTGTCTGCAGCACCTGCCCGGTGACGATGGACTATCGTCCCGACCGGCTGAACATCATCTTCGACAGCCAGACCCAGATCATCAAGGAAGTGAAGTGCGGGTAAGGGGCTGATCAGCCCCTGACCGCCTCCAGGGCCTCGGCCGCCGCCATCCAGGCGGCCTCGGCGTCATCCACCTGCGCCTGGGCCTTCTCGCGGCGCTTGCCCAGGTCGGCGACCGCCGCCGGGTCGCGGACGTAAAGATCAGGGTCCGACAGCTTCTCGTCGATCTCGGCCAGAGCCCGGGTCACGCGCGCCAGGGTCTCCTCGGCGGCGCCAAGCTTGCGCTTCAGCGGCGCGGCGACCGCGGCTGGATCACGCCCTTCGGTGGAGGCCGGACGCGGCTGTGGCGGCGGCGGGGCGGCTTTGGCCGGCTCGGGTTCGCGCACCTGGGTCGGGGCGCGGGCGGCGACGCGGGCGCGATCGAGCACGAAGCGGGCGTAGTCGTCCATGTCGCCGTCGAACGGCTTGATGGCGCCGTCGGCCGCCAGCCAGAGGCGGTCGGCGACCAGTTCCATGAGCGAGCGGTCGTGGGTGATGAGCACCACGGCCCCCTCGTACTCGTTCAGCGCGTCCAGCAGGGCCCGCCGGCTGTCGATATCGAGGTGGTTGGTCGGTTCGTCGAGGATCAGCAGGTGCGGCGCGTCCATCGCGACCAGGTTCAACAGCAGCCGAGCCCGCTCGCCGCCCGACAGGTTGGCGACCGTCGTCTCCTGCTTCTCGAAGCCCAGGCCGAACTGGGCCAGTTTCGAGCGGCGCTGGGCCTCGCTGGAGTCGGGGAGGGCGCGGCGGATGATCTCCAGCGGGGTGTCGCTGGGGTCGAGGGCCTCGATCTGGTGCTGGTGGAACCAGCCGACCTTCATGCGCCGGTCGCGATGGAACTCGCCGGTTTCCGCCGCCAGCGCGCCGGCCAGCAGCTTGGCGAAGGTGGACTTGCCGGCGCCGTTGACGCCCAGCAGGCCGATCCGGTCGTCCAGATCCATGCGCAGGTTCAGCCGGCGCAGGATCGGCGGGCCGCCATAGCCGACGTTGGCGTTCTCCAGCCGGATCAGCGGCGGCGGCAGGGGCCGCTCGGGCGAGGGCAAGGTGAAGGGCGCGGTGCGATCCTCGATCGCCATGCTGACCGGCGGCAGCTTGGCCAGCATCTTGAGCCGGCTCTGGGCCTGGCGGGCCTTGGAGGCCTTGGCCCGGAAGCGGTCGACGAACGACTGCATGTGGGCGCGCTTGGCTTCGATCTTGCCGCGCATGGCTTCTGCGAGCCGCTGCTTCTCGGCCCGCTGTTCCTCGAAGCTGTCGTATCCGCCGGTGTACAGGTCGAGCTTGCCTTCGCGAACATGCAGGATGTAACCGCAGGAATTATTTAGCAATTCCCGGTCGTGGCTGATGATCAGGGCGGTGTGCGGATACTTCTTGAGCCGCGCTTCCAGCCACAGGGCGCCTTCCAGGTCGAGATAGTTGGTCGGCTCGTCCAGCAGCAGCAGGTCGGGCTCGGCGAACAGCGCGGCGGCCAGGGCGACCCGCATGCGCCAGCCGCCGGAGAACTCGGCCATCGGCCGCGACAGGTCCTCGTTCGAGAAGCCGAGGCCCGCGAGGATTTCCGAGGCGCGGGACGGGGCGGAATCGGCGTCGATCTCGATCAGCCGGGCCCAGATGTCGCCCATTTCCTCGGGCGCGGCGGTTTCCAGCCGCGTGAGCAGGTCGTGCCGCTCCTGGTCCGCCTCGAGCACGGTGTCGAGCAAGGGGACCGGCGTGGACGGATGTTCCTGGTCCACCGAACCGATGCGCGCGGCGCGCGGGATCTTGATCTCGTCGCCGCCGGCATGAAGTTCGCCGAGGATCAGTTTGAAAAGCGTGGACTTTCCAATGCCGTTTCGCCCGACGAGGCCGATCTTGCCGCCGGTCGGCAGGGTGACGGTCGCCTTGTCGAAGAAGCGTCTTCCCCAGGCGTCGAATGTGAGGTCGTTGATCTGAAGCATGAAAACGCGCGGGGGAGTTGGCGGGAGGAAGGCCCGCCGCTATAAGCCCGCGACCTCCCAAATCCAACTTCTGTGTAGGGCTCCAAAGACAGCCATGACCGAACGCACCTTCTCCATCATCAAGCCGGACGCCACCGAAAAGAACCTGACCGGCGCCGTGAACGCCGTCATCGAAAAGGCCGGCCTGCGCATCGTGGCGCAGAAGCGCATCAAGATGAGCCAGGCCCAGGCGGAAAAGTTCTACGAGATTCACAAGGAGCGCCCGTTCTTCGGCGAGCTGGTCGAGTTCATGACCCGCGCTCCGGTCGTGGTCCAGGTGCTGGAAGGCGAGAACGCCGTGGCCCGCTACCGCGAAGTCATGGGCGCCACCAACCCCGAGCAGGCCGCCGAGGGCACCATCCGCAAGCTGTACGCCGCTTCGGTCGGTGAGAACTCGGTGCACGGCTCCGACAGCCTGGACAACGCCAAGATCGAGATCGCCCAGTTCTTCACCGACGCCGAAATCGTCGGCTGATCCGGAGCGAATCGACAATGACAGGGGCCGGCGGCTGATGCAGTCGCCGGCCTTTTTCATGCCTGTTGACCAGCCGCTAAGCGTGCCGTGCCAACCTGGGGCGACCCGGGGGACACATGCGCCTGCTGCTGATCTGTTCAAGCGTCCTGCTGCTGGCCGGCTGCGGCATGGCCGATCTCGCCGGCAGGCCGGACGGCCTGATGACCGCATTCGAGGCCTATCGCACCGCCGATCTCGCCGGCCTGCGGAGCGCCAGAGACGCTGCCCAGGCCGACGCCGCCGCGCAACTGGCGAAACCCGGCGGCGATGATCCCTGCACCGAGCAGGGCGTGCGGACCCTCAAGGCCGAGGTCGTGGCCTACGTCGCCGCGCTGCTCGACAACTCGACGGTCCTGTCGATGTCGCCCGAGGCCCGCTTCGTCTATGCCAGGCAGCTGGCCGGTGGGCGGCTGCCCCGCAACGCACCGGCTCCGCCGGCGACCCGTCGCTGCGCGGCCGATCAGAGCGAGCTGGATGAAGTCCGTGAAGTCGTGACGCTGCTCAGCGTCGCCAGGCCGCTGCAACGCGAGATGGAGGCCTGGGAAGGCGACCTTCGGCGGCAGTATGGCGCCGAGTACGGGGCCCGGATGGCCGCTGCGACCGTCACGCTTCGGCGCAATCACGTGATGGATACGGGCGCTGACCCGTTCAACGGGCGTCCGCCCCGCTGGCGCTGATCAGCGTCCGGAAATCCAGTCAGAGAGAGCCGCCGGATACAGCCGGTGTTCGGCCTCCAGCACCCTGGCGGAGAGGCTTTCGGGCGTATCGCCCGGCAGGATCGGCACGCGCGCCTGGGCGATGACCGGGCCTTCGTCGACGCCGGCGGTGACCATATGCACGCTGCAGCCGGCCTCGGCGTCGCCGGCCTCGATGGCGCGGCGATGGGTGTCCAGTCCCGGATAGAGGGGCAGCAGGGAGGGGTGGATGTTGACCATCCGGCCGGCCCAGGCCTCGACCAGGAACGGCGTCAGAAGGCGCATGTAGCCGGCCAGGGCGACATGGGTGCACCCCGCCTCCAGCAGCGCCCCATGGACCTGCGCCTCGTGGGCCTCGCGGTCCTTGCCGAAAGGCCGGTGGTCGATGGCGACCGTCGGGACGCCCAGCGCGCGGGCGCGCTCGAGCCCGGAGGCGTCCGGCCTGTTGGACAGCACCAGCGCCACCTCGTAGCCCGCCACCGGGCCCGCGCCGCGCACCAGGGCCTCCATGTTCGAGCCCTGGCCAGAGATCAGCACGCCGACGCGAGCGACGGCCGGCTCGGTCATGCGGCGGCCAGCTCGCCGCAGATGAAGGCGTCCTCGCCCGCGTCCAGCAGGTCGGAAAGCACGCCCGGCGCCTCGTCGCGGCCGACGATGACGATGAACCCGACGCCGCAGTTGAAGGTCCGGCGCAGTTCGTGGTCGTCGACCCCGCCCTCGCGCTGCAGCCAGTCGAACACCGGCGGCAGGGGCCAGGCGTTCCAGTCGAAGCGGGCGATCAGGCCCTCGGCGATGGCGCGGGGCGGGTTTTCGATCAGGCCGCCGCCGGTGATGTGCGCCCCGCCCTTGATGCGGCCGGCCTTGATGAGGGGAACCAGGCTTTTGACGTAGATGCGGGTCGGGGCCATCAGCACCTCGGCCAGGGTCCCTTCGGCGAAGGGGCAGGGGGCGTCCCAGGCCAGGCCCGACCGCTCGACCACCTTGCGGACCAGCGAGTAGCCGTTGCTGTGTGGGCCGGAGGAGCCCAGGCCGATGATCACGTCGCCGGCCCTTTGCAGGTCCAGGCGCGGAAGCACGCCGTCGCGGTTCACGGCCCCGACCGAGAAGCCGGCCAGATCGTAGTCGCCCTCGCCGTACATGCCCGGCATCTCGGCCGTCTCGCCGCCGACCAGTGCGCAGCCGGCCTGGCGGCAGCCCTCGGCGATGCCGGCGACGACGCTGGTGGCCGTCTCCACATCCAGTTTGCCGGTGGCGTAGTAGTCGAGGAACATCAGGGGCTCGGCGCCCTGGGCCAGCAGGTCGTTGACGCACATGGCCACCAGATCGACGCCGACCCCGCCGTGCAGCCCGGTGTCGATGGCGATCTTCAGCTTGGTGCCGACGCCGTCGGTGGTCGTGACCAGCAGCGGGTCGTCGTAGCCGGCCGCCTTGAGGTCGAACAGCGCCCCGAACCCGCCAAGCCCGGCCTCGGACCCGGGCCGCCGGGTGGATTTGGCCAGCGGCTTGATCGCCTCGACCAGGGCGTTGCCGGCGTCGATGTCCACGCCCGCGGCGGCGTAGGTGAGGCCGTTTTTGCGGTCGGTCATGGGCGCTTTCCGGATCACGGGGAGTCAATTTTGGCGCGAGCAGACCACATGCCCTGTAGACTCGCCCGCGCGCGGGGCTATTAGCGGCACGATGACGCCTATTTCAACCACCGCCGACCTGGCGGAATTCTGCAAGTCGCTCAAAGGCCAGCCCTTCGTCGCCGTGGACACGGAGTTCATGCGCGAGACGACCTATTGGCCCAAGCTCTGCCTGATCCAGGCGGCCGCGCCGAATGGCGCCGAGGCCTGCATCGATCCGCTGGCGGCCGATATCGACCTGACGCCCTTCCTCGATGTGATGCGCGACGAAAGCATCCTGAAGGTGTTCCACGCCGCCCGGCAGGACGTCGAGATCTTCAACAACCTGGGCGCCATGCCCCGGCCGCTGTTCGACACCCAGATCGCCGGCATGGCGGCGGGCTTCGGCGAGCAGATCGCCTATGACGCCCTGGTGCGCCAGATGCTGAAGGTCGACATCGACAAGTCCAGCCGGTTCACCGACTGGTCGCGGCGGCCGCTCAGCGACGCCCAGCTCAAGTACGCCCTGGCCGACGTCACCCACCTGGCGGCGCTGTTCCCGCGCATGAAGGGCAACCTCGAGGCCGCCGGCCGGCTGGCCTGGGTCGAGGCCGAGATGGACGGGCTGATCGACCCGGAAAACTACGACGTCGATCCGGACAACGCCTGGAAGCGGCTGCGTCCGCGCAAGCATGCGCCGAAGTACCTGGCGGTGTTCAAGGCCGTGGCCGCCTGGCGCGAGCGCACCGCCCAGATGCGCGACCAGCCGCGCGGCCGCATCCTCAAGGACGAGGCGATCGACGAACTGGCCAGCCAGGCGCCGACCGACGCGGCGGCGATGGACCGGCTGCGGGGCGTGCCCAAGGGCTTCGCCGGCAGCAAGTTCGGCCCCGACCTGATGGCCGCCATTCGCGAGGCGCTGCGGGATCCCGAGGCCTACGCCCCGGTGATCGAGCGCGAAAAGCCCAGCCACAACCCCGCCGCCGGGGCGGTGGTCGAGCTGCTCAAGGTGCTGCTGAAAGCGCGGGCCGAGGACGCCGGCGTGGCTTCCAAGCTGATCGCCACCGTGTCGGACCTGGAGAAGATCGCCAGCGACGACAACGCCGACGTCGGCGCGCTGCACGGCTGGCGGCGCGACGCCTTCGGCGCCGATGCGCTGAAGCTCAAGCGCGGGGAACTGGCGCTGGTTCTGGACGGCGCCCGCGTCCGCGTTGTCGAGGTTCGCCGCGCGCCGCGCCAGGCGGCCGAGTAGGGCGCACCCCGGGCTGACAAGTCGCGATCGCCTCGTCGCCTGCAGGGGACGGGGCGAGGCGCATGCTTGCCAAGCGCCCCGGAAAGGTGATTCACGTCCGTTCCAAGCAACCGCCGCCAGAGCGAACCATGTCCAAGTCCCTGACGACCGCCATCATCTATGATTTCGACGGCACCCTGGCCCGGGGCAACATGCAGGAGACCAGCTTCATCCCGGCGCTGGGGATGACGCCAAAGGAGTTCTGGAACGACACCGTGCGGCCCCGGACCATCGAGTCCGACGGCGACGACATCCTGATGTACATGCAGCTGATGCTGCGCACGGCCAAGCAGGCCGGGCTGACGGTGACGCGGGAGATGCTGCGCGAGCACGGCCGCGACGTGCTGCTGTTCGACGGCCTGCGCGACCTGTCCTGGTTCGACCGCATCAACGCCTTCGGCGCCCGCTACGGCCTCAAGGTGCAGCACTACATCCTCTCGTCCGGCCTGCAGGAGATGGTCGAGGGCTGCCCCATCTATCCGGCGTTCGAGCACGTCTTCGCCAGCCACTATGTCTACAACGAGCAGGGCGAGGCCGAGTGGCCGGCGGTAGGCATCAACTACACCACCAAGACCCAGTACCTGTTCCGCATCAACAAGGGCGTGCACAACAACTGGGAGCACGAGAAGATCAACCGCTTCATGCCCGATGATGACCGGCCGGTGCCGTTCGAGCGGATGATCTTCATCGGCGATGGCGACACCGACGTGCCGACCATGAAGATGATGCACACCAAGGGCGGCCACTCGATCGCCGTCTACGACCCGCGCACCGAGCCGAACGACCAGACCAAGCTTCACCGCCTGATCGCCGAGGACCGGGTCAACTTCGTCGCCGCCGCTAACTACACCGACGGCAGCGCCCTGGACCTGATCGTCAAGGGGATCCTGGGCCGCATCGCCATCCACGAAGGGACCATGCCCGCCGACTGACGGCTCAGGCGACGCGGATGTCCGCCCGGGCGTCGAGCAGGCCCGCCAGGGCGTTGGCGCGGCGGCTGGTCTGTTCGCCGAGCAGCAGGTCGGCGCGATCCGCATCGGTCGTCAGGGTCAGGGCCCCGTCCCGAAGCCTCAGCCGCGTATGTGTCAGCAGGGCAGGGTCGCGGCCGGTGAGGTCGCAGCCCAGCCGGATGGCGGCGCCCAGGGCGCGGGCGCGGCGTCGCGCGGCGTCGGGCAGAAGCCGCTGGATCGTGCCGGGCTCGGGGACGTTCGATGAACTGGAGTGCCGCGAGAAGGCGGCCATGGCCAGGAAGGCGCGCTCGGCATGGCTCTGGCCCCCGATCGGCGCCCGCAGCACCTGTTCGAAGACCAGGTCGGCGCGATGATCCGGGTGCAGCCGGGCGCCTAGGTCAGCAAGGCGGCAGGCGGCGGCGCGAAGCACCGGCTCGCGTGGTCCCAGCGCCTGCGGCAGGGCCTCGAAGACCGGCGACAGCCAGGCCTGCAGGACGGGGCCCAGGGCGGCGTCGGCGCCGGTCCGGGCGGTGAGGGCTGCGCAGCCCTCGATCAGCGGGTCCAGCGCCTGTTCGGCCGGCGTCATCGCCTCGAACAGCAGCCCCTCGCGCACGCCATAGGCCGACAGGCTGATCCGTTCGATGCCCAGGGCCAGGATCAGCCGTTCCAGGACCACCGCGGCGTGCGGCAGGGTTTCGGCACGCTTGCGCGACACGCCCTCGACGGCCTCCAGCGACCGCCGCGACTGGCTGGCGACGAACCGGCAGGCGCCCAGCGCCTCGCCGCGCGACATTTCGTACTGGTGCACGACGCGCAGCGGATAGCCGGTCATGTGCATGTGGATCAGCGCCAGGTTGCGCCAGGCGCCGCCCACGGCGTGGAAGGTCCCGGCCTGAAGACCCGAGACGCTGGCGAGGCGCGCGTCCACCTCGCGCCGCAGGCTGTCGGGGTCCGCGTCGGGAAAGGGGCCCAGCGAGAACGGGCCCAGCGGGAGGGTCACTCCCTCGCCCGCGCCGCCCGGCCCGATGGGGGTCAGTTCCAGGCTTGCGCCGCCCAGGTCGCCGACGACGCCATGGCCGGCCGGCGCCCCCGCGATGACGCCCAGCGCCGCATAGCGGGCCTCTTCCGGACCGCTCAGCACGCGCAGGCGAAGGCCGGTCTCCGCCTGGACCTGGTCGGAAAACTCCGGGCCGTCCTCCGCCTCGCGTATGGCGGCGGTGGCGGCGGTGAAGATGGCTTCGGGCGGCAGGCGGTCGACCACCACCCGAAAGCGGCGCAGCGCGGCCAGGGCGCTGGCCCGGCCCTCCGGCGACAGCCGGCCGGTCTTCTTCAGGTCGCGGCCCAGCCCGGCCAGGACCTTCTCGTTGAACACGGTCCACAGCGACCGGCCCTCGACCCGGTAGAGCACCAGGCGAACCGAGTTGGAGCCCACATCGATGACCGCGGCGTCGCGGCCGGGACTAGCGGCGGAGGCCGGCATGATCGAGCGCGCTGGGCAGGTCGCGGACGTTGTGGCCCCGGCCCGACAGGCTGGGGTTGGTCATGAAGTACTCATGCGCCGAGAAGGCGCCCCGGCGGCTCCAGGCCGGGTCGCGGGCATAGGCGCCGGTCTGGTCCAGGGTCCAGCTCTGGGCCTCGTCGTTGAGGTTGGCGACCATGATCTGCGACAGGACCTGTTCGTGCACCGTGGGATTTTCGATGGGGGTCAGGGATTCGACCCGCCTGTCCAGATTGCGCGGCATCCAGTCGGCCGAGGAGATGAAGACCCGCGCCTTCTTGCTGGGCAGGGCATGGCCGTTGGCGAAGGCGACGATGCGCGAATGCTCCAGGAACCGGCCGACGATGCTCTTGACCCGGATGTTCTCCGACAGGCCGGGGATACCGGGACGCAGGCAGCAGATGCCGCGGATGACCAGGTCGATCGGCACGCCCGCCTGGCTGGCGCGGTAAAGCGAATCGATGATCTCCGGATCGACCAGGGCATTCAGCTTGGCCCAGATGCCCGACGGCTTGCCCGCCAGGGCCGCCTCGGCCTCGGCGGCGATCATGGCCAGCAGGTCCGGTTTCATCGTGTCCGGTGAAAAGCTCAGCTTTTCAAGGCGTTCCGGCCGTGCGTAGCCGGTGATGTAGTTGAACAGCCTGGCGCTGTCGCGGCCTAGCGCCGGGGCCGTCGTGAACAGCGACAGGTCGGTGTAAACCTTGGCGGTGACGGGGTGATAGTTGCCGGTGCCGAAGTGGCAGTAGGTGCGCAGCGTCTCGCCCTCGCGCCGGACCACCAGGCTCAGCTTGGCGTGGGTCTTGTACTCGACAAAGCCGAAGACGACGTGGACCCCGACCTTCTCCAGGTCGCGCGCCCAGCGCAGGTTGTTCTCCTCGTCGAAACGCGCCTTGATCTCGACCAGGGCGGTGACGTTCTTGCCGTTCTCGGCCGCCTCGATCAGGGCGGCGATGATCGGGCTGTTCTGGCTGGTCCGGTACAGGGTCTGCTTGATCGCCAGAACCTGCGGGTCGCGCGCGGCCTGACGCAGGAACTGCACCACCACATCGAAACTCTCGAAGGGATGGTGGACCAGGATGTCCTTCTCGCGGATGGCGGCGAAGCAATCGCCGGCATGGTCGCGGATGCGCTCGGGGAAGCGGGCGTTGAACGGCTTGAACTTGAGGTCGGCGCGGTCGCTCGGGATCAGCTCGGACAGGGCCGCCAAGCCCAGCTTGCCGTCCACCAGGATGACGTCTTCCGGGGCCGCGTCGAGGCCGTCGATGATGAAGTCGCGCAGGTCCTGCGGCATGGTCGTCTGGATCTTGACCCGCACCACATCGCCCATGCGGCGGCGCTTGAGCTGGGTCTCGAACTCGCGGACCAGATCCTCGGCCTCTTCCTCGATTTCGATGTCGCTGTCCCTGACGATGCGGAACAGACCGCGCCCCTCGACCTCGTAGCCCGGGAACAGCTGGTCGAGGTGCAGGATGATGAGGGACTCCAGCGCGATGAAGCGGCGCTCCTTGCGTCGCGCGGGGCCCGGCAACTCCCAGAAGCGCCGCACCTGCTGGGGCACGGGCACCAGGGCGTAGAGCGACTTGCCGTCGCTCGGCCGGTGCAGCTTCAGCGCCAGGCAGAAACCCAGGTTCGGGATGAAGGGGAAGGGATGGGCCGGGTCGATCGCCAGCGGCGTCAGAACGGGAAACAGCCGGGTCTGGAACAGCTCCTCGGCTGTCGGCTGATCGGCGGCGACCACATCACGCGCATCCAGCAGCTTCAGGCCCTCGCTGGCCAGTTCCGAGCGGATCGCGCGCCAGATGCGTTGCTGGTCCGCCATCAGGTCGGCGGCCGAGGCGTTGATCCGCTCCAACTGCTCGGCGGGCGTCAGGCCATCGAGGCTGACGACGCGAACCCCCTCGCGCACCTGTCCCTTCAGGCCCGCGACACGCACCATGTAGAATTCGTCGAGGTTATTGGCGCTGATCGACAGGAAGCGCAGCCGCTCCAGCAGCGGGTGGCGCGGGTTCTCGGCCTCCTCCAGGACTCGCCGGTTGAACGCCAGCCAGGAGATCTCGCGGTTGAAGAAGCGCTCTGGCGAGGACAGCAGGGCCTCATCCAGCAACAGGCCGGTCTTCACCTTGGCGGGGGTCTTGTCTGCGGTCGCGGACTTGGTCATGCGCAGATCATCACTCGCCGGTGTTTAGAGCGCGTTTCGACAGGGGCGGGCGGAAGCCGGATCAGCCCCGCGCCGGGCGTGCTGACCATTAGGCCGATGCCTGTGACGGTTTCAACCGGACTCGGCCTCGTCGAACAGATCGGCGGTGTCCTCCAGCAGTTCGCGCGCCAGGGCCTTGTTGATCCGCCGACCGGTCGCGGCGCTGACCTCGTCCATGCGGCCAACAAGGCGCCGGGCGGCTGTCACAGACCGTTCCATCCGGCCGAGCAGATAGGGATAGAGATCAGTGTCGGGCCGGATGTGCCGCGCCTTGAACAGGCGGTCGAGCACCGCGACCAGGAGGGCGTCGTCCGGCGGCATGAGCTCGGCCACCGGCAAGGCGTTGAGGCGCGAGCGGAGGTCCGGCAAGCTCGTAGCCCAGGTCAGGGGGCGTTCACGGCTGGTGATCAGGACCTGCCGACCATTGGTCGCCTGGTTCAGAAGATGAAATAGCGGCTCGCCCTGCATAGACAGGTCGGCGTCTTCGATCAGCACGGGGCTGGCGCCGCCGGCGCTGGGTTCCTGGCCGGCGAGAACGACTTTGGCGCCAGCCTGGTCCGCCCAGGCTTGCGCAAGATGGGTTTTGCCGCTCCCGGCTGGCCCTACCAGCGCCAGCGCGCCGCGTCCCAGACTATTCCAGTCATCGAGCATCATGACGCCCGAGCGATTTGCGTCGGAAAGCACGAAGGCGTCACGCGTCCAACTGGTCGCGGGTTCGAACGGGAGTCGGAACTGGGCGGCGTTCACGGACGGCTTCTACCAGCGGGCAGGCGAGGGGTCACGGCCGAGGCAAGACAGGGGCGGGGAGAACTGGCGGCGGATTGTGGACAACAGACCTAGGACCGGAGCGACTTCCGGCCAGAAACTGCAGTCGCGCAGCCGAAGAAGAGACGGCGGTAACGAACTTCCAGACCCTCAGCCTGCAACATCCCGGCCAAGCCGGAGGCGTCGCCAAAGTTGCTGCTGTAGACTCCGATCATCGCGAAGTCGCGGGCGCCGCGAAGGAAAAGCCGCTCAATGAGAGGCAAAACGACCAACAGGTGCAGTCGGTAGAGCGGTCGAAGCCACCAACCCTTTGGGTCGGATGCCTCGACCATCGAGAAGACACCGCCGGGTTTCAGGACCCGTGCGGTCAGCGCCGCCAACTGTGCATGCTGTGCGGGATTGAAGGTCTTCAGGCCGAAGGTCGAGATGACGAAGTCGGCGCTGTCTGATGGCAGGTCGCTGGCCAGAAGGTCGTCTTCGATGAATGCGATCTTGTGGGCGCGCAGGGCGTGGAGCCGTTCCAGAGCACGCCTGTGCATACCCGAGGAAATGTCCACCGCTGTGATCGCTTCGAGGTCGGGGAAGCGCTTCAGCAGATGCGGCCAGACCTCGCCAGTGCCCGCCATGAAGTCGTATCCGCTTGGCGCCTGGACGTCGGGAGGCGGCAAGAGAGCGACGCACTGGCGGCGCCAGCGCTCTGTAAACCCGAAGGAGCAGGCGTAGCTGAAAGCGATGTAGCGATCGGAGCAGCGATCGAAGACGGCCTTCACAAAGCGCGGATCGTAGAGATCTTCTGTCATGGCGCCAGATGATCCGACTT